>Ga0315312_1000025_pt1 | contig 317277 bp, 351 predicted proteins | sample TDP7_MG_FD_203629 | JGI IMG/M metagenome (GOLD analysis project Ga0315312, IMG submission 203629) | Freshwater sediment microbial communities from Lake Towuti, South Sulawesi, Indonesia - TDP7 | ecosystem: Environmental > Aquatic > Freshwater > Lake > Sediment | place: Indonesia: South... | reverse complement strand
TGAAGATCGACGAAATCGTCTCCAAGATCGAGTCCGCAGCCTTCTACGACGGCCACCACCTTGCCATCGGATTCGCCGCGGGGTGCAAAGGCCTCTGGTGTCCAGACCAGGAGTGTGCGGCTATCAAGCCGGGCCAATCTTGCCGCCATCCACTGAGATCCAGAGCCGGGATGGATGCTGTGGGTATGGACGCCTACACGATGGCGTCGAAAGTGGGCTGGGACATCTATCCCATCGGGGAAGGGGCGAAAACAGAGGACGTGCCTCATGGGACGAGGTTGGGACTAGTGCTCATCCAGTGAAGAGCTTTGGATGAACGAAAAGCGCGACCACACCTCTAGCCCTTTCCTATCTGCCTGTCGATCAGGATCTTGATCCTTTTCTCGGATACCGTTAAATCAGGTCGGCTCGAAGAATCGATTTGTCTAGACAAGGAGCCAAGATTTGCCCTCCTGTCCACGCGCGACCACAAGACTCGGCATAAGTCTATGTCTCTTAGTAGCTTTGGCATTCAGCGTCGCGGTCGAGGCAAGGCTAGCTCACTCTTTTACTACTATGCCGCGTGCGTCTCCAAGGGTCAACGTCCTCATAGACGAGACCCACGCCAAGTACTCGGACGGCTACTTCTACCCGAACACAGTATACATGAGGAGCGTTCTCTCTCCTCAGGGCTACAGCTTCGACCGGACAAAGGCTCTCAACTCAACGGTCCTCGCGCCCTACGATGTCCTAGTCACCGACCTGTACGGGGAGAACCACACCCGATCTGAGATCGGAGCGATAAAGGATTGGGTTAACGGTGGCGGACGTCTCATCCTGATCGGTGAGTGGAGCGATGTATGGGTGCCGTGGCAGAACAACGTCTCATCAGCCTTCGAGGTCTGGTTCAAGAACTGGACGGTCTACGACGACGTAGCCAAACATAATGGAGATAACCGCTACATCGAGATTTCGAGCTTCGCGAGACACCCACTCGTCAGAGACATTGACAAGGTCGTCCTAGGATCCGCTGGGTTCATAGATATGAACCGCAGCCGCGGAATCGCCGTTGTCGCATGGAGCTCAGTCAGCAGCTACGTCAATGCTGGTCGGGAGGATTGGAAGAAGAGCGGGCCCTGGCCAGTCATCGGCTGCAAACCCTATGGCAGCGGTAGAATCTCCATGATCTCCGATGTGGACCTCTGGACCAATCGATTCGTGAACTCCACCTCAGGGCAGATTCAGCTCTTCCGAAACATGGCTGAGCCATGGTTGTACGAGATCATTCCGAAGGTCGTGGACTCTAAGGGTAGCCCTCTGAGCGATGCGCATGTGACCGCGCGATGCCCTAACGGGACGACCCTTTCGGTCAGAACCAACTCGACTGGTCGCTTCACGCTGAAGGGGCTTGAGGAGGGATCGTACGTGATCACGGTCTCCTGGCGTGGGGTGCAGGTGAACCAGACGAGCGTCACCGTGGGGGTGCTGGAGGGGGACGCCGGTCCGACGATCAAGACCGGAGTCTACTACCTAACGGTTGTCGTGACGAGCGGAATATTCGGGGGAAGGGTGCCAGGCGCCTTGGTCGAGGTCTACTCGATCAACCGCACCAGACTCGAGTCCGGAATGACCGACACGTCCGGCTCCATCGAGTTCAAGCAGGTACCCCAGGGAAGCTGGACCGTTGAGGTCAGAGCCCAGTACCTCTCCACGAGCACGGCGGTCACCGTCGACTCCGACCAGTCGGTGGAGATAAGGGTTCCTCTGACCTCCGAGATTCTCGCGGTGGCCCTGCCCATGATCGTCGTGATCGTCGGCGTCTGGCTCCACCTCATCTTCCGGGCGAAGAAGCCGGCGGAGGCTCAGGAACACGAAAAGCCCTAAATACAAACGGAAAGACACAGCTGGGCGATGATTAGCGTATGGAGAGAAAATCCAGATTTACACTCCTGGGAGTTTTTGCTCTCCTGTTGCTTACGCTCTCTATCCAGGTTCAAGCTGTCTTTGCGGCGTCCTCCTCCCTAGCCCAGGCCCAAGCCCCCCAGATGAGGCTCTACCTGAGAAAGACCCAGACCGGGACGGGTCCAGCTACCCTTGAAGCCCAGCTGATCATCGCAAACGGCACCGCCCCAATCACCGTTCACCTGGAGCTGCTGATTAACCCGGGCACGGGTGCGAAGGTCCATCCAGCCGCCCTCGACAAGTCTGACCTGAGGTCCGGGGATGAGGTCTGGAACACATGGGTGATATCCGAGAAGGGTGAGTACACCGCCTGGGCTCACGCGGTTGCAACAAACGCCGTGGGTAGAGCTGAGGTTGACAGTGAGAGGCTCACTTTCAAGGTTGGAATAGAGGAGTCCACTCCGACCCCGATCGCGTACATCCTGATACCCGTAGTGGTCGTGGTTGTGGTCGTTGTGGGGCTTGTAGTCCTCAGGAGGAGTCGGAGAAAGCCTGAAAAACCGACTGTGGTTGTGGCGCCTCCCACGGTCGAGAAGCCGACCCCACCACCCGCAAAGCCAGCCCCGCCTCCCCAGCCTATTGTGCAACCCCAACCACCCCCGCCGGTTGTTCCCCCACCGCCAACGCCCGCCGCGCCCGCACCGACTCCCGCGGCGCCGACCCCGGGGGTGGCGAGGTTCTGCCCCAGCTGCGGAGGCCGTCTGCCTTCTGGAACCATGTTCTGTCCGAATTGTGGAGCGAGGATAGAAGGGTAGGCGCACGCCCCATCCTCTTTTAACGACCGAGCTCTCGGATTGTTTACGGGTTCAGCTATCCCATTTTTTGGTTGGCGGGAACTCTCCAAGAATTTGTACCGCAATTTCGTAGAAAACCTTAAGTACAAAGTCGAATGGAATATTCTGACCAAAGTCTGTTGCACTGTGTACCAGAAAATCGAGAACGCGGGGTGGTGGATAGTCTGACCAAGATCGCCGTGACGAAGTTCATGGTCGCCAAGAAGAGGGGGCGAAGACCCGGGAGCTACTACGCGTCCCCGAGGATCTACCTGCCCACTAAGCTCGTCTCGGACTCGGCGTTCCCGTTCTCTGACGGAGAGAGCCTGGTAGTCCGCATAATCGGACGAAAGCTTGTTGTGAAGAAGACTAGAAGGAGAGAGAGTGAGACGTTTGAGCCAAGCCTTAGAGAGCCTTTATGACATGGAAGAACCCCTGCGAACGAGCAAGGTAAGAGAGGAGAGGAACGGGGAGGCTCCGCCTGGCGGGCTTCCCATCGAGGAGATTGAGGAGTAATCATCTCAAGAGGTTAGGTGGGGCTCTAGGTCCCACGGGAATATAATACAACCGCTGAAAACCCTCGCGTAGTAGTCCGGTTGGACTTTGGCGTCAGACCTCAGGGCGACGACCGCGGTCCTAGTCTCAGACGGCTCCCAAGCACTTATTATCTCAACAACTCGGCTGATCGTGGAGCCGGTGTTCGCAAAGTCGTCCACGAGAAGAACTCTCCTGCCCTGCAATCCCTTCAAATTTGAGAACAGAACCTCAGGCTTGGCGTGAAGCTTCCTCGGAGGCTTGTCGTCCGAGTATAGCGTCACCACGATCGAGTAAAACTCCGACACGCCGAGCTCGCGGGCTAGAATGGCGGCCGGTATGAGACCACTCCTCCCGACGCCGACGACAACCTGCGGCTTGAAGGTTCTCCTCACATCCGCCGCCAGTTTAGCCGCAAGGCGTCCGAACGCGTTCCAGTCGAGCCTCTCTATCTCCATGATCTGAACACTACCTCTATGGCACCGGAATGTCTAGAACCTCGTTTCTGCTCTTATTTAAACCAGATCAATCATTTCGGGCTTCTTCCCTGATCAAGCTAATATCCATCCACGGCTGCTACCCCCACTTGGAGGTGGAGAGGTCAAAATGGTCTTGGATCCGGTTTGTAGAATGGAGATCGACCAAAAGACGGCGAAGTGGAAGTCCGAGTACAAGGGGAAGACCTACTACTTCTGCGCACCGATGTGCAAGCAGAAGTTCGACAGAAACCCCGAGAAGTACGTCAAATAAGACTCGACTTGCCCGAAGAGGAAGCCGACTCGTCTGAAGAAGTCAGATATCACGAAGGTGCCCCCGTGGGCAACAAGGTCCACGCGGAAAGAAAAATCAAGATGGCTAAGCCTATTGCATATGTCGTTTCAATGTCTCCCGACATGAAGATTGGCGAAACCGAGATCGACAAACCAGCCGCCAGAAAAATGTGAATAACCCGAGACGATGTAGCATGTGTTATGTCTCTTTTTGCACGATTCTAAATCCGTTAGTGTGGTTTTGGCAGGATCATGAGCATCTCGTTTGGGTCGCCGAGTGCCAAGTAGTTCCCTTCTAGGTAGCACTTCCCTACCCATGCCGAGGTCACCGCGTCGAGCTCGTCGCCTGTATTCTGTTCGCTCATCCCCTTGATTCCGAGTCTTTCAAGTCCTTCTCTCAACTTGTCCAGTCCTCCTTGCTTTCGCGGGATGTTGAGCACATCTTGCGCAGCACCCGGATAGACCTCGATCACATCCAAACCATGATTTTCGAGGGTCTTCTTCAGCTCCATTCCCCGTTTGGTGAGCTTCCTCATCGGTCCAAGGGTCACGGGGAAGAACTTTATCCCCATCCTCAGAAGCGCCCTGTCGCACTCCCTGAGGTGTACGCTTTCTCTCTCCTCCAGGCTCTTTCTTCCCTTGGGTAATGCGAGGGGCGCGTCTATCGCGACGACCATTGGCTCCGCCTTTAGGCAGTTGGACACTATTTCCTCGTCCGAATAGAGAGTCGACGTCCGAGCCACGTCGTCATCGAGAACGCAGAATCCTGTAGGTCTCGTGCTACTTCCGGCGAGGTCTATTCCAGCCGCTCTCATCTACCTGACGCACGACCTTGGGAGTGTTTAGATCTTCTGTGGGCGTATGTAGAAGTGTTTTATGATGGCTGATCCCGAAGGTTAGGAGGGGCGGTGAGCTTGGGACTGAGGTACGCCGAAGCCTCTGATGTCAAAAGGTTGGTCGATGAGATCGTGGACGACCTAGGTCTGTTCCATGTTGTGCCCCAGTTCGTCTACTGCTATCGGAGCAGGGGCTCGGAGTCTAGAGGTACTGTTGCGCGCATTCACGGACTGGGGAGGATATGGCAAGACGCCCTGAGACGCCCACCCTCGTACGTTATCGAGGTCATCTCTGAGCGGTACGACCCGCTGAGTCAGGAAGACAAGGAGAAGACGCTGATTCATGAACTTCTACACATTCCAATGGGATTCTCGGGAGGCTTTCGACCGCACAAAGGCTACATAAGCAGGATAGAAGTGGACCGGTTATACGGGAAGTTGCTTGAGAGAAGATCCTTGAAGCGGTCAGCTTCCTAGGCGGTCAAACAGCCTTAAGGCGTTCAGTCCGAGCACCATCTCCTTCTCCCTCTCCGTCAGCAATGGAGTGCCCTTTACTGTGTCGATAGTGAAGCCCATGTAGTCGATGTAGTCCGACCCGTAGAGCACTCGGTCAATCAGGTTGTTCGTCCTGATCCCATCCACCATTGCCTTCTCCGTCACAACGTAAGGCACAGCAGAGATATCGAACCAGACGTTCTCGTGCTTGCTTCCGAGTTCCACAGCTTCCCTGAACCATATCCCGGGCCTGAGCGTGCTGTACGAGCCGAAATGAGCTAGAACGATCGGGAACGAGTAGTCCCGGGCGATGGGCTCGAGGTACTTGGGATTGGCGTGTTCCGAGAGCTCCGGGATCTCCCAGACGCCCATCATGCATCCAGTGTGGAACATAATCATTTTCCTGTTTTTCTCGAAGTGGTCGCAGACGAGTCTCAGTGTCGTACTGTCCGAAGGATTGAAGAACTGGTTCTGGGGGTGGAGCTTTATCCCCATCAATCCCAGTTCGTCGATCTCTCTGAGCTTCTCCTTGACGTAGCCCTCGTCTTTTGCGATGTTGATCGATCCGAGCCCCACAAACCTGCCCGGATACGCCTTGACACAGCCAGCCACCTCCTTGTTCGTCGTAACTCTCGCCAGATGCGACCTCATCTCCACAACTAGCGTGCTGATGCTGGTCGGATCCGTGCGGTACTCGGGAGGCGCTGAAGGACTGGTCAGGAGGTTCACCACAATCCAGTTCCTTATGTCGGATCTGTCTAGGTCAGCTGGGTCCGAGTCCCTGCCCAGGAGGACGGCCTGCGACACATCCCAGCGGTCCAGCTCAGCGATGATCTCGTCGATGACTACCTTACCTCCCCGCTTCGGATGGACATGGAAGTCGACTATCAGTGGTCCTCGACCTCTCTGTTGCAGCTGGACGTTTGGGTATAGGCTCATCCTAGGCAGTTAAGAAGCCTCTGTCTGAGAAGCTCCACAGCCTCGAGGAATGTGACTACTCCCTATCAGGCTTTTTAGCTATTCAGCATGAATTGATCGTGGAGGAAGGGAATTGAAGATCACAGGAATTCGGACCGCCAATGTCTGCGTCCCTCTCTCCACCCTCGGCAAGTTCGAGCCAGTTACCATGTGGTATGGAACCCGCTACGCGGCCTTGAAGACCATAATCTTCCTCGACACGGACGAGGACGTAACAGGGCTTGGAGAGTGCTGGGCTGACGCCAGTGGCACGGTCCATGGCCTCAAGCGCTGGATCATAGGAAAAGATCCCTTCGACGTCAACGGGATCGAGCGGGAGATCAACAACCCCGGCAACGTCCGCACCGTGCTAGGGCACCTAGAGACTCCTCTGCTCAACGTCACCGGAGGGATGAGCATGGCCCTCTGGGACATCATCGGCAAGGCCTGCAACAAACCCGTCTACAAACTCATAGGAGGCAAGTACAGGATGCAGGTTGAGACCCGATACTGGATGTGCGACAAACCCCCCGAAGACCAAGCTGCTGAGGCCGTGAAGGCGGTGAAAGCCGGCTGGAAAGCCTTCAAGATCAAGGTGGGAGTCAACCCCGAGCACGACGTGGCCTGTGTCCGGGCTGTGAGAGAGGCGGTGGGCGACCGCACAGACATAGGCTTCGACTTCAACGGCAGCTACCCCGCGGGCAAAGCCATCTGGACCATAAGAAAGATGGAGAAGTACGACCCCTCCCACATCGAGGAACCCATCAACAGCGCAAACATAGACGCCCTAGCCCACGTGAGGAAGCACGTGGACGTGCCCATACTCTGCTGCGGCCACGGATGCACGACGAAGGAGACCATCCAGGAGCTGGTCTTCAAGAGGGCGGCCGACGCGGTTAATCTGGACCTTTGTAGGAATGGGGGCTTCTTGGAGACACAGAGGTGCGCCGCAGTCGCCGAGGCTGGGGGGCTCGAAGCCTCGACGCATAGCTCCCCAGGCGAGCTAGGAATAGCCACCGCCGCGCAACTACACCTGGTTACGGCGACGCCCAGCTTCCTAGAGCCTGGAGACTCAGCCTACTGCAAGGTGCTCCCACCCTCAGAGGACATAATCACCAAACCCTTCCGGTACGAGAACGGAACCCTAAAGGTGCCCGAGGGACCCGGTCTGGGAGTGGAGCTGGACGAAGAGAAGTTCGCCAAAGCGAAAAAACGCTACGAAACCGAACTCGACAAGTGGCAGCACGTCAGAGGACGAGATCCCCGGGTACCCGCTAGGCAGCTCTACTACTGGTTCGACTACCCCGAGCGGTACGAGTGGCAAGCCACTAAATGGCGGCACAGGGGACGCTAACACCCCAGTTAGTCCTCTCAGCCTTTCTGAAGACGATGGCCTAGAACAAATGTCCACCCAGTTCTTTGGCTAGGGTTTCAAGGTTCTTGCCCGAGCCTTTCTTGGACTCTTCTAGCGCCTCCTCTAGTTCCCCCTTCTCTTTCTCGCTGAGCTCCTCTTCCGCCAGAAGCATGGCTCTAAGTCTTAGCAGTTCAAGCCTGACAGAGTCCAGCTTTTCGAGAACCAGCTTCAGCTGGTTTTCATCGAGGGTTAGGACCATCCGCGTCGCCTTCAGAAACCCTCCTTGAAAGCACTCCTAAATAGGTTTGTTTGAACTTCAGAGTTCCACCCTCTCCAGTTAGCTCCTAAGCTGACCCTTAGGTCTGAGCAACTCGCCGAGCCAGAAAACGAGCCGAAAGCCTGTGTTTAGGCGTGATGTCTACTGAAAACAGGTCTTAGGATTTCTGAGGCAAATAATCCTTATTGCTTGACGGGGAAAGCCCCTGTTAGGGGTGATGTCGACTAGCCCCGGGAGCCGGAAATACGGAAGCCCGGAATCGTTTTGGGGTCACCTCTAACAGTCAAAAACCATGGAAGAGAGGACCGAAAAAGCTGCGGCGAACTCTCGCCGACTCCGCGCCTACAAAAACGCTTCGGGGGAGCCAGGCGTGAGTGGAGTGGGCGAAGCGGGCAGGCGACAGCCTCCGACAAGCCGCCGCCTTCACAGCCGAGAGATCGTCGCGGGTACCGTAGCAGGGTCCGTGAAACGCTGGGGAAAACCGGTCCAGACCATGGAACCATGGAGAAGAGACGTTGTGTCTGCGTAAGTAGTGTTGACCTCAAGTTTCACTTTCGGCGATGTGTACTAACACATCTGTGTACACAGACCGAAAATATCCGTGAAGCTGAAGGAAATCAGGAGGGTTTGGAGCGCCTGGGCTTGAACAAGCAAGGGGTACCGATTTTTTGGAGGGTCTGGGATCGTCCAAAATAGTGGATCTTCAGCCAGGCTCGCTCTCGTCTTGTAGCAAGGACGGGAACAGAGCGGTTAACCTGAGCGTTACAGCCCAAACTTAGGTGAGCAGCCCGGCCTCTCGCTTGGGGCGCGGGCTTCGGAGTTTTGGGTAACGAGTTTAGTGGCAACCCTTTTATGTACCGATAGAAGTTACACTAGCGCGGTGGGTTGATTGGCAGTTGAGGAGGTTATTCAAAAGAAGTATCGAGTAACCATCCCAGCCGAGCTACGCGAGAAGCTCCGCCTAAACGAAGGCGACCGAGTCCGCGTCAGCCTAGACGATGGGAGGCTGATCATAGAGCCACACTGGCTTGTAAAGAGCCCGACCGAGAAGCTAGCGAGCCTAGGAACCCCAAAAAGATTGGTGACCGAGCCGGAAGAGCTTGAAGAAAAGATCAGGAAAGGCCGACTGAGAGAGCGGTAGCCTTGGTCCGATTCGTCGACTCAAACGTCTTCGTGTACCACATCGACAGGAACCCCGTCTTCGGCGAAACGTCCCGCAAGATCCTGAAGCGCGTCGAGGAAGGTGAAGAAGCCGTCACATCGACCCTGGTCTTGGAGGAGGTCTCCATTCACGTTGAACAGGAGTACTCACCCCGGAACATACCCTCAGCTCTGCATTCAATACTCTCATACCTTTCCCTCAGGATCGTTCCCTACTTTGTTGAGGACATGCTGAGGGCCATCGAGATCCTAGAGGATGCAGAGTTTACTGTCGACTGGGATGATGCTGTCATCGCAGCAGTTATGGAAAGACTTGAGATAGACGAGATCTACTCGAACGACCATCACTTCGACAAGATCCCATCCGTCAAGAGGGTTTTCGAATGATGCGACTGCGAAGCGTTAGGAGTCCCTATTCCGCAGCCCGAGCAAACACTCGGTGAGTCTGAGTCCTCACCGAAACATCTTTGGTGACTATTCTAGGGCAGCTCAAGAAACTGCCAAGACATGTAGAGGAGCGGGTGATAGAACGGGTTCAACAACTAGCCGAGAACCCCTATTTCGGGTTGAGTCTGAGGGGAGATCTCGGAGCCCTCGTCTACCCTCTCCTGATCCGGTAGGGCACCTCAATTATGCAGGTTGAGTCGTAGAGCTTCGCCATCAAGCCCCGGTGAGTCTTAGTCAGCGGAACCAGCCTCTCCCCAGATCGCTTCCTGTAGAACGCCACAATCACACCGCCCTCAACCCGATCCCCCGGCTCCCTGCCTATCAACCCAACTCGCCCCCAGCAGGCTCCAAGATCCCCTTCTCAACAAGCCTCTTAATCGAGTCCACCACCCCAAAGTACGGGATTCTCAAATCCGCGGCTACGTCCGAGGGGTAGGCGCTGCCACGCTTCTCAATGTACTCCACAACTAGACGCTCAAGCTCCTCCTCAGACACGTCCCTGACCTCGCTCACCGCCACCTCCTGCAGCTTCTCCCTGACCGCGTCCCTCACAAACTCCGCCTCGCTGGCATAAGCACCCGACACCTCCACGACCTTGGAGATCTCACTCCAAAGCCTGTCTGGGATGGCCACCGTCCTGTACCTCGAAGCCTTTAGACGCTGCATAATCCTTCACTCCTCCAACAATGTTATAACTCATTATAAAAGCTTGTAAGGTTCGCACCGTTCCTCCGATGTTGCCTTGCCGGATCCCTTCCATAGTCGCGACAGTGAAGCTTTTTAGCGACGCTTCGCCCCCTAACGTGAGCAACTTGTCCGAGGATTACCTGATCGTCTCTGACCCTGCGATCTGCGGAGGAAGACCCGTTGTCAAGGGGACTCGCGTTCCCGTACAATATGTCTTAGAGTTTTGGGACCTAGGCTACAGCGCCGAGCGCATCCATGAGCAGTACCCAACGGTTCCCCTGGATCTGGTCAAGAAGGTCGTGGAGCTGCTCAGTGAGAACCGTACGATCAAAATCCTGCATTAACTGGACAGATTGACGGAAATGTCGCGACGCTTCTAAAACCTAGCCATGCCTGAGTTCGTAGCCGACGAGAACGTTCCTCGTCAGGTTCTTGAGAGGCTTAGAGAGGCTGGCTACAACGTCGCAACCTTGGACGAGGTTGCTCGCACTGGCATAAGAAACGACCAGCTCGCCGAGCTATCCTTCAAACCTAGAAGGATCGTTCTCACGCGAGACGTCGATTTCATCCATTTGCTTCAACCCTCGAGGAGGAGAATCAAGGTGGTCTGAATAAGACTGAGTGGAGACCCCGACGAGATACTACCTAAAGAAGCGAGACTAATCTTTCAACAAGCTCCCTGACGGCACCAGCGTTCCTCTCAACTATTCTCGGGGGCATCCAGCCCTCGTAAAAGTTCGTGTGAAGGGCGCTCGCTACAGAGAACTTCTCGGCGAGGCGCCACTCCGGATAATCCTGATCCAGCCTCTCCACGAAATCCCACAGCCTCTCGTGACTTCGAATGATCATTCCTCTTTTTGCCGCTACTGCTTTCACCGCCTGCGCCGCGGCGCCCCAAAGCTTCTCAGACGCTTGGAGGAAGTCCTTCCGTGCCAGGGCAGCCTCGGCGTCTTTGAGATACTTGTTGTTCATTGTGAGGTACCGCTCGTATCTCGCGGTCATGTTCCAGTCTCTCTCGCGCTTGCACAGTATCTGCTAGAAGAAGCCTTTCTATAAACGTATTTAAGAACAGCCCGAACGGACACTCAGCGAATCTGCGCTCCACCTAAACGCCTTTGGGCACATCCAACACGAGGAGCGAAGAGAGCCAACCCGAGTGACCCTAGGTGGTCGAGACCGAGGGAGAAAGGCGAAGACTCTATGCTTATAGTTCTTTATCCCTAAAATGAGGATAATGCGCGATCTGAAGATCTACCTCCCAGAAGATCTGAAGAAGAAGTTCAAGAAACGGTCCATGGAGACGTACGGGTACGGAAGAGGGTCGATCAGCAAGGCTGCTGAGGAAGCCATCCGACGATGGACATCCGAGAGGGAGACGCTCGCGCGGGAGTTCCCTACCCCGGAGGACCCCGTAAGAGCGTTGCGAGGCATGCTGAGGCACGTCAAGAAGACGTCTGTGGAGCTGCAACACGAGGCGAGAAAGATCAGGGCCGAGAAGGTCAGGCTCTAGTTGCTCCTGATAGATGCAGATATCCCGCTAGAGCTCACGGGTGAACATACGCACTCAAGGGCGAATCAAAACGCTTTAGGTGCACAGAACACAACACGAGAAGCGAAGCCAATTAACCCCGTGGGAACTGCCAATGGTCAAGACCGAGACCCTCATCACGGTCAAGCCCCGAAGAACCGACTGGCTCAGAGCCAACGGCATCGACGGGCTCCTAGAGCTAATCTTCTACAAGAACCCCGACCTCATCCGCATCGCCCGAGCCTTCTTGGAGGAGGTCAAGCGCCGGCAGAGGGAGCGCACTCCCTACCCAGCCTCCGACTGGAAGAGCTACCTCGAGAAGCAGGGCATCACCCACAGCAACTACTTCTCGGTCGTGGGGAGGCTCTGCGGCGCCGGACTCCTCAGAAGAGAGAAGGGCTACTACTACGTCACCCGCGACTTCTCCACCTTCCTCAGCCAGATGGAGGACGTCTGGAACGCCTGGCTCGCAATATAATATAGAAGCGTGACCCCATGGGCCAACCCCCGACCTTCAGCAACTGGACCTGGGACAAGTGCGAAGCCGACATCCGAAGCCTCAGCGGACGCCTCGGCTTCCCCCGACAGGCCGGCGACACCCTCGAATTCCTCCGCCTCCGCGTCGTTCCGGCTGAGAAAGCCATTCGGGACACCCTCCAGAACGACAAGCCCATCGAACACCAGGGGCTCACCATCGCAGTCCTACACTACTACTCCCAAGCCACACAGATTCCCCTCACCGGCAACCTCATCTCCTTCCGCCAGCTCCCGGGAGGCATGGCCTACGAGAGCGTCTTCAGAAAGCGCGCGGTGGATAGAATCGCCCGGGTCTTTGGGGAGAGACCCGAAGCCCTGGAGAAAGCCGCTCTAGTCCTCCGCGGCAGAAAGGTTCCATTCCAGACCACGTCCGTGCAGATACCCGCCCTCCCACTCGTCCCCCTCACCGTTAACCTCTGGTCCAAGAGCGCCGAGTTCCAAGCCTCAGCCCACATCCTCTTCGACTCCACCGCAAGCCACTACCTCCCAACCGAGCCGCTCTCGTACCTCGGCGAACTCGCCAGCATCCGCCTCAGACAAGCCGACACCTTCATCACCGAGAAAGCCTCCGTCTAGCCCATTTCTAGGGCGGCTGCGAACAGCCCGGGATTCTTGTGCGCAGCCTAGTTCATGAATTGGATGTCTGGCAGTCCCCTGAAGTGTTCGTCTCCTGTGAGGAGTCTTGCTTTGAGAGCTCTGGCTGTCGCGAGGACTATGCCATCGGCTAGGCTTGGGCCTCCCTGTTTGTTCTTCTTTGCCGCTTCATAGAGTTCGAGGTAAGCTCTCGCCGCCGAGAGGCTGAGCTCTGCATCGATGTTGGCGATCGTGGTCTTGGCTGCGATGAAGTTGAGGCGGGTCAGGATCTCCTTCTCGCCGATGCCCTCTCTCAGGTATTTTCTGGAGAGCTCAGCCAAGACTATCGATGGGGTGAAGGTGTTCTCCGCTCGGAGGTGTTCTCTTGTTATCTTTCCCCCCTCGCTTCCGATGAAGTATTCGACCCAGGCGTAGGTGTCGAGAACGATCAATCCCTGTCCTCCAGTCTGTCCTCCTCCCTGAACCTTGTGATCCTGCCCCTGTCCACCCCGAAGAGGTCGGCGGGGATCCTCAGCTCCTCCTCAAGTAGCCTCTCGATCACGTCGTCGTAGCTCTTCGCGCCGGTCCTCTTCTTGATGGCGTTCAGCAGGCTCAGGTTTCGGCGCTTTATCTGTATGGTTGTCTTTTCCATGGGGTTCGAGGATTTACTATAATCCATAAGCTATAAGGATTGTCCCGAACGTACAATACTGCCATGCCGGCCAGAGAATGGTTCAGGCCGTTTGTTGTCTTTGCTCGGTCCTTCGCATGCATACCACGGTCATTCCGACATCCTGCTAAAGTGGCTCCAGTTCTACGAGGTCTTGGGGAGACACGACGGGTATGCCCGTTGCACTTGTCACAGCCCTTCTAGCCTTGAGTAGCTCTTCGTCTCCAGTGACTAGGTATTGGATGTTGTGTCCTTCCCTCAACAGACCGATCAGGGAGGCGATGTGCAGGTTGTCCAGCGTCCTCAGGAGAGCCTTGGGAGCCAGGTCTAGGGCTTCAACGAACATTGAGCTGATCCTGATGTCAAATCCGTCTAAGCGGAGCTTGATCATGGTGTTGGGAACGAGGATCGTGACTCCGCTGTGCTTCAGTATGAAGAGGAGGATGCTGTGGGTCTGTTTGCTTTGGTCGAGGCTCGATAGGGCTCTCTCAACCTCATTCGGGAGTTGAATCTCGGCGCGGGCTCTGAGTCTTGAGATCGTGGAGGACAGCTCGATGAGACCTATGTGGGAGATGACCTTGACCAGTCTGTTGGAGGCTAGGATGGATGCAGCCGAAGGTTGGTATGGATCGCCCGTGTGGAACGGAGATAGGATGACGTTCGTGTCTAGGTATACGCTCTTCACAGGCGTTGTCTTCCTTCGCTCACCATTTCAGCTGCCGTCTTCTTCGAGGTTATGCGGACCACATCGGCTCCCCTAGATGCTAGCTTCAGCATTAGTTCGACTACTGGGTCTGCGCCGGAGAGATCTAGCATGGGGATCGACTCGATCTTCTTCTCCAAGCCCTCTCTTAAGGCCCACCGTATAGCCTCGCTTCTGTTCTTGAACACGCCCAGTCTTACCAGCATGTCGATCTTGTTGGCGTTTTCTTGGTCGACCTTGACTGGGATGACCGCCATGGCTCGTCACCTATCATATAATTTTCTTTATATTCATAAGGATTCCTATAAAACTCACGTCGCTTCGGAACCACGAAGCCCGACTTGACTGGAAAGGTTCTCCTAGCGATCTTCCTGCTTACCTTCTCACTCAGGGGGTCTCCAATTGTTTGGACGATCCTAGGCCCTCCGATTTATTGGAGGGTTAGTCTGAGACGTTTTAACCTCCCGACATTGTCCATGATCAGCGGTCTGGACGAGAGTCTGGTAGTCTATTCTAGATTTGATACTGCCGTTTGACTAGGTGCGCTATCCCGATCTTCTCCAGCCTTGCCGTCGGAACCTGCATCGTGACCTGGATGATTCCGGGTAGCCTTCCGATTTCTATGCCGCCTGTGATCGTCGTGAGGTTCTTCACCTCGTCAAGTGTCGTCCCAGACAGTCTCGTCATCCGGTCCAGTCCGTTTTCCACAGCCTCGTTCAGGTTCGCCCCGGATCCGACTGCCTGTACAGGTGCGAGGTCTGTCCTGAGGTCGAAGCCGAACTCTTTCGCCAGCCTTTGGGCTTCTCTTTTCTCATCGTTTGAGAGGAGTTGGAACGGTCTCGCGAGTGGTGGCAGGTCTTCAGGGTTGGGCAGGAGTATTGGTCCGTCGTTGTTGAGGTTCTTGACGAGTTCGACCTCGAGAGTCACCTCGGACGATACGTCCGTCGTGTGCCCGGCTATCTCGCCGTCTCCCTGCATCGCGTGAGCGTCCCCCACGATGACTCCAGCACCGTCGACCTTGACCGGGGCTATCAGGATCGACCCCTCGCCGACTGTGTCGATATCCATGTGGGAATCCGTCCTCTTGGCAAGATCTTCCCTCGCCAATGCGTACTCGTGGGGTGCTCCAACCAGGAACTGTCCGAAGTCCCCCGCGTTGTGCGATGAGGGCATGTCGACGGCTGGGATGGTCCCGATGTTGCCGATCATCGGTCTCACCCTCGTCACGATTCCACTCGGCATGTCTGCCAGGGCTAGGGCGAGGATGGGGTGACAGAGAGCGTCTCGGGGTAGCCTAGCCCATGCCATGGCGTCTTTGGCTATCAATTCCGCGACTGCCTTTGGACATGTTACGCCTACCCTTCTTCTGTCGCCGAAGATCATGGTGTAACCGGATGTGACGTGGAAGGCTGAGACTGGGGTGCCGCACTTCCTGCAGCGGACCGCGTCTGGTCCGAAGCCCTCCACACGGGTGCGGGGGTTCAGGGTGCCACATCCGGGGCACTTCTTAGCCACAAAGGGGTCTCCGAGGTAGCTTCCCTTGCGTGGGACCGAAACGCCGGAGGCTGTGGCTCTGGAGTCGATCTTGATGTCTCTGATCTTCAGAGCGATTCCGTCTCCTATCTCGGCTCCTACAACTCGAATGGGTCGGGTGACCGTGTGACCGCTCTTCATCTCGGGTGTGATCATCGGTCCGTAGCACGCGGGTTCGGTTCTGGCTACGATGGTTCCCCCGTCGTCCACTTTTCCGGCAAACTCGCTCCTGGGACCGATGATGTCAACGAATCCTTTGGAGTAGACACTTCTCTTGGCCATCTCGAACACTCCACTATTCCAACGGGACGTTACGAGAGAGCCATTTGGATTCCTTGGCAATTAAGCTGAACCGAAGAATCAGGTGGGAGTCCGAACCAAACCCTGCCTCAGCCTTTCCCCTCTGATCTCCTCAGCCATGTAGAAGAAGGCTCCGAGGATCACGAGCAGAGAGGCGGTGTAGGCTAGGAGGAGCCAGACGTTCTGCCCGAGGAGTCTGGCTGTCCCCTGAAGTGTTCGTCTCCGGTTCTGGTTCTTTTTCCACTGGAGTCGAAGCCGCAGTGTCTCCAACAAATCGGAGGATCATTGAGCATCCAAATATTAGGATGAGCGAGCCCGGAGCCCCGCGCTGGATGATGAGGTGGCTCGCGATGGTGGGGGTCGGGCATCCTTGGCGGTCGTTCCTGGTGGGCTGGGAGACGGGGGAGAGTCCTACCTTGTAGCGCCCATGAAGGCTGGGTAGACCGGGTGCTGTGACGCTATGACCTCGATGTAGACTGGCTTTCCCGCGGCGTTTGCCTTCAGCGCCCTCTTGGTCGCCGGCGCCACCTCGTCCGGCATCTCCACCCTCTCCGCGTGCATCCCTAGGCTCTCAGCGGCTCTAGCCATGTTCACCGTAGTGGACGGAGTAACAGCCCAGGTGTAGGGGCTGTGTCCCTTCCCCCAGAATCCAGCTCCGTACCCCGCAAAGGCGGAGTTGTTGATGTGGACGATGGTGATCGCTATCTTGTGCCTGACGAGCATCTCGTAGTTGCCCATCTGGTACCCCACACCAGCGTCTCCTGTGAGGCAGACGACCTGCCTCTCCGGGAAGGCTAGCTTCGCCCCCGCCGCGGCGCCCAAGCCGAATCCTAGGGTCGAGACGGTGCCCGACCAGCCTATGTAGCCGTGGGGGACCAGAGACTCGTAGACGGTGCAGGACTGGTCTCGGGTGTTTCCGGACTCGTGGGTCAAGACGGAGTTCTTGCGGTCGAGGGTGTGCATGAGGTCCCAGATGACCCTGTAGGGGTTGATCGGCGTCTCGTTCGAGGTCAGGGCGGGCATGTACTCCTTCATGAGCTTGTCCCTAACCTCTTTGACCTCCGCTTGGACCGCCGCCCCCTCTCGCCGCCTGCCGCTCAGCTGTCTTTTTGCCTCCTCTATCATCTGTCTGAGGACGAGCTTCGCGTCGCCGATGATGGCGTGGTTGACGGTGTAGCACTTGTTGATGTCCAGCTCGTCGACGCTGGAGTGGATGATGATCTTGCTCCGGGGATTGGGAATGGAGTGGCGGAAGCCTCCGTGGGGGCGGCCGGGGGAGAGGCTGTTGCCTATCGCGAAGATCAGGTCTGACCCGATCAGGAAGTGGTCAGCCGGAGCTCCCCTCACCCCTATCGAGAGCGGGTGGTCCTCCGGGAAGGCGCTCTTTCCGTGGAGCGTGGTCAGGACAGGGGCTTGGACGAGCTCAGCGAACTCGAGGAGCTCGCTGCAGGCGTCCGCGTAGAAGACGCCCTGCCCAGCGTAGATGAGGGGCTTCTTCGCGGAGAGAATCCCTCTCACCGCAACCTGAACGTCTCGAGGATCCCCCGCGTGCTTCCAGCCTTTAACCGGCGCGTACGGATAGTTTGACTCGTCGTAGTCGGATACGCTGCGCGGAAGCTGGAGGAATACCGGTCCGGGTCTGCCCGTTCTGAGGTAGGTGAACGCCCGCCTCATGAACTCAGGCACGCGGCTTCCGTCGTTGATGTACCCGTTCCACTTGGTGACCGAGTCATAGGCCTTGCCGCTGTCGTACATGTTCTGTCCCGCGATGGGTAGGTCCACGCCCTCGGTCAAGACAAGGATGGGGGTGGAGTCCTCGTAGGCCTGGGCGACCGCGCCGTATGCGTACTGGACGCCCGCCGCGTTCAGCCCTCCCTGGACGGTGCAGACGCCAGTCTGCTTCCCGTCGGAGCAGCGGGAGTAGCCGTCCGCCACCGCGACCGCGTATCTCTCATCCCTGGCCATTATGAGAGGAAGGCCCTCCTCGCCGCACGCGTTGTTGATGACGTTGGACGGGAAGGTCGAAACCCAGGGTACGCCCTCAGCCTTGAGGATCCTGACGAGACCGTTTGCGGCTTTCACTGATATTTCCCTCTTTCACTTCTTCAGTCCTACAACCTTGAAGCTTTTAAGAGCAGTTGATGTCCTGTTTCTTCGCCTACTCTATGGGGATAGCCTCTCTGACCGTCTTGAAGTGGGGGTCTCCTGTCAGGATTCTTGAGTTCGTTCTTCTGGCGGTGGCTAGAACGTAGGCGTCTGCGAGCCCGAAGTCTCTCACTGTTTGTCGGAGCTTGGCGTGCAGCATCCCTGCTTCCTTGGACAGTTCAACGTCTGCGTCGATTATCTGCGAGTTGCTGATGAGTATGTCGTAGGCGCTTTCGGGGTCTCGCCCCTCCCTGGTGGTTTTGCCTACTACTTCAGCGACCGTCACCGTGCACGTGTGTATCTCGCTTTTCTCCTCGTCTAGAGCGGCTTTGACTTTGCTACCAGCTTCGCTTCCTATGAGGTACTCTATCCACGCATAAGCGTCGACGACATATCTCTCATTCATGGGCGGTCAGCTCATCTTCGACTGTGAAAGGTTTCATGCCCCTGAAGACGCCGAACCCGTCCTTCCTGACCTTCTTGACAACTATCTCTAGGATTTCTCCCTTCCTGATCTTCTTGCTCTCTACGACTTCCTTTGGGAGGGTGACCACTAGAGACCCGCCGACCTTTCGTGTTTTGACCAGAGCCATCGCATATCACTTTTGTCACATCTAGTATAACCTTTGTAACATTAAAAGCTTGAGGTGACCCACTGCTCCACACATTCATCATTCAACGATTGTTCAAAGAACAGGAATTGGGAGGTCAAGGATACGGATCTGGAACAGTTGACAACGGTTCGAGAATACGGCATAAAGTATCTGCTTTCATACGACAAGGATTTCCGGGATGTTAAAGAGTACGTGACGCCAAAGGAGTTTGTGGGTCAATTCGGCGTCAAACCTCGTCGAACAGAGTTCTAGCTCTTCTCCTTTGTGACGCAGACTTGTTGAACGCGCTTTTTAGGGAGCTTGGAAAAAGAGAAAGAAAACCTCGGATTGACGAGAATGACGTACATTCCCATTGGAAAGCAACCCAAGGCTCCAGTCCTTAACCCTCTTTGGAAAACCTTAGCGCGCTTCCTAAGGAGCAAGTGTAGGAAATGTGGACGAGAGCGATTGCTATCGGTCTTTGACGTCTACTCCGCAAGCCGACTCGTTCATTGTGAGGGTTGCATGTTCTCTTCCATAGCTTTGGCTCCCCTGATTCGTCTGCTGTTCCTTTCTCTGGGAGTCGGGAATGATGTGGTGAAGCGGTTGCTGGGGGACTCGCTCACCCGCAGGTGTATGCTGAGCGTGGTTAAGGGGGTCGCCGACTTTGGGATATTGTATCCGCAGCCCGCGGGAGCTCCGATAACCATCGTCTGGAACTTCACCAACCGGTGCAACCTCAACTGCCTGCACTGCCACCAAGACTCCTCCCCTTCATCTCTCTATCCTGAGCTGACGACCTCTCAAGCCTTCAAGGTTATCGACAACATGAGTGACGCTGGAGTCGCCATACTAACCTTCTCGGGCGGCGAGCCTTTGCTGCGCGATGACCTATACGACGCGATCAGGAGAGCCTACGACAGAGGCATGCTATGCACGCTCGCCTCCAACGGGACTATGATAACTCGCAGCGTGGCAAAGAGGCTCTATAAGGCTGGTGTAAAACGGGTCGAGATAGGCTTGGACGGCGCAAGAGCTGAGACCCACGATTTCCTAAGAAACAAGTCTGGAAGCTTCGAAGCGACGATCCAAGGAATAAGAAGTTGCGCTGAGGTTGGTTTTGACGAGCTAGCCGCAACCATGACTTTACACTCAAAGAACATCAATGAACTGGAGGAGACCATGAATCTGGCGGAGAGGCTGGGAGTCACAAGGTTCTATCTGAATAGGCTCATCCCTGCCGGTCGTGGAGTTGGGGTGTACCATCTTGATGTGACCTTCGAGGAGAAGGTCAAGGCTCTGGAGACGCTGTACAACAGGTTCCACAAGAGTGTCACAAGCGGGTTTGGGATGCAGTGCTACGCCAGAGGAATGACCTACTACAGCCGCCTCGGCTACGAGCGTTCGGGTGGCAGAGTCTTCACGGTGAGCGAGGCTCTCTCCGGGTACGAAAAGATGTTCCAAGAGAAATTCGGGCTAGACATTTCCAAAATCGTGAGAGAGCTCGCGGCTGGCTTCGGCGGCTGCTCGGTTGGCTTGACCTACGCAGGGCTGACGGCTTCCGGAGACCTTCTTCCATGCGTTCCCGCACCGATAAAGCTAGGCAACCTCCTCGAACAGAGCCTAGAGGAGATCTGGGTCCACAACGAACTGCTGAATCACGTCCGCAGACGGGAAGCGCTGAGAGGTTCTTGCAAGATATGCGGGTACAACAGTCTGTGCGGCGGTTGTAGATACACGGCTTACGTCGCTGATGGAGACTGGCTGGGACCCGATACTTCTTGTCCCTTCGGTCCGAAAATCATGGATTCCTGAGATCAATGATCTCATGAAGAAACCTAACGGTTGGAAGTCCAGTTTATTGGAAGGTGGGAAAGCCTCCAGTTTTTTGGATGCTGAGTAGCCGTCCGCTTTGCAGACGATTCCTCTTGGCTGAGCGTGGATCTCGGCTACTTTTTGGATGGAATCGGGCAGTAGATTATGCATCTCCCACACATGGAGGCTACTCGCTCCATCTTCTGCCACGGGCTCTCCAGCTTCAGGGCTTCGAGGTAATCCTCAGGCTGGGGGTTCTCGGGAACGGGTATATCGACGCGCCCCAGCGCCTTCGCCGTGAGTCCACCGATGCCGTACCTGCAGCGCCCCTTGTTGAGCCGGGCGTACTCGAAGGTGCGGTCGCCGATCTTGAGTCTCACGCCGCGATCCTTGCTGATCGCCTGCACGGGGCAGACCTTGACGCAGACGCCGCACTTCTCCCTGTTGCACAACCTCTTTCCGCTGTACATGGGGTCGGGTTCGAGCTCCGCCTCTGTGAGGACGGTGGCGAGGCGAAGGCGGGGTCCTGCCTCGGGGGTCACGAGGAGTGTGTTCCAGCCGAACTCGCCGAGCCCAGCGGCAACTGCGGCGTGCCTGTTGGAGAACACTCCACGATTCTCATATGCGTCAGAGGGCGCGCTTGAGGGGATTGGAACCGAGACGTGACCTTCCTTCTCTAGATGCCTTGTGAGGCGGAACGCGGCGGTGTTCAGCTTCTCGTTGAGGAGCACGTACCCGTAGGCCTGGTACACATAGATCCCGTGTCTGAGCCCTCCGTACGCGAGCTGGTTGGCTTGCCTGACACCCTCCGGTATCTTCACGCCTATCGATATGACTGACCGACAGCTCTTCAGCAGGTCTCCGGGTCTCCAGCTGGTGGGAGCTTGAGCGAATCTATCCACGGATGCCACGCCGACATAGTCCATCTCGCTGGTTTTTGCTAGATCCTTGATCTTCTCAGTCAGGCTCATTGCGCGTCTCATCCTCTTCTCTAGAGTCTGCGGCTGTGTTTTTGAAAGTCTTTGGGTTCTGCTTGACGGGGTCAGCATTCTTGAGGTTAGTCCATAGCGTCTTCTCTGGTGGGTTCCCGGATAACATTGCACCTGTGAGCGGTCATGGGCTTCATAGGAGGGTATTAGGATCGGTTCCGTTGAACTGGAGCAAGCGCGTTCCGACTGTGCTATCAGTGCGGAAACTCGGACACATGGTATACTTGTATGCTCGGGTTTTTGAGCCTCACTCTCTCTGTGAAGTCTTCTTTGTCCAAAGACACCAAGATTGCGTTGCTGTCTATCGCCACTTTGAGGTACATTGCATCCACGACATAGATGTCATACTCGGAGCAAAGAGGATACGCCGCGATGCAGAAGGCCCTATCACAGTCAGCCAGGAGCCTCGGATGGATGATCCGATCAAGCCGTTCTCTCGCGTCTTCAGCCACTTCCAGCCCCACCCTCCTTGCCAAAGTTCCACAAACCTCGGAGTAGACAATACTAGGCTCTGACAGGATGAACGCATCTGGCACATCGCGGAGTATCGCGGAGCATGCCTCGCTGTAAGGTTCGTCTTCCTTTAAGGCGGCGATCAAGACGCTTGAATCGAGGGTGAGAATCGTTCTATCCCTTTTCGTGGCGCCTCGACCTCTTTATCTCTTCGAGTGTGGAGGGACGGCCGGTCCACCGGGTTGAGACGACTCTTCTAAGCTTCAAGTAGTCTCGGACTCCCGATCTCATCTCTTCTAGTTTTTCTTCTCTCAACAAGATGGTCGCCTCCGACTCAACGAGCTTTGCGAGGAGTTCGGCCCATGTCCTACAGCCAAGCTCAATCTTGAGCCTTTTAAGCTCCTTGAGTAAGTCCTCAGGCAGATTCTTCACGAGGATCGTGGCCAAGGGATCTCCTAGATTATTCAGATAATCTAGAATATCAAGTTTATCCGGAACTCATCGCCCCAACGGAGTGCTTGTCATTCCGTCCTGTTTCTTGAGGTCAGGAAGTGTGCTCGTCGGGCTGATATCTGAAACCGGGTATTCTTTTTAGAGCAGTGATCAGGGGAACCCCAACCAAGGATGCGGCTATAACCACCAGCACATCCTCCACGTACGAGTCGATCGCGCCCGCAACGAAGACTGTGTAGACTACCTCAGAAGGCCACCCGAGGATTGCATACAATCCGACAGGGATCAGTAGAAACACGCGTGTCAGGGCGTCTGTCGCCGTTCCGATGAAAGAGATCAGAGCCAGTGGTAGAGGCAGGCGCTTCACATCCTCGTCGAACAGGCTTCTGAAGATCTTTGTTACAGGGTAGATGAGAATGAGGGCGATCAAGATGTCTAGGATCGTCCACAGCGGAAGCTGTCTTCCATAGGGGTGAACGAAGTATGCCGCTAACATGGCAGTGTACAACGCCACCAGCGGCTTCCATCGTCTCCGTGCCAAGAGACCGCAAGCTAGGACGCCCATCGGCTCAGCCACCACGCCGAACATCCAGACGTCGGTCGGCCTAATCGTTCTAGCGACAAGGCTTCCGGTGAGGGCTGCCGTGAAGCCTATCCAGGGACCGAGAATGATCCCTTCTATGGGCTCTAGGTATATCGCCCAGTTGCGCCATAATCCGAACGAGGTGAGGTACAGCATCGCGTGCAACGCGATGAAGGCTCCCATCAACGCGGTGTGTCTAGTTGACAGGCGTGGTATCTTCGGAATTCTCAACTGCAAGTCCTCCCCCTGCAGGAAGCGTATCTTGTCTTCATTGCTTCGTCCGAGCAGTATTTGAATGCTAGCCGTTAAGACTGGCCTCGAGATTGGCTGCAAAGTCTTAAACTTCCCAAGGATTAAAAGATCATCCGTTTGAGGGGTTATCAATGAAAGAAGAGATCACCTACTTCGAGAAACTTGGAAAGGTCAACACCGATGAGGCACTGCGTCTCGCCAAGCAGAGGGCGCAGGCAAGGGGTGTCAAAACCGTTGTAATCGCCTCACACACAGGCTACACCGCAGAGAAGGCCCTAGATGTGTTCAAGGGGACAGGCGCCTCGCTGATCTTCGGAGGCTCGACTAGAGACCGCTTCTCCCCGGAGATACTGAAGAAGGTTGAGGCTGCGGGTCACAAGGTGATATTCACCAGCGAGACGAGCAAGGAGTTACCTGAACAGCCGAACACGACCCTCCGGAGGATCTGCGAGGGAATGCGCGTCGTGGTCAGGATCACGACGGCTGCGGTCGATGCGGGCTTGCTGAAATCTGGGCAGCGGGTTGTGGCTGTTGCAGGGACCGGGCCGGTCAGGTTTGAGGCTGAGGGGGGTGGCGCGGACACGGCGGTTGTAATGGATGTTTGCGGTGTGGAGGCATTCTTCAAGGAGGACTACTACAAGCAGGACAGGATGAGGATCAGGGAGATAATCTGTAAGCCTATCTACCCCTAACGTCGATCGGCGCTAGCCATGATGGTGCCCTCATACAGCGGACCAGAGGTAACCGTGCAAAACCTAGTCTTTCGATCGCTCACGCAAAGAAGATAGGTTCAGGTTGGGGCGTGTCTTCAACCAATTGCGCTGATGTCCAATGACTAAAATCATAAGTTGGCAGAGACCTCAAAGTGATGTGGTTGGGAGAGTGTCCGAGCTGGTTCTTCGAAAGCGGACCAAGATACTGAAGCACTTCCCGGCTGGTCAGACAGTATATTTCTGCAAGGAGCTCGTCTCCGACAGCCAGTGGCCCCTGGACGTGGGCATGGAAGTGGAGGTTTTGGCAGACCCGGCGAGGGACGAGGTCACCATCAGACGTGTCAATGGTGGCGGTCGAAGGTCCGAGCACTGAGTCGTGGATGCCAGAATCGTCATCAAAGCCTTTGTGTTAGGCTAGGTTGAGGATGAACGCGATAGCCATAAGCAGTATTACTATCCCGCTCGCTTTGGGGATGTATCTCTCATATCTCTTGAGCTTGGGTTGCACGTTTTGGTACGCTTTGACGCTCAGGATCGTGACTGCCACGAGAGAAAGAGTGACGGAGGTGGCGTACATCAACATCAGAGTCAACGGGTTGACGCTGCCTACCGCCAGAGCTAGAAGCGCGATTTCCTCCTCGTGAGCGAAGCCGAGGACGAAGGCGAAGGTGGCTATGCCCCAGAGGCTCAGGGCAACTCTCTTCGCGTGCTTGTGCCAGTGGGTGTGTCGAGCCTCACCGGGATGGTCATGCCAGTGCTCATGTTCTGTAGCCCCAAGGGCTTCGTGAAGGTGTCCGTGCTGGGACTCGAGTTCGCCCTCGACTTTCTCGGTGAGGAATCTGTACGCGAGGATGAACAGAATGGCAGCCGCTACATACTTCATGATTGACGTCGGAACTGTCACGAACGGGCTGAGCAGAACGTACACCAGAACAACAGCCATGGAGGAGACGAAGTGGAAGAGCGATATCACGCTTGAACTGACGAACCCGTGAAAGAGCGGCTTGCCTTTTGTCGTCGAGTAGAGGAGAGCGACTGGCCAGCCGTGGCCGGGCTCGAGCCCGTGGAGGAAACCGATAGCGATCACTGCCGCGTAGGCGGGATCTACCACTCTTCCACCGTTCCTTCTCGATCATGAACTCTTGCTTCTCTTATATCTCATACTCCTCAAGAGCGTGGTCGTTGTGAAGTGGAACCCCTTTTCTTGGAGCTTGAACAAAAGCCTGCGTGAGGGACAAGCGTTCATGCGTGAGCCGTCATGGATCATGAACGAGAGTCTTTTGTCTTGGCTCCTTGAGGAGGAGAATCCCTCTGTCCGCTACTTCGCGCTGCGTGATATTCTAGGTGAAGGTGAAGAGGATCCCCGAGTATCGAGTGTCAGACAGTCCATTCTGGAGTCCCGGATTGTTCGAAGGATACTCCAGAAGCAGAGCCCCGAGGGGTACTGGGAGAGATCTGCAAGTCCATACCTGCCCAAGTACAAGTCCTCGTACTGGACGCTCATGCTACTCGGTCAGCTTGGCGCCTCCAGAGCCGATGCGAGGATCGAGAGGGCTTGTGAGCGCATCTTCCAGTCTCAGCTGGAGGAGGGCGGCTTCACGTCGGAGACCGGTGAGATGGCGTCAAGAGAGTACGAGTGGCGCCTGAGAAGAGGCAGAGAGATGCCTCCACGCGATGAGTGGGTATCATCCCTCATCTCTGAAGGACAGCTCTCATGCCTCACCGGCAACATGGTCGCCGCTCTGGCTAGGCTCGGGTACAGGAACGATCCTCGGGTGAGGAGGGCTGCGGAGTGGCTTGTCAAGATCCAGCACGCTGACGGCGGGTGGCTCTGCCCCTACTGGAGAGCTCACATCAAGGACCGGCATAGCTGCTTTCACGGAACCATCTGCTCCTTGGAAGGGTTCTCAGAAGTGGAGGCGGACCGCTCCGTTAGAGAAGCGATCGGGAGGGGAGTGGAGTTCCTGCTTATGCACCGCCTGTTCAGGGCGGACCATCATGGTTACAGGGTGATAAACCAGTCTTGGCTGAGGCTTGGTTTTCCGTGGTTCGCTGGATACAACGTGTTGAGAGGACTCGACGTCTTGACCAAGCTCGGATGTGTGCGGGATGAGCGACTAGATGACGCTGTCCAGGTTCTGATCGAGAAGCGGCAGGCAAACGGAGCTTGGATGCTGGAGAATACGCCCTCGCAAGTGCAGGCTAGGGTTGAGGTCAAGGGCAAGCCGAGCAAATGGGTCACACTGATCGCCCTGAGAGTGTTGAAACGCCTAGGCTCTGCTTAGCTCATTTGAGGAGGGGAATCAACGCCCGACTGCGACTTAGATCTGCAGGGTGTCTCCTGTTCGCAGGGGCTTGCAGCGATCTTCGAAAGCTTCAGACAGCCTCCTTGTGGCTTTGAAACCCGTGCAGTGGCCCGGACAGACCAAGGATGGCTCAAGGTTTTTCAGCTCTCTCACCGTCGCTTCGATTCTAGTCTCGTCGGCGCCTTCCAGGTGAAAGCCCCCGATCACAGCGTGGACTCTGTTCTCGCCCGTCACTTTCTTCGCCTGGATCACGCTGTTCACGATGCCGGAGTGGGCGCATCCCGAGATGACTGCCAGTCCCTTGCCGTCTATGGATACCGCGAGGGCTTGGTCGTCGACGAGGAGGTCCTCCCTGAACGAGCCTTCGCTCACGGTTCGGAAGCCCTCGGGTCTCTCGAAGGGTGTGACTCGCTCGATCTCCCCGGTTGTGAAGACGCCCGGGGCAAGAGGCACGGGGTTTCGGGCTGCGATTATAACGCCGCCAGACCTCTCCACGTCCTCTCGAAGGTATCGGGGTCCGATGGATCTCAGGAACGGCTTGATCCTTAGCTTCGGACTGAAGGTCTGGGGGTGAGCAAGCACTGGAATCCTCTTCTTCAGGTGGGTGAGGATACCAACCAACCCTCCCGCGTGGTCGCCGTGCCCGTGGCTGATCACAATGATGTTGGTTTTGGAGAGGTCTACGCCCATCGTCTGGGCGTTTGCGATAGTCGCTTCGGCTGATGGGCCTGTGTCAAGCAGAACGTTCAACTGTCCAAAGTCTTTGGAGACGACCTCTAGCATCGTTGAGAGCCCGTGTCTGGCAACAAGCTCAGCGTTTTCGAGGCTCGCCGTGTTCTCACAGAGAACCTTGATCGCGACTCGTTCGACCATATGGAGCAGCTCCGCTCGGGATTGTCTAGCCCAGTTTTACTCTATCTGCTTTTCTCACCACGCTGGCTCGAAACGTATCGCTGGTACGTATCAGCGAGGCACGAAGGGAGAATCAGGTGCAAGCTCGTCGTTTACGGTCGAAGTGACTGGTTGGGAAGCTCGAATCTTGTAGAGCGCGGCGATGAAAGAAAAGACAACTTGTAACGCCTCCCACACCGTGCCTAGACCTTGCGATTGACCACCCTTGTGCGTCTAGGACTAGCCCACAACCTGTTTGAAGAGGCGGAGATGGTTCTCTCCCAGAATCTTCTTCACCTCTCGGGGCTGGTAGCCTCTCTCAAGTAGCACCTTTGTCACGTTCGGCATTCGAGTGACGTCTTCTAGTCCCTCTGGTGTAGTGCTGATGCCGTCGAAGTCTGAGCCCAAACCGACATGGTCAACGCCAACGAGCTCGACGATGTGGTCGATGTGGTCGACAACCCTTTCCACCGTAGCCTTGACCGGATGTATGAAGTTTGGAGCAAAGTTCACGCCTATCACCCCTCCTCTGTCAGCCATCGCCCGAATCTGCTCGTCGGTCAGGTTTCGGGGGTGGTCGCACAGGGCGCGGCAGCTGGAGTGGGAGGCTACCATCGGCTTCTTCACTATCTCAATCAGATCCCAGAAGCCTGCATCACTGAGGTGCGAAACGTCCATGACAATACCGAGGCGCTGAATCTCCTCGGCGACCTCAACCCCCAAGGTTGTGAGACCTCCCTTTGTTCGATTCTGGGACGCCCCGTCAGCCAGCTCGCTCCGGTGGTAGACCAGACTGAACATTCTGACGCCGAGTCGATGAAGAATGCGGAGAACACCCGTGTCTCCGCCAATGACTTCGCCTCCCTCGACAGAAAGCAGGGCAGCAATCTTGCCTGCGGCATTGGCCCCTAGAATGTCTTCGTGGCAGTAGACGGGTCTGATCTTGCCGCTGTTCTTCTCGCACTCTCTGTAGAATATGTCGATCAGCTGGAGGGCGGTCTTAACCGCTCTCGGAGGGAAGATGGTTCGCACGGCGCCTATGGCAAAGACCTGGCAGTCCACGCCCCCATCGATGAGTCGGGGAATGTCCACGTGACCGACGCTCGCCCTTGTTCCAAGCCCCAGCTGACCTCGATGGGGGGTTATCGGATTTACCTTCTCCGGGTACAGGCACTGCAGAGCGTCGCAGTGCGTGTCGACGACGAGGGCCTTCCTGTGGAGCTTGAGATATCTGTTCTCCGCGTTCATACCCTTTCCATCCTTGTAGGCGAAGCATGAACAATGAACCAGATAGGAGAGTCGATAAAGAATTAACTTGAGTGGTTCATTTGGACCTAACAGGTCATGCCAAAGATAAGAATTGGCTTCTGTTTGTTCAGCGCGAGTCCGCGGGCGGCTACAAACCATCAGACTTCGAAGAGCTTAACCTCGACACCTTTCGCCTTTGAAAGTTCGCTATCAGTTGTTAGAAGTAACGCTTTCTCTCTTTTTGCAAGAGCCAGAGCAAAGCAATCAGCCAGCGACAGGCTCAATGGTTGTCGGCACTTTTCTAGCCCAGCGCCTCTCACTAAGTTATCGTCGTAAACAATCTGAAGGCGTGTCCTTTTGAGCTGGTAGTATCGTGTGTCTGCGGTTTGCCTCCCCAGCTTCTGACACGTCTTGTAGTAGAATTCGGCTACGTTAACATTAGAGATATATCCGAGAATTCGTCCATCGTCCATGTCACTAAAAAATTCTTCTACGCGTGGATCACCGATGAAGTGAAGGGTTAGAACGCCGGCATCCACAACGACGACTTTCTTCATCCGCCGGCTTCCTTCCGATGCTCTTCATTGAGCTCTCGAATAGCCTCTTTCAACGCTGTTTCGTGAGCCTTGTCCACACCCCTCAGTTCCTTGAGACTCCTCAAAGGAATCATCAGGACCGCGTCCTCCAGCTCAACAAATTCGACCTTCATGCCTTCCTTGATACCGTATTTTTGCCTAATCTTCACGGGAATCGTGACCATGCTCTTGCTCGTTACCGTCGCCGCTTCGCTCAGTGCCCTCACCATGCAAAAAGAAACAAAACCATGAATATAAACATTCTATATGGGTCTTTGGAGAGATCCTTATGTGCGAAATGAGAATCAAGCCTGAGTAACCTCAGAGGACGCCTTCCGAAGGTCGATGACTTCATCTCAAACTCATCCGTGCCAACGAGCCAAAGTCACAGCTCAGGACGGAACGCCAGTATTTGAATCGTTTTTTCGCGATTCCCTCTGTCATCGCAGCCATATAGAGTAGCACGTACCTCACGTTTCTAGCCGTGTAGAGACTCGCCAAGTCAGACGCGTTGGTCTCCCTTATCGTCTTGAGGTCGGCTGGCGTGTCGGGGTATAGGAAGACGCTCCCCCACAAACTAGAATCCTGCCTTCTGTTTCCAGTCGGCAACCCCTAGGTTCGAAAAAGGATGGGGGAAGCTTCACCCTAACTTCTTGACTTCTCCGAGGATCTCCTTCCACCTGGGCGCCAAGATCGATATATCGTGTCCGAGGGTTAGAACTCGAACCCCTCTTCCCATCAACGCCTTCGCCCTCTCCGCATACGGTGGGCTAACTGGGCTCATCGCAGCCAAACCCTTCCGCCTGGACTCAGCCACGATCTTGTCCAGTGCGCCGACAACTCTCGGGTGGTCGGTCTTCCCCGGCACACCGGAGGTTATGGAGAAGTCCGCGGGTCCGAAGGAGATTATGTCAACCCCCTTTACAGAGACTATCTCCCGCATGTTTTCGATGGCTTCGGGCTCCTCAGCCATCACAGCCACAACCGTCTCCTTGTTGCTGAACTCGATGTATTCAGGCCAGTTTGAAACCGCGTAGCCTCCCGACCTGACCAATCCAGCCGCTCCTCGCACGCCCATGGGCGGAAACTTGGCGTATTCAACAGCGCGCTTCGCCTCCTTCGCCGTGTTGACGTGGGGCACGAGGATGCCGTCCGCTCCGATCTCGAGGGCTTTCCTGATGAGCGCCTCGTTGTTCTCCTGAACCCTGATCAGGGATGAGGCGCCGGAGACATCAGCCGCCCTGACCAAGCTCTCCAGCGTCTGCCAGTCAACGGCTGTGTGCTCGGTGTCGATGAAGACGTAGTCGAAGCCTGTGTACCCCGCTATCTCGACGAGGGCTGGGCTGTAGGTGTAGATCCCAGTCCCAAAAGCTACCCTTCCTTCTCTCAAGGCGTTTCGAAGTTTACCCCTCAAACCAAAGACCTCCAAACGTTCCTTACGCGAGTTTAGCTTTTTACTCTGACTCAGCGTGAGAAAACTTACAAGAAATTCACGACGAGTTATCAGGTGATGGCTCACTTGTCCATTTGGGAGGAACTCCGGGTTGATAATAAGAAATGTCGATGCGCTTGTCTCCCACGGGAATGTTGAAGGTCGGAAGGTCGTGCTGGATATCCTCGAAGCTGGTCTGAAAGCATCGGACCCCTATGAGAACACCCGAAGGCTGGTCTGCGTTCAAGGTGGAAAGCTGATTGTAGGCGAAAAGGGCTTCGCTCGACGGGCGGTCGTAGACACTCCCCAAGATTGTATGCCTCTCACATTCGATCTGTCGAAGGTTGGAAACATCTACGTTGTGGGTGGAGGCAAAGCTGCTCAGAGAATGGCACATGGGATAGAAGACGCTCTAGGAGACTTGATCACCGAAGGTCAGGTGAACGCGAAGAAAGGAGAACCGCTGCTGTGCAAGAGGATACACGTCACTTTCGCGGGTCATCCCCTACCTGATGAGGATAGCGTCGCCGGTGCTAGGCGGATCGTTGAGATAATGCAGAAGGCGAAGAAGAGCGACATAGTGTTCTATGTTCTGTCAGGAGGTGCATCAGCACTAACGACTCTGCCCGCGCCCGGATTAACCCTGAAAGATGTGCAAGATGTCATAAGAATGCTCTACTTCGAGCGGGGCGCCTCGATGCCGGAGACGAACGCGGTCAGAGGCATGCTTGTGATGCTGGGGCAGGACCGACACCCGAGGTATCCAGGTGATGCTACAATGATCGAGTTTCTCACCGAGGAGATCCCGCGGGAGATCCCTTACGAGCGCGTTCATGCGAGGAGAGCCTCGAGCACAGAAACCTCCGCTCCCCCGTACAGGCGTGCTGTTGAGGTTCTGAAGAGGTACGAGCTCTGGGGTAAGGTTCCACAGCCCGTTCGGGCACACCTTGAGAAGGCCGATCCGAGATACGACCTCGTGACGCCTGAGGAGCTCGAGGGAAAGCCGAGGTATTTTGTCAGGGTCATAGGCCCCGAGTACATGCTGGAGGGTGCGCGGAAGAGGGCTGAGGAACTTGGAGTCAACGCCCATGTGCTCATCAAGAGCCTAAACGATATAGAGGCCCAACCTGTGGGCGAGATGATGACCTGCATCGCCCTGAGTTTGGACACCTACTGCATGCCGTTCGAACCGCCCTGTGCAGTCCTCTTCGGCGGCGAGACAACCGTCGCGGTGGGGAACGCGACGGGGAGGGGTGGCCGGAATCAGGAACTCGCTCTGTCGGCGGCTCCCAGAATTGCTGGGAGCAAGAGTATCGTGGTCGCTTCGGTTGACTCTGACGGGACTGATGGTCCGACGGACGCGGCGGGAGGGATCGTCGACGGCTACACAATGGAGAGGGCTAGGGAGGCTGGGATCAACGTGATCGGGGAGCTGAAGAACCACAACTCGCATGAGGTGCTTGCCAAACTCGGTGACGCCATTTACACAGGTGCGCGGAGCACGAACGTTCGGGGTCTAGGCATAGTGTATGTCGGAAGGTCGTCTCAGTGATTAGAGTTGCGCTCACTTGAGAAAAGACGAGGCCGCTAGCCGTATCTTTCTTCTTTCCAGGGGTCGCCCCTGTTGTGGTATCCATGCGTCTCCCAGAACCCCGGTCTGTCCTTCGCCATGAACTCGACGCCTACGACCCATTTGGCGCTCTTCCAGAAGTAGAGCCTCGGAACCACGAGCCTCGCGGGGTAACCGTGCTCGGGGGTGAGGGGTTGACCGTTGTGCCGAACCGCGAAGAGCACATCCTTCTCGAAGAAGTCAGCTAGCGTTAGGTTTGTTGTGAATCCTCCGACCGAGCGGACCAGCACGAATCTTGCGCTTGGAAGGATGCTCACGAGTTCCTTCACGATGTTGGTGCTTACGCCCTCCCAGAGATTGTCAAGCTTTGACCAACCGGTCACACAGTGAATATCCGAGAAGACTCTGATTCGAGGAAGCGTCATGAACTCCTCGTAGCCAAGCCTTCTCTCCTTCTCCACCAACCCCGAGATCGTGAATGTCCACTTGGAGGTGTCGACGTACGGCACCTCGCCGAAGTGGAGGGCCGGCCACAGTTCAGTCACTCTCTGACCGGGAGGAATCCTGTCTTTCTTCTCGGTGTCGGGGCTTCTAATCACGGAACTATCCTGCATCGCCTCGGGTGCCTCTCACTTACAGTCACTTCAATAATGGATCTGCGGACTTGGTCTTGTAAAGGAATGGATTGGGGGGAGACGGCTCTACTTGAAAGCCGCGAATTTCTCGCGAGTTGCGTTGCATATCGGGCATCTCTCCGGGGCGTCGCCTTCAACGGTGTATCCGCAGACGGAGCATATCTGCATCGGCCCCAGAGCCATGTCCCTACCTTGGACTACGGCCTGTTTTGCCTTCTGGTACAGGGTCACGTGGATCTTCTCGGCTGCCAGCGCCCAGGAGAAGCTGGTTTCTGCGCCTTTCTCTCCTTGGAAACGGGCTGTGGCAATGTAAACTGGGTACATCTCGTTGATCTCGAAGGTTTCTCCGTCTATCCCTGCTTGGAGGTCTTCAACCGGGTTCCGTGTTCCGAAGATCGCTCCTCCGACGGTTTGGGTTGCTCCCCTGCTCTCTATGTTCCGGTAGTGGTTGGACGCGTGGACCTTCTCGGCGTAGGACACCGCCGTGAATAGGCGAGCCACGCTCAGAAAGCCCCGCTCCCTTGCCCTGTCTGCGTAGATGAGATACCTCATGTGGGCTTGGCTCTCCCCTGCGTAGGCGCTGCGAAGGTTCGTTTCAGTCATCTCTTTAACCATCGTGTTCACCTTCCGTGTTTGGGCGAAGGATGAGAGCTCGTGAAGATAAGTGTTTCCGCGCCTTTACTGCACATTCATACGCTTGAAGAATCTTTCAGATCTCTTTCGATCTGATGAAGGGTAAGCAAAAGAAAGAGGAGAGGAGACTCAAAGCCCTCACTTTATTGTCTCTTCAAGCCTTCTGTTGACCTCGTTCCAGTTGACGATGCTCCAGAAGGCTTCGACGAACTTCGCCCGGTCGTTCTTGTAGTCGACGTAGTATGCGTGCTCGAAGACGTCGACGACCATCATGATCCTGAACATGGGGTAGACGTTAGTGTTGTGCTTCTCCACCTGCATGATTATCGGTCTGTTGGTCTGTCTGCAGAAGGTGAGCGCGGCCCATCCGGAGCCTTCCACGCTGACAGCTGCCTGGGTGAACTCCTTCTTGAACCTGTCGAAGCTTCCGAACTCCTTGTCCAGAACGCTGCCCAAGGTCCCACCCGGCTTTCCGTCGCCTTTGCTGGCGGGGGCTAAGTTCGCCCAGAAGAGGGAGTGGAGCAGGTGTCCTCCGATGTTCCAAGACAGTTCCTTCAGGGTGGACTTGACATCGATGTCGGTGCCATCTTTGCGTGCCTTGTCCAGCCTCTCCAGTATCGCGTTCGCAGCGTTGACGTACGCCTGGTGGTGCTTCTGGTGGTGGATGGTAAGCTGGGTTTCGGACATGTATGGCACCAGGTCATTATAATCGTACGGGAGCCTGGGAAGAGAGTAGAACCTAGGTTTTTCCACTGACAATGTTTCACCTCCTTCGGTAGGCTAAGACAAAAAAGTTGGAGGGTGCGGGATCAGAGATCCTCCAACAGGGTTGTGAAGGTGTCGTGGTGGTCCTCTTCGTCGGCTAGGATCTGTCTGAAGAGCCTGTTTGTTACCTCGTCTCCTTCCTTTCTGGCTTGGTCGATGATCTGGTTGTACAGCTTGATCGCGCCTTCCTCGTCCTTGACGTCTTGCTTGATCATATCTTTGAGCGTCTTTCCGACGAAGATAGGATCGGGCTTGGTTGTGGGTGTGCCCCCGAGGTAGTAGAGCCTCTCAGCGATCGCCTCGGCGTGCTTCATCTCGGTTATGGCTATGCTCTTTAGCTCAGACTGAACCGCGAAACCCTTCACGCCGCTCCAGAGGACGTGCTGCCACATGTACTGTATCGAGACCTGGATCTCCCTTGCGATCCCCTTGTTTAGCAGGTCTAGCAACCCTGCTGATACCTTTACAGCCATAGTTGTGTACCTCCCAAAGTCGGTCATAATTCTGATCTTTTATACTTTTCGACACCGAAATTAAGCAATTGATGAGAGCGAGACGCGACGTAATAGAATAAGATTCGATCAAGAAGCTTGTTCTTCTGCTTAAAAAGCGAAATAGACGCTTTGGCAGCTAATTTGATCCCCCAAGATGCCGGTGACGAGAGCATTTTCACAGTCAGATGCGCATCGTGTGGGAAAATCGATGAGAATCCCCGATCTTCTGATTGGGTAGTGTGCCTGACCCATCCCGCCCTGAGACAGCCGTTGAGGATGGTCCTTGAGAAAGCGATCGCCAGAGAGCTCTGCCGCAAACTCGGTTTGGGGTTTAAAGAGCGTCGAAGTTGGGCGATTGTAGATCGCGTCAACAAGGCGGGGAGGGTCAAGGGAGGGCAGGGGGGAACTCTACGTAGACCTCATCAACTCCCACAAAACCGTGATCTTCACCGGTCCGGAAGGTGGTCTGGTCAAGTGTCATTGACGCCTCCAGAGATATTCGAAATATTGGAGGAATGCAGATAGTCCGATTTTTTGAACCTCTTCAGAGCCCCGGGGTTTGTGGCTGAAAGACCTAAATTGAGCCGGAAAGCCACACACTTCTGGGATCCGGACGTCAACGTGGAGAAGAGTGTATGAACCTAATTCTCATAGTCTCTGACAGCCTTCGCGCGGATCACGTCGGTTGCTACGGAAACAGGCGGATATGGTCCTAGACTTCGGGTGTCGATAGAGGGCACTAGCCTTGATCCTGTTGGCAGGTGTTGTCGCTCAGGTCGCGGAGGAGCTCTTCGTCAGAGCGAGCACCACCGCATCCCCCGACGCGGTGGAGGCCGTTAAACGGTGCCTATCCAGGGAGAGGGATGAGGGGGCGAGGGAGAGGCTCAGAACTCTTCTGCGGAACGCAGACCTCGCGCGAGCTCAGGGTAAGCCCATATGCCAGACCTTCGCAACCCCATGCGCCCACATCAGGCTAGGCACCCAGGTAACAATCAGCGGAGACCCCGTTCAAGCCGTACGGCGCGGAGTGGAGGCAGCAACGAGGAGAGGATACCTCCGACCGAGCATCGTCGACCCCATAACTCGGATCCCGCTAGGCGGGAACCTCGGGAGGCATCTCCCTAATATCGAGATCGAGCTGATCGAAGGCGACTTCCTAGAGTTAACCGCCTTCTGCACCACCGAGCTGCCTCCCAGCGGCGTCAGGATCTTCTACCCCCACCAGATCGGACCCGACGGAATAGGCGTCAAGAGGCACGTCATAAGGACCGTGATGAAAGCGGGCGGGATTGCCTGCCCACCCATGGCGGTCGGCGTTGGGATCGGAGGGAGCATGGACGGCGCGGCTGGGCTTAGCAAGAACGTCGCTCTCAAGCCGTGGACCGAGCCGAACCCCGACCCCAAGTTGGCGGAGTGGGAGAGCGACCTGCTGGAGGCGATCAACAAGCTGGGCGTCGGACCCTTCGGACTGGGAGGCGACACCACAGTCGTAGCCATCAAGGTCGAGATGGCTGACGCCCACGCAGCCGACCTGCCGGTAGCCGTGAACCTCTTCTGCTCAGCCTGCGCCTTCCGCCGCGCGACCGCAAGGATATCCACGCATGGGAGAATCGAGTACAGACAGCCGTAGGCGAGAAGCATGAAAACGGTCAGCCTAACCACTCCGCTCAAAGAGGTCGACACACGCGCGCTGAAGATCGGGGATATAGTTTACCTCACGGGCACGGTGTACACCGCCCGGGACCTAGCTCATCGCCGGATCGTGGATCTGCTAAAGAAGAAGGCCGATCCTCCCTTCGAACTCGAAGGCTCTGTGATCTTTCACGCCGGTCCGATAGTCGAGAGGACCGAAAAGGGAGAAAGGTTGGTCGTGGTAGGGCCCACCACGAGCGGAAGGATGGAGCCATACGAGGCTGTTCTGATTAGACACGGTGTCAAGGCAGTAGTGGGCAAGGGCGGAATGGGCGGCAAAACGGGAGAGGCGCTGAAGAGACACGGCGCGGTATATCTCATTGCAGCCACAGGGTGCGCGGTCGTCCACGCCGAGACGGTAACAAGGATAGTGGGAGTCCACTGGCGGGAGCTCGGCATGATGGAGGCTGTCTGGGCTTTGGAAGTGGAGCGCTGGGGGCCTCTGACGGTTGTGATGGATTCGAAAGGCGAAAACCTACTCAGAAGGCTGTACACAAGAGCCTCAGGAAGGCTGCCTCGCATCTTTCAGAGCCTAGCTAGAACCCGAAGTTAGACGATTGTACGCCTCTTGGTCTGAGCATCGTTGGCTCATCAAAACCGTAGCTTTTTGGTTGGCTCCAGAAAACTGGAGCTTCTGACAGGATGAGCCGACGAATTTATACCAAGATCAGGGTCAAACGTTCGAAGCTTGTGGACGGAATGACTGGATCGGATATTCTAGGGAGCCTGAAGAGAGCGGTCGCCGAGTACGACGCTGATGCCACAGAGGTTTGGGCCAGGAAAGCAGTCGAGGAAGGTGTAGATCCAATCCGGGCAGCGGACATCCTCTCCGAGGCGATCAAGGAGATCGGTGATGGATTCGGCAGGGGCGTCCTCTTCATTCCAGACCTCATCGGTGGGGCGGAGGCTATGAAGAGCGCCATGCGCGTGCTGGAGGGTGAGATCAAACGGAGAAACGTCAGAAGAGAAAACCTCGGTACAGTCGTCGCGGGGACCGTCTACGGGGATATCCATGACATAGGGAAGACTCTGGTCTGTACACTCCTGACGGCGGCAGGATTTGCCGTCTACGACTTGGGCGTGGACGTGCCCGCTGAGGTGTTCGTGAAGGCAGTAAAGGAGTATAAGCCGGATGTCCTCGCGATGTCTGCCTTGCTGACGACGACCGCTCCCGAACTCAGGAAGGTGATCGACGCACTGAGGAGTGGGGGTCTTAGGAGCAGAGTGAAGGTGATCGTGGGCGGGGCGCCGATCAGCGATGGGTTTGCCAGGGAGATCGGAGCCGACGGTTACAGCTCAACCGCGGTCGGAGCAACGGAGCTGGTTCTAAGGCTGTTGGGCAAGAAGGGGGAGTCCTAGGTGATAGACGGGTTTAGGCGCAAGCTGGCGCCGCTGAGGATACTGACGGACGAGCAGATAGAAGTCGTTCACTCCGGAGCTCTGAGCACCCTTCGTGAGACAGGAGTGAGGGTGGAGCATGAGGCATCTCTGAAATTGATGAAGGACAACGGGTGTGAGGTGGATTTCGGGAAGAGAATTGTCCGTTTCTCGTCTGGATTGGTTGAAGAGTGTCTGCGGAGGTGCCCCAGCTCTTTCAGGCTCAGGGCTAGAGACTCCGAGAAAGACGTGATCTTCGGCGGGGATGTCACGTACTTCAAGAACTCTGTTGGGCAGATGACGGTTGACCTAGACTCCCTTGAGCCTCGGGTTCCCACTGAAAAAGAGTTCCTCGACGCTCTGAAGGTGCTGGACGCGCTCGAGAACGTTCACGTCCTCGGTCCGTACACGCCTTACTTCGGGCACGAGGGTGTTCCTCCAGTCATGTCTATACCCTCGACCTGCGCTGCGAAGCTGAAGTACTCGGGAAAGGCTCAGCTGGAGGGCGTCCAGAAGGGCTCCGAGGTCTTCTGTATCAAGATGGCGAAGGCGGTCGGCTCCGAGATCCTCGGGTTGATGAACGCTCCCTCCCCTCTGACTTGGGGTTCAGACGTTGTGGAAGCGGCCTATAGGTTTGCCGAGGCTGACTTTCCCGTCCAGGTGGCAAGTGGAGCTGTCATGGGGGGAACGGCGCCCGCCACCATAGCCGGGGCACTTGTACTCACAACCAGCGAGATACTTGCCGGAATCGCGCTGGTGCAGCTTAGAAGTCGGAAGCCCGTTAAGGTTCTCCCCGGAACGTTCTCGTTTCCCATGGAGATGCGATCGGGTCTACCTGCGTTCGGGGACATAGGAGTGTCCCTGTACCAGATCGCCTTCAATCAGATCTGGCGAGGGTATGGACTGCCGGTTTACAACTCCGCGAGCGGCTACTGCAGCTCGAAGGGGATCGACTTCCAAGCGGGGTATGAGAAGGCGATAGCCTGCCTCCTCTCAGCTCTGTCGGGTGCAAACCTTATCACTTTTCACGGGAGCGTTTCGGCGGAGCTCACGTTCCACCCCGTTCAAGCAGTCTTGGAGGATGATGTGGCGGGGATGATAGGGCGTCTAGTTGAAGGGATCGAGGTAGATGATGAGACTCTGGCCTTAGACCTGATAAAGAAAGTGGGGCCGATCCCTGGCTCTTACATCGGAGAGGCGCATACAAGGAAGTGGTGGAGGAGAGAACAGTACCTCCCCAAAGCGGCGGACAGACTCTCCTATCCGGAGTGGAAGGAGAAGGCGAAGAAGACCTGTGTGGACTACGCAAAGGAGCGGGTTGAGAAGATATTAGCCACTCATGCTCCCAAGAGCTTGGCTCCCGATTTGGAAAGGGAAGTGAACGAGATTCTGGAGGAAGCGAGGCGATACTACGAGGAAAAGGGTCTGGTCTGAGGAGACGCCGAATTCTTCGACAGCTATTTCATCAAGATCTGGGGTAAGGCAAGCCGACTCGGTCGAATCCTTTTTGTGAAGAAGCTCCCACGTCTATTCCATGCAAGTCAAGAGCTACGACCTGTTCCTCGACGTAGACTTCCAGAACCTGAGATTCGACGGGAGAGTGCTCATAGAGCTCGAGTCTGAGGGCGATGTGACCCTCAACTCGTTGGACCTTGCCATAAGAAGCATTAGGGCTGGCGGGAAAGCTCTCCAGTTCGAGCAGAAAGGGGAGGACCTTCTAATCAAGACTGGCGCCTTTGCGGGCACGCTTGAGATCGAGTACACCGGCTCGATTCCAGACTCTCTGGTCGGGATCTACAGGGCGCCCTACGAGAGCACGCACATGATAACCACGCAGTTCGAGGCGGCCAGCGCGAGGAGGATGCTGCCGTGCGTGGACCACCCCGCGTACAAGGCTGAGTTCAAGCTCACTCTGAGACTCGGCAAAGAGCTGGAAGCGATATCGAACATGCCCGTCGAGTCTGTGAAATTAGAGGGCGACAGGAAGATAGTCTCGTTTCAGAAGACGCCTAGGATGTCCACCTACCTGCTCTATCTGGGGGTAGGCAAGTTCGAGGAAGTACAGGAGAAGCTCGGAAACATCGACGTGATAGTGGCCACGAAGCTGGGACAGGCGGCTAAGGGGAATTTTGCTCTAGACGCGGCGAAGAGGGCGATAGAGCTGTTTGAGGACTACTTCGGGATACCCTATCTCCTCCCAAAGGTTCACCTGGTAGCCGTGCCGGAGTTCGCGGCTGGCGCGATGGAGAACTGGGGGGCCATCACCTTCAGGGAGGCGGCGCTCCTCGTCGACGAGAAGAGCAGCGTCCGGACGAGGAGGACAGTGGCTGAGATCGTTGTGCATGAGCTCGCCCATATGTGGTTTGGGAACCTCGTGACCATGAAGTGGTGGAACGACCTCTGGCTGAACGAGAGCTTCGCCACCTTCATGGCGTACAAGACTGTTGACGCGATGTACCCCGACTGGAGGTCGTGGGAGGAGTTCCTGAAGGGGGAGACCTCGGGGGCGATGGCTAGAGACTCCCTGGTGAGCACGCACCCGGTAGAGGTCGAGGTCAAGTCCCCCGACGAGATCGAGCAGATATTCGACGAGATCAGCTACGGCAAGGGCGCCTGCATACTCAGGATGATAGAGGCGTACATGGGAGCTGACGACTTCAGGAATGGGGTGAGGGACTTTCTCGCCCGCTACAAGTTCGCGAACGCCGCTGGGGATGATCTCTGGGACTCTCTCGAGAAAGTCTCTGGAAAGCGCGTGCGCGCGATCATGCGCGAGTGGGTCCGAAAGCCGGGTTACCCGGTGATAGCCGCTGACAAGGTCGGAGGAGAGCTGAGGCTTAGGCAGGAGAGATTCCTCCTGTCGGGCGCTTCCGAGAAGGGAGTCTGGCCGATACCTGTCACGATGAGGTTGGACAGCCAGCTCAGGAGGATGCTTCTCGACAAGGATGAGGAGACGATCGACATCGAAGGCGCGGAGTCTTTGAAGCTGAACGTTGACCAGACTGGTTTCTACAGAGTCCACTACCGGAGGCTCCGGAACTTGGTTTGGAGGGGCGAACTTTCACAGTTCGACAGGTGGGGCATGGTCTTCGACGCCTTGGCATTCGTAGTTGCTGGCAAGATGTCCTTCACCGCGTATCTGAGCCTGCTGAGGGGGTACTACAGGGAAGGAGACTACCTGCCCGCGCGAGAGGTCTCAGACCAACTGGCGTTCCTGTGTTCGCTTGCACAGTCGCGGTTCTCCGAGGTTTCGAGGGAGTTTCACAGGTCGCAGCTCAAGATCCTTGAGGAGAAGACCGACGAAAGCAGCGCTATGCTTCGCGGCGTCGTCGCAGGCAGGCTAGCCATGGTGGACGAGGAGTATGCGAAGCGGCTGGGATCCGAGTTCAAAGACTACGACGAGGTCGACCCGAACATGAAAGACGCCGTGGCCACCGCCTACGCGAGAGGGTACAGCGACTTTGAAGGTCTTGTGAAGAGGTATAGAGCGAGCCAGTCTGACGAGGACAGGGTCAGACTGCTCAGCTCGATGACGAGCTTCAAAGAGGCATCGTTAGTCGCCTTGGCGCTTGGGCTCGCCTTGAGCGGCGAGGTGAAGAGACAGGATGTGCGAAGCCTGATCTTCGGAGCTACGATGAATCCGGGTGCTAGGGATGTTACCTGGACGTGGCTCAAGGTCAATCTCGGAAGGTTGGGCAAGCTTTACGAGGGGACCGGAGCTCTCTCGCGTGTATTCCAGTCGGCGATCCCCCTTCTCGGAATCGGCAGAGTCAAGGAGGTTGAGAGGTTCTTCGACGAAAACAGGATCCCAGGGACTGAGAAGGGGATCGACTCGGGTCTGGAGAGGCTCAGAATCTACGACAGGTTCATAAAGAGCTTGCCGGCTGCCTGAAAAGGAGGTCGGGGTGTGAAACACGCTAGAAAAGGGGAAGACAAGGAGAAGCTTGTGGCACAAGCATTGAAACTGGTTGATTTGATAAGCTATCAGGAAGGCTCGGTGGTAAGTCGAACCATAGTTGACAGGAAATCTGGAACTGTAACCCTGTTCGCTTTCGATGAGGGGCAGGGGTTGAGCGAGCACACCGCGCCATACGATGCTTTAGTCGAACTCCTCGACGGGGAGGCTGAGATCACTATCTCCGGCAAGCCCGTCCACCTGAAGGAGGGCGAGATGGTCGTCATGCCCGCCAACAAGCCGCACTCTCTGAAAGCGATAGGGAGATTCAAGATGCTTCTAACAATGATAAGGCCCTAAGATCCGCGTACCACGGCTAGTTCATGCAATACACCAGATTTTTCGCAACACAATGAATGAGCTGTTAACAGGATAAGAAAAGGAGAGGCGTTCGATGCGCTACTTGCGGCTTCACGTGACGAGGTACCATCCCGTGTGACCGATGAGGGCGATAGGATTATTGTCCGGGCCAATGACTGGGTTGCGTACTCGTCTAGCAAGATGCCTGCGAAGTAGTATTCACCTTCCACGTGAAGTCCCGGTCCGTTGACCACCAGTGAGCCTCTGTTTCCGCCACGACTCCCGAACGAGCCAGCCGAGATCAACCCACCTCTTGGTAGAGCTCTTTTTGCTCGTCGGTCCTCTGGACAAACAGACCATTCCTGTTTTGTCGTTCATCGCTCGGGAGTTAGGGGACGAACTGCACCTTCCTTCTGGGCTTTTACAAAGCTAATGACCCAGAGCTTTCTACTCCTGAAAAATATAACCTGCGATACTAATCGCACAGTGCTGTGGATGCATGAAAAAAAGTAGGATGCTTACGGTCCTCCCAGACCGTTTGGTGTGGCGTGCGCGAGGTAGTAATGCGTTCCGTCGCTGACTCCCTGATCCATTATGACTTCGAACTGCCCCCAAATGGCGTAACCGTCTTCCCGCCAGTACAGGCTGTTCTCCAGCTCAGGTCCAACCCATATTATCTTGTAATGCCAGACTTCTCCTGAGCCACCTGGCATCATGCCATTCCACTCGTTCGTACACCACGCGTCAGGCGTCCAGGGTGCTCCGTGAAATCTCGCGTCGTCCCATCCTTTGCTCCACTTCATAACCAGATGGTCATTGGCGTAAGTCGGATCACCCCAGACGGTGCCGTCAAGGTTTCTGTCCACACCGTCAGCTTTCCCCACGAACACTCTCGCCTGATAGTTGTATCCGAACCCATCGAAGCCTTTTTCTTTTTGCGCAGAGGCAGCGACAAGCGGCATCGTCAACAGAGCCAAACACACCAAGAGAGCCGCTGTTGATGCCTTTCTCATCTTTTCTTCGTCTTCCTTTCCGCGCGCTTGCGGTTGGGGTATTTTTAGAGCGCCCCTCCTCGGCGCATCGACGCTGAGAAAAATGTAGCGATGGTAATCAGAATTTAGCACACGAGTAGTCCTTAAGACTTAAGAAGGCTCCCTCTGAAGAGAAAATCCATTTTTCCGTTCCTGATGGAACCCTATCTTCGTAATCGCTGAGCGGGTTACCAGCTGGGTGGATCGCATATCTTTTAGTTGACAAACTTGTTTGAGAGATGAAAAGTTGTTTTTCGCTCCGAGGCACTATCTGTTTGCCCATCTGATCGGTCTACTTGGATCTAGTTACCTTGAACACCACCGTGTTCTTTGAGTCTGGGCACTGGATCTCCTCTTTTCTGTTTATCTAGTCCTTCTCGGATGTCTCCCTGCCAAGGGCTGTGAGGTATGGGAGCAGGGCTCCCAGCGCGTACAGGCAGACCCGATCGCTCTCTTTCATGTCGATAACCGGGTCCTTCACAACGATCTTCTCCCCGATCTTATACCCGGCTGCGCAGTGCCCCTTGGTGCCAGTAACCTCCAACGTAACCTTGTACATCATTGCCACCGAATACGTATCAAAGCTCGCGTGTACTTATCTGTTGGCAAGCTGACCGCGCTCTTGTTCCCACTGTATTTCCACCTGCACGACTCAGCAAGTGAGTGAGACGGAACGCATGGCGGAGGAGATTCTCCCACATTGTCCGAAAAACGATTTATGCGATGCACGGCATTAGAGGGTAACAGGAGGTACCATTGATGAGGTGGAAGAGGTATCTTGTCGAGGTTGGCACCGGCATCGACCTTCACGGCGAGGATGTCACGAACGCCGCGAGAAAGGCTGTGAGAGACGCCATAACCAGCCACAGCATGATCGGGCTGCGCGATATCCTAGGGTTCCAGAATATGCAGGAGATAAACGAGGCTCTCAAGGTGGACGTGACGATCGCCACACCCTACCCCGAGAAGGTGAACAAGGAGGAGGTTCTTAAGGTCCTGCCCGAAGGAAGGACGGCGATCAAGGTGGTGGAGGGCGGACTTCGCTTCCCAACACCCGCAAATAAGGAGCACTCCTCGGTGGGCGGGATCGTTGTGGCGATTGCAGTGCTCGTGGTTTTGGTGGACATGGACAAGGTCAAGGCCATTTAGATGGGAAGCCCAAACCCCTCCTGTCCACTATCCCTTTTTGCGGCTTTGTAGAAGATCCGTTACGCAGAAAAGTAGCGCCTGCGAGTACTTTGAAAGGGCTCACGCCGAGTGAGAGATGCTCTATTGGTTTTAGGATCGGCTCCAGACAAGAGCAGCCGCTTTCGTGCTTCTAGTGGCTCATTTAAGCATGTCATGTCTTCATAGATTCTTCTTGCTTGATTCACGTATCTCTCGAACTCAAAGTCTGATCTTTCTTGGTAGGTCATGTTCAGTCTTTGGTATAGGCTCTTGATCACCACTTTCTCCAGGAGGAGGGCTCCCCTCTCCGTGAAAAGCGATACTATATTCTCGTGGGAGAGCAGGTTTTCCAGATTCCTAATCCTCATGTGCCAAGCCTCTCTGCTTTTCAAAACGGCCGTGGATACTTATGCGTCCGGTAGACACCAATTCTTTGGGAGTCAGTTCTTAAGCCAGTGTCGGTGCCATGCGAATACCGAAGAAGTACGCCTTCGGGAGGGTCTTCGTGAGCTCGAGATGTTGAGATCGAATGCCTATGAATGCGTCAGACTCTAGGGCATGACGAGCTCTGCCCTATGAAATTTCGTTGCCGCAGAAACCTTAATACGATATGCGAAGTCAGGCTCTCTTGGAGATGAGCGAGAAGCTTGGCAGCACCCCCCAGAGGATACCACACCAGGGCTGAGCCTCCAAGACCTGAGCTTGAAACCGCGGGCGAGCCTGAGAGGCCTGATGACGCTGCCTACGCTCGTAGATACTGGCAGAACCTAGACAGTCTATTCAACCGCACTCTTGGATACGCCGAAAGCGCGTTCAAGACCAATCGATACATCAATCTCATCGTGGTAGGTGTCGGAATATCTATCCTAGCCTACGCGATAGTCTACAGCGCGCTTAAGAGTCTTGACCTATACTCGACGGCTTTTGGGACTCTAGGTGTTGTAAGTTTTGTCGCGTTGTTCTACTTCACACCGCAGAAGAAAATACAAAAGACAGTGGGAGACCTAGCTCAGATTCAGATGTTCTATAGAACCTACTGGAGTCAAGTCGAGGCTGTTTTGGACTGGGTTCGAGACAATCGTAGGGGGATGACCTTCGAACAACTGGAGAAAGTGAACACCCAACTCCAAGGTGTTACAAAATATGCAACCGAACAGGTTGAGGCGCTAATAGGAAAAGACTAGCATCAAACCCTGCCAAGACACATACCGCCACTCAAGGCACCGAAAACGGATTGAGAAGAAAGTCGAGCAGCTACTCGACGTGGACTCTGTGGACATCGATGTCCTCGCCGAGTAGGGGTAGGAACTCTCTGCAGGCTTTCTCGACATCTCTCGACTGGGTTATGTACCTGCCGACGATCAGTATGTCTGCCCCGGACTGGAGCGCCTGCTGAGCCGAGGTGGGGTCGATTCCGCCTGCGCAGGCCACTAGGATCTTCCTGTCTGGGAAGGCTCCCTTGATGCTCTTTATGACTTCGATTCTGGACTTTCCGCTCTTCTCCTCGTCGATGCCACGGTGGAGTATGACGACATCGGGCGGCTCCGCCAGAGTTTTGATGGTCTTGACGGGGTCGGGTACACCCATCATGTCGAGCACGGAGTAGATGCCAAGCCTCCTCGCCTCGTAGATGAACTTGTCAACGGTATCCTTTGAGGCGAGTCCGGAGCAGACAACCGCGTCCGCCTCCTCGTTGAAGGCAAGGTCAACCTCCACCTGACCCACGTCGAGGGTCTTCAGGTCGGCGACAACGAAGGCGTCCCTCTTCACTTCCCTTATAGACCTGACAACGCCGACACCGTACCTCTTGATGAGGGGTGTCCCCGCCTCGAGGATTATCCGGTCGCTGGGCGGTACCTGGCTGAGGATGCCCTTGATCTTCTCGATGTCTGGGTTGTCGAGGGCGATCTGGAGGTAGGGTGGTCTCCAGAGCCTCTGCACCTTGAAGCCGGCTATCGGGTGGGTGGCTCGGTCCTTCTCGAAGAGCACCTTCTCGAGAGGTGGGTATCCGGTCAGAGCCCTTCTGATGGCGAGTTTGGTCGCGCTGTAGTTGTAGTGGTATATCCTCCTGTAGTCCTTGGCTTCTGGGTGGATGAAGACGCTGGCGATGACTACAAGGTCCTCAGCTTTGTCCTGGGGGATGATGTTCTCCTCCATAGCGTCGGCGACCGCCTTCGCCACAGCCGCCTGCGCCGGTCCGAAGATCTTCGAAGCCTGAGCCATGTCCTTGATGGTGACCTTCGGAATTATGAGTGTCTGGGGCTTGGGTGGGAGGTTAGGTCTGATCACCGCGAGTAGAGGGGTGTGTCCAGCTGACGGGTTTATTATGCCGTTCGCGAACGCCTGTCCCACTGGCCCGTCCTTGTCTCCGATGAGGAGGTCGATGTGGGCGACCTCGTTTCCCTCGCCAATCAGGGCTTCGCCGATTAGGTACAATCGGTGCACTCCCGTAGGATACCATTCAAACCGTGTGGTGGATTAAGATTTTGCTCGTTTAGGCGTCAGTATTTCGGGATGACGGCTTTTCCTTCGGGGGTTATCTTCACCCAGTTGCCGATCCGCTCGACGAATCCTCTTTGGACCAGCTGCTTGATCGCTTGGTCGGGGGTGATCTTTGCCTTGTTTTTGACCCAGAGGGGGTTTAGCTTCATAAGCCTTCCAACGACGATCTTCTCCTCAACTCCGTCTCGGAACTCCTTGAGAAGGAGGAGGACCTCCAGCTCCTCTGATCCTATCTCAGCCAATCCCGCGTCCTCATCTTAACTAGAACCCGTCTGGTTGGACCGTACGTCTTCAACTGTCCATAAAGGATGGGGCTGATTTAAGGATTCGGCGTGTCTATCCATGCCTTTAGATACCTCGTTCGCCGTAGTATTATGTGAGGACGGTTGATGATTGTCGGATAGAGAAGAGGCTGTGGAGGCTGAGGAGGAGCCAAAACCCCTCGACGAGAGGCTCGCGGCTCTCATCGCGAAGGTTGCTAGGATAGTGGGTGGAGAGGAGGCGGTGAGGATCGTGGAGGCTCTCAACGAGCTGGGTGTGGCGAAGGAGGACGAGCTCGCCGAGAAGACGGGGATGAGGCTGAACGACGTTCGGAAGGTCCTCTACAAGCTGAGCGAGCGCAGCCTTGTCACGTCGCGGGTTAGGCGAGACCCTCAATCGGGCTGGTTCATATACAGCTGGCGGCTGAACCCGGATCAGGTCGAGGGGTACGTTGAGGACCAGAAGAGGAGGGTGCTGGAGAAGCTGAAGGCTCGACTTGAGTACGAGAAGAGCCACGAGTTCTACACGTGCGCAACCCCGGGTTGCACAAGGCTGAGGTTCGAGGACGCTATGGCGTGCCTCTTCAAGTGTTCCAAGTGCGGGAAGCTCCTGAACCACGTGGACAACAGTCGAATCATCACGGTTCTGTCCAAGCGAATCGCCGAGCTTGAAAAGGAGTAGCCGCTTATCAGGTTCTGGGCTGGGATTAGAAGCCGGATCCGTATATTGCGCCGATCAGCTTGAGAAGCTTGGGTCTGGCTCTGTCAACGTCTTGTTGGGTCACGCTTCTCCACGCTGAGCAGACTCTGTCGGCTACGACTCCCTTCAGATCGTCGCAGACAATCGGGTAGAGGCGACATCCCAGGGGCCGGCTCTGATAGGCTGAGCAGGTGGAGTCCCCTCTCAGAAAGACACACCTACCTGAGACGTTCCTCAGGTAGGTTACCCCGTTTCTCATGGTGGAGAAATCTTCCCGGTGGAGCCCCAGCCTCTCAAGCCTTCTTAGGTCTTCCATGGACAGGGGCATTCTCACGTCTCTACAGCACTTTCCGCACCTGAGGCATCTCATCCGAGCCAGACCGCCCCTGAATAGTCAGACTTAAATCACTTAAGGCATATACATGGGAGTTCACCCTAAACGGTCAAGGAGAACGCTATAGTTGGCGAAGGAACCGAACGTCGTGTACATCGGCAAGAAACCCGCTATGAGCTACGTGCTGGCGGTGATAACCTGCTTCAACGCGACCGACTGCAAGGAGGTCACCCTCAAGGCTAGGGGTCGGTCGATAACCACGGCGGTTGACGTCGCGGAGATCACTAGGCGCAGGTTCATGGAAAAACTTGCGGCAAGCAAGATCAACATCGGGACCGAGGAGATGCCGGGGGAGGAGGGTCGACCCCGGTCTGTCTCGACGATAGAGATAACCCTGAGCCTTCAGTAGGCTTGTCTGACGGGTTCGGCCACATACGCTACTCAAGGTGCCCTGTCGACCCATCAGTCAGCCTAGAGGTGAGAAGGTAGGTTGGATTCTAGGACCCACACCGCCCTCCACGTCCTGAAGGGGGCGGCTCGGAAGGTTCTTGGCGTGAAGTGGACGGCTGGGGTCTACGAGGAGGGCAGTAGGGGGAGGCTCACCGTCCAGATAGACAGGAAGCCCACGGACGAGGAGGTCCGGCTGGTTGAGGTTGAGGCGAACAGGAAGGTAGAGGAGAACCAGGCGGTGGAGGAGCTTGAGATGGATCGGTCTGAGGCTGAGGCTAGGTGGGGCGACAACATCTATGACCTCTTCCCGCTCCCTGCTGGAATAAAGCGCCTGAGGATACTCAATATCGAGGGGTGGAACGTCAACGCCTGCAAAGCGGTCCACACCAAGACCACTGGTGAGGTCGGCTCGATAACTATCTTGAAGGCTAGGTACAGACCGGCGCGGAGTCAGCTCGAGATATCCTTTGAGGTGCCGGAGAAGTAGCCTTCACTCTGTTGCGATCCCGGGCTGGAAGGGTTCCAGCCTGTCGTTCAGGGGGAGCCTCGACGCGTTCTCGTCCACGACTGCGCCGGTCGACGCGTCGATAGTGTTCGGGACCTTTATTATTCTGTGCTGGTCGAAGCTCTGATCCTTGCTCTTGAAGGTTCGACTGTCGGTTAGGTTGCCGACTGCTTCCAGGATCCCCATGAACTCCCTCAAGCCGACCTCCATGACAGCCCCCTCTTCGATTAGGTACACATGGAAACCTCTTCTCCCGCTGTAGACGCACCTCGTCTCATAGCCCATGCGCGCGAGGGCGGCTTCAGCCTCGTCCGCCCTGGCTCTTGAGAGGTCGAGGCAGGCTTGGCAGAAGCCCCGCCCGTCGAGGACGTGTTGGTGGGGGTCGGGGTCTATGTCCAGGACCGCGAGGAGTCGGGGGACCGGGTAGCCTCTCCCGCGGTACTCCGCTGGCGGGTTGACCATGCGCGCCATGGAGTAGTACACTTTCACAGGGAGACCGCTCCTGGCGTGGATGTTGAGGAGGATCTGCCTCAGCTTGCTCTCGGGGGTGTGCTTGGCGGTCCTGGTGAGGCTCCTCTTGGCTCCGAGCCACCCACCGCTCTGGAGGAGAAACCTGAAGTGTCTCGAGGGCACGGCGTCCCGTAGCCATCCTGGAAAATTGAAGGACTGATAGTGCTTGTAGGGCGCCTCCCAGTCCGGGTGGAAGACGAATACATCCACGTTCGGCGGGGGCTTGGATTCGGGGTCAACTTCTCGGGCTAGAAGCACGACCCTCTTGAAGCCAAGCCTCTCAGCTTTGGAGTGGTAGTAGTCGATCCAGTCTTGATCGATCCTCGCGTTCTTGGCTTCGACCATCAGCCCTCCATCGAGTGAGACGCCGTCCACCTCGGTCTCCGCCGCTCGGTCCTTGAGCTTCACCCTGTGCCTGAAGGGAGTTCCAAGCTCCCTCGCAAGGGCTGAGAGGGCGCGCTCCTCGTACCACTCGTTGGTCGCCCTAGCCGCCTTGCTCTCTCCGTGTACGACGATGACTCCCCTCGGAAGCCTGTACCTGAAGACCTCAGTGCCCCTAGGCCTCTCCTCGAAGCCCACGAAGGAGCCTCTGATCCTTTCGATCTCCTGGGCGAGCCTGAACTCGGGTATGGCGACTGAGAACGTCCCGCCCGAACCTTGATAGACCACTCTCATGCCTGATTCCCGTAGGTTGCTCTACGACAGACAGTGTCTCAGGCTGCTCTGGTCTTGGAACCGCACTGACTGCAGAAGCTCTGGTCCGGCTGGAGTCGCGCGCCGCAGTTGGGGCAGAAGGCTGGCGCTTGCGGTGGGGGTGGCGGTTCAGGCGGTTGGGGTGGGATGGCGGGTCTCGCGGGTCCTCGAGCTGGAGCGAGATACCTGACCACAATCCCGGGGATCTTCGGGTAGTCGTGAGCCTCCCGGAGGACCAGCGCGATCTTCTCGGACGCCCTCCTCAAGCCTCTCACGTAGCCTAGAGCGCTGGCGTAGCCCTCTCTCCGAAGTTTGGCCCCGACGTTGGCTATGATCAAACTGGGGGTTGAGTGGAGCCTCAGGAGGTCCATGGTCTCCGGAGGAAACTGGTAGCTCCTCACCGGCTGAGGAGTCACCTGGTCCCTTCGGAAGGGGAAGCCCCTGGATACGCGATCCCGGGTCGTTTCGGCTCGCCGGGGTGGATATCCGTAGGCTGTCCTGAAGGGCGAGATGATCTTGTAGAGGAAGAGCTTGTCCCTGATCATGTTCTCGGTCCAATAGTCTCCAGCGTCGGCGTACTCGTTCATCTCGTCGATCGTGGCTGGGGGCGGGTGTTGAAACCTTTCGGCCAGCGCGCAGCTGTAGGCGGAGAAGATCACCGTCGCGTGCCTGCTCGGGACCACGTGGACATACGGCAAAGGAAAGACCACCTCGAGAGTCGGTAGCCTGAAGTCAGCCAAAGTCATGAGCTGGTTGAGCATCCCGACCACTCTTGCGTCGAAGGCTGCAGCCTCGGGAGTTCTCGTTCTAGGTACTCTGATCCGGTCTTTCATCTCTGGTGGCATATTACCCGTGTTGGCTAGGTATGTGGGTGACTTGAAGCCGTGTGGGCTCCGTTGATGGCTCATGGTCGCTTCCTCAGAAGAGTAGTCAGCCCGGGAGAGGCGGGTAAGGACGCGCGTCCTTCTCGTTCTCTGTTCATCGTGGGTCTGCACCCACTCTAGGTCCTGGCCTCTCGCGGGTGAGTTAGACTCTTTTTATGTGAGTATTTAAGACTTGGAGGCGGGGGTTTGGGCGGGGCTTCCTTGCCTGCGCTCGCCTCCGTAGTCGAGTGCCAACGTTCTTGACGAGCGGAAGACGCGCTCAGCTCTCGCCAGCCACCTTTCGTAGCCCTGAGGCTCGGGGAAGCCCTTGTACAGGGCTTTCGCCTCACTCAGCAGGCTCACGACACGACCAAGTTGGCGGACGAACCCTAGCCTGCGGATTCCCCTGAAGACGCGCACCGTCTTCTCACTCAGGTTCAGGCGGAACTCCTCACCTAACCCCGCCCTGAGGACATCCTCCTCGGTGACGACCCTCTCGCTCATCCCGTAGTTGAGCTCCTCGTCCCCCAGCCTCTGCAGGAACATCCTGAAGACATCGAGTCCAGCCTGTTTGTAGCCGTATCGTCTCATATACTCCACGTTGTAGCGCCACAGGGCGCCTCTGGTAAAGTCTCCTCTCTCTACCGCTTCGACCGCGGTTTTGGCAACCAGCCAACCGCCGAGCATGGATGGGCCTATTCCACCCCCGTGGACGGGGCTCGCTTGACAGCCGGCGTCCCCCGCTATCATGAGCCCGTTCGCGACTAAGCAGTTGAGGGAGCGTCGGGTGGGCACTATCCCCCCACCGGCTTGGATCACTCTCGATCCCTTGAGCAGGGGGTCTGGTGCTAGGTACTTGTAGAACTGTCTTCTGGGGTTTGGGAACCCCTGGACCCCTTGGACTCCAAGTCCTATGTTGACGATCTTCGAGCTCTTGGGGAATATCCAGTAGTATCCTCCGGGCGCGATCCCGTAGCTGAGGTGGATCCGCCCGATCTCGGGTCGTTCGATCTCCCCGTCAAGTTCCCGGATTTCCCTGTAGCAGATGCACACGTCCTCCCTCTTCACGTCCCTCTCGATGCCCAGCTCGGGTGGGAGGCTCTTCCTGACGTCAGCCTGGAAGCCACTCGCCTCGAGGACGATTCTTCCGACCACCTCCTCCCTCGCTCCAGATGCGATGTTTCGAGTAACAACTCCCGAAACCCAGGAGCCTCTGAGGATCGGGTGCTTGAACTTTGAGCTATCCCTCAGCTCAGCCCCGCTCCGGACGGCTTCTCGTAGGAGCTTCTGTCCGAAGGGCTTCCGGTGGATCATGAACCCGCTCACGCCTGGACCGCCTATGTGAAAGACTGTTGTGTTGTTCGGGGAGTAGAATTCTAACCCCTCGACGCGGCACGCGAGCTCCTCCCCCGAGGGGTGGGCTAGACTTAGATCGGCGAAGTGGTGTTCCGCCACTGCGTCACCGCAGACTTTCTCTCCAATCTCCTGCTCAAGCTTCGCATCGATGAGGCAGGTTCTCAGTCCTGCCTTGGCGGCTGTGCTCGCCGCGACACAGCCAGCAGTTCCCGCTCCGACGACAACCAGGTCGTACATCGGAATCGCCGAACCTTAGCAAAGATCGATTGCGAAGGGAACATAAGTTGTTCGGAGGGAAGGAAGGGGTGGTCGTTCTTCGGGATGGCAGGACTTTCTATCCCATAAGGAGACTCAAGAAAAAGGGGTATTCGAGTGGAGAGCTCAGCGCTTTCTCCTCATCACCACGACAACCGCTGCCACCACGACGACTATCGCGGCGACGCCGCCCGCTAGTAGCATCCCGTAACGCTCCATGAAGCCTTCAGTCTTTGCCGCCCACTTGATCGCGTTCAGGACCAGTGTGGGTCCTTGGAGAGCCACGCCGTAGTAGCTGGACGAGTATATCGGTTGGTATCCACCGTATGGGGCTTCGCCCGTGGCGATGATCTTCCCGTTTCCCGCCGCGCCTGCGAACTTCTCGACAGCCATGACCACGAAGCTGCCCGTCTGGGCGTTCTGGTGGGCGATGGGACCCTGAACCGTGGGGTCGCTGTCGACTATCACCCCGTTGGTTGACGTCTTCATAACCCAGTAGACGTTCTCAAGGGTTGTAGTCTCCAGGGCGACGTTTGTGCTGTCTCTCACGCCATAGAGGATCGTGGGTCCGTGGAAGAGCGCTTTCTGGACCCCTGACGTGATCTCAGCAACAGCGGTCTCAGTGTTCGGCACGGTAGCCACAACCCTGTAGGCGGATAGCGCGTTTTCAACGGGGTCCTGAACCGCTGTGGGCTCAGCCCTCAGTTTCGACCCGATGGCGGCTAGAACCTTGTTGCAGGCGTCTATCCTGTACTGGGTGCCTCCGAAGTCGCTGTCTGGGGCGACCCAGATCCCCTTCCCGCCGGTGTTGAACCAGTCCTTGATAGCCGTGATCTCGGCGTCTGTGATGGATTGGGCGGCTCCGCCGTACATCTGACCGAGTACGAGCACTGTTACGCCCGACAACGTTGCGGCGTCGAGGGCTTTTGTGGCTCTCGCGGTTGTGTAGCCCGCGTTGGTGAGGTTGCCTTCTAGGCTGGCTAGGAGCTTGTCACCCTCGCCGTGTGAGAGGGTGAAGAGGACTTTGGCGCCTTGCGCACTGGCTGGTGGAACTGCGAGTACGAATACGTTGGCGAGGAGGATGAGGAGTATCACTGTTGTGCCTTGGACTCTTGTTTTCATGTGTGCTTCCTCGATCTGCCTAGGGTGTCTGTGGAGGGTATTTATCGGTTGTCATGCTGGTGAGGCGTGTCCTTCGAGCCCTGTGCGTCTAGCGCCGAACTTGCGCCGCCTAAGGTAGAGGAGACTTCCCACAGCTGCGACCACGAGAGCGGCCACGGGAAGCAGGGTCCAGTACGGGACGGCGCCTCTGACAGGAGTGGCCACCGGCTTCGCGTCGGCAGGATAGTAGGCTACATTCCCTGAGATGGAACCGTCCACCGCCTTGACGTACCAGTAAACGGTGAACTCTTGGTTGAAGGGTCCTACGCTGCCGCTGAAGGCTGTGCCGTTCAGCTTGGTCAGGGTCAGGCCTCGCCAGCCAACGGTGGAGTAGTTGTACATAAGGATCACCGAGTAGACCCCAGATGCATCGGTGACGGTTACGGTGAGGCTGAGGCTCTCGCCGACAGATGTCTGACTGGGGTAGTTGACCGAGGCGATCGAGGGCGGCGTGACCTCCCTGAGGGTCTCGTTGGGTACCCATGCGGCTAGGGCGTGAGAGGTCTGGCTGTAGGCTGGGGTGAACGAGTCCGGGTCGGCTCCCGCGAGGGCGAGGCAGGTTGGGGAGATGTCGTTTTGGAGGATCCAGCCCAGGGGGTTCCTGACCTCTGCACGATTGCTCACGAGCCAAACGGTTGTGACATCGTCCTCACCGAACGGATAGGGGGATCCCGAGTGACTCCCCTGGAAGAAGCCGTGGTCGGTGGTGACGAGGATCACGGTGTCGTCGTAGATTCCCGCGTCCTCGAGCGCGTCAACGATGGTCTTGAGAGCTCTGTCGCACGCCACGAGCGCCTCACGATACTCGGGGGTGATCCTTCCGGATACCGCCTCTGAGTTGGCGTGACCCGCGTGATCGGGCTCGACGAAGTGGGCTCTGATGTAGAAGCTATCTCCCTTGTTGGCGCTGATGAACTCAGCCACCTTCGACGACACGAACCCGGCGGTGAGCAGCGCAGAGAAGAAGTCGAGGGAGTTCCGCCTGACATCGGGGTCGCTGAGAGACCACGTCACGTTCTCTGAGGCGAACCAGTAGTCGGTCTCGCCCTTCTGGTTCCAAAGGGTTGAGTCGACGCTACTCGTGACGTTGACTCGCCCCTGCGTCCAAGGCATCACCAGCCCGACCTTCCAGGTGGGGTAGGTCTCCTTGATCCGCTCACCCGTGGTCAGGCCATCCGGGACGGATTTCTTCGTCGTGCTCGCGAAGTAGTTCTGGTCAACGCCCGTTATGCCGGGACCGTACCCCGACTCTATGCAGGCGAGACCCGCGTCGGTTACCGTCTGGTGATCGACTATGCGGACGGCGAGCTCGACCCCCTCCGCCTTGAGAGACGCTAGGGTAGGGAGGGTGTTGTTCACGATCAGACGATCGACCCAGAGCTTCGAGGCGCCATCAAGAGTGATCAAGACGACATGCGGAAAGGTCCGCACGCTTGGAGACGAGTAGGTCTCCCAAACTCCGCGTTCGCCCATCGTCAGCACACCGGCGTAAGCCACCCCACAAGGCGTCGAGACGATAAGAATCGTGAAAGCCGTTGCGAGCATCGCTCTTACAACCGTGCTTTTTCCGCCTTTCCAGACCACAACCGGTCACTTCCCGGATCTGTAACAATCTTAAGTAGCGGCTTGGACGATTTATATCGTTGTTTGGGGGTCTAAAGCGTGGGTCATCCTCCAAACGGGGGGGTTGTAGGGGCATGAGCGGCGTGCTGAAGGCGCACTGGAGGAAGATCGTTGTCACGGTCGTTCTGATTGTAATCGCGGTCGCAGCCTCCATCGTGCTTACCCAACCCCCACCGAAGCCGACGGGCAAGACCCTCGAAGTCATAACCCGCCACGACTCGTCGATCTGGACGATCTTTGAGCCCGCGTTCTTGGAATCCGACTACGCGAAGCAGCTGAACATAGTGGACATCAAGTGGATCGCCCCCGAAGCACACTTGTGGAGGGACACGATAAAGGCGACCGAGCTGGATGTGGCTTGGGGCGGAGGCCCGACGCTGTTCGACCAGCTGATAAGGGACGGTCAGATTCAGGCGCTCGAAGGAACCCGTGTGACGAGCGTGGTGAGCGAGATTCCAGACTCGCTAGGAGGTGCTCCCATGAAGCGGCGGGACCAGCAGGGGCGGGCGGTCTGGGTCGCGGCGGCGATATCGTCCTTTGGTTTCACGGTCAACCAGGGCTTCCTGAACAGGTATAGCCTGCCGACTCCTCAGCGGTGGGAGGATCTAGCCGATACGACTTACCTCAAACCCATTAGAACAATCTCGATGGGGAACGCCAAGGACACGACATCTAACACCAGGATCTACACCATCATCCTCCAGGGCTTCGGCTGGGATAAGGGCTGGAGCATCCTCACCAGAATGGCTGGAAACGCCAAGATCTACTCGGGCGCGGGGATCTCGGTCGACGTTCAATCCGCCTCGGATATGGGCGAGGTCGGAGTGGCGCTCTCGATCGACTTCTATGGGTACACGTCCCAGCTGAAGAACCCCGATTGCAAGTACATCATCCCTCAGGGCCAGTCGATCATCAACGGGGATCCCATCGCGGTGATCAAAGGGACCAAGAAGCAGGAGGAAGCGGAGGCTTTCGTGGCTTGGGTTCTGAGCGCCGAGGGGCAGTCGTTTTGGCTGAAGCCTGTTGTAAACCGGATGCCAGTCAGGCAGGACGCGTTCGACACCCCTCTCGGAAAGAACCGAACAGACCTGAAGCGTCTCTATACGGAGACTGTGCAGAACATAGGGATTAGCTTCGACGACGACCTAGCCCTGCTCTACACGGATTCGGTGATGTACTACTTCGAGTCGGTTCTCACGGACCTGCAGAGCGAGCTCCGTGAGGCGTGGTCGGCGCTGGGAAAGGCGAAGACCGAGGGCAGGATAAGTGACTCTAGGTTCGAGGAGCTGGCTCTGAGCCTCGGGAAGCCGGTCAGCTGGAGCGAGGGCGGCGCGACTCAGCAGTTCACGCTCGAATACGCCAAGTCCATAAATAACCGGCTGAGGGACGACAGCGCCTTCAGGGAGTCGATGAAGTCTAAGTGGACATCCGCGGCTAGGGCCCAGTACGCCGAAATCCTGAGGACGGTCTCCTAGTCACACGTGGCGGCTAGAGGTCGCGGTGGGACTGCGTGGCAAAGAAAGCCTCTACCGGGGAGGTTGAGGGGAGTGCTTTCCCTCGAGCGAGAGGACTCTCAGCGGCCCTGATCAGTGTGAGGAGGGAGATGGACGCCCTCTCCTCTGCGCAGCTGGGGCTCGTCCTAGTCCTCTTCTCCATCTTCATGGTGATCCCGCTCCTCTCCGTGGTTTACCTCGCCTTCTTCACTTACGGAACCTTCTCCCTCTTCTGGTTCCAGCTGATCTTCACAAACCCAACCTTCTTTCCCATCACCATCACCGGGAAGGATGCCTTCCCATTCCTCTCGGTCAACATCTACACAACCGGGAGGCTCTTCTACCAAGCTGGGGATGCGCTCTACCTCGTCGGGATAGACTTCGGTGTGATCCTGAACTCCGTGAGCGTCGCCCTGATCGTGGCGCTGATCTCCACCATCGTCGGAACGGTGCTAGCCTTCATCATGGCTAGGTACGAGTTCCCGGCGAAGACCGTGTTCAGAACGGCACTCCTGGTGCCCATCCTCTCCACGCCGTTTGTCGGTGCGATAGGCATCCAGCGGATGATAGGCGAGAACGGCGTCCTCAACATGCTGTTCTACGAAACCCTGCATATCCTCCCCGCGAAGATCGTGCTCGACGGGTTCGCGGCGATGATCTTCGTTCAGACCCTGAGCTTCTACGCGATCGTCTACCTCAACGCGTACTCCGCCTTCGTCAACATCGACCCCTCTCTCGAGGAGCAAGCTGAGAACATGGGCTCGAAGGGTCTCCACCTCCTGAGAACCATCACTCTTCCGCTCGCTCTCCCGGGGATTGAGGCTGGCGCGATCCTGACGTTCATACTGAGCGTTGAAGACCTGGGAACACCCATAGTCTTTCAGACAAGCCAGGCATCGAAAACGCTGACCTTCCAGATCTTCAACAGGATCTTCGCTCCGACCGGGGAGATCGATCCTCTCGCTCCTGCCCTCGGGCTCATCCTCCTCGTGATTGCCATGTCCGGCTTCATAGTGATCAGGAAGTACGTTCTCCTGAGGAGGTACGCGATGATAAGCCGGGGGGGAGCGTGGCATCCGAGAGTGAGAAGGATCGGCGGAGCGAAGCTGGCGCTCGTCTATGCCTTCATGCTTTGCCTGCTGGCTGTGGCGCTGATACCTCACACGGGAGTGATCCTCCTCTCCTTCGCGGAGTACTGGGGGTGGACGATCCTGCCAGCGAGGTTCACCCTTCAGAACTACGGGATAATCTTCACAGACCCCGCCATCACCCCAGCAATCGTCAATAGCTTCCTCTACTCGTTTGCCGCCACCACACTGATAACAGTGGTCGGAACCGGCGCTGCCTACGTGATCGACAGGAAGAGGATACCCGGAAAGGGCCTCATCGATATGCTCGTCACGATGCCGGTCGCGATCCCGGGTATCGTGATAGGGATCGGCTTCTTCACCACGTTTCTCAGAACCCCCCTGAGCCCCGTCATCAATCCCGTTCCGCTGCTGGTGCTCAGCTACACCATAAGGAAGTTCCCCTTCACGGTGCGAGCCGCCTACGCTGGGCTACAACAGACTCCGGTCGAGCTTGAGGAGGTCTCTCTCAACCTCGGGGCTGGCCGGCTTAGGACCTTCCTCAGGATAGCGATCCCCCTCATAGGGATAAACGTGCTTGCGGGGGGGATGCTGTCCTTCGTCTACTCGATGTCCGAGGTAAGCACCAGCCTGATCCTGGGTGGGGTTAACCCCAGTTACGCGCCGATGACCTGGAAGATAAAGGACGTTCTGACCCAGGTCGGGGCTGGCCCGTTCTACGCAGCCGCGCTTGGGGTCCTCCTGATGGCTGTCCAGCTCGTCGTCATCGTGATCTCAACTCGAATCCTCAAGCAGCGGGCCTCGGCTCTTACCGGGCTGTGAGCGTCGAGCCCGAGAGCATGCTTGAAATAGCCGTCTCCTAGATAGCTCCGAGGGAGAGGGGGTTCGGTGGTCCGGATCTCCGTCAAAGACCTGACGAAGACGTTCGGGAAGGTCGTAGCCTGCAACGACGTGACCCTCGAGATCGAGGATGGGCTGCTCTTCACGCTCCTGGGTCCAAGCGGGTGCGGTAAGACGACCCTGCTTCGGATGATCGCGGGCTTCGAGAGACCTGACTCTGGAGTTATATACTTCGACGGGAGGGATGTGACGCACCTGCCCCCGAACAAGCGGGACACCGGGATGGTCTTCCAGAACTACGCCCTCTGGCCCCACATGAAGGTCTTCGATAACGTGGCGTACGGACTGAGGGTCAGGAAGCTCTCCAAGGAAGACGTTGGGGTAAGGGTGACCGAGGCGCTGAGGCTAGTCCACCTCGAAGGACTGGAGGAGAGAACGCCCTTCCAGCTCAGCGGTGGGCAGCAGCAGAGGGTGGCTCTCGCCCGAGCCTTGGTGATAAGACCGAAGGTCCTCCTCCTCGACGAACCTCTCAGCAACCTAGACGCGAAGCTCCGCCTAGAGATGCGGTTCGAGATCATGAGGATCCAGAGGGAGCTGGGCATCACCACGGTCTACGTCACCCACGACCAGGAGGAGTCCCTCAGCATATCCGACGGGGTGGCGATCATGCGTGAAGGGGTGGTGCAGCAGGTTGGAACCCCCAAGGAGATCTACACCCACCCGACCAACACCTTCGTAGCCGACTTTGTTGGACAGTGCAACTTCCTGCCCGGAACCGTTGAGGAGGTCGGCAGGCATGTTGTGGTAAAGACCGACGCGGGAGCTGAGCTGAAGGTGGCTTACCACGATGGTCTCAACGTGGGGCAGCGGGTGCTCTGCACCGTAAGACCGGAAAACCTTTTCCTCGAGGAGCCGCGGGAGGAGCACAACGTGCTGGAGTGCAAGATCGCTAACGTTGTCTTCCTCGGCTCCTCCGCAAGGATCTACGCGAGTTTCGGAGATCGCCGGGTCATCGCCGAGGTGGACTCAAGCGTGGAACTCAAGAGTGGAGAGTCGGTCAAGCTCTACTCGCTACCTTCGCACATGTCCATTCTGCCCTTCTCCGAAAGCAGCTAGGATCCAGCCCCAGCCAGCTCCTTGGAGGCGTCTAACAGAAGGTGGGCTGGTACGAACGGAGCGAAGACCCTGGTGTAGTGTGGTCCACTTGCGGCTTTGACGATGTCTCTCGACCCTGACTCCAAGTAGCCTTGGATGAAGCTCTTCGTGACGACGTTGACACCCACCCTGTGAACTCCGTACCTGCAGCCGTAGTAGACGAACTCGGCGACATCCCAGACCTTGTTCCCTCCTCTGCTCGCCTGCTCGAGGTCGACTAGAAAGAGCCTGTCGTCGGGGGATAGGATCATGTTCTCCGGCTTGCAGTCGCCGAGGGAATACCCCTTTCTGTGGATCTCAGCCACTAGTCGCCCCGCGCGTCTCATGAGCGCTGCATCGCTTTCGTTCAGCGCCTCCGTGGCTAGAGTCTTCACGGCTCTGTCGAGGGGCTTTCCCTGGATGTATTCCTCGAACAGCATTCTCCTCTCCCAGCTGACGTGGTAGATCTCGGGCACGCTGAAGCCGTGTCTCCTGAGAGCTTCGCTCATGGCACACTCGTTCGCAAGGCGTCGCTTGCCCAGGACGGCGAAGTTCTGGGCTCCAAAAGCCCACAGGGCGAGGTTGATCCACTTGGCGTTTATCCACTCCTCGAACTTCTTGGCCACCACACGATGCCTCTCCCCCTCGGTCATCAGCTCGACGAGGTATACCGTGTTGAAGACCGCGCTGAGTCTGCTCACTTTGATGTCCGTGGCGAGCTTGTAGGAGGGGATGCTTCGAACCAGGTCGTTCCACGTGGTTTCGTCGCTGAGCTTGACGGTTCCATACTTCACGGGGAGGTGTAGGAAGCTCTTCGGATCTTCCAGCTCCTGTCTTGGGGGCTCGAGGAGGCTGAACTGGCGGTCCGCGCCGCGCACAACCTCTCGGATGACCATGAGGGGGTTGATGCTCCGCGATAGGCCGGCGACGACGTACGAGATCGCGCTCCTCTCCAGCTGCTTCCCGACGTCGACGGGTAGGATCTTCCTTCTCAGAGTCTTCGTGATGAAAGCCTCTTGAGTCTTCACGTGGCCGTTCTGGAAGGTGATGATTCCCTCGGCGGCGAGCTCCCTCAGGGCGGCTTCGAATCCGGGCATCATCGCCTTGACGTTCTGCTCCTTCAGGTCGTCTCTCAGAGTGTTCAGGTAACCGTATTTCAGAAAGGGATAGACCTTCAGGAACCGGTTGACCTTGTCGAACAGGAAGAACTCGGGGGAGATCAGGATCTCGTTCAGGAGCTGGGTGTACTCGAAAGCTAGGCTTTCGAGGCTCTCCTTGACGAACCTCCTCTTGAGGTTGACCTCCTGTCTCCAGAGGTACGGGGGGTTCACGAGAGGCATATACGGTCCGAGGATCCTGGAGGCTACGAACTCTCCGAGGCTTGCCATCGCAACGTCCTTCTCGAAGAGTCCGCTGTCCACCGCCAAGATCGCTACGTACCTGCCGTCCAGCCTCCTGAAGTGGCTCTTCACTCCGGTCAAGTAGTCTCCGAGGATGAGGAGGACATCCACGTCCGTGTCAGGCCCAGCGTAGCCGCAGATCTCGGCGCCGTAGACGGCACAGGCGACCATCCGTCCTCCCCTTGCCACCCGCTCCGTCTCCTCCAGTATCCGGCTTCTCTGCTCGATCGGAAGGCTCATACAGGCTCGCCAGAGTGAGTTCTGATTCCGCGTCGACTAACCACGCTATTGGAGGAGTTTCTTAAAAAGGCTAAAAGATGATCAACCGAAGAATATCTGTTGATCCTGCGTCGGATGAGATCGCATGTCGGTCGGAGCGTGGATTCTTCCGTTCGTAGTAAACGCCGCGGAGCGAGCTGGTCCTCTCAGCCAAGCAGAGGAGGAGGCTGCGATCCTCTCCATAGCGAATCTCAGCCGGGTGGGGGGTTTAGCAGAGGAGAGGATCACCTTTGTGGCGCGGGAGTTCTATCCTCTCTGGGTTGTGCCCTGGACTGACCGAAGTCTCATCCTCGACGGGATGGGAGTGCTCGCGCGTACCCTCACCTACCAGTCGATGCCCAACCCAACATGGTTCATCGGCAGACTTAGGGAAAACTGGTCGAACCGGGAGACGTTCTTGGGCGTTTTGAGGGATGGCTTGGGCGTCTTCCAGGCGTCCCGCGAGGAGAAGGTCGATCTGGGACCCTTGGTCTTCGACTCGATATCGGCGAGCGACACTCTCACCTATCTCGATTATGGTCAGGTGACCAAGGATATCCCTCCAACAGCGCTTCTCCCCCGAGTGAGGATGGAGTCGGCAATCGCCTACGCGGACACGCTTACCGAAGCGATCAACCGTATCTCGGAAGATGTCGAGGCTCTGGGATACGCCGCGGGGATCATGGACCAGGGCGTTAACCTCCACCTCAGGAAGCTGGAGAGAGAGGTCTCCGTGGTGAAGGAGAGGTACGACCGGGAGATCGAGGCTACAAGACCCTCGGTTGAGAAGCGTGTCCAGGACATCACCAGGCGGTACGAGAGAGAGATCAAGAGGGCTGAGTCCGATCTGACCCGAGAGGCCGAGGCTCTCAGGCGCGAGAGGGAGAAGCTCAAGGCTGAGGTGGACCGAACCCTGAGAGAGCTTGACTCGTACGAGAAGAGGAGACAGGCTAGCTACAGGCGCGGTGACAGCCGCGGGGAGCGACACTGGCGGGAGAGAGCTGACGGACATCGGGCGAGAATCGACAGCCTCTCCTCGAAGATCAGAGATCTGGAACGCGCGACTTCAAACCACGAGGGCAAGCGCAAGACCGAGCTGGAGAGGCTGAGAGAGCAGCTTCGAGTGGATGTGATGGCTGAGGAGCGCAAGATCAGGGTCCTGGAGGTGAACCGCAGCTCGGAGGTGGAGAGCAGACGCGAGGAGACTAGGGAGCTGAGCTCACAGCTCTCAATCCTAAAGGCGCGAATCTCCGCGCTCGTGGAGAGAGGAAAGATCGACCGCCAGAGACTGGAGCTTCTCGGCGTCCCTCGCAAGGCTGAGCAGAGCTCCCTGCTCCTCGTGCCATTCTACACCCTGGCTTATAGGGGTCCGACCGAAGAGAGGTTCAGATTCGTGGCGCCGGCGGTAGCGCGGAGCGGAGACATAATCCCCAAGACCACTGTTGGCACTACTACTTCACTAGCCTCCAGAATGGAGATGATCCTTACCCCTCTCTCCAAGGAGCTGCAGTACCTCTTCTCCACAGTCCTTGCCGATCTCGTGAAGCGGGATGCCTGGCTTAGAGGAGCCATCTCTGAGATCGGCCTGAAAGCGAACCTCCTGACGAGGCGAGACGCGCCGGAAAGGCTACGCCTCGGCCTTGAGCAGCTCTCCTCAGAGGGTTGGCTGAGCAGGGTGGAGATGAGAGACTTAGAGGCTGCGATCCTCGGCAGACGTTGACGCAAACATATAAGGCTTGACGATGATACCTCGCCTTGAAAGGGACGTGCGGACTTGGCCACGCCGAACGAGAAGCTTCTCGAGCGGATAGCTCTCCTGAAGAAGTCATACGACAGGAACGGCATCTACAGGATCGGAGTGCAGCTGAACCTCCCCGACTTCAAACCTGGCAAGAGCGGCTGGAGCATCGATGAGCAGGAGTCAGCCAGGCGAATCGCCGCGGCTGTGTCGGATGAGGCTCTCTTTGAGATCTTTAGGTCCCTGCCCCCTTACGCTTGGACCAGCTTCTACGGCCGATTCTACACCCTAGAGGGGGGAAAACTGTCCCTCACGAGCTCCTGGGATCTCATCAAGAGCCGTTTGATGGAGCTTCGTCAGAGGGAGGGAGAAAACCTCCAGAAGGTGGTTGAAGCTCTGCTCGAGCTGAGCGAGGGCTGGACCGAGGAGGAGCTTTCAAGGAGGATTCCGAAGCTTAAGGATCGGGAAGAGTTGGAGGATGTGGTCCAGAGCCTCGAGAAGTCGAAGGTCATACAGGTCTCTTACATCGGGAGGGGGTACAGGGAGTGGTCCGTCAGGGAAGAGCTCATTCCGCTGGTGAGGTCTGAGCTCGGCGGAAAGGTCAGACCCTCCGAAGCCAGTATAGGAAAGGTCGAGTCCTTGGTGGCTCCTCAGGAGCTCGATATCCTTGGGGAGGAGATGAAGCAGGTCCAACAGATGAACGGGGAGCTGGGTGCTTACGTCCAGGATGTCCTGAAGAACCGCTTCTCCGAGGCAGTCAGCTTCGGTCGGAAGATGTCGGTCTCCCACCTCTCGAGCTATCTCCTCGGCATATTCGGTCCCGTCCTCTACTTCGACAGCCTCCTCGCCGTCAGCCAGCAGTACGGACTGGCGGACGCAGAGATAGTCCACTCCCAAGGGAAGACCGGTCTACGAACCGGTTTCAACCTCGCCCTCTTCGGCGAGCCCGGAACCGGCAAATCATTCTCCTCTAGGGACATGATCCTCGGTCGACCCGAGTCGCGGATACCGCCGCACGGCGTTCCCGGGAGGAACAGGTATTGTGGGGGCATAACCCCCGCCCGGTTCATAAGAATAGGTCAAGCCTACGAGGGGCTGAGCTTCAACTTCATCGTCCCCGAGTTCAACGACTGGTTCAAGTACAAGGGTATGGTCGAGCCTCTGAAGCTTGCGATGGAGCGCGCCGTGATAAAGTACGAGACGGCCAGGGAAGTCATCGGACCCTACAGGTTCGGGTCTTACCTGAGCGTGAACTACAACACCGCGGTCTACGGGAGGGGATACGACGTCACGGTCTCCGATCCCAACTTCGCGGCGATCGAGGATCGGATGCTCTGCAGGCTCCACAGGCTGACGAAGGAGCGGTTTGTCGAGATAGCCAAGAGCCAGATGAAGCTCGCCCTCGGGGAGATAGACATAGACAAAGGCGCTAGGTTGGTGAGGGACCACGCCACCCTGGTTTACGCCGCTCAGACGGGACACGGTCTCGTGAAGGACCGCCTGCCCAAGAAGCCTGTGATGATCACAAAGGACGTCTTCCTGAGGATCGAGAGGGCGCGGGAGGCCATCCTGAGCGAGATAAGGGTGGACGCCGTTCCCTTCTCAGCCCGGCTGGAGGACAGGGCGATCAGGCTGGCGGCTGCTATGTCCATGATGGACTACTTCCAGTCCAGAGAGAACTACATCCGGATGAACCCCGAGGCACTGGCTCTCGCCACCAGGTTCTACGTGGAGGAGGCGTCTGTTAGGTCGAAGGAGGTGTTCAACCCGGAGGATGTGATGAAGAGGATGGAGACGAGCACCGCGACAAGCCAGTCCAACGCCGCTAGCTGACGCGGGAGACCGTCTTCACGTATCCTTCTCCTGGCCTCACGATCCGCTTCTCAGCCTCCAGGGTTTGAAGAATCTTCTGAAACTCCTCCTCCCCTATTCCAAGCTTCTCCTTGAGCCTCGGGTAAACCTCGTCGACTCTGGCATACTCAAGCTCTCGTATGACCGAGAGCACGTCATCCGCCTTCCAAGCCACCTCCGGGGTGATCGGGGCGAGGGGCCAAACACGCTCCAGGAGGAAGAGGATTATCGTCTCCCTGAAGTCACCATCCTTGGTCAACGTCACCACCCCCCTTCCTGGGGGAGGGGGTTTGCCGACGCCCTCCTCGTAGCCGCAGACCGTGAAGTTCGCCCGGATTATCTCAGGGACATCCTCCATCGTCTGCACCGCTCTCCTCCGAATTCTCCCCTCCTCGTCCGTGTAGCTCAGCGAGATCACGTCGTAGAGGGTCCCCTCCTTAGCGCCTCTCTGGAAGAGCATCGTGTCTCCCTCGAACTGGGCGTAGAGCCTTCCAGACGGGCACTTCACGGCTTTAACGATCACCTTCCCGGTCTCAGGGTCTATGCAGATCTTGAAGAGCCAATCCCCGGTCAGAAAGTCTGTGACCCGGTAGTATCTTACCGCGCCGTCCCTCAGCTGTCTGAGGCTGAAGTCGAACCACGCGTCCTGAGGCCTCTCCTCGGCGAGCGTTACCCTAATCCTCTTGGTCACTTCCGACATGCCCAACTCCCCGGGAGACAGAGATTCGATGACCCCGACCTTCGAATAAAGCTTTGGCAGGCCTGCGGCGAGGCTACCGCTTTGCCTTGCCGGGCTTCAACGAGAGCTTGACACTCTTTATGGTGCAGAGGTCTCCGCCAGACCTCTCAGCCTCGGTGCTTCCGCATCTGGGGCACTCCAGGTAAAGGGGGGTGTCGTGGGAGTGCTCGGTTCTGACCTTCACCTCGCCCTCGAAGCCGCATTTTTGGCAGTGGATCGTAACTGGGACGGTTCTGACATGGACCGCGGCGCCCTCAGCCTTCGTCCCCTGGGAGCAAACCTTGAACGCGAATTTGAACTGGCTCGGCGGGATGGAGAGGACCTGCCCCATCTCAACGTTTATCTCCAGAACCCTCTCCGCCTTCTGCTCCTCCGCCGCCTTCAGCACCGACTCGAGGACGGACTGGGCGATCGAGAACTCGTGCATTCTGACCTCCCCGACCCTGAACTACCTGTCTTCGTCCTCTAAAAACACTCCGCACCACCGGGCGAAGGCAGTAGACCACCACGGCACAGGTAACGACGAATCCTGCGATGGTTATTGCGCGTCCAGCTGTGTACGAGAGCGTGTCCTCAAATCTCAGAACGACACGCGCCTTGGCTTGGGTTATGTTCACCGCCATGAACGGGATGGCGAAGGCGCTGGTGTGGTATGTCTCGATGCTACTGCTCCGACCGTTCACGTACGCTCTCCAGTTGGGATAGTAGACCGTCTTGAACCTGAGGCGTGTGCCGGGCTCAAAATTCTCAACGTCGACGACAATCTCGTCGCTGGACATCGAGACGATCCTGACCTCTGGGGAGCCGTTTTCGGGCTCGACGATCGAGGTCGCGTTTCTGAGCTTGAAGACGTAGAAGAAGCCGTCCCCGTACACACGCCTCATGAGGCTCGTGGAGTTCAGGGTTTCCACGAGCTCGCGAGAGAAGCAGGCGACGTAGCTTATGCCCAGCTCGTGCATGACCTCGTTGAACCAAGCCTGAACAAGAGCCTCGTCTCTGATGGCCATCACGTTGATCCCGAGCATCGTGCCGTTCTCCGTCCTGGTCGCGTAGCTGGTCACGTAGTTGGTTACCCCCCAGCTTCCGACCATAGGCTTCCCCGAGTACATCGTGGCTAGGCTGAAAGCGTGGGAGTACTCGGGGAAGACGTTCTTGCGAAGGAGCTCTTCCCTAAGCCTCGGCAGGTAGACACTGGAGTAGTTGAGCGTGCCCCACGTGTCCTGATAGAGGATCCGTGTCCCGTTCTCAACACCCTCCCTCGTCCCGGTCCAGTTCATCAGGTTCAGGAGTCGCGGCCAGAGGGGGAAGTCATCGGCGACCTTGTACTTCTTCTCCGATGTCACGACCCCGTACCCGAGGTCGGTCGCCTCCAGCTGAGAGAACACCAAGACCAGAATCATCGCAGCGGCGAGGGCCGCGGGTAGCGATCTAAGGGCGGGTTTGGGGCGACGGGGAGGCTTTTCCGCTAGTTTCACAACCCTTCCGAGTAGATCCAAGGCTGCGCCGAACCCCACCCCGGAGAGGGCGATCCAGAAGAAGCGGACGGAGCTGAGGAACCTGGCGAACATGAGCTGGTCATAGAACGGCAGGATCGCCGGAAAGAGGACGTGAACGTCCGGTCCCATGGCGAGGTAGGTGGAGGCGAAGAGGCACACCACCACGTACGTCTCCTTGAAGTGCCATCGGCGGATACAGACCGCGTAGCCGAGAATTCCTAGGGCGATGAGGAGGGGGTGGACCATGTAGCGGCTCATCCACCAGAGCACCGTGAACGGGTTCCAGAGCCATATGTCACGGAAGACGGTGGCGCTGTAGTATCCTCCGGTCGAGATCAGGGGCAAAGCCCAGAAGGCTGCGAGATCTATGACAAGCGAGAACACCAGAAGAGGGATGATGACCCCGTTCAGGTCGAACTTTCTGAACCTGAGGGATTCCAAGAAGAACATGAACGAGTAGCACCCCATCAGGATCGCGAGCAGACCGGCGGTCATCGGATGTGTCAGGAGGCTGAGTACGGAGAAAACGGCGGACCCCGCTATGAACAGGTAGCGCTCCTCTCGAGTTCTCGCCGGGTGGGCGCGGTGGTACAGGGCGATCGCTCCGATCATGAAGTAGGTCGCCAGGACCTGCGCCCACATCCCCCAGTACCAGATCTGGTAGAAACCTCCCGAGGTGTACCCCTCCCGGAGGAAGGTCACGACCGAGAAGAAGCCCGCCGCGGTCGCGGCCTTTCTGCTGAAGCCGAAGGTCCTGAGGAAAAGGTAGAGGGGGTAGGGAGACAGGGCATAGACCAGCATCACCGTTAGCTTGTACGCGTCGACGATGGAGACCAGCCCGGCGCCCAGGTAGTAGACGAGGGCGACCATCGCGTAGGAGCCGGGACCGTACTGGTTGTAGACCCAGCCCAAGGAGTTGGTCGGGTCCCAGCCTAGGATCTTCCCCCTCGAGACCAGCTCGGTTATCGTGTACCACGAGTTCGCCAAGTGGTAGGTGTGATCGGAGTAGACTATCGGGCCGGGCTCGAAGACCGTTCGCGCGGACAGGAAGGCGAAGAGGGAGGCTAGGGCGAGGCAGAGTATGCCTGGATGCCCGCCGACGAAAGCCCTGCCTAATCGCAGCCTCGACAATCCAAGAGGTCACCCAGTCGGCAGATCATTCTGACCGGCGTAACGACTTAAGCGATTTGGGTAAGCATACGCTAAAACCGAGCTCGACGCCTTGCGCGGTAGCGACGAACTGCCTTCATGATCTGCTCCGCTGAGGGGAACTCCTCGGACTCCACCCTGCTCAGCCTGCCGAATTTTCCGACGTTCAGCCTGAGCCGCCCTTTGAACCTGTTGACGTATCCCTCGTCGATGTCTATTACATCGCCCTCGTCCAGCATGTCCGCCTTCTCGTCCCAGAGGGCGAGGGTGACGAGACCGGTGCCGTCGCCAACCAGAGCGTCTACGACTTGGTGGGTCTCCCCATTCTTCGTCTTCACGGTTCGAGGCTCGTACTTAGTCAGGACTCTGAGGCGTATAGTCACGCCCTTTGCCCCCTCCTCAAGTGCCCTAACCGTGTAGATCAAGGACAACTCGCTCCGGGTCTCTTTAAGAGGAAAAACGGGTCATCTCATAAATCTTTGGGGAAACACGAAAACCAAGATCGCCAGACACTGTTCTGTAAGGACGGCGGACGCCGCGGTAGACTTGTAGAACCACGCATACTGCCCGTCTTTGCGTTCTAAGACCGAATCGAGGCTTAAATGATTTGATCAGCTTGATTTTGAGCTCTTTCACTGTACGCCTGGAAGAGGCTTTTAAGCCCCGAAGCGAACCGAAGCCGCCTACACCCGAACCTCGGCGAACCGTTTTCAGCAGAACCGTGGCAATAAGCTGGGTTTTTACCCAGAGTTTTTACACTTTTTCAGAGCTCACCAGGTTCAGACTCGATCTTGAAGATACCCGCTCATACCTGGCGGTGTTACGATCGTATTACACACCTATTTGGGTTAACATCCCGAATGTAAGACCTCGGCTGGTGAACAGCTCGCGCTAACGGGTGACAGCCCTGACAAGGAAGTTCGTCAAGTCCTGGGAGAGACCGAGAAAGGAGTCGACCTACTCACGGTTCAAGAGATTTCTCATTCCACCGGAGCCCCTAAAGCAGCGCCTGTACAAGGCCATCCGATGCCTCCAAGCGCAGATGGAGAGACTCGGTCAGATCGAGAAACAGTTTGCGAGGCGAGACAAGGAGCTGTTCACAGCCGCTACACAGGCATACGCCAACCACGACCTAGCCCGCGCGACGATGTACGCGAACGAGCTGCTCGAAATAAGGAAGCTGGCTAGGATAACGGTGCAGAGCCAACTAGCGCTCGAGCAGATTTTGCTCAGGCTTGAGACTGTTGAGCTCATAGGCGACATGGTGGTCACCCTGGCTCCGGCGACAACCGTCCTGAAGAGCGTGTCCGATGACGTGGGCTGGGTCGTTCCAGAGGCTGAGAAGGAGTTCGAGAGCGTCGGCGAGGTGCTCGACGGCCTGCTAGTTGAGTCTTGGTCGAGGAAGGGAGAGTTCTTCGACGCGCGAGCCGCCTCCGAGAACGCGAGGAAGATACTCGAAAGTGCATCTGAGGTGGCGGAGGAGATGATTAAGGAGAGACTGCCCGAGCTTCCACCAGCTCTCCTTGCTGCGCGCGAGAAGATAACGGCTTGACCCGACTTGTCCCGGACAGTCTAAGGCTCAGTGTTGGTCTGTTCGAACCCCACTAGGAACCACTACTTGACCTTGGCCAGGTAGTCCTCCCTGGGCGGGCTGAATGCTTCTAGGAGGATGGCTGCCTCCTTGCCAACTGGCTTTGCCCCGTGCTTCTCGTTGCCCTTGAAAACGTAAACTGTATCCCGCTCGACCACTACGGGTTTGTCCTCGGTCTGGAACTCAACCTTTCCCCTCAGGCATATCCCCATCTGCTCGTGAGGATGGCTGTGAAGAGGGACAACGCTCCCCGGCTCCATCACGATGTGGAGGAACATCACCCTGTCGCCGCTTATCAAGATCCTGTTTGTGATCCCGGGCGCGATTGAGAACCTCTTCGCCTCTTCCCGCTTACAAACGATCATCTATAACACATCCCTTTCGTATTGCTCCTAGATTTCATTGTATTAAGATTATCTCGGTGAGTGATCGCTAGCCTCCGGTTCTCTTCAGGGCGAAGAGTCCGACTCCAGCCCAGAGGGCGACCACCAATCCCAGCAGAACGTAGGACTTGATCAGGTATCGGTAGATCAGAAGGTCGCTGTCACTCATTCTGGATAGAGCCTGAAGCATTCCGGGCTCCATCGGCCAAGGGAATAGCGAGCCGCTCGGAGTGGTCCGCCACCAGGTTTTTCCATCGGCTTCTTCGTAAACGTAGCGGGCGGCTAGCGAGTGGACTGCTACAGTGTACGCTGTCAGATAGAATGCGATAAGACACAGAGTAACGAGTGTCAACGCCTGTTTCTTGCTGAGCCTCAACGTCTATGCAACTCCGCAAACGCCTTCTTGGGAGAATGTGGATCTGCGAAATCCACGTTTCCAGGTGTCTGAATCGAGTCGAACAGTTCGGATGGGGGCGTGACCACAATCTGGATTAGCGTGATCTCCTTTTCGCGCCTTATCATGACTTGTCTACGGGATTTCCATCCCTTCGGCCATCTCTCTGGTATCGACACGCGACCCTGACGACCCAACTCCTTGATGGCTGCTCCTGCCACTTTTTTTGTCTCCACCAAACGATCCTCAAATAGTGTTGGAAAACCTTGGAGAAGGTCTTAAATAGTACTATCCAGATTCGATATCGAAGGCTGATATCGTGATAAGGAGCTTCTTCTTAGGCTTCATAAAAATTCACATACTCCACCATGCAAGCAAGGAACCGATATGCGGCGTAAAAATCATGGAGGAGATCAAGAGGCACGGCTACCAAGTAAGCCCCGGACTCATCTATCCCACACTCCACTCCTTGGAAAGGCAAGGCTACCTGAAAGGCAAAAGAGAGGTGGCCGAAGGCAAGGTGAGAAAGTACTATAAGATAACTGAGAAGGGCCTCGAAATGCTGGAGGAGTCCAAGAAAAAGATCAAAGAGCTCGTTCACGAGGTGTTGGGATGAAGCGTGGCTCTCTCGACTCTAGGAGCGCCTACGCCGGCATCCTTCTTTTCGGGATCGTAAGTTTGATGGGTGATATTGTCTACGAAGGCTCGCGCGGACTGTCGCCTGACTACCTCAAGTTCTTGGGGGCTACAGCCGTTCTTGTCGGGCTAGCAGGGGGGATCGGAGAGTTCCTGGGCTACGCTGTGAGGCTGGTCAGCGGCGTTCTAGCTGACTCGACCCGTGCCTACTGGCTATTCATATTCCTGGGCTACGGACTCATCGGGTCGATCCCGCTCCTAGGGCTTTCAGGTGGTTGGGAGATAGCGATAGCCTTGGTCTTGGCGGAGAGACTTGGGAAGGCTCTCAGGTCGCCGTCCAGAGACACGGTGCTGTCGGTGGTGAGCAAGGATGTGGGCGCGGGCAAAGCCTTCGGAATCCATGAACTCCTCGATCAAATCGGTGCCATCGCAGGACCACTTATCGTGGCAACCCTGATGTTCTACAGCGGCAACAACTACCGGCAAACCTTCAGCACCCTTCTGCTACCCTTCCTGATCCTCCTAGCAGCTCTAGCCTACACATACACCAGGATAGGCTCAAAGACGATCATCCCGTCGAAAACCACGGACGAGAGAAGGAGAGGGCTCGGAAGACCCTTCTACGTCTACACCTTAGCTGTCACGCTGAACACTATCGGTCTCATTCCGGCTGCGCTCATACTCTACAAGGCATCCATCATCCTTCAGCCGGAGCATCTGCAGTGGATGGTGCCTCTAATCTACCTGCTGATCCAGGCGGTGGACGCGCCTGCCGCCCTGATTTCCGGATACGCCTACGACAAACTCGGGATCAAGATCCTAGCGCTACCCTTTGTCCTCTCACTGATTCCGCCACTCTTCGCAATGATTGATGCAGGGTTGTTAACACTGATAATCGCCTCCGCGTTCTTTGGCATCGTGCTTGGAATGCAAGAGTCGGTCTATCGCGCGGCGGTTACGCAGTTCACACCGGTCTCCTCGAGAGGCACAGCCTACGGGGTCTTCAACACAGCCTACGGCGTCGGCTTCCTGGTGAGCGGCGCGATCTACGGCCTGCTGCTCGATCTCAGCGCGCCCTTCATGACCATACTTGTATTCGTGGTTCTGACACAAGCCACCGCAATAACCGCCCTTCTGCGGGCTCACCGAGCAACAAAGCAAGCCAAGATGGAAGCCATATGAAGGGTATTGACTTCAACGCGACGATACTCGCCTTCTCACGGGCACATCGTTCGGTGCCGCTCAGAGAGACAAGAGACTGAGCTTGGCTTCAGGAGCACCTAGATAAAATAGAGCAAATGACCTGCTCTTTCATGCCGCTACCCCCTGCAGTGCGATATCCCAGTCCAGAAGTGATTAGGAGAAGTCACAACAGCTCTTCAAGGAGACCCTTCAGCTTTCGAGCGTGCTGTAGGGCTTCATCCACAACGTCGATGCCCCTGTAAGGCGCCACTTCGGTTTCGAGCCTTGATATGTTCTCAATAGCCTGTTTGATTCCCACTTTATCCATTTTCTCCATCGTACTTCTCAGGGCAGCAAGATCGTCCAGAACCCTCTTCACCTCGGGCGTGTAGGACTCAAAAGGCTTGATCAGACTCTCAATAGTGGAGATCTCCTGCAAAGCCTTGTCAACACTCGTCATCCGACTCACCATTGATACTCCTCCAAAAGTTTCTTTATCAAGCTTGGCGATTCCACAGAAGTGAAGAGATCGCCTGCTGAAGAATCGGTGCACTTCCTCCGCTTTGGAAGCACTCCTCTCCACAATTTCATTGGGCCATCAAGGCTTCTGGGGTCACGATCTTGATGTCGTCTTTCACGTTAGAGAAATGGCATAGGTTCCTGGTTACGATCGCTTCTGCGCCGATCTTCCTAGCCGTAACGAACTGAATGGCATCCTCGACCGCTAGTCTACTTTCCTTCAAGGACTCCTCTAGGATACTATCTGTGAAATCCACCACCGTGAGGAAGCTTCTAAGGCCTCGGAGTTTCTCTCTTGCGACGAGGTCACCGCTCTTCGAGTCTTTTGGATTGACCAAAACATTCACCACATACAGTGACAGCGCGCTCGTTGATCCCCGGTTCTTGCCCTTGTAGATCCCATCAACCAGTAGAGTTGAGGCCAGCCACAGGGGTGTTCCCCCTTCATCGATTCTCTTGAGCGCTACATCTACGAGGATGTTTGCGTCTAGGTATAGGTGCAACTAGCTTAGCCTCGCTCTCAGAGCTTCGCTTATGATTTTGCGTTCTCGCCCGACAGGAATCATTGTCTCCTCCTCGGCCAAGATGCTGAGGATCACGGAGCTGATTTTTCCCTTTTCGATCAGCTTCTCTGCTCTCATCGACTCAGTTGGGGTTCGTGATTCCGCTTCCTTTGCCTCCAGCCATAGCTGTATAGCTTCATTGAGAGCGTCCTTCTTCCTCGAGCCATAAGCCGAGCCGTAAACATCGACCATCTTCTTCAGGAACTTTTGCCAGAGGTCGTTGTCTATTTCAACCGTCTGCCTAGCCATTTCTCTCACAACCTCACATCCACATAACCGCACACATTCTTAAAAGGTCCCCGCTCGCCGCGAGGAGGGCGATGAAGTGGCTTCTAAACCAAGTACCGTGCAATCTCCCTCTTGGGAAACTCCTTGTACTCGTAACGACCCAACGCCGCCTCGTTCAGCTCAAGACCCAACCCCGGTTCCCCTGGAAGCCGAATGTAGCCATCCTCGACCCTTGGATGGTTGATCGCTATTTCTTGGGCTAGGGGCTCGAAGAAGAGGAAGTACTCCAGGATGAGGAAGTTGGTCATCACCGCTGACGCCTGCATGCTGGCTGCGAGTCCCACGGTTGTGCTGTTTTGACACTCTCCTCGAGAAATTAATCCCAACTGTACGCCTCAATCCTATATGATCGGAGGACGATTCGCTATTACTTCTCCCATGTGGAAAAAGGTAGAATTAATAGGGTGTCCCGTTAATCAATAGTGGTGCTGCTCTGGGGGAACTCCATGTCAGTGGAGATTTTCGTCCAGGAGGTTCTTGAGAAGAATCGTACGGAGTTGGACGAGCTTAGGGAATTGCTGAGGATTCTGGAACAGTTAAACAGGGAAGAGCCTCGTGTTTATGCTGTTTCTGTAACAAGTAATACGTAGGTATAGGCTGGTTCCGCTGAGATGAGTTCAAATGTTACAAGGTATACGGATATCGTTGACCCGAATAGCTTCCACACACACAGGAAGCCTATAATTCAACGCTTGCAAGAAAGGTTGGGCGGCAGGGCTATCGTCTATGTGGCGAGTCCATTCCATCCGCTTCCGGAGATAACGATTCAAGATATTCCTCTCTTCGAGGATCTATTGCGGTCTGTTGCAGGGGCGGATGTAGGATATTTAATTATCAACTCTCCGGGTGGGGATGCTAACGTTGCCGAGAAGCTTCTTTTGATGTGCAGGCAACGCTTTTCTAAAGAGTTCAATGTTATCGTGCCGGATTTTGCCAAGAGTGCCGCCACTATGATTGCTCTTGGAAGCGACAAGATTTTGATGGGATATTTGGCTGAGTTAGGGCCCATCGATCCCCAGCTGAGGAGAGGGCTGGCGCCCTTGGGAGGGGAGGTCATTCCCGCTAGATCTTTTATTGACGGGTTGGAGATTATTCGAAGAAAAATAACCGAAGACCACGACCCCGTACAGATGTACTTTCCTATGATGTCTCAAATTCGCCCAGAAATCTTGGCGAGGTGTTATGCCGCTATTGACGGTGCTCGCAAGTTTGCTGAGAAGTGGTTGAAAAGTTACATGTTAAAAGATGATCCGGAGCAGGCTGAGAAGGTCGCGAGGTGGCTTTCTGAGGGTGAAATGTACAAGTCGCATGGTAAGGTCATTGATTTCGATGAGGCCAAGAATGTTTTGAAACTTAACGCTGAGAAGATTCCTCCCAATTCAGATCTATGGACAGATGTATGGGAATTGTACTGCAGATCAATTCATTGGCTGCAACAACATCAAGGTCAGGGTGCTGCAAAATTGTTCGAAAGCGAATCTATATCATTAGTTATGAATTTCCAAGTTGTCGTGCGAGCTAGGCCTCCAACAGCTGGTCTTCCGCCAGCACCTCCACCTGCCCTACAGCCTCAACTTCCTCCGACTCCTCCGACCCCTCCACCTGGAGAACCGAAGTAAAAAGTCAGCTTTGCGTAATTTTTGAAATTAAAGGCGAAGAGGTTTAACGGTCTTTTGATTTCAAGTCTGCGCAAGGTCTCTTTTCATGCCCTCAGCGTAGCACACGCCGGCGCGGTCCATAGCGGGACCGTAGGGGTGTGATTCATAGTTAGGAAAAACGAGCCTTGGGGACAGCAGACCACTAGCTACGGCGTTCTCAATTGAGATAGCGCATGTTCAGGAGCAAGTAAATATAGATAGGAATGAGGGAATGGAAATTCAGTCGGTTAAGAGGATGTCATGATATGGAGACCGAACGATTAAAGGAAATCATACGTAAGTTGAATTATCCTAGAAGAGGTAGCTTTGGGGAATACATCTACAAGTGTACCCTAAAGAATGGACATGAGATCGTTCCAAAACATGATGGCAGTGTGGATTTCCGAGTAAATGGAATAAATGTTGATGTCAAATCACATGAACTCTTCAAGCATACAGCGATTCCTCAGATACGTGCAAAGAGCAAGAAGAAAGATATTGTCTTTCACCATGTTATCTTCCTGAAGGATGAAACTGTCATCTGTGACGAGGATGGAAAGATTCTCTACAGGTGTGGCTACGATAGAATAATCCAGTACTTCTTTGAATGGAAGAGACGTCACCATCAAGATGTCATTAATCATGGAAGGAGGAAGCTACCACGGTACATAAGTGAGCCTATCGAAGATTTCTTTAGACAGAATGGGAAGATTGTCAGAATCATCTCTAGAACTAATATAAGAATGTGGGGGAAAGACGCACCTGATAACCTGTGTAAGCCTCTAAGAAGAAAAGTGGATGTTACTGTCTTTTTGGCATTTAAGGGAGATGATCGTAACTTAGAGGAGACAGAATATATCTTCGCTTTTCCACAAAGCCATTGTAATAGACTTCCCAGATTATCCCCTGAGATTGGGAGTTATAGACAGGGAAAGGTGGATATGCCTAACTCTCCGCCTGAATACAAATTCAAAAGTTTAGACGAACTATATAATACGTTCTTCAAACGATTCGCAAACGGTTAAGAGAATCTCCCTGACCGACCAGCAGGCTGGTGTGTCGACAGAACTTATCAGATTCTGATGAATTTATCTGGAGGCCCCGTTCCCCAAAATTTTGAGAGAGGGTGGAGACCTAGATAGGTCCCGCTTTCAGTCCCCTAACCTTCTTGGTCAGGAGCCCTCAAAAGAACTAACCTGACTTGCATATTAGATTATTGACTCAACCATTTCTTAGCCAAATCGTTTGCTTTTTCCTCTTCTTCTGGACTATAATGCGGGATGTGGTGGTTCAGTTTAAGGTGCGCTATCTCATGGGCAATAACAAAAGCCTGTTTTTCTTCTGGTTCTTTTAGCAGACCGCTGGAAAGGAAAACAAAGCCTCTCTTAATAATCCATAGATCACTTCTTTTATGAATGGAGAAGGCAATTTCTTTTGATGGAGGAGAAATGAAAACCACGTATAAAACAGACCAATCGACAATTCCTCGGGGTAGCTTAGAAAGTGCTTTGGCTAAAACAGTCGTAAATTGCTCATCAAGGCAATTATTACCTTTCACCACCCAATTTTTTGTGTATCTGGAATAAACTTCATCAAATGTGTATCTCTCATCATTCTGTCAATGAACTATCTCCTTCAAGATCGATTCGTTAGTTATCTTGATAACAAGGCATCTTTCTCTTTTTCTGCCCACATCTTCAGAAGCTCGCCAAACCTGTCGATGTCCCCCTTCACCCAGGCAGCCTAGGTCCCTTTCAGCTCTCTCAGTTTCTTAGTCACAAGATCCCTGAACTAGTGAAACGCCTGATCTCAAAGGGATTCCAACCCTCCAGGTAACAGGTCAGCTTCTTGACTTGCGTTTCGATCACCGTATCTCGGTCAGACTGAGTGTAGCACTCACCCCAGCCGTGGATGCCCTCGTCCGTCTCCACCTTGACGAAGAGCAGGTTCTTGCCTACCCCGGGGTGGATGATGAAGGTCTTGATGTCCGTGATCTTCACGTGCGCTCTCTCCTAGAAAACCGGATGCGGTCTAGCGCTTGTATCCGCCGTATTTCTCCACAGCTCTTCCGACGGCGTTGAAGTTCGCCAGGGGGGTGTCTTGGAACAGCGTGCAGCCTGCTCCGAGAATGAAGCCTCCGCCCTTCGCAGCGCTCTCGATCGCCTTCTTAGCCTCGTCCTCTACCTGATTGGGGGTGCCATACCTCATCGTGCGGCTTTGGTCGAGCCCCGAGATCAGGCAGAACTTCTCCCCGTATATCTTCTTGGCGACCGTGGCTGGGGTGAAGGAGGCGTCCCACCAGTTGATCGCGTTCACCGGGTACCGTTTGAACCAGCCGCTCTCCATCAGCCCGCCGTTCTTCTGAGGGTTCTCCTGCTGGTTGCTGCAGATGTGCAGCAGCCTGATCGGCGCGCTCTTGAGGGCGTTCAGAGCCTTCGCGTCGTAGCGCAGTGCGTACTCCTCTAACTGCTCTCTGCTCATCCTAGACCAGATCTCACCTCCACCGCCTGTCCCGAAGAAGATCCCTGCGGCGCCCTCTTCGATGCAGGCTTTGCCGAAGTCTATGCACGTCTGCGTGATCGTTTCAAGCCCTTCTTTGAGGGCGTCTGGACGAGACTTCATGTCTGCGTAGACTTGATCAGGAGTTGAGACGTGGTGGAGTGCCTGGACGACGGGGCTTGGGATGGTGTAGATGAACGGCATTCTCCCGCCGATCTCCCTGGAAAGGATCGAGACGGCTCTAAGGTTCTCCCGCAGCTCCTTCTTCGGATCGAGCACCCAGAGCTTCGACCAGTCCTCAGTCTTCTTCACGACCACATCTACAGTATCAACGGACTCCTCGTTGTTCGTGAAGCGGAACTTGGACCCCCAGTGGCACGCCATGAACTTGTAGAAGGGAGTCACCTTCAGGAGGTCCATCTTGTAGTCGAGCTCGTTCAGCAAAGCGATGTGCGCCTTAGCCGACTCTTCGCCATCTCTGTTTGCTTTCTCCCAGCTGTAGTATCTCAGAAAGGGTACGGCGGGGAAATGCCCCCACAACGCCCACGGAACCCTGTCTGGCACCTTGAGGTGAACAGCCGCCGTGACCCGCTCATATCTCTCGGATTCCATGCGTCCACCTTAGATAGCACGGAGCCTTTAAGCGTGACACAGTTCAGTCAGACCATACTCCCTAGTCTCAGGTTGGCGGTATTACGCATAGAAGGAGGCGGCGGTTGATACCATTAGTCTACCGGATGTTGCTTTCGGACGCATTATGTTGCTTTCGGAGGCTACTCAATCCCCCATTTTCGGGTTATCTTCACGATCAGGAAGATCACGAACGCGACGATCAAGAACGTGATGACTGTTCCCACGAAGTGACCTATGCGGAAGGGGCCGACTTGTATGGCTTCCCAGACCACACCGGGAGTGGCAAACTGAATGATAGGCATCAGCAGGTCGTTTACGAGTGCTTGAACCACGGCGCCCACGTATATGCCGAGGATAAAGGCGACAGCCAGTCCCATCACCTTGTACTTTGAGATGAAGTCGAGGAACTCCCCTCGCAGACCCTTGGACGGGGGTGGCGTGGGAGCCTGCTTGGGTTCCAGAAGCGTTCGAATGCGTCGCAGTTCTTCTAGCATCTCGTCCTCTTTCATCGAAAGGCCTCAAACCGCGTTTCTCTTGAGGGGTTAAAAGGCTACCGTGAGTTCGCCCTGATGAGGACTAACCGACTGTAACAGGATCTTCTCCTGAGATGGAGAAAGCTACTTCTCCAGATACTCCTCGAGGACACCCTCCTTGGGCTCTAGTCCCAGTCCAGGCTGCTCAGTGAGTGTGATCCAGCCCTTTTCGGGCATGGGCGGGTTCTTGTAGATGGCTTCGCCAGCCTTCCACATCGTGTAGTGAAACTCAACCCTCCAGCCGTTCGCCACCGCCGCCTGCAGGTGCATGTTGTGATGAGGCCATCCACCGCCGTTGGCTATGGGAGTGTTGAACGCCTGAGCCATGCCCGCCACCTTGACAGCCTCGGTGTAGCCACCCACGTAGCACACGTTGGGCTGGAGGATGTCCACAGCCCCATGCACAAGCAGCTCTCTGTGTCGGAATCTGGAGCCCTCGTTCTGTCCAGCCGCGATGGGGATAGAAGTCTTCCTACGCAGTTCTGCCAGGAGGCGAACGTCGTTCCCGTAGACCGGCTCCTCGAACCAAGTTATGTGATAGGGTTCAACCCTCTTGGCTAGGTCTAACGCGTTTGGAAGTGAGAAGAGGTAGTTCGCATCGATCATCAGCTGAACCCCGTCTCCAACAGCCTCGCGCACCGCCTTCACCCTCGCAGCGTCCTCAGCCGGGTCCTCGGCGTTGTTCACCGCAACAACCATCTTCAGCTTGTCATGCCCCTCTCGCACAAACCGGCGGGCCATCTCAACCAGCTGATCCCGACTAAACTCGAGAAGCCCGAAGGTGATGTAGGCAGGAACATTCTTCTTCGCGCCACCAAGTAGCCGCCAGACTGGTTCCTTGTAGTGCTTGCCCTTGATGTCCCAGAGAGCGATGTCCACCGCGCTAATCGCTGAGCTCCAGACACCCGTCTGGCTGCGCGGGTTGTGGGCAAGGTACATCTGGTGCCACAGGGCCTCGGTCTCAAGAGGGTTCTTCCCCTTCAAAAAGGGCGCCAGCTCCTTGTTGATGAACTCCCTGACGCCGAACCGCTGTATCCCACTCGTGAGACCATACCCAGTCACGCCCTCCGCGGTATCTATCCGGACGAAGACGACGGTGCGGGATATGGTCTTCTCCAGCAGAGGAACACGCACGGGTATGCTGTGAGTGCTTGCTTGGACAGAAGTGATCTTCATCGACTTCCACACTCCAAAGCTGTGTAGGGAGTAGGGGACTATAAGATCGATGACTCATCCGCTGAATAGGTCACTTCTTACCCGAAATCTACTCAAGCGCCTCCGACACGGTTAACACCCTAGCTCCCCCAAACCGCCTTAATTCGAGCAGATGTTTGTCCCCGGTCACAATGAGGTCCCTACGCCCGTCGTAACCTGTTCTGAGTATGGCATCGTCAGGGCTCTTCAACACCTTGAACCCTGATCTCACTCGCAGAACACTCCCCCCTAACGACTGAGAGGGTCTTTTGATATACTTGTGAGGGCGTACTCCAGTGTTGGAGGCTTTTTGATGAGGGCTGTGGTTTATAGGGGTCCGGGAAAGGTTGTTGTGGAGGATGTTCCCAAACCCAAAGTGAAGCCTAATGACCTGCTTGTTAGGGTTAAGGCTGCGGGGATCTGTGGGACCGATCTGGAGCTGGTGCGAGGCAATCGCCCTGATGTAACTCCGCCTCGGATTCCGGGTCACGAGGCTTCAGGTGATGTGGTCGAGGTTGGGGCTGGGGCGTCCAAGTTCCGGGTGGGCGATAGGGTTGTCGTGGAGCCGATCCTGTCCTGTGAGAGGTGTCGAAACTGTGTGGTGGGGAGGTACAACATCTGCAGAGAGCTCAAGTTCATGGGGGTCCACGCTGACGGCGCCTTCGCGGAGTTTCTAACCATACCCGAGCATCGAGCCTACAAAATACCTGGGACACTCCCGTACGACGTGGCAACGATCCTGGAACCCACGGCTGTGGGGGTTCACATAGTCACCCGGGCTCAGATCTCGCTCGGTGACAAGGTCGTCATCCTGGGAGCGGGACCGATTGCGCTCCAGGTGGCGCAGGTTGCCAAGAGGAGAGGTGCAAGCTACATCATCATGACTGATGTGCTTGATCACAGGCTGAGGTTAGCCAAGAAACTGGCGGCGGACGTCGTGGTCAACGTCAGCAGGGAGGACCCCAGGCAGACCGTCAGTCAGGCGACTGACGGGGAGGGGGCGGATGTGGTGATTGAGGTCGTTGGGAAGTCGGAGACGATCCTGCAGACCATGGACCTAGTTCGGATGGGCGGCAGAATACTCATCGCCGGGATCTCGGTGGAGAGGTTCGTCACGGACCCGCCCACGTTCTGGATGAAGCAGCTGCTGAAGGAGGTGACGATCGATACCTCGAGATCATACGGCGCAGGCAACTGGTTGTCTGCGATAGAGCTGGCGTCGAGGGGGTACATCAACCTCGAGGCGTTGATCAGCCACCGGTTTCGGCTGGAGGAGGCTTCGAGGGCTTTCGAGGTGGCGGACAAGAAGCTGGAGAACTCGGTGAAGGTCCTGTTCACTCCCTAGAAAAAGGTAATAAGTTGAGTAAGGCTGGGAGTCACTACCCGCTGATAAGCCATCTCATCGACAAAAAAGCTGTCATGGCCTTTGTGCAAATGGCTGTCGCACAAAATGAGTGAGGGCTCTTCGGCCCGGTTCAGACTGACCGAGTTTCATGGCAACTACTTGAAGGACTCGTAGCAGACGATCTCTTCGAGACTCTTGACCATCCTCGGTCGGGGCTGGTCTGCGGAGTACCCGATGGGCACCAAGACGTTCACGCCAACGTCCTTAGGGATGCCGAGAATTGACTTCACACTCTCCTCGCTGAAGGCGCCCACCCAGCAGGCACCCAAGCCTTCATTCACAGCAGCGAGTATGAGGTGCTCCGTAGCTATGGTCACGTCCCGCCTGAGGCGCATATCGTCGATTCCCTGCATGGGGAGCCAACAACAGACCACTATAGCGCCGGCGTCTTTCACCCAAAGCTGCTTGTTACACGCCTCAGCCAGCTTCGCCTTCGTCTCCTCCTTCCTGACGACGATGAACCTCCACGACTGACGGTTCGATCCGGAAGGGGCTAGCCGAACCGCTTCCAGCATGTTCGCCAGCCTCTGGTCGGGGATCTTTCCTGGCTTGTACTTTCGAACGCTTCTCCTCGTTCGCACCACGTCCATGAACTCCATATTCCACACCTCTCGACGTTCAGCGACAAACTAGGGATTCTTGGTAGCCATCTCGCATTGAACGCTCAAAAGCTTTGGGAGGAAAGCCCTCCCCAAGAAAGTGTCAGCAGGGCCTCTCCTCGTGCATCCTGCTTCCGACGAACCGCGAGAGAGACAATACGAGAATCAGGTAACGATTATTTGTAAAGAGTATGAGCGCTCCAGCTCCTTGGACGATACTCTCAGCTCGATCAGGTAGTCCCCGGGCTCAGGTGGTGTGGTCAGTACGAAGCTTTGTCCCTCGCCGGAACCCACGCTTACCGAACCGATGCCAACCCGACGTCGATCCACTGTGAAGCCTTGAGGGACGCCCACCAGTTCTGCGGCGACACTCGTAAGGTCAAAGATCCCATCGTTAGCCACTTCCAAGGATAGTTGGTACATTCTGTTTCGGAGGAGAGTGAACGTAGCTGTGTCGTTGAGACGTACCCACGGAGCAACGACCGTGTAGTTTAGATGTTGCCCATTGTAGCTGTGGACTCCGACGCTCACATAGAACGACCACCCGATTTTCATGTTGAAGAGAGTGAGTGGACGGTGTAGGAGGTTCGGTACTATAAATAGTGAACTGACTGCAACAATCAAAATGGTTAGTAGCGTAAGGAATCTAGATAAACGTGCCAACTAACACGAACATGAGGTTATTTTCCAGCAGCAATCTGTGGCACTTTCGTTCTGCCAGCCTGAGGTCCAGCCATCATTGGAATCCCAGCAACCTGGCGCACAGTGAGGGAGCCACTTATCGTCCTCGGTTTGATAGCAGTCTGACTGACCGCAAGGTCCGTTTTCTTCGTCGCAGAGTGAAGTATGCCATTCTTCTATTGGGTAACCTGTACCCGGGTCATATATCCACCAATATTCATGATAATGTGTACAAGGGCTCCTACCTGTACATACCCCTTCCCCGGGCGATTTGCAATACGTGCCTTCCCCCGGGTAATCATCTCCGAACAGTCTGTCACAGTAACTGAATCCAGTGCAGGTTTTCAAGACCGGGTTATTGTTATTTCTCGGATTCTGGCAAATGGAGGAATAGTGCTTTGACCTAATGTATGCGTACATTCCTTCACCTCTCATCGCGATTACTAATACCTTGCAGTCGCTGGCCGTTTCGAAATCAAATTTGCCCGGGTCTTCTGCAGGAGTCGTGAATGGTATAAGGACCATGATAACGTCACAATAAACTCCCTCCTCGTCCTCCAAGTAAACCACCTCAACCGCCTCCATGCGCGGGGTGTATCCCTCGGCTATGAGGGACTGAAAAAGCCTTCTAACCTCTTCATTCGAGAGAGCTTCAGCTAGTGCCTTGCCGCGTTCATAAGGGGAGAGCTCTGGGCTGCTAGCTGTGGTTGGTGTTGCGGAGAGCATGAGAGGAAGACATAGTAGGAGGGACAGCAGTATCGCTTTACCGCGCATTCTCCTCCTCCCTCGTAAAAGAGGCTTTGTACGACAGATACTTAAGTTTTGTGTTTGTGTAACACACAAATACCAAGAGGAGGGGTGAGGGTACCTTCTAGAATGTGCTGTCCGCCTCCTGCAGGACGGTTGTCGCATCCGACTCCTACCCTTGCAAGTTCATGGTGGATTTCGACTTCAAGCGTTTATTCATCGGAATTAACATGGAATTTCACCGAGCTAATCCGCATTTCTAACTGAGGGCAAGCTTCGGTACCAGTTATGCTGACTTTCCTATTTTCGATTCTTCATGGCTTGAACAGCCAGTTTAGCGACGTATAATATGAAGCCTGCGAGAAAGCAGACGCGGCAGAACGTGAAGACGTAAGCGGCGATGAACGTGTTGTTGAGGAAGAAAGGGTTTACGTCGAATGGATAAAAAGGCCTGATTTCTGGATATAACGGCGAGTCCAGCAGTATGTGAGAGTAAACCCCTAATAGTGATGCTGCCATGGTCCTTTTCCAAGAAGTTTTTTGTTCCAGCCGGAGAAGCTTCATCACCTCCTCGGCGGCTTTGCTCAACCGGGACATAACGAAGGCAAGAACTACAGCAACTACTGTACCGCCTAGAAACGAGTGAAGGAAACCGTGCAGATGATAGTCAAGACCTAAGAGAATTGCAAAGAACGGTTCTAAATCCACTATGACGCTTGCAACCAAGAAGGTTGGAAAATCCACAAAGGCGAACAAGAGCAGGCCAAAAAACACGCCAGGACCCAGATGGAATGGAGTAGAGGGCATTATATCACAGAAGCATGGTTTACTAGCAGAAACAAAAACTTTGGCCTGACACTGACATCAGAGAGGCTGCTGTCGTCTATCTGACGGCTGTCGTGTACATCGCTAAGGATCTTGAACATCGTAGGATCATAGATCTCCCGAAGATGAGATGGGGTCCCTCTTCCACTTTGAGAACTCCGCGAATCTATGGTCAAGAAGACCTATAGACCAGAGGTCAGCGAAGACGGAATGGATGGAAGGACTGGTAAGACGCTGAAGAGGTAGGGAGCAGTCATCCACAACGAGGCGGTGAAGAGGATAGCGGAGGTCTAAATCGCCACTTTTTTGGGTTTCATGATTCGACTTTTGACTAAGACAATTGTGATTAAACCAAAGGGTAAAACGCAAATCCCACAGTTTAAACAAGATCCTACACACGACCTTGCGGAGAACAAGGACCAAATTAGGGCAGACGAGAAAAGCAATAAATTGTTAAAGATACTTTTTCTCCGCTTTTCCATCAATTTCTCATCCATGCTCTTAACTCCTCAAATAGCCTAATGCCCCACGGCGACATGCTACCACACACTCCTTGCAGACAATACACACATGACGATTTATTTTTACGCTATTCTTCGAACTCGTAACTGCCCATGTTGGGCATGCCTCCATACATGAGCCACAATTATCGCATTTCGACTCGTCGTGGGCTATCCTAAACGTGCCTCGCACACGCGAGCCAACAACGTGGGCGAGAGATTGAATAGCACCTATGGGACAAGCGAAATTACACCATCCCCGTCCACCTTTAAGAATAACACCCAAAATAACCAACCAAAAAACCAAAGTAATTATGCCTGTTGAATAAGCCCAAATACCTAGGTCCCAGAGATTTAGCAGAAATATATCCTCAACGATTTTCTCCATGACAGCGAAGTTGCACCAGTAGCAACATACAGTAAACCCAAGACCGATTATGGCAAACAAAGCAAACCCAGCAAAATAGCCGTATCTTATTGCGGCTGGGTTTATCTTTCCGCTCAGGTCGATCTTGGCCCTTCTTGGAACAAGCCTGCTCAAACTTTCTGGAATCGACCCTGCAGGGCATAGCCAACCGCACCAGAGTGGACCGAAAAAGAACGCAATTATTGGCAACACGATAACAGCGAGATATAGTGGATTACTGATAACTGCCTCAAACAATCTGCCTGAAAAAATCCATTCAACGGTCATGCGGAGACATGTAGAATGAATGGAAGGTTTTGAAGCACTGTCCAGAATCAGATAAGCAAATCTGGCCAATAGTGCGAAGGGAGAAACAAACAGAAAGATACCTATGAGAAAAAACAGATATCTTATCCAGTTCTTCTTTCCCAAACCTAACCTCATTCCTACTACCTCAAAACGATCTTGATTGGAAGAAAGGAAAGGTTTTCTCCAGTCTGAGCATCAACGATGCTCAAGCCGCCATCGTAAATCACTTCGACGTTACGTAACTCGGGTGGGATGTGAAAATACCAGTCCAAAGAAAGCCCTGAAACGCTCTGGTGAGGCAAAACTTCTTGTGTTATGGCCTTAGTTTTGGGGTTCCATGTCGATAATGAACAAGACCAGTCGACTGGGATTGAGCAGTTCACTAGCTCTAATCGGATAGTATAAGCTTTTTCGCCAATATTGGTTATCCAGTGCGTGGAGATTCCAACTATCCATGGACAACATGCTCTCTTAGGCATGCCTTCTTTGGCAAGGTTGACCACTACAGGTTGGAGTCGACCACCAAAACCGCCCGGAGGGCCCAAACCGCCAGCTTTTTCTCGGTCCGCTGCTGGGAAATTTATGTGAAAATGAACCATCTCGGAGGTAAGAATACTCAAACTATAGAAACCTCCTAAAGAAAGGGATATAAATCCCAAAAAGAAAAGAACTCCGATGAATATTGCCTTCTTGTTCGAGTCAACCTTTTTCATTTTACTTCTTCACGTGTACTTCATACTTTAGTTCACCGGAGAAGCCTTGGCTTATGAACATGATGACGTTATCGCCGACTCGGATCTCGCATACGCATGAGGTTGAGCATCCACATCCACTAACAATAGCCACCTTACCTACTCCGCTGATTTGTGCGTAGCCCACATAGAAGTCATTGATGTATATTCTGAGTCCACCAGTGTGGGTAACCTTTGAAACAGTCAATTCTAGCGTTGCTGGCACAGAGCAACCAGTAGTCATATTCCCTGATGCAGCTACACCGGCATAGTTGAACATGTTCGCAGTAACTTGGTTTAGGGCAATCGTGGTAGTTTTGCTGGTGACCAGGGTCTTCGTGGGCTGAGTTGCCAAGTACAAGACCGCAACGAACACGATTAGAAGGGCGACTAGGCTAGCGAAGAAGACAGCCTGTCTCCGACGCCGTTTTATGATGCCCATCTACAGCTCCAGGTCCTCCTCTCCGTGCTCTTCTCTCCCTTCGTTTACAAGAGCGTTCTCTATTATAAATCTTAAACTCATTGATAGTTATTTCCATCGTCAATTAGAAAATAAAACACGACGAAAAATGAGTTAGAAAGGCTAGTTGCTTTGATCCCTCTATCTTGTTTTTATGTTTAACACTCCTTTCGATGATTTCGGATTCCTTAAGAGATAAATAGCCTCCTTTCTATAATAATACCGGAAAACAATGTCCCGTACGAAATCCTTGATCACAACAATCCTCTTCTTATTGATGTTTAATTTGACGCATGCTGGCTACAGCCAGATCGTTTGGAGATCATATTCTCTCGCCTCCTCGGCGGTTGTTAGGTCCACCGGCTTTACAGGACTTGCCTTGTCGTCTGAGTGCACAGCAACGAGAAATCCAGTTCTTGAGTCGGTTTGTGGATGTTTGGGGGATCTTCCAGCCGGATACTGTTATCACCTGTCCTGCGCCATCATAGGAATACCAACCGTGGGCAACCTGACTGATCAAATTGAGGCTGTCCATCGAGGGCGTGGTTGATGGGGTTCAGAAAACATATTAATCTTTTAGGCTACGCTATTAGCTCGATTTTTACCTACAGGATTCGAACCGTTGCCATCGTCTCGTCCTTAACCGTCGCGATCATGGTTCTCGGGTCCGTTGTGTTCGTATCGGATGGTTTAGAGAGAGAGGCTGAGCTCAGTGCTACGTTCGCGCCAGACATCACGGTTCAGTATCTGCAGGCCGGTCGACAGATCTTGATTCCCATGAGCTGCGCCCGAACTATAGCCGCTCAAAGCGTGGGTGTGAAAGCTGTTCCAAGGGTTTGGGGCTACGTCTACCACCAAAATAGAATCTATACCCTGATGGGCATCGACCCAGAAGGTATGTTGATTCCAGAAGAGATTAGGTTTGCCATCCTTTCTGGCCGCTTTCTCCAGCAAAACGACAAAGAGGCTGCAGTGATCGGGTACTTCTTCGCGCAAAAGTTTGGCGTAAAAGTTGACGATATTCTAACTCTCTATGACCAATCGATGAAACCGCACAATTTCTCAATCGTCGGGATATTTAGCACGGAAGTACGCCTCTACACAGCGGATCTCATAATTATTCCGATCCAAGACGCACGAGAATTCTTTGAAATCTCCCAAGATTATGCAACTGATCTTTGCGTTTACGTAGACGACGCGGGGCAGACGAGATACGTTGCCCAGCGAATCATCGAGGAAATTCCAAATGCTCGTGTCTTAACACGCGAGATTCTTAAGGAGGCCCTAGTCACCGCGTATGGCGCCAGATCCGGCTTCATCTCCATCATCTGGTACATCATACTTATCGCGGTTGTTCTCGTTGCTTGGAACCACGCCAGCGCACTTTCAGCCGAGACCAAACGGGAGGTGGGAATTCTGAAGGCACTCGGCTTCAGTACATCCGACATTCTGGAGGTTCGACTTATGGAAGCACTCGTATTGGGGCTCCTGTCGGCGTCTCTAGGCGTCTTCCTCGGTCTGATATATGATGTTTACCTTGGGGCGCCAATAATCCGAGATTTCATGTTGGGGTGGGCTATGGTGTACCCAGAATTTCCTCTGCCCGTCTATACAGGGTTCAGCACTATCGTCACTCTTTATGCCATAGCGGTGTTTCCGCTCTTGGTGGGATGTGTTTTTCCGGCTTGGAACTCAGCCATTACCGAACCCGATGCGGCTATGAGGGGTGTATAGCAATGATCATGACAAAGCGTCTTACCAAAATATACAACCGAGGAGAGGAGAACGAAGTAGCTGCTGTCAAAGGGGTGTCAATTAACATCGAAGACGGCGACTTGGCGATCGTGACTGGACCATCAGGAAGTGGGAAAACAACTCTCCTGAGCTTGCTTGGCTTGCTTACGCGTCCAACAGCTGGAAAGGTTTTCTATGATGATGAAGAGGTTTCATCATATTCTGATGCTTGGCAAACCAAGCTACGCAAGAAGGAAGTGGGCTTCGTCTTTCAGCAATTTAACCTACTGCCTCAATTCTCCGCGTGGGAGAACGTTTCTCTGCCTCTTCTCTGCAGGGATGTGGATAAGGATGAGCGAAGGAAGCTTGCTATTGGAGTCATGGAGGAGCTGGGTCTCAGGAAAAGGGTGGACTTTAAAGTGGCGCAACTTTCGGCTGGGGAACAGCAGAGGGTTGCTATCGCCCGCGCCTTAATCACCGACCCCAGAATTATCCTCGCCGATGAGCCAACCGCTTCTGTCGATGGGGAAACAGCTCGTTCTGTCCTCAAGCTGTTTAAGGTGCTTAAGGAGGCTGGCAAGACCATCATCGTTTCAACCCATGATCCAGCAATCATGAGGGAGGGAACAGCCCTTGCGGAGCTGAAGGAGGGGGCTCTTGTAAACTATAGTAGGCGCTAGCGCGATGATAATGACCTTCAGAACTGTCATGATGCTGCTTTTGTCTACCTGCGCCGTAGCGTTAGGTTTGATGGCAATCGATCCAGCCCAAAGAATCTTTCGAAGATGGCATAAAGCAGACGAGGAACAGAGATACGAGCTTGAGAAGGAGTCCTATCTGGCCAACACCGTCGTCTACATAGTCTTTGCCATTCGCGTAATTGCTGTTCCCTTGTACTTTTGGACAATGCAGTCTTTGGTGCCCATGATTCCAGGGGCCATGTGCCTCTGGGGCGTATTCAACGCGGTGCCAATTCTCTGTTGGTCTGCCCTCACTCTGAAATTCCTATTCCCCGTGTTGTATGGTGGATGGCTCATTCTTGCCAGAATAAACAATGCTTGTAAAAGAAATCAACTCACGAGGAACCTAATGGGCTTTTACATCGCCGTAATGCCTCTGCTCATCGCTGACTGCATCATAGACCTTGCCATATTCCTGAACTTAACCCCTGTATACGTGTCTTGCTGCACAAGCGCCATAGATTTGGGGCCTAGACCAATCCCCGCCTTAATCATGGGAATGGCTGGACAAACACTTCTCCTCGGGACATTTCTCGGTCTCTCCATAGCATTCACCATAGCAACGTTTTTGTGCCTTCGTTACGCGAGGGTTGAATGGATTTCACGGACAATCTCAGCCACTTTGGCGCCCACGACTATCGTTGCAGTGACAGAAGTGCTGACACCCTGGATCCTCCAGACACCTCTCCATCACTGCCCCTTCTGCCTCTTACAGAACACCCCTAGTACCATCCCGTTTGCAGCCCTGTTTTGGTACGCTTTGTCGTGTCCCTGGTGGGCTCTCCTAACAAAGAGGTGGGGAAGAACGGACGGAGAATCCGAGATCATCGAAAAAGGAGTTAGAGGAACATTATGGATAACTGGTGGAGCCACAGCCACCCTAGGATTGACCACAATCGTCGTCCATCTAGCCATGGTTTTTGCATAGTAAGCTCGACAATGATTCTAGTGCCTCATCCATTAATTAATTGTCGCGTTTCTTGCTTCTCTCATTGATTTAGTAGATTTACAATCGGGAATTGTTAGAAAGCTTATCTTTATGGCAATCTTATCTTCACTATTCTCGAAGTAACCGGTGCTAGTACAAATAAAACAATTCCTGCTAATATCAAGATGGTGGTAATCATGGGTATTTTGATTTGTTGAGGGGCGATTGTTGTCTGTTGAGCCTTCATTCCTGCCTTTGAAAACGTCTCCCCGATTGTCATAACTGGCAAGTTCTGTGCCCATTCATATGAATTCTTCACCGTTCCCGCGCAAGTTTGGCAACAAACAATCTTATTTCTCATACATGCAGCACCGTAGATCACCGAGACATTGTAGGCCGCACCAGAAGGAGATATCGACAAGAGGCTTCCGTCTTTAATAACGGCGGTGATTTCCCTGCCACATGCGAAGCAAGGAACTGAGACTGTTGCTTTCTTGTAATATATCGCTATAGCCAAAGCGCATATGGGACAACAGCCGTAGCGCGTCACACTCTCATCAGTTACTATCGCATGAGTTGAGGAGTCGCCAATCCTCACCTCCATGCCGCAGGCCTCGCACACCATCGTTGTTGTCGCCTTTGAGAAGTAAGTGCCAGCGCCTGCAGTCACGAAAATCGATCCAACTAGTGCCAAAATAAGGGGAATGACAAAGTGCCTTCTCATTTCCTTCGTCTTGTGCAATCTAAGGGATGAAGTCCTATTTTAGATGTTTGAACTAGAGTTTTGGAATCCTTGAGTAGTTTATCCGCCTGTTAAGCAAGGCAGATCGGCTTCGTGGGCTGAAGTCTTTGAGATCAACTCCCTTCAAGATCTCCATGTCCGTTGATGGTGAGGCTTTGAACTCGCCTCCCTATCGAAGAGAAGGGAGACCGACTTACCCATCTAAGCCAGATGTGTGACAAATAAGCGATTTCTATTCTCATTACGATGCGTCCTAGGAGACACGCCCAAATTCTGTATCTGTATGCCACACAAACACAAGATTTTAATATCTTTCGTACAAAACCTACTCCCGAGGGAGGAGGAAGATGCGCGGTAAACCGATACTGTTGTCTCTCTTACTGTGTTTGACCCTCATGCTGTCCACCATGTCAACCCTGGCTAGCGGTTCACATATCACCGCCAACAGTCCAGATTCGTATAGCCATCTATCCTCCTCGGAGCTCCACAAGGCAGTAGCCAAGGCTCTCTCAAATGAAGAGGTTAAGAGGTTGCGCGAGTTCCTCATAGCCGAGGGATACATCCCACGCATAGACGCGGCAAAAGCAGTCTACTGGACGGATGAACTTGGAATTTATTATGATTTCATCATAGTTAGCATACCATTCACAACTCCTGCAGAGGACCCAGGCAAATTTGATTTCGAAACGACTAGCGACTACAAGGTATTAATAATCGTGATGAGGGGTGAAGGAACGCGTGCATACGTTACATCGAAGCCTGAGAATACTGTTTGTGAATATCCAAGACATAAAGATAATCCGGTCTCGAAAACCTGCAGCGGGTTCAGTTACTGTGACAGGTTATATGAGGACGATTATCCGGGGCAAGGCAAGTATTGTAAGAATGAAGGGTCATGTGAAGGTAAGTATAACAACCATTATCATGAGGGATGGTGGATATATGATCCAGAAACAGGTAACCCGATATATGAAATGCATACTTCATTTTGCGAGGATGAAGGCGGACCTTGCGGTCAGTCAGACTGTCATCAACACGTAGGGGATTATTGGTGGGCACACATGGCACCAGGTTGCTGGGATTCCAATGATTATATAACTTCATTTTGGTCGGGTGAAACCGCTACAGATTGCTGTTATAAAATCTCCTCATGTGCGTGTTAGTTGTCACGCGCGTCCAAGTTCTTTACGCTTCTAATCATCTCCATGGTTCTAATCGGTTTACTATATCTTGCCTATCTACTATACTATCCACTCTTTTTCGGCAGGAAAATCGGGCCATCGTTCTGCGTGAATGTTGGAGTTTCAGACACAAACGATACGATTGTCGCCCACTATGTAATCCTCAATGACACGGTTACGTTCACTTTCCTCCGAAATAGAACGTATGAAATAAACTTTGAGGTGGCTAATGATGGCACAATGGACCTTCACGATATCACTATAGAATTAATAGAGGTTCCTCAAGGCTTTGTGGTCAATCGACTCAAGCTGTTCTTTGGTGATGAAAGTGTGGGTTCCGGCTCGGGCAATAGCCTTAGACTAACCACACCACTCGTGTCCGGGGACTACCTGATCAAGCTGAGGATATCGTCCGTGGAGCTTGAGCGCTCGTACTCCATACGAATAGTCGTCACCTGACTCGAGCAGAACGGCGCGCGCTACAGGAGGCAATCACCTCAGCAACCTTTCAGCCAGTGCCGCGAGGAAGGGCGATTGAAACGCTTGAGGGTGCGGCGAACCGCAAGGTTTATCGTAGTCTAAAGTAACTCTTGTATTATGAGAATAGTTATGGACTCAGACGCTCTGATCAAGGTCACAAAGGCGTCTGTCAAAGACCTCATCACTTCGAACTTCGAGGTGCACATTCCGACGGAGGTACGGAATGAAACCGTCGGTGAAGGCAGGGTTAGAGGATACCCAGACGCGCTAGCCATAGACGATAACATCGGGAAGGGTAAGCTGACGGTTGTTGTGCCTAGTAGAGTAGAAGCCACAGAGAGGCTCATCGGCGGCTTGAACCTTCTCGGCGGGGAGGCGGACTCTGTCCGGCTATTCAGGCAGGGGGGTTACGAAGCCATAGCCAGCGACGACAGCCGATTCATAGACCTCGTCGAAGGGCTAGGAATTCCTTACATGACACCAAGCGCGCTTCTGGTCTATCTCTGGAAGAGAAAAGCGCTTTCAAAGTTGGAAGCCCGCAGGTGCCTAGACAAGATGAGGGAACTCATCAGCTCGGAGGAATACATGGCTTCTACGGAGGGGCTGGAGAAGGAGGTGTAAGACGTGTCGTCTGTGAAGACGGTCAGGCTGCCGAAGAACCTGACCAAAGCCATCGTGCACAGGGTGAGGACTGAAAAGATCGATGAATCCACGGCTATAAGGCAGCTGCTCGCGCTAGGGGTAGAGGACTATGCCGTCAAGTTGTACCGTGAGGGAAGAGTCACCCTCACGGAAGCAGCCGACTTGGCGAATGTGAGCTTGAGGGAAATGGTGGACATACTGCTTGCACATGGAGTCAAAGGCAACATAAGACTGGACCAGCAGAAGAAAGCGTTAGACTTCGTAACAAGCCGGGTAACCTGATCCTTCGCGGATAGGCAACCCGTTTGGAACATTCAACGGCTTTCCGAGGAAGACTTCCTTCTGGAGAAGACTGGGAGGGCTCCTAATCTTGAAACGAAGTTAGGTCGTCGGTTGAACGGACATCAGCAGTTCCATCAGGGTCTTCTGGTCCACCTCAGCCCTCGTCCGCCAGTCCAGGTACAGCTGACCATTCTCGTCCTCACCCAGATAGCCGTACCTGACGAACCTGTCGATGTTCAGGTCGACCCTCCACCCGGGGATCTTCACCCGGAGAAAGGCTTCAACCTCGTCCCGCGGAGCCTTGCCACCTTTCGCGGTTATGTAGGGGATAGCGACAGCCAGACCCGCTAGATCGTCGATCCTCCAGCCGACGAGCTTCAGCTCCCCAGGGTCCATGTCCCCCCTGAGCGTTATGTAGTATCTCGCCGCGTGGAGCTGGTCCTGCGTGGGCTTCTTCGGCTTCTCGCCCCCCTCAAAGACCGTGGTGACCTGGAGATCTAGCTTCCTCAGATAGTCGTCGAGAACCTCGAGAACCTTCGCGTAGTCCCCGCCCAGCTCCCTCTCCAGCTCCCACCCTCTCACACCCGGCTGGAGGTGCCTCTTGTAGAAGAGGAGGTGCACCGCCTTCCGAATCTTTCTGCTATAAACCTCGCTCAAGCCCTCTTCCCCTCCCTCTCCCTTCTCCACTCCTCGGCGCTGAGCGGGATCGGTATCGAGACAGCCTGCCTCGCACCTATCATCGGGTGCTGAGTCTCGAAGGGCTCGACGTAGACCTCACCCTCGAGCCTGTCCTCCTCAAGCGCGGCGTACCCGTAGGTCACGAGGAAGCTGGTCATGTAGGCCCTTCTGACCGTCTCCGCATATGTCTCGGCGCCGATGAAGTCCCAGTACCTGATCTTTCCTCCGGGCGGTGTGCGGGCTTTGAGCTCCCTCCAGAAGCCCCGCAGTTCGACCTCAAAGGCCTCCTCCGAGAGGACTCTCTCCTGGATCAGCACCTCCCTGCTCACGTATCCCGCCTCGGTCTCAGCCGCCCCCGCCTCAATCCACCTCTCGTCCAGGGGTACGAGACCCTGCCAGTACTTCAGGGCGGCGGCTAGGCTTCGGGGCGAGAGCTGCTCCAGCTCGACCACCGGGTGCCAAGACTTGAGGAAGATGTCGGCTAGGTCCTCAGCCTTCAGCCTCCTGATCCGATCCTCGATGAAGAACGGGTCCTTGTAGAGGGAGGTGGAGCGGTACTTCACCCAGTCGCTCTGGAGCTTTATGACCGAGGAGATGCGGTTTATCGTCTCCGCGTCCAGGACGATGTCGTCTAAGGACTTCATCTCCGGGAAGCACCGTTTGATCACCTCCAGTATCTCGTCCACATCCACGGAGAAGGGATCAAGACCCCTCTCCTCGACGGATCGGCAGGCTTCTATGATCCGGAGGAGCCTCTCCCGGGTGATCTTGACGCTCTTCTCAGCCATGGGCTAGCCCATCTCCCTGACCGTCGATCTGCCCTCCACGTTCTGGACCGTTATCACGTGCACGCTCTCGTCTATGAAGGTCAGCTGCCCAGGGGTGATCATAACATACTGCTCCCCTGCCCTGCCGACGGCTGAGACCAGGGCACTGAAGATAGCCTCTCTGTTCCTCGGGTCCATGTGCACGTCGTACTCGTCGACGGCTCTGAAGGGAGACCTTATGTGGTGCTGGAGGGCGAGCAGAAAGGCCATTATGGCGGTGCTCCTCTCTCCTCCGCTCTGGGTGTACGCGTCGAGCAGGAGGGGCTCCGCGCCCTTGAACCCCACGTGAAGCTCGAGGCCCGCCGCTTCGATGTCGTTGCCATTTGTGAGCTCCACGTGCCCCTTCGCCTGGAGGTGGGAGAGGATCTCCTCGTACCTGGCGTTGACGCTGTCGAGCAGGTTTCCGACGTACCTCCTCCAGGTCTCCATCCGCACCTTGATCTCCTCCAGGACCTTCTCCCTGCTCTCGGCGACCTCCTTCGCCTTCTCCTCGAGTTCGGCGTAGAGCTTCGAGTAGGTGGTGAACATCCTCTCGGCGTCCTCCTGCGCGTCTGAGAGGGCGGCGAGGTGGCCGTCGGTCAGCCTGGCCTCGGAGACTATCTCCCCGAGGTTCCGCTCCGTTGTGACCCTGGAGCCGGTCGCCTTAGCCCTGGCGGTCAGCTCCTCCAGCTCGGCGGAGGCAGACCTGAGCTCCTTCTCTATGGCTTGTACGCCGTCGTGGAGGTTCTCTCTCCTGTACCTCAGGATGGCGAGGTTGACCCGATCCCCGACCATCTCCTCCGAGAGATCATCTATCTTCTTCTGCGCGGCGTCCATCTGGTCCTGGCTCTCTCTCGCCTGGGCGAGAAGGCGGTCGAGGTCACGACCTCGCCCCGACCCGGCTCGTCCCTCCTCCAGACCCCTCTTGTACTCCAGCTCCATGCGAGTCTCGATCAGCCTTCTGAGGTCCGCCCTCATCCCCTCGAGCCCGTTCCTGCGCTCGTCAATCCGCTTGGCTGTCTCTTGGAGATCCTTCTCAACTCCCGTGATCTCAGCCTGTTTGCTTTCCAGAGACCTGCCCAGGCTTGAGACCAACCGCTCCTGTCTGATCGCTTCAGCCCAGGCAAGCTCCCTCTCCAAGAACTTTCGCTTGATCTCCAGCTGCCTCCTCCTCTGGAGGCGATCGTTCTGCTCCTTCCAGTAGGCCAGGGTCTGCTCAGCCGACTTGAGCAGCTTGCCCACAGAGTCAGCCTCGCTGAGGATGCGGCTGAGCTTCTGCCTCGCCTCGAGAACGTTCCTTCGATAGGGCTCGAACCCCACCGCGACCTCCACGATCCGCAACCTCTCCTGAGAGGGGAGGACTGTGAACTCCTCGACCATGTTCTGGTGCATGATTATCAGCATGTTATCGGGGTCCACCCCCAGCTGGGATAGGAGCCGAGCCACATCGTTCTTGTCTACGACCGTCTGCTCCAGCTCGAACCAGTACTTCCCATCCTTTCTCAGGATCCTGGTCAGCATGACAGAGTCGCTCTTGAACCTTGGCAGCGGGCGCGGACCACCCCCTCTAGAGGAATTGTCGAGGATCAAGGAGACCCTCCCGGAGTTCTTCCCCCATCTTATCAGGTCGGAGAGCTTCCGAGACCGCTCCGTGTACGACTGCCCCAACGCCAGCGAGACAGCTAGAAGAACAGAAGACTTGCCAGCCCCGTTCGGACCGCACACTATGTTCACGCCGTCCCTGAACGGTATCCTGGCGTACTCGTAGGACATGAAGTTCTCGAGGATTATCTCCCGGATGAGCAAACCAAGCTTCACCAACCATAGCCGAAGGGTTCCGTTTAATTGTTGCGGGCACTTGCCACCGTGGAGTCTGGGACAACGTCCAACATCTGCTTCTCACGATCCTCTACTTCGCTCGTTTGCAATTCCGTAGATCTGGTCGCGCTTTAGTCCGGTATTCCATCAAGACATCAGGTCATTCTTAAGGAGATTGGGGGAGCGATCAACATGCGGTGGTCGACCGAGACTCCCTCAGGGCTCCGCAAAATCCTATCTACCCGCACGACAGAACATGTCCTGGTGGGATTCCGAGTGGTTACGGCTGGGAAGATCTTCCGTCTCTCCGACGAGACCGAGCTCAAGGGAGTTATCTCCAAGCTCAAAGGGTACAGGCGGGTGGAGGAGTTCAAGGACAGGGACCGCGTCATCTCTCTCGTAACTGAGGTCTCAGACATTCAGGCCTCCGAGGACGCCTTCACAGGCTTCTTCTCCAAGGACTACATCTCATACGCCGTCCATCGAGGGACGACGAGCGCCGTGCCCAGGACCGTGCGTTCTATGTTCTCGTTCGTCAGAGACCGGGGCAGAGTGCTCCTAGTGATCCTTGAGAAGAGGCGCCTAGCGAACCAGATCGCGAACCAGGTCAGCCAGATCCTGTACGGGCAGATCGGCGGCGTGGTCGAGGCTAGGATCCCGCCCGAGACGCTGAGAGAGTTCCAATCCCAGAACTCGGAGAGCACGAAGATCACCTTCTTCGACAACGTGGACATCCCCTCGATCAGCAAGCTCTCCCTATACGGGTCCGACCTCGCCAGCACCAGCCTCTTCGGCGACTACCTGAAGCACGGCGACCTCTGGTACGCGATAGTGGCCTCGAGGAAGCACGGTCACATCGTGGGCATAACCAGAAACTCGTGCGTCACGGTATTCAACCGGGTCGACAGAGAGGCATATCTCAGCTACGTTACGGACGAAGTGTTCCCACTGATAACGTAAACACGCCAAGCTTCCTGAACCAGCTGAAAACAGGAAGCAGAAATGAAGTGATGGGCGACCGCAGCCTTATCCTCATCCGTACTTGAAGCCGAGGATCAGCCCCACGACCAACCCTGCGCCTAGGGGCAGCATGCCTATCACGACAGCCGCCCCGTGCTGCGCTGCAGGACCGACCACGCTGATAACGCTCTTGAGCTGGTCGAAGCTGATGCTGAAGACCCCGAAGTACATGCCAGCTGCGGCTAGCACGAGGAGTATCAAGCCGATCTTGACAGCCTTCTTGAGGAGAAAGCCAACCACCAAGCCAGCTATGAACGGCATGCTCATGAACGCGAAGGTCGGCAGCCCGAACAGTGATCCCGCGGTCACAAGCTTCAGTATCTCGTCCCACATGAGCTCTCACAACCTGTGCTCTCGTATGTTGGCTTGCTAGTATCTGCCCGCAGACTTTTAAGCCCTTCCTGAAGTCTCAGACTCGTTCCGAGGCAGCTACAAGAGAAAACGGAAGACGTGGGAGCCCAGTTGCAACCTCAGAGAAGAGAAGAAAAGCCAAGACCGAGTAGGGCAATCGAGTGGAGGTCGAGGCGAGAGGACCCAGCCCGTTTACCCACGCGATCGGTGACTCAAGATGAGTTCCGACAGATACAAACACGATCTCTTGAATCGATTGGCGAACTACTCTTTGACGGGCTCGATGATTATGCGGCGACCCTCCATGTAGATCTCGATCTCGTCACCGACCCTCACGTCCGCCGCCCTCACCACGTCCTCCGGCAGATAGATTGCGGGTCGCTTTCCGGCCTCGCTGACCTTCCGCCGGAGCCGCAGGGGCTTGATCACGGCGAGGAGCCTCTGCTTGATCTCGCCGTACTGTTCGAGGGTGAACAGCTCCTCTCCACACTTTGGGCAGCGGAGGGCTTTCACTCCGCGTAGCAGGACGCCGCCATGCTCGTAGTCTGTCTGCACCTCCTCGAGGTCTACACGGCACTTTCTGCACTTCACGACTTCTCTCACCTTCCCCTAGTGACTGTTATGACCACTATCATCTCTGGGGACTCTTCACAGACGGCGATGAGGAGCCCCTTCCTCGTCCGGAGCGTGTATCTAGCCTTGCTCCTCCCCTCGGTCACTCGCTCCCCCTCAAGGATGATCTTCTCAAAGTCTACTGGGTCTAGGTCGAAGCGCATCCCACGCTCAACCGCGTGCTTGGTCAGCACGATCTTTCTGCTACCCGTCCGGGTCCCCGCAAGGATACGTGGATTACACGTATATAAGGGCACCTCCTCGAGTCACAAGGCCAGCACTCCTCCATCAACAAGAGTTCGAATCGACTTGCCTAGCCCACGCGAGGGAGAAAATTTGGTCTCCGCGTACATCAAATCCGGGGAGTGGAAGAACGTCACAGAAATCGAGATCGCAAAAATCTCCGACTACGCAAGCATCTTGAAAGGCTAGCATACACTCCGAGTCACAAGCTACTAAGCGACTTTCTCGAGTAGGCTAACTGAGGACCAGAGAATACGCACGTAGACTTAGTCATCCGCCGCTTCTTACAGGCAAGTTGTCTCTTGTGCACGCTGTATTTCTTTGCGGCGTCTTCGAGCGCTTTGGTGTTGTCCATGAGGGCGTCGAAGGGCATCTCGCACCGTGAACTTATCATGAACTAAGATGGTGTAAGGACCGATTGTGTCACGGGTATCTGCAGGTCTGTCAAGAGAACAGTTTGAGACCGTGATCCGTTAGGGGCTTGAAGTGTTTTAGGTCCAGCGTGAAGAGGCTTGCCCCGTTGTTGATGGCTGTGGCGGCGATCATCGCGTCCGTTCTGCGGATAGTGGCTCCCTTTGCCTCCGCGTCCAACTCTATTTGCGCGGCCAGGGTGGCGTCCCTCTTCGTGTAGTCCAGCACGGGGAGCTGCATGACTTCCTTCACTGGCTTGGCGTACTTGTAGAGGCCGTACAGTATCTCGTGGAGGTTTATGGAGGTGATGGCTATGGTTTCGCCGCTTTTGAGGATCCTCTCTAGGGCTTCGTTCCCTACGTCGGACCCTTTGTCGAAGATCTCTATGAGAACGTCCGTGTCCACTATCATCATAGCCTGCGTTCAGCCCTTAGGGCGTGGATCTCTGAGAGAAGCCTCTCTTTGTCCCTGAACTCTACGCGCCCCCTGAGGTTCGCTAGGGTTTCAACTGGGTTTGCGCCTTCCACCAGCCTTCCGAACAGTTCGCTGAAGCTCTCATCCTTTCGCTTAACGGCGACGAGCCTTCTGTAGACTTCGTCCCTGATGGTTATCGTCTTGACCAAACGTTGTCCCATGAGAATGCATGTTTAAACACATATTTAAACACACATCAGCGAACTCCCCGGGAAAACTCACCCTAGACGCATTCCCAAATGCCTGAGCCCTGAACGCGAGCTTGCTAGGATGCTGTGGCGTGATGGGTCAAGTCGGCTGACTGGCTGCGAAGTCTAGGGCTTTTCTCTGCTGGTCCAGCCTCACGTTGCCTCTGACCCCGTGTGCGAGCAGTATGTCGATCATCTCTCTGGCGTTTACGCCCGCCAGGTCGGCTGCCTCGTTGAGGCTGAGCTCCACGGCTGCTAGGATTCTCTGCTCCCCTCTTCCTCCCGGAGCTCGGGCGCCTTTTAATGCGTTGACGCGGGATCCCAGATGCAGAGGTCGAAGTGGCCCGCTTCCCCTCTCATCCTCTTCAGACTCCTTATCTAGGCGCCTCCTGCATCTGCCCTTGGTAGGGTACTCCCTGTGCAGGAGCTCCGACTCAATGGTCCCTTCGTCCATGCTTCGTAACCGAGAGACTGTGGATGAGCAGGCGTAAAGAGCCCCCTTGACTTAGGCTTCTCTGCGTGTAAGACATAATAGAAAAAGTCTTAGCTATGGTCATTCACGGACACAAGAGACACTGGAGGGTTCTTGATGGCAGTCAAGTACATGAGCGCCGAGTTCATCAGAGAGCTGCAGAGGGCGGTTAACTCGGATCAGGAGTGGCTCGCCGCGGCGAGGGGGATGAAGCTCACCGCCAAGTTCGGCGTTGACGGAAGGTACACACTGGTCGGTATTGACGATGGAAAGATGGGTGATCCCAAGGAGAGCAGCCTGGCGGAGAAGGCTGATGCCTCACTGGACACAAGGTACGATATCTGGGTTCGGGTCTACAAGGGAGAGCTGATGCTCCAGTCCGCTATAATGACAGGTCACATAAAGTTTGGGGGAAACATTGGAGCTCTGATGAGGTTTCAGCGGGCGTTCACTAGGCTGATGCAGATCTGGCGGTCGATACCGGTCGAGTTCTGAGTCCCCACTCCCTGCACTTTACATAAACATGATCTGCGCTAGCTATCTTAAGCGCTGAAACAAAGATTTGGGGAAAGATATTCGTGACCGCCAACTATTCGAACAAGTCGCTGGTAGAAAAACTCGGCATTAAGCAAGGGTCTAGGATGATAATTCTTCACTCTCCGCGGAACTACAATAACACACTGGGAAAATTGCCTGAAAAAGTTGTTGTCGTGAAAGAACTGAGAGGACCTTTAGATTTCATTCATTTTTTCACGAAGAAGAGAAGAGAACTGGAAGACGCTTTTCCCATTCTGAAGAGGGAGCTTTCGCGTGATGGTATGATCTGGATTTCTTGGCCAAGGGGCAGATCGGGCATAAGGACTGATCTGAGTGAAGGCATGGTTCGGGAAGTTGGTTTGAGCAATCAGCTGGTAGACGTGAAAGTTTGCGCGGTAGATGAGACGTGGTCTGGGCTGAAGTTTGTTCGCAGAGTAAGGCGCAGAAGGAATAGTCATGAGTAAGAAAGGGAAACAAACCAGTTCAGGGGTTCAAATCCTGATTCCCTCTAACCGACACGCGTCGTCTCCCTAGACCGCTACCTCTTTCGAGGGCTCTTTTCCAGGGGCGACGAAGAAGGCTATGACAAGCCTCTCCTTCCCGGTGTTCTTCACCCCGTGGATCGTCCCCGCCGGTATGTAGAGTCCCATCTCAGGCTCAACCGGTATCGCTTTCTGCTCCTTTCCGAGGTATACGGTGCCCTTTCCGCCGGTGACGTAGTAGACCTCTTCGGACTCCGGGTGGATGTGAGCCCTTAGTCCCTCACCCGGGGCGAAGTATCCGACGACGAACCTGAAGTTCTTCGTCCCGGCGCTATCCGGGGTGAACATGACCTTGAGCGTCCCCCCGAGGGCCTGCCTAACCTCCGCGTCCTTCAAGCTCAGAATCTTCGGTGCAGACATGGCTTAGTCCCACAGTACTGTCTGGATGCGCTCGGTTTAAGACCTTTTCATAGCGAGCTCGAGCGACCGTGGCTGGAACCCAAAATTACGAAAACGCTTGTTAGGTTGCCAGCTGGACGACGTCCTCGTAGGTCTGAACGAACTTGTCGACGTACTCCACGCCCGGGGGGATCGTCAAGCCCGGGTTGATCTTGCTCCTCACTATCCTGCAGCCCCTTCTGATGCGCACGGCGTTCCCGATGACCGAGGTCGCCTCGATGCGCGTGGGGCTTTCGCGGGTCGACTCAACGACAACCTTCCTGCCCACGATGCTATCTGACACGGTGGCGTAGTCCCCCACCTTGGCGGCGTCCATGATCGCGGATCCTTCCACGTGAACGTGCTCGCCGAGAGCGCAGAAGTTGTCGATGTTCGAATCCGCGATCCGCGAGTAGTCTCCTATCCTGGTGTGCCTGCCGATGAGGGCAGCGCCGTCAACGGAGAGCCTGTTCTCCCTGATCTTCTGAACTATCTCCTCCCGCCGCCTGATGGACTCTTCGCTGAACCCCTGCACCCAGACGTTCCTGCCCGGTAGGACCCTCTCCTCGAGGACCCTTATGTTCATCTTTCCGTGAAGAACGTCGCGCATAGCCTTCAGGTACCTCTCGGGGCTGCCCACGTCGTGCCACACCTCAAGCTCGTAGCCGTAGACGGGGTATCCCCTGTCCACTAGGTGGGGGATGAGGTCGAAGCCGAAGTCGAGCCTCTTCCTCTCCTCCATGATCTTCTTCACCTCCTCGCTGTTCGCTATGCTCCTAACCTCGGGGGAGAGTAGGTAGATGCCGGCGTTTGCGAGGTCGCTCGGCGCCTCCCCCTTGGACGGCTTCTCGATGAACCTCTTGATCTTCAGATCCTCGTCCAGCTCGGCGATTCCATACTCCTCCACCCTGTCCACCCTGGTCAGGGCGATGGTCATCAGCGCTCCCTTCTCCTCGTGCCTCTGCGCGAAGGCGCTCAGATCGATGTCGAAGAGGTTGTCTCCCTGCACGACGAAGACCGGGTCGTGGACGTCGTAGTACTCCACGTTCAGCCTGTAGGAGTCTGCGCTGCCGAGATCGTCTAGGTTGGGCTGGTGCTTTATGTGCACTCTTGGCTCGATCTGGTACTTCGCCGAGAAGCCGACGCCCTCGCCGTACTGGTCGAAGAGGTTGGTGTAGTTGGTGTAACCGTGCTCACCGAAGATGAAGTTCCTCACGCCCTGCTCCGCTAGGGTAGCCATCGAGAACTCGATCAGCGCCCTGTTGAGGAATCTGACGCAGGGCTTGGACACGTCGTGCGTCAGGGGGCGTAGCCTCTTAGCCTGACCGCCAACCGGGATGAAGCATCTCAGCTTCTCAATGTTCATACACTTCAATCTTGGCTTGGGTGGGGACTTATGTTTTTGTCACAGCACGTTTTGAACCCGAAGCCGTTTCAGCTCCGCGATGGACCGACGGGTGATCCTATGATGCCCAGCCGGGTTTTCACCGCTGAGAGCTTTGGTCCTTCTAGAGGAGGCTTGGATCTTCAACGAAGCTGAGTCTACTCCGCTTTCCGATGCTCAGCTGGATCTCGCCGTGGAAGACGACCACTCGGGCGTTCTCCACGTCCACGACATCGCCTTCCGAGATCAAGCGTATCTGACCATTCCAGAGCGTCAGCTTCGCTGTTCCGGTCCCGTCCTCTATCGTAGCCGTTGCCACCTGGGCATACTCGCCGAATCTCGTGTAGACCTCTCTGGGCTCGGAGATGGCGACGACGCGTGCTGTCACACTCGCGTCCTTCATCCAAGTCTTCAAGTCAGCCAGCCTGATCTTTCCGTCGGCTGTCGCTCTAACCTGCTTGTCCTTTGAAGACTCTTCCAAGTCGAGTTCCTGGAAGGGATCTCCTTCCGCGAGCAGACGGCTAGGGATGTAGAACTGTCCGAGGGGATCCTGCCCCCGGACCACGAGGAAGACCCCTCCATCCCCTGCCTTGCTTCTGCACTCAACGCCGAGATGATCGCAGGACGACTGCCCCAACCTCCAAGCCTCAACTATGGACCCGAACAGGTCGCTCGGAGCCACGCCGTGCTTCCTAGAGACGCCTACCAGGTACTCCATGAGCCTCCTCTCTCCGTGGGGCAGGCTCCTTCCCAAGCCTCTACCGTAAGAGGAAGGTATCCGCCGTCTACGGCTGCGGGGGAGACTCATCTGACACAGCTCTTTCACGAATTCAGTTCTTGACGCAAGGCGGACCGAGGGAGGAATCGACGCTTATCCATTCAGGTTAGGGAATTTGTGGGAGCAAAAAACATGGGAGCGGCGAGGCTCCTAGTAGTCCTCCGGAAGGGGCGGGTTCTGTATCGACGCGTACGGGTAGACCGCAACGGTGGCCCTGCCGGGATAGTCGCTCTTGAGCTCCTCAAGAACCTCCTTCCACGTCTTCAGCCAAAGGGTCTCCTCAGGCTTTCCGAAGCCGCTGATGTCCTTCTTCGACTTAAACTCCGAGAAGACCATCACCCTCTTCGCCTTGGGAACCCTGAGTCTCGGGGGCGACCAGAGGTGTCCGCCGTACTTCGTCCCGAACTGGCCGTAGACGTAGTGGTGAGTCTCACCCTCAGGCGTCTGAGCCACGATCACCACGGTTCCCCCCTCCTTTACGGACGCGTTGGCCGCCCAGAACGCCTTCCCAGCCTCGTCCTCCTGCGGGTAACCATTGGTGATGACTATGTCCGCGTTTGTCAGCGGCTCCGTCTGGTAGTGCTTCTTCGCAGCCTTCACGCCCGCCCTGTGCTCAGCCACAACATCTCCGGCGAAGACATCGGTCACTTCCCTCTTGTTGTTGACCAGCGTGTCGATCTTGAGGTCCAGCCCCGCCATCTTCGCGGTCTCTTCCATGTCGAAGCGGATGATGTTCTCCTTGATCCTTCCGGGTCCTGTCCCCGGCTTCGGCGTTGCACCTGCGCCGTACCCACCCACGTCGAGGTGGTTGTGCTCTATCGTCTGCATCGAGGCGACGCCGGGGAGGATGATCTTGGCACCGCCTCCGAACCCTGCGAAGGCGTGCATCACGATCAGCCCGATGCCGATCTTGAGGTCGCACTCCATGACCTCGCGATTGATCCTGACGGGTGTGCCTCGACTGGTTTTCCCGAGGTCGACTAGGAAGTCGTAGGGGTTGTGGTTGTAGACGGGGTACTCCTCCACGATCTGCTCGCCCAGCTTCTTCACGTGGTCCTCCCTGACCATCGTCTTGTGCGCGCCGGGGGCTGAAACGAACCTGATGTGATCGTCGCTTATCCCACCCTTGTGCAGCTCGTCAAGCACGAAGGGAACGATCCTAGAGACCGGATCTGGCCTCGTCAGGTCGTCGAAGATTATAACAGTCTCCTTCTTCCCCTCGGCGAGCTGCCTTATCGTCTTCGCCCCTATCGGCTTCGCGAGGGCTGCCTTTATCTTCTGGTCAGATGCAGGGGCTGCGTTGTGTCCCACCATGTTGCAGATCTTCACGGTCCACTGGGGGGGCATCCTCAGTCTGGCGGTGGCGTCTCCGAACCAGGCCTGCATGGGTAGTGCGATGGTACTCTCTTTCGACATGAACAACTTCCTCCGTAACTTTCAACGTTGCCTTCTGACAGTATTAAACGCTTTGCCAATATGGCTGTCTGCACCGTTCATCGATCTGCACTCAGCCGATTCTCGGCTCGCTTCACTGGGTCTATAGGTGGAAAAGGGCGAAACACGCGCCCGAGTCATTCGACGAGTCAGCCGGTCTTAACAATCGGCTTCTTTCTCTCGTCGTAGAGGATGATGGAGTTTCTCGCGCTCAGATGGCGTATGAGAGCGCAGAAGCCGCACCCGATTTCGCTCTCCCTGAACCTAACCCCACAGCACTCGAAGATCTTGGCGTGGACTCTGCCTTCATGCCATTCCTCGACAGGCTTCGAAACCTCTCTGCCGCACTTGGGACACTTCGCCATGGATACTCGCGAGTGTAGAAGCCAGCCCGCCTCTTATCTCTTCCTGAGACGCGACTCCAAGGGATACCTGTTGGCGAACTAGCAGAGGTGGAAGATCGGTGGGGTAGTTAAGCCGTCTCTTTCGTCAAGTCTGCCTCGCTACACAGCTCCAGCACAAGCGGCCCGGTGTAGCCGCACTTGCGACAAGTGAAGCGCTCGGGAGTCAACCACCCGCTCCAACCGTCGGAGAGCCGTATCTCGGGACTTCCGCAGACGGGACAGAGCCTCTTCCCAGGCTTCTCACGACGGAGTCCGGTGATCACGTGGACGCAGTCCCTCAAAAAAGCTCTCAGTCGAGTCACAGCTTGTTCCCTACGCAACCTGTCTTCAAGCCAACGAAACGCTATGCACCCAAGAGTCGCCTAGGGATCGGGAGCTCACTGCACGTCTATGTTCTCTTCCTGAAAACCCAGCTTGACCAGGCATTCCCCGACCTTGTCCCTGTGGTCGCCTTGAAGCTGGATTTCACCGTTCTTAGCCGTTCCGCCGCAGGCGCACATAGCCTTCAGCTTCTGAGCCAGCCTCCCGAGGTCGACGCTCTTCTCGTCGATACCCTCGATGATGGTCATGGCTTTGCGCCATTTCCTCGCCTCTACGTGGACCTTGATCCGCTGCTGCTCTTTGCTGATAACGCCGCACTGGCAGATGTCCTTGGGTAGACCGCAGCTAGGGCAGATTTCCGCCATGCTTTCGATATCTAACCTCGGCTAGAAGTGACGTGCCCCATGCACTTATTTAAGTTCTTGTGCCAAAAACCCGGGTCGATTCTGGCATCGGCGAGTTCAGACAACTCCCATCCCGAGCAGCTTCTTCACCTCTCGATCCCCTATCGTGGAGGCTTTCCCAAACTGCTCCGCGATGAACATCATCTTGGCCGCGTCCTCCAGCGTCTGCGCTCGACGGAGAGCCGCCTCAGGGGTGGACCCCACAGCCAAGACCCCGTGGTTCTTGAGGATGACCGCGTTCGCCCCGCGGCTGACCGCTTGGGAGATCGCCCTGGCGAGCCTTTCGCTTCCCGGCGTCGAGTATGGCACGAGGGGCACCGCGCTCAGCAGGGCGGCTTCGACGCAGACCGGCGAGATCGTTCTGCCAGCTATCCCTAGGGCGGTGGCGAACCTCGGGTGGCAGTGGACCACCGCTCCCACATCCCTGCGCCTCTTGTAGATCAGGAGGTGCATCCGAAGCTCCCTGGAGGGTTTCATCTCGCCCTCCACCACCCCACCCTCCATGTTCACCTTGACGAGGAACTGGGGGGCTAGGGAACCCTTGAACACCCCGCTCGGGGTTATCCAGACCCTCGCCTCGCCTGGCACCCTAACGCTTACGTTGCCGCCGTATGGTGTGGTGAGCCCGAGGCTCGTGATCTCAGACATGACGCGACAGACCTCTCTCTTCAGATCCCCCTCGGACATGGCGTCTCATCAAAGCAGATTCGGTCTAGTCAGATCATAAGAGTTGCCGCCTCTTCGCGCAAGGGCTGCTGGACGAGGGGTGATCGGGGGTTAGAAGGGGGGATGCCGAGCGGCTGGAGGAGACCATCCTCCGCCTTCCGGAGGCGTTTCCACGCACTCGCTAGGGTGCGTTCTAGCGGACCGCGCTCCGGAATGACCTTTCGCGGCTTTAAACCAGCCTCGCGGCTGTTACGAGTCACGGTTCCTCACGGAACCCTCTCGCCCCACCGCCGGTCTACCTACTTGGCGACTCGGGGGTCGAAGCCTCGTCGGAGCGTGTGCTTGGAAGGACCTTTCCAGCTCGGTTGGGCTCCGCCGATCCCGGAGGATGACGGCTCCCGGTTGAGTTGTACTCGGCGCCTTCGAGACACGAGCCTTCTCGGCTTGTCTCCACCGATGCCGTTCGGCTCTGGTCCAAGCCACTCGGCGAGTTAGAGGCTTTCCGCTTACTTTCTATTTAAGACTGGTGCGTGGGAAAAGTTGAAGGTGAACCTGAAAAAAGTTTGTAGGACTCAGCAGCGAGCCCCGTTCCAGTGAATCGATGGCGGAAAAAGGCTGGATTCTAGAGCATTCCCTTCTGCTCCGCCCAGCCGCAGACCTTCTCCACGAGCTCTCTCCGGTTTTTGGTGAAGACGTGGTCCGCGCCTTTGATCATGTACAGCTCCTTCGGCTGTTTGGCGTGACGGTAGATCTCCTGGGCTTGGACTGCGGGGACAACCGCGTCCTGCTCCCCCTGAATCACCAGGATCGGCCGTGGCGAGATCTCGTCCACCAGGTCAACAGGGTTGTACTTCTCGCCCAGCGCCCTCCACTGGCGCACCACTCCCTTCACGGTGACGCCGCTCAGGAACTTCACCACGCCGGTGAGCCTCGTCTCGTCCGGCGGCGGCATGGTCTTGAAGTCGCCTGGAGCCGCGATCGAGATCGTCGCCTTGATCCTCTGGTCGAGGGCTGAAGAGGCTAGTGCGGCGAACCCGCCCATGCTGTGCCCCACGACCCACACCCGTTCGGGGTCCACATCCTGCCTTCGGAGAAGAGCCGTAAGAGCCGCCCTAACGTCGTCGGGGATCCCGAGGAACGAGTATCGCCCCTTGCTCCCCCAGCAGCCGCGGTAGTGGAAGATCAGGGCGAAGCATCCCCGATCCCTCAGAGCCATGGCTATGTCGTAGTTCTTCTCGAACCCCGGGAGGCCGTGCAGGACGAGGGCTGCGGGCTTCTTCCCGTCTTTCGGTGGGGTGTAGAGGGTACCGAGGAGTTGGTAGCCCTCGCTCTCCGCGATGAAGCCTTCAACGCCTCCCAACGGAGGAAACTTGAGGGTCAGTTCATTCACCTCTAGGATACCAGTCGTGATGACTGCCCGTTTAGGCTTTTACCCTCTCCAAGAAGGAATCAGGGTGAAAATAGGGGGAGTGGAGTGCTCTATGAGAGGACTACCCTCGCATCGACGGTCTTCGCACCCTTCCCCGTCTCGTAGACGAATATGGGGTTGAGGTCTAGCTCGGCTATCTCCTTCAGGTCGGTGACCATCTGGGACGTCTTCAGGATTATGTCTACAAGGGCGTCGATGTCCGCCGGCTGCTGCCCCCTGAACGCTCCTAGGATCGGGTAGCCCTTGATCTCCTTGATCATCTCCGCCGCGTCCAGTCTGGTCAGGGGGGCTATCCTGAAGGAGACATCCTTGAGGACCTCGACGAAGACACCCCCGAGACCGAACATGAGAGCTGGTCCGAACTGGGGGTCTTTGGTCATCCCCACGATGACCTGCCTCCCCTCAGGCGCCATCTCCTGGACCGTGACGCCCCAGATCCTGGCGTCGGGCTTGTACCTCTTCGCGCTGGCGACTATGTCCTCGAAGGCCTTCTCGACCTCAGCCCTCGACTTCAGGTTCAGCTTCACCCCGCCCGCATCGGTCTTGTGGAGAATGTCTGGGGAGATGATTTTGCAGACGATCGGGTAGCCCACGCTCTCCGCGTAATTCCCAGCCTCGGCTGCATTCTTCGCCTCGTAGAGCCTCGTGACGGGAATTCCGTAGGAGAGGATGACCTCCTTCGACTCCGTCTCGGTGAGAGCCTTCCTACCCTCCGCCTTGGCTTTCTCTATGATTCTAAGAGCCTTTTCCTTCTCAGCCATATCCTAGTCCACTCCAACACCAAACTAGTTGAGCATACCAGCGTTTTTTTCAGCTCAAGAACGCCTTATCAGATTTTTCCCGAGCGCTTATAATTCTTCTCTCAGAAGAGAATAGCAATGGCTACTCCTTTCTGAGTGCCACAACCGGGTCTAACCTCGAGGCTCTCCACGCAGGATACAGGCCGGCTATGATGCTCAGCGCCAACGAGAAGACCCAGATTTGCGCCATACTCTGAACCTGGAAGACTGGTGTGACACCCGAAATCAGTCCTCCTCCGCCGCCGAAAAGCCCCACTCCACCCCCGGCTCCAGCCTGACCTCCCATACCGAACCCGCCCAGCGCAAAGCTGAGGACATACGCGAGCCCCATTCCTGTGAACGCGCCCACGCTAGCCCCCAGTAACCCGATGAGTGCAGCCTCGTTCAGGAAGAGGAGGAGTGTCAGCCGATTGCTGAAGCCCAGAGCCTTGAGAACGCCTATCTCCCGCGTCCTCTCGATGACCGAAGTGTAGAGAGTGGTGATTATCCCGATCGAGGCTACCAACAGCGAGATGGCGGCGATGCCACCCACGAACACAGCGATCCCGGAGATCACATTCTGGATCGTCGTGGCGATCGCGGCGGGAGAAAAGATCGTGAGGTCCCTACTGTAGATCGTCCTTATAGCGCTCTGAACCGCATCGTTCCTGTCCTGGCTTTGCGTAATGACGAAGATTCCGTCATAGTTGCCACTCCTTCCGAAGAACCCGTCCGCCGCAGTCAGGGAGATGAACGCCATCCGATCGACAGGGATGAAGCCCATGCTGCCGATGTACTCCAGAACTCCGCCAACTCGGAAGCTTCTCGACTTCACGACCGTCTTCTGCGTTTGACCAACCGTCTGGATCTCAGAGTACTGGAGCGAGACTGACCATCCGGCCTCGACAAAAGAGCTGGTCTTCTCTGGGGGGTGAGCCACACTGTTCCCTACAAGCATGGAGACCGAGTCTGAGGGAGGGGGGATGTACCCAGCCTCAAGCTTCGCCGTCGGGTAGATGAGCGCGAGCTTCGTCTGATCCATCCCTTGGATGGTCAACCTCCTGGACTGCCCACTCGACTTCATCGTTACGCTCTGTGAGATGTATGGGACCACGGCCTTGACCCCGGAGATCGACTGGATCCTGTTAGCGACCTGCGAGGTCAGGCGAACACTCTGGGAAGACGGAAAGACCATCAGAACGTTCGCTCCCAGAGTACTGAACTGATCGGTGAGGAAGACGTTTATGCCCTCGGTAAGTCCGTTAAGCCCTGTGATCAGACCGGTGCCTATCACGACCATCAGTATCGTGAGACCTGCGCGGAGCTTGCGCTCTTTCAGCGCGCTGTAGGAGACTCCAAACAGCTCCAGGGCGTTCGTCCCTAGCCTCCTCCTGTCATCCGCTCAAGTCCCAAGGCGCAGAGCTCTGCCCGTGGATCTGCGCCTCCGATAGAATAGAACTGCCACCACAACCGCGGCTACGACGACGCCGCCTATCGTGATCAGCCAGCTCTGTGTCAGGAACGCTCTAAGACCGATCGTCTGTCCAGTTTGAACCGTGGCTCCAGTAGCACTCGACTCGACGACCACTGTCGCAGGAACTAGCAGCTCGAGGTCGCGCGACTGGGCGTCCTTGTACGAGACCACGATCGTCACCGGATAGGTCCCGTTCGACATCCCGTCCAAGATGTTGGCGGTCAGCGAGAGCGGGGTGGGGGAGTTAGGGTCGATCGTGCCGATGTACGTGGTGCTTTCCGGGCGGAGGCTGAGCGACCCCCCTCTCAGGGTCACGTTCACATACGTGGCGGCAGCGTTTCCCTTGTTCTGCAGAGTGGCCGAGACCGTGACGTTTCCACCAGCGGCTGTGGGGGTGGGGTCAACGGTCACCCCGTACGCGGTCATCTCAACTCTGCCGTACACCACAAAACCCAGAGCGTGATCCTCGGTCAGTTTGTGGGTGTCGCTGATGTTGTATGTCAGAGTTAGGGTGGCCTGATAGGTGCTTCCAATGCTTGAGGCGGGGGCATAGATCTCTGTGGAGAATGAGACTGGGCTCTCGGACGCAACCTTGGAGAAGCGCCACCAGTTGTCTGTCATGATGACGAGGGAGGAGGTCGCTGGGAGCGCCAGCTTTGCGTCGAGCCCTGTGACCTCTTTTTCGCTGTTGTTGAAGAGGGTGAAGCCTATCTTGTTGCGCGATCCCGCGGTCAGGTTCTGCTCTGAGACGGTCACGACGAAGTTGAACGCCTGCGCCGCTCGTGCGGGTAGCACGCCTGTTCCCAGAACAACAACGAGCAGGCAGAGAGCCAGGGCTAGTAGCTTGTTCATCTTTTCCCCAACGCTAAGTCGCATTCAGAATCTCCTCCCTCTCGATCATTCCATCCCTAAGGTGGACTATCCTGTCTGTGGCTGCCGAGACCTCTGGGTTGTGGGTCACGACTATGATAGTGGATCCCCTCTCCTTGTTCATCTTCCTCAGAAGCCCCACTATCTCCATCCCGACCTTTGAGTCAACGTTCCCCGTCGGCTCATCCGCTAGAACTATCGCCGGGTCGTTGACGAGGGCGCGGGCTATCGCGACGCGCTGCTGCTCACCCCCGCTGAGAGCCGTGGGCTTCCGCGTGACCTTGTTGCCTATCCCGGTCGCATCGAGTAGGCTTGATGCACGGTTGAAGCGCTCGCTCCTCGAGAGCCCCTTGACCATCGCGGGGAGCTCGATGTTCCTCAAGACCGTGGTCCGGGGGATCAGGTTGTAGGCTTGGAAGACGAAGCCGATCTTCTCGTTGCGGAGCCTCGCCAGGTCCCCCGAACTCATCCTTGAGATGTCGATCCCGTCTATGTAGACTTGCCCTGACGTTGGTCTGTCAAGAGCCCCCAGCATGTTCAGGAGCGTCGACTTCCCGCTACCAGATGGACCCACTATCGCCACGAACTCTCCTTTACTGATCTTCAGGTTCACGCCACCGAGAGCGGGGATCTCGACCGCACCTATCCGGTAGACCTTCTTCAGGTCCACAACCTCGACAGCCAAACTCGAATTGCCGACGACCGGTGCCCTCCCCGTCTCGACTCCGGGTTGCATCTGCTGTGGAGCCGGACGCCGAGCCATGACCACGCAGACGAGGGCGGCCAGGTAGAAGGCTGTGGTGATCGAAGTCTGGAGAAGCATGGTCTGATATGTCGCGATGAGGACTGCGGCATCGGGGATCTGCAGAGAAACATCGGACGCGGCCTGAATCTGCTGAAGTAGTTCGGGCGAGCTTTGGAGTTGTCGCATGAAGATGACTGAACCGACTATTCCGAGAAGACCCAGCGCGGTCTGAAGCCCCGAGACGATGAGAGACATGTAGTAGCCCCACCTCTTCATCCGGAACAAGCCGTAGGCTCCTGTTAGCACTATGACGTTGAAGGGAACAGAGAAGACCGCCCCGGCAGGGGAGAGGACGGTCTGCCCGAGTTGAATCAGAGAAATCACTGCCAGAAGAACGATAGCCACATCTGTCAGGAACGGTCGAACCGACTTCGAAGCCAAGGGAACAGCTGGCTCAGTCGACGCCATCACGATCAGCGTCCATTTCAACTGCTGCGGGGATTTTCCTGTGGCACGGCTTGTGAGGCTCTAAGGGTTTGTCTTAGCTTCTCCTCAAATACGTTGTGTTCGAGGTCGATTACTCTTATCATCCACTCGAAGTAGGTCACGAAAGCTCTTTCTCGGTTATTCTCTCGACCTCTCCAACCCCTTTCTCGTGAGCCAAAACCTTCGAGGAACCTGTTCTTCGTCGTAGCTCACCATTTCGTGCCTGTCTGCGAGGGTTGCTGAAGCAATCATGTTTACGGTCCGAATCAGTATCCCGGGCGGAGCGCACTCAAGCAACCCGGCAAACTCCGGGTTCTTCCTCAGATGCTCGATTATCTCCTCCGCGCTTGAAGCGTGCTCCTTGCTTGTCGCACCCAGTTCTTGAAGCGCCTTCAGTATCACCTTGTTGAAGCGCCCTCTCACGACTCCAGCCGCCCTCGCCATGGCCGCGAATGGCAACATAGGTCTCGGCGGTCCCATTTCTACATCCCTGTAGCCCGCGTCATCCAGAATATGGATGATTTTCGAGACATCTGCTAGAGTTTTCACCTTGACACGAACTTCGTAGGGAACCTCGGCTCTCATCCAACCACCGTAAACGACACGTAAACGATCTGCATATTAAGGATTTCGAGTCGTAAACGTTACGTAGAGGGGGGGCTTCTACTCGAGGAAGTGCTCGATCTTGCTAATACTCTCATTTGACAGCGGCAGAGTAGCCTTCTCGAGGATGCCGCTGAGAACCAGAAGGTGTTCATCGGATACGAGATTCTCTGTGGAGGCTTCGACGCCGATTCTATCCCCGGGGATCACCGACCTCAGGAGGTCGAGCATGTACTTCCTCACCGCGTCAGTCCCCAAGGAGAACACGGAGCCCGGGAAGCCGATAAGGATCACTTTGTCCTTCCACAGGTCTAAAGCCTCCCGCACAGGCAAGTCACCCATCGGTGGGGGATGGAAGGCTTCGATGATGTCCTGTGGACACTTCGCGATCAGGTCTTTCAGAATGCCAAGCCTCCCGTCGAAGTGGGAGGCGAGAGGCTTGCCCTGTTCGTGCACGATCCGGGCGCACTTCTCGTAGGTTGGCATGAAGTAGCGCTGGAAGAGGTTGGGGTTGACGAGAACACCGTCCAAGTTGTCGCCGAACATCACCGCGTCCGCGGGGGACTCGGCAGCGATCCTGTAAATCTCTTCATACCTCCTGTCCAAGGCACGGTAAAGCTCCTCCACCTTGTCCCGGTGCCTCGCGTAGTGGATGTAGAAGGTGGGGGTTCCGACCCAGTCGATCATGAGCATCTGCGTGGGGGAGTGGGGCAGGTTGGCGTAGATGATCCCGTCCCCTCCAAGCCAACCCTTCGCCTGCTCGATCGGGAAGTAGTCGGCTTTGTAGACCGTGTCCTCCACCATGAACCTGACCACGTCGTAGTCCTCGGGCTTCTTGATCCGCCGCTCAACCGCCCAGGGCGTGACATCTCTCCAGCTCCGCTGCGCCTTCCACTCGCCCACGCCCGGCTCCTTCTTCAACCGCTCCGTTACGGTGCCTACGGGCGTGTGGTACTCCACAAGAGTTGTGCTCTGGCCTACTGAGGGGCCCCTCCGCTCAACGATCTCGACGTGGGGCATCGACTGGACGTAGCACGGTCGCTGCCAGCTGACGCCCATACACCTGTTTCGAGCCTCCCTCTCAGCTTCGCCTGTTTGGAGGCGCCTCCAGAGGTGGACGAAGGGAACTTTGTCCGCGCGCTTGCCGTGGAGGGTTGTCAGAATCCTTTCCCGGTAGGTCATATCAGCCACTCTCTACACCCCCCGTGGAGCCTACCCACTCCATACACTTGTTAATGCCGTCGACGGCGTCCGCCGCCCTGTAGTCCGCGCCGATCTTCTCGGCGAACTCCTCGGTGACTGGGCTGCCTCCGACGATCACCCTGACACGCCCTCTGAGTCCTGCAGCCCTCAGCCCACTGATGACTCTCTCCATCTCAGGCATGGTCACGGTGAGGAGGGCTGAGAGACCAAGTATCTGAGGACGGTTCTCTAGCACCGCTTCGACTACGGTCTCAGCGGGCACGTCAACCCCTAGGTCGATAACGTCGAATCCATTCACGCTCAATAGAGTCGCGACAAGGCTCTTCCCGATGTCGTGATAGTCACCCCGAACAGTGGCGAGAACAACCTTCCCTCTAGCCTTCACACCCTCCCCCTTCAGGTAGGGCTGGATGACGCTCATCCCTGTCTTCATAACCTCCGCAGCCACGACAAGTTCAGAGAGGAAGTACTCTCTCCTCTCGAACTTCTCGCCCACAACCGCGAGACCAGCGGCAAGACCCTCGGCGATGGCTCGAACGGGTGGTACACCCTCCCTCATAGCATCTTCGGCAGCCCTCTGAACCCCTTCGAAGTCGAGGTTCGCAACGCCGTCTTTCAGAGCCTTAAGGTGGTTCTGATGTCCCGCCATAACCTCATCCTCAACTGCCTGTTCAAGTAGAATCGGGCCTATCGTATAATGTGTTTTGCCTCGGAGCGCGGGCTAACCCTTAACTCCCCGGGTGGCACTCTCTACACCTCTAACGGGGGTCAATGGAGATAACCGTCAAGACGGGCTACTCAACCCTCTGCCTTCAAAGCCAACCGTTCGAGAGGATAGAAGCCTACCTATCGAGGTATCCGAACAGCATCTGCGAGATCCTCAACGACGGTCTCCACCATCTCAACACAGGACGAGTTCAAATCCTGAAACGCATTCGACCCTCCTACGGGTTGGAGTACACGATGCACCTGCCCTTCATCCTGATCAACTACGCCGCCACCAACCCCTCCCTCAGAAGAGCGGTGCAGAGAATAATCCTCACAGCCCTAAACCACGCCGTGGAACTCGAGTGTACTCACGCCGTGATTCACTCGGGTCAGAACGACGGTCTGTCCTACTCCTCTCCGGAGCTGGCTCGAAAGCACTTCCTCGAGTTTTCGGAAAAAGTGGGCAGGATAGCGGTCGACCGAGGGGTCCAGATGTGCATCGAGAACAACGCATCCACATCCTACCTTATCCACAACGCGGACGAGATGACCCGCTTCTTCGAGGAAGAAGCTTCACAGCACTTCAGAATAGCCCTCGACGTCGGTCACGCCTCCCTCCACCAAGACCTCGACGAGTACATCCGACGCTTTCAAGGAAAGATACGCCACGTCCACCTCCACGACAACCTCGGGAAGCAGGACGACCACCTCCCCCTCGACCAGGGCAACATCGACTGGCGTCGAGCCGTCAGACAGCTCCTGAACAATGGCTTCGACGGGCTCCTCGTCATCGAGAACCAGAGCTGGGAGGGCAACGAGAAGAGCCTCGCCCTTCTCAGGGACTTCTTGGCAAGGCCCAGTGTCTAGAGAGAGGACCTGAACCCCCCTCAAGACATCACGGTTAAAACAACGTTCTAGTCGGCTCACTACTTGCCAGCACTCAGAATAGCCTCGATGGCCCTCTCGAGTTTCGCCCTGGCTTCCCTGAGCGCCTGTTCTCGCTCGGTAAGCCACGCCCGATCTTCGTTCAACTTGCCTCTCAAGTCCCGTAGCATTCTGGCTACCTCCTTTGGGTTGACGCTTCCCTCGGTCACTCTCGTTTTGAGGAACTCTACAGGGTCGAGGGCGCTTCGTATGACACTCTCGCTTAGTTTTAGCGGGAAGCCGAGCATCTCCTTCGCTGCCCTGTCGACCATCGCGCTGGTCACCTCCTCGGGTCTCTTCCCCTCTTCGATGGCGGTGCGGACAAGCCTCGCAACGACGTGGTGGGCTCTCCGGAACGATATGCCTGTCTCCCTCACAATGGTATCCGCTAGATCGCTAGCCGTGCTCCAAGAGGCACCGGAGAGCTCCTTCATGCGGTCCTTGTGAACCACCAGGGTCTCCATGATTCCAGCCATGAGGTTGAGAGTATCCTCAGCCTCATCCAGTGCTTCGGTCAGAGTTTCGACGCCTCCGCTCCTCAGGGTTCCCCCGGCTCTCAGCGCGCCTAGACCCGACGCCAGGTAGCCGATGCCCAAGGCTGTGCTCTGCTGCACCGTCTCGAGGGCTGTGGGGTTCTTCTTCTGCGGCATGATGCTGCTCGAGCCGGCGTAGGCGTCGCTGGACTCGACCATCCTGAACTCATAGGTGGACCATATGATCAGATCGCTGGCTAGATCGTTCAGGTCGGATAGGGTCTGAGCTAGGGCGGCTAGGATGTCGACCTTGTAGTCCTCCCGGAAGACATCCCTTGAGTTCAGAAGAAGACCGTCGAACCCCAGGAGCTCGGTGGTTCTCCTCCTGTCCACGGGCCAGCTGGTCCCCGCCTGGGCGGCTGTGCCGAGGACGTTGAGGTTGGTGTTCTCATAAGCGTGTCTAAGTCTTCCGAAGTCCCTGTGAAGCGCGTAGAGGAAGCTGGTCAGGTAGTGTCCGAAGGTCCAAGGCTGGGCGTGCTGGAGGTGGGTGTAGCCAGGCATGACAGTGTCGACATGTTTCTTCGCGAGACGGAGTATCGCCTCCAAAAGGTTGACCAGACTTCTCTGCACGTTCAGAACCCTGTCCCGAGCGTATGTCCTCCAGATCGCCCTGTCTCGATCCCACCTGCTCCGTCCTGTATGCATCCTCCCTCCGACTTCCTCGCCTATCTTTCCGAAGAGATAGGCCTCAACCTGGAGGAGCAGGCTACCCGTCTCGGCGTCCACGGGAAACCTTTCATCACCCAGGCTCCGCATCTCTTTGAGGACCGTGAGGATCTTGGCGGCAACATCAATAGAGATGATTCTGCGCTCCGCCAGCATGACGGTGTGTGCCAAGTCGACCTGACAAGACTGGTCGAAGGTTCTGAGCTCTCCTTTCAGAGTCCGGGCGAGCGAGTACTTCACCATCCGATCAGCTGGTGGCAACTTGAGCCTAGCCTCGGTCAGAAGCCGTTTAGGAGAATTTCTACTCATCACTTCCTCCTCCATCTGCAAAGGGAGGTCAGACGTCTAAAGTGAAATAGGCTTTGCGATCCGCCTGGTCGGCTTCTCAGTGCCAGAGGTGCATGTTCTTCCTGCCCAAGCCAGGTTCGTGCTGGTAGAGCCCAGACCTGTTGATCTCGTGGTACTTCTTCAGCTTCTTCTCGTCGATCTCGACGCCTAGACCCGCGCCCTCAGGAACGGTGAGGGTTCCGTTCACCGTCTTGAACTCCTTCTTGATGATGTCTCCCGTCAGGTGGTGGGTTGAGCTGTCGTTCGAGCCCTTGAACGTCCGCTCCGAGGTTATCAGGTGGAGGAGCAGCGCGTTCCTCGGCCCCAGTTCCGCGGCGCTGCTCTGACCGGTCACGATCAGCCCGCCCGCCTCCGCGACGGCGCAGACCCGCTTAGCCTCCAGAACCCCTCCCGTAAAGGAGACGTTGAGGTGGATGGCGTCGGCTGCTCTCTTCTCCACAACCAGCCTGGCAAACTCCAGGCAGTTGGGACCATGGCTGTGAGCCTCGATAGGCACGCCGGTGATCCTCCTGACGTCAGCCATCGCCTCAAGGCTGCCGGAGTCGTAGGGCCAGTGGTTTGGGACTGGGTCCTCCACGTAGGCCGGCTCGTATCTCGCCATTCTTCTGAGAGTGTTTATTGCTACTCCTATGGGGTATCCGCCGTTGATGTCGAAGCAGAGCTGGACATGAGAGCCAACGGCGTCCCTGACAGCTTTCACCCTTTCAACGTCCATCTCAGGGTCAGTTCCCAGCTTGATCTTGAACGCCTTCCACCCCCTACCCACCGCCTTCACCGCCTCGGCTGCCTGCTCCTTCGGGCTCTTGCACGACATCCAGTACCTGACGTGAACCTTCTCGTTGAACCTTCCTCCCCAGAGCTGGTAGAGGGGTTTGCCGCAGCTCTTGCCTATGATATCCCAAAGGGCTCCGTCGACGGCTGCCATACTGTTTGGCGGTATCTCCCACCTCCCCCTGATAGCCCCTCCAAGCTCTGCCTCGACCTTCTCCACGTCGAACGGATCCCTTCCAATGAGCTTCGGCCTCAGCAGGTTCATAATAGTGTACTCGTCACCCTCGGTGTTGACCCCCGTGATTCCTTCATCGGTCTCGATGAACGTAACAGGGTGGATGCTCGCGGAGCGCCTCTGATACCACATCTCCACTGGCTCATGGAACGGGACGGTAACCATCACCGTTCTAACATCTGTGATCCTCAACCTCTCTACCCACAAAAAGGAACTCACGCCTGACGCCTTAAAACGATCGGGTATCAACCTCGACAAAAGAAAGAGACCGCCGCTCCACCCCCGCGCGGGGCGGCTTAGTCGCCAATGGTCTCCGCGGCATCTTCGGCAGAACCGCAAAACCGGATTCTCTAGCGACGGCAGAGCCTTCGTTGTCGACGCAACGATCTAAGGAAACACGCTAGCTTTTGCGAATATCTCCACCAGCTGCCTCTTCACGCTCGACTCCCAAGTATTTCAGCCCTTACCTCCAGATAGCCCTCCACAGCCTCCCTGATGTTCTTGAGAGCTTCCTCCTTCGTCTCGCCCTGGGTAGTCACAGGAAGCTCCAAGCACTTCACTACATAACCTCCTTCCTCAGCTGGCTCCAAGACTGCGGTGAACCTCCGCCCCTTTATCGTAGTCTTCGCCATTAACGACCATCACCGTTCTTCGAAGTCCATCTTAGTCTTCTCCTTTTTTCTACTACTCTGACTTGCCACTCCTCGAATCTAACCTAGCCAGGTAGTCGTTCAACGCCCTTGGAGTCACATACCAGTTCTTGCCTATTTTTGTAGCCGCGATAAGTCCTCGACGTGCTAGCAAGCTCAAGTATTCCTGGCTATAGGGAGTCAGTTTCGAGGCCTCTGCCAGACTAAGGAACTTGTTCTCTTGATCACCAGGTTCAATAGCACTCAGGTAAAGGTCAAGCGACTGCTCCACACAACGGGCAATGAAATTCACAAAAGGCTTCAGCTCTCCATGATCCGCCTTTCGCAGAGTATCATAGTATCTGCGTCGGTCAACTCTTTTTATGACAGTGAATGGGTAACCATGCCTAATCAAAAGCAGATTCATCAACAACCTTGCTACACGTCCATTTCCATCATCAAAGGGATGAATAGAAACAAGTTTGTGATGGAACACTCCAGCTATCTCAATAGGCCTTAACTCCTGCGGATTCTTTTCCAACCACTCAAAGAGTTCCTTCATTAAGCCGGGTACCTCGAAGGCAGGAGGCGGCAGGTAACCAGAGCCTTCTACATACACCTGAGCATCTCTGTAGTTTCCTGCATTCTCAAGTACACCCGAGAAAACTATCTTATGAACCTCTAAGACATCTGCTTCACTGAGATGATCGCGTTCAGTCAAGCTCTCGATGTATTCGATCGCTTTGGGGTGATTTCTAGCTTCCAAATGCTCATTGAGGCTCTTGCCGCTGATCGTCATTCCCTCTCGAATGACTAGTTGCGTTTCCCGGAGTGTTAGAGTGTTGCCTTCAATAGCGTTGGAGTTGTAGGTGTACTCAATCTCCATATTGCGACGTAGCCGTCTTACGATTTCTTCTGAAAAAGGCCTACGATTGTCTAACCGCAATTTCTTTGCAATTATCCTCTCATGGATTCTTTCTTCAATGAGGTTCACGGACCATTCTCTGTCAATCCGATATATAGGAATATCGTTTTGGTCTTTGAGCCACAGTAAACGATACTAAAGGGATCGCCAACGAATCTTGTACATTCTGCAATTGGAATGAGCTCAAACTGTAGAAGTTGTGGGCGCTGTTGATTCGGAGAGACGCGGCCTTGGAGGCGATAAGGAGGTCCGCCGAGGTCTTCGAGATAGACCCGATGGGGGTGAGGATAGAAGTTGCCAATATCTGACGCTCCGACAGCCTCTCTCGCATCCACGGCGAAGGCCGAGTACGCGGTAACGAATGATCCCCACTTCAGAGCCCGGGTTAGGAGCAGGCGGCTTTAGGGCAGGCTAATAGGTAAGGATTCCTTACCATTTCAAAGAGGTAGAATGAGCCAAGAGATAGTCAAGGTCACCTCGAAGGGACAGTTGACCATACCGGTCGCCATTCGGACGGAAGTGGGGCTTAAGAGAGGCAGCTACATCTACATGAAGGCGCTTGGAAAGCTGGTGATCATGAAGAAGGTAGACGACCTGAGCCTAGACGAGATCTCAGGCATCCTGCAGGAATTTGCCAAGGAGAAAGACCTGACGAAGACCCTCCTAGCCAAGGACGTGGAGCGAGTTCGAAGCGAGCTGTGGAAGGAAAAGTATGGGAAAGCCTCGGGTCCTTCTGGACACTAACATCATCGTATCAGGTCTTGTATTCGCCAAGGGTAATGAGCACAGGATCCTAAGACTAATCGAAGACCGACGCATTGAATTGGTTCCACCCGAGAGCGTGCTGTTGGAAGCAAGGAGAGTGTTAGCTGAAAGATTTCCTGGATTTGAGGTTCTGCTAGATCTTTTCCTCAGCAGAATCGAATCCGAAAAAGTTCCCGTAGATAAGATTCTCTCGATGTCCAGGATGTATGAGAATGAAGTGAGGGATCCCAAGGATGCCACGCTCTATGCGGCAGTGATTCTCGCAAGACCAGACTATGTAGTTACTGGCGACAAGGACTTGAGACTCGACCTGAACAGGTCTCCTGAGATCGTGAGCAAGACAAAGGCATGTTCAAGCAAGGAGCTTCTAATTGCTATTTAAGCCATTTCAAAGTAGATAGCGAATTGAGAGAGAGAGAGAGACGATCAGCCTCTGGATCGACGAGCGCTGGAGAGTTCATGAAGTCAAATAGATGAAGTGAGAGGCGATCCAAGACCGCGGAAGAGAGCTCAACGGCAATCGCCGACGAGATAGAGATGATGAACGGAACCCGGAAACGTAGCAGATTGTTCTATCTTGGCGTCGCAATATTGCTGATCACAGGGTCTGCGTCCTTCTTCGCATTAGTCAATGCCTTTAGCGGAAACGAGAAGACTGTCATCATCCCCGGGGCACTTCCAGTAATGGCAATCATAGTTTTCTACGAAGGAGTGGTCAAAAAAGGAGATCTGAGCGACGTAGGCGTAAAGAAGGACGATCTTTGGAGGAACATTGTCAGACGATTAGCAGAAATAGCGGGGCGGGTATTCCGACATACGTTCTTCCCTGAGCCAAAGCGTCTTTCGTGACTAGGATGCCTTTGTGGGCTTTTCCTCCTTTCGTGAAGTCTATTATGCTGTACGCGTCGTTTCGCTGGATCGATGATTGATACTTGAGTTCTATGGGTAGGTAGGCGTCTCCAAGCTTGGTGACGAAATCTACTTCACGCTTCTTGCGGCTCTCCCAGTAGAACAGCCTTACCGTGTAGTCGAACTGAGGACTGGGCTCCAAGTCAGACAGGAGCCGGATCATGTGCTCGCAGACAACGGACTCCACAAGTCGGCTCTTCTCTTCAGGGTCCTTGAGGAGATCCATCGTCTCGTCGAATGGGCTCCTACCACCCAGAGCCCACCATCTCAGCGCATGAAAGATGAAAGGGTCGCGGAAGTAGATCTTCTTCGCCTTTCTGGGATATGGCATACCCCTGCCCTCGTCGAGGTGGTGAATGTATGCGGCCACGAAGCTGTTCTTGAGGATGTCAACGTACCAGCGGGCCGTGTCGTGGGATGAGATCTCTGTTTCCTCTTTCAAGGTGTTCCAACTGACCTGAGACGACAGGGTTTCGATCACTCGCTCTGCTATCTGCCTCAGATAAGTCTCGTTGCCACCCCATCTGGCGGTGTCCCTCAGAATCAGGTTCACGTAGTCGCCGTAGACTAGGTCAGGAATTGTTCCCTGCGATAGGTAGCTGTTCACGGCGCGCGGAATGCCTCCGGTGACAGCATAGTCGTCCAGAAGACCCTCCAATTCCTTTGAGTGGGGTCTGAGAGCGTGAATGCAGTCCGGTATCACTCCACCCGCCAAGTCGTGCAGCACTCTCAGCCTGTTGGGCGTGGAGTCGATGTTCAGTCTATGGAGAACTTTGGACATCTCGGGGCTCCGCGTCTCTACGTACTCGGAGAACTTGGCGCTGAGGAAGACCTTGTCGGGCATGTTGTCTGCGAGTTTCTCTACCTCGCCTCTTCTCCCTGCGAGGCTTTCGGTTGCCTTCGCTAGGTCGAGGCTGTGCGATCCAGTGAGCACGACCAGACAGTTCTTGAGCTTGTTGATGTCGTAGAGATACTTGATGCTGCGTTGCCAGTCTTTGACCGCGGAGACCTCGTCGAGGAACAGGTATAGCCTATCGTCTGAGAATCTTCGAGCCCACTCCACATACTCATTAACTATGGAGGTCAGTCTCTCGAAGGCTTCAACCTGATCGCAAGTCCAGTAGAATATCCGCCTGCCGTCCACGCCGCTCCTGAGGAGCTCCCTTATCTTGAGCCTGATGAGGGTGGTCTTGCCGACCTGTCTGGGTCCTCGCAGGCTGTATATGACGTTCGCGTCCCATCGGAAAGTCTCCTCGATCTTGGGCCTCCACTTGAAGGAGGAGTCTTCCCAAGCCACTATGAGTCGATCGCTCTCAACGAGAGCCTTGTCCGTCCACCATGGGTTCTGATCGCTGAGCTCTGATATGGACAGTCGTCGTCATCCCCGACAGAGTACTAGCAGAGCGCTTTTAAATACCTTGCGTCCTCACTAGCAAAGCGCTTATAAAGACATTGCAAACATTCGCCACAACCGTGGTCTTCGATATCCGCTTCAAGCTCTTGGAAGTTCAACACATACGAGTTTGTTCTGGCATTCTTTCGCATACATTTTTACAAGGAGATTCCAGACATGAACACCTTACCTGTCGATGGACGAAACTCCACGGCCATGAAGAAGTCCACCCAGAAATAGGGTGGCAAGAAGACCTATTCAGGCAAGGGTATCAGCGAGCAACTCCACGCTCGATTTGATCGGCGACTAGTAACCGCGTACGTTTTGAGGGTCTCCGCGTTGCTCTCCTATCCACGACTTGTAAGACTCGTAGATCTCGCGCAGATCCTTAGTTGGTTTGTCACTACAATCAACTCTCAGACTGAGAACTGGACGAAGGAACGTCTTGAGCTCCTCCTCGATCCCAACCACCAGCAACGCAGCGGTGTGATCAGGCTCATTACATCCACCAGCCTCCTCCCCAGCGTCTATAGCGCGAACCAGTCTTTCATGCAACGGCTCTTTCTCCGATTCCTCGAAGGTTTTGACCACAGCCTTGATCACTCGCGGACCAACTATAGCGTTCCCGCCTACAACGTAGTTCTTTCCCTCCACGGCTCCCCTCCAATCCTTATTCCTGCTTCCGGTGTGAGCGGCTGTTCTTCCCTGGGAGTCTACGATCAGAACCTGTCTGAACTCTGGGTGAGGACCCAGAGCCAAGGTGGATCTGAGAACCGTTTTTGGGTCGAAACCCATTCTCAACAATCTTAGGCTGTTGTTCCCATGGATTACATTCGTGGTAGCCTGCGTAGCCACAGCCCCAACGCCCTCCTCTGCGTACGGGACAGCGCTTCCGACCGACCGTCCCGTTGTGCAGGTAGCCACACCAAGAGCTCCAGTTCTCTGACATCTAGCCACAATTGTAAAGGTCAAATCTCGCTCCTCCAATAGCGTGTCAGGTTACCTGATGATAATTGTGCCCGTCACACACTCAATAGATTTCGGATCGTTAGAGCCGCCGTTTGGAACCGCCGCTTCTTAGGTTAACGCCGTACTCAAGAAACGCCTTCAAGCAGCAAAGAAAATGCACCCAGCCCTTACTCTGCCCAACACAACGCTCTATTCCCTTCTCATCATGTGGCCAACCAGACTCAGACACTTTCACCAAAGTCGCGGCTTCATCAACCGGTTCCAGCCTTATCTCAGCGAGAGCCTCGACTCCGCTTGCGGACCACAGAAACGAAACATATCGATCCTTCTCCATCTTCTTCACCTTCGCATCAAGTTCACAGCCAACGTCGGCAAAAGTCCAGTGAACCGTTTTCCCAGTCTCCATACGTTCGCTGCCTGTCGTTATGAAGTAACGAGACATCTTTTTCGGGTCCACGATAGCCTCAAAAACTTCGTGAGCCGGCTTTGAAATTCTCAGTTCAGTTTTGACTTCTAGTGGTCCAGCCATAGCTATTCTCTCCCTTACATCAAATTAGTTTCGCATTTGAAACACGAGAAATATAAGTGTGAGTGGGTTTGGACCTAAAGTTTAAGCCCGAATCCAACCGACCGAAAACTCAGAATTCCGTGTGACACCAGATGAGTATAAAATATGGAAGAACTCAGAGTAGTTGTTGTGACTGAGCCGACATGACTATCAGAGAAATTGGATGTTGCGGTGCATACTGTAAAACCTGCATAAGCGGGCAGAAGGAGAAATACCCGAACGAAAGAACTTGTCGTGGTTGCAAGCTAGGGTACGAATCAGGAATGAGAGACTCGAGTAAGACTAAGTGCAAGATGAAAGTCTGCTGCTTTGTGGAAAGAAAACTTGAGACTTGTGCTGATTGCCCTGATTATCCGTGTGAGGTTTTGGAAGCATTTTGGAACAAAAACGGATGGAAATACAAACAGTACAAGAAGCAACTTGAATTTATCAGGCAAAACGGATATGACAGGTATCTAAACAACGCAGATAAATGGAAAAGAGCGCATGGAAAACTAGCGCTGTAACTGTACAGCTTGATTGGTTTGTTCTCTAATTCCGGTTGGATTAGAATTTAGTCCCAAACCCTTTCCGTAAGTGTAAGCACAGAAGTCATTGTAGGGAACTGGCGACTTGGTCCGCGAATCTCCTAGCCCTGTCCAATTCGCCGTCGATGAGCTTGACGACTCCCCTCTTCTGCTCCTTCGATGCCGCCTCGCCTTTAACGTAGAGGGCTAACGGGGGCGCCGCAATCTTGAATCCGAGCTTCTTCAATCTGCCCTCTATGCCTCCTGTGGCTCCCCCGGCCAGGAAGCTCTTTATTCGGGTGTCGAAGGCCGCGGCTGATTTGCCGTTGGCAACTTGAGGGGTTAGCTTGTCGAGGAACTCCCTCACCGGCTCTGTCGGTCTCCACGCGTGGGTTGGTGACCCGACTATGAGGCAGTCGTAGCCTCCGATGCTTGCCACATCGATGTCTTTTACGTGGGAGCTCTTTGCATCTACTCCCTTCTGCAGTAGGGCATCTCTCATAGCCTCGGCGGCCTTCTCCGTGTTCTTTTCGGGAGAAACGGAATCATAAGCGATCAGAATCTTCAACTAAACATCACTAGAGTCTAGTCCAACCAACCTCGAATTATCGATTGAACCGGCATGGGTGTTACTCTTTTGGATAGATGCGGTGGTACAGCGTACACATCTTTCGAGTATACCAGCTTCGTACCCAGCTAGACCAAGGTGAAACGGCTGCCTTTCGAAAAGCGTCACTCTCGAACACGCTCTCGTTCTCGATATCCCAGATAGTGAGGTATTTGGGAAGAGTTCCTCCTCTGTCAACCCTTGGCGGAACCTCGCGCTCATTTCGGATGAAACGACGAACCGCCAGAAAACCTGGAACCGCTTGCAGAGCCGGGATGTGTTCGGTATCGTACCAGGCGTTATACTCCTGCTGCCTGTTCCGGGGCACGTCATGCCCTATGAGAAAGACATACTTGGCGGGAGGCATCGTGTATTCTCCCTGCTTGGGGTATATCTGTTCATAGACGCCGACAGCGAATTTTGGTAGCTTGTATCCTAGCTTTTCAAAGCTATCCTGGGGCTGTAGGGCTTCTTTCTCGTGCAACCTACGGTACGGCTCACTAGACCACACTTTCACGCTAGTCCAGTCGTATAGGGCAAGGTACTTAGCCTCCCCCGCGACGGCATATTCCTTCGGTATATTCTCGATCTTAGTGAATCGACGAGCGGAGAGGATTCCTGGTATAGTCAAACGGTCCGCTACGTGTCTGTTATTATACCAGTTGTTCCACTCGCTCTCCCGCTCTATTGGGGGGTCCATCTTCGCCATGAGTATGGCTCTCCTCTTGGTCATAGTCTGCCTCCTTCTAGGCTTGATTTTACATCTCAACACTCAATAGATAACTAGATTTCCCGATTTCTGCCCGAAGTGTCAGATATGAAGAGGTGGGGGTTGCGTTTTAAAGTTTTGAATATCTCATCTAATAGTTCGTAGCGCGCGCTACTAGTTAGAAGCATCGGTCAGACAGCAGTAAAGTCTAGTCGTTCTGTCCAGTCAAGAGTTGTGCGGAGGGGATTAGATTTTGATCCAACCAACCAAATCTTTGGATGAGACTGCTAAAAAATCGATAGAAAATGACCGCAACACTCTGGTTTATTTTTCGGGGTAGATGCGCTCGTAGTGATTGCGTGTTGGGTTTTTCGGAACTATGTCTTTCGGTCTTTGGGTCATTTCGGCAGCTTTCTTCCACGCTTCGCTAGTCTGGACGCTGGGTTTCTCCAGTTCATAGATGGCGATGTACTTAGGTGTTCCCTCCGCTGAGGCGTAGCGATATGCGCCTAGTACTCCTGGGACTTTTGCTAAAGCTGGAACGTGCTCTTTGTTGTACCACTCATTGAATCGTTTTTCCTTCTCGGGGTCTACATCCATGGTGACAACGTACAAATACTTAGCCAACTTGGCCATAGTTCTCACCACGTTTTACTGATCACAAGGTGGTTATAGGGTTTGGGTGGGGGGACTAGATCTTGGTCTTCATGTACTCAGCGCACTCTCGGAACCTTTGGTGAGAGAATTCCACGTGAACTAGGTGGTCGACTCCTGGGAAGTAGCCGCCCATCGTGTCATAGGAACTGGGGATAGACATCACAGAGCTTTGTGCCCCAACCATAGGAGAACACACGAACCTTCCGCCGACGTTCTTGTCGCTCTAGAAAGGCAGAGAGAAAAGGCTGCGGGGTTCGCGAGAAGCCAGCGGGACCTCTCACGGCTTTCTCAATCGTTCCGGTGGGATTTTCAGGTCAGGCTTCCAGACGTTCGGGTCGGTCGCGATCTCGGTGAAGGACTTCTTCACAAACCAGGCGACGTGGTGCCCCTTGTAGAAGGGCCTGTGTGCGCCGACTGGTGCCGGGTCCACCTTGATCAGCTCGTACTCCTTCGAGCCGAGTCCGATGGCGGCTCCGGCGTTGACTGTAGCCCACTGGCTGACCTCCATGCCTCCCATGGTGGGGACAGCCGTCTTGGTGAACTTCTCAGTACCAGGCTTCAGCACCTTGAAGTCCTCCGCCGCTGATGATACTATCCCCTCCACCTTCATGCTCATATCCAGACAGGCTCGGTCCACGGCGACTGGGTCCTTGGAGGCGAAGGCGCCGAGGTTCGGTATGATGGGCTGGTCGCCGAACGGCAGGCAGTCGCAGACCGGACCCATATCCACCGCGAAGTTGATGAAGCCCACGCGGTCTTTTCCGAGGGCTTTCACGTACGCCCAAGCCGAGTCCGCCATCGCGGCGTTGAAGGCGAGGAAGGACTCCTCGGTGGCACCCTCGTAGACGCCCTCGGGGCACTGGATCCAGGCGAGGAAGCAGTGGATGTGGCAGCCGGCGCAAGCTTCGATGTCCCACTTTATCCCTGATTTCGTCACTTGCACTGCGTCGACCGGGCACATCTCCACGCAGGAGACCGCCTTCGGGCAGGCTGAGCCCTTGCACTTCTCGGGGTGGAAGCCCACGCGGTTCGGACCGTACTTCGGGTGCCTCGAGAGGTGGGTCACGTACTTTCCGCGCTTCGACATCCCGCCTATTCCCATGTTCTTGATGGCCCCCCCGGTCACGCCCATGGGGTGTCCCTTGAAGTGGGAGACCACGATCGAGGCGTCCGCCTCGGCGATGGCTCGGGCCACGTACGTCCTGTTTAGTATCGCGCCGTTGGGGATCTTGACCTCGACATCGTCTGTGCCGTGGTTCCCGTCAGCCACCACGAAGGGGCAGCCAAGGGTAGCCTCGTTGAAGCCGTTGTAGTTGGCGGTGTAGTACTCGTCCATCGCGTTGCAGCGGAAGCCTATGTAGAGCGTGGTCGTGTCGCAGACGAAGGGTCTCCCGCCGCACTCTTTGACCTTGTCGACGATCCCTCTCACGATGCTGGGGCGGAGGTAGTTGGTGTTGAACAGTTCACCACAGTGGACCTTGATCGCCACCCTCTCCCCCGGCTTGAAGCACTCGGAGAGTCCGGCGGCGTCGAAGAGCCTCTGTCCCTTCGCCACGTAGCTCGTCTCCATCGACTTGCATCGGTTGTCCATCCAATAGACTTTCGACTTTGCCATCTTCTTCCTCCCTCTCTCGGTAGGTGTATAGCACGAATGGAAACGTAGTTCTAGCCTAGGGGATTTAAGTCATGCACCCATGCCCGTCTCCGGCTCAAGCCCTCATCTTTCACTCCATCCTCTCCACCGGCAGGATGGGCTTCTCGTTGACGATCAGCCTGAAGACATCCGGGCGGGCGTAGTGACCGACCACGTCGAAGTCATACTTTCCCTGCACGATCAGGGCTAGGTCTAGGTCTGCAACCAGCATCCCCTCCTTATCGAAGAGTGGTCCAGCCACGTACTCGCCCAGAGGGTTGATTATCGCGCTCCCACCCCGGGATAGAACGTCCGGCGCATCCGCCAGCTCGTTGATGGTCTCTAGGTCGCGCGGGTACATGTCCTTCGTGACGTACTGACAGCAGGAGAGCACGAAGCACCGCCCCTCGCACGCGATGTGCCTGATCGTCGCCTGCCAGGTGTCACGGGAGTCGGCTGTGGGCGCCAGGTACAGCTGCACCCCCTTGGAGTACATCGCCATGCGGGCTAAGGGCATGTAGTTCTCCCAGCAGATCAGGGCGCCCACTCGACCCATCTCCGTTTGTATGACCGGCATGGTGCTGCCGTCACCCTCGCCCCAGATGTACCGCTCAGCCGCCGTCGGCTTCAGCTTGCGGTGCTTCGCCAAGAGCCGTCTGTCCGGACCGAAGAAGAGGACCGTGCAGTACAGGGTGCCACCGCTGTAGGTGGTGTCCCGCTCGATCGCGCCGATGACAACATATGTACCAGCCTGACTGGCCGCCTCACCAATGGCTTTCGCGGACGGACCGGGTACCTCTATGGCGTTGGCCCAGTATCGCGCCCAGTCGCGCCGCCCGGCGGGATCCCTTCTGCCCACCACGGTGCCGAAGCGAAGCCCCCACGGATAAGCTGGGATGAACGCCTCGGGAAACAGAACGAGCCGCGCCCCCTTTGCAGCGGCTTCCTGGATCAGGCGGCAGGCCTTCTCCACGGTTGCGTCGCGGTCCATGACCACGGGAGACGCCTGCACAACAGCCACCTTGGTTGGAGACGAGCTATCGCTCCTCTGGCTCACTCTTGATACCCCTCCTTTGCGTGTAGCAATGGTCGCTCTCCTCATCTCACCTTGCCTGTATTATTAAGTTCCTCAAAGACAGGAACGGGAGCCCCGCGCTCCAGTTCGGTAGTCCAGGGCAGACGTGACAAGCGTGAACCTTCTGTCAAGCGAGGGAGACTCGGGCAAGAGAAACAGCAAGCTTTTTACACTTGATGGGTTCAGAATGAACCGCCTTCAAGGCTCTGTATCCCGTCTAGATCAGCAGAGGCGAGTCGACATGACTGGTGAACCAGTTTGCCTTCAACTGCGTTGTGGTCGAGACCGATAGGCTGAAGGAACGCGGGGAAATCGACCGAGAGCGCCTAGACGAAACGGTTTCTGATGCCGCATGGGTGTCCGAGGGGATCCTATGAAAGTCGCAAACAGCATTCTGGACTTGATAGGGAACACCCCGATAGTCAGAATCAACCGACTTCCTGACGAGAATGGTGCAACAGTCTTTGCAAAACTTGAATGGTACAACATCGGAGGCTCCGTCAAAGACAGAATGTCACTCTACCTGATCAAGAAGGCTGAGCAGGAGGGGAGACTGACAAAAGACAAGGTAATCCTAGAGGCCACATCCGGAAACACCGGCATAGCCCTGGCGATGATCGCGGCAGCCAAGGGTCACAGGATAACAATAGTGATGCCCGAGTCCGTCAGCGTGGAGAGGAGGAAGATAATCAAGGCTTACGGCGCTGAGCTGATCCTCTCCCCCGCGCCGAAGGGAACCGGCGGAGCGGTAGAATTGAAGCAGCGAATGCTCAGAGAGAATCCTGACAAGTATGTGGACGTAGACCAGTTCAGCGACCCAGCAAACATTCTAGCTCACTACGAAACCACGGGAAAGGAGATACTGGAGCAGACCGGTGGCAAGGTAGACGTTATTGTTGTTGGAGTGGGCACCGCCGGAACCGGTGTCGGCGTCTCGCAGAGGGTGAAGGAGTTCAACCCTAACATACGAGTGGTCGGTGTCATGCCCAAGCTGGGCGTCAGCATTCAAGGACTGAGGAACCCAGAGGAGCCCTATCCAACTCGACTGTTCAGGAGGGACGCGTTCGACGAGATAGTGGAGATCTCGCAGGAAGAGGTGCCAGCGGTTCTTGAGGTCTCTCGAAGACTGGCGAAGGAGGAGGGCTTGTTCGTAGGACTCAGCGCCGGGGCGGTAATGCGGGTTGCCCTCACGAAGGCGAGAGAGGTGGGTAGAGGAAAGACGGTTGTGGCGGTGTTGCCGGACAGTGGCTCGAAGTATCTAAGCACGCCTCTATTCGAATAACGGTTGAAGACAAACGCGGAAGATTCAGTCCAACCGATAGTAGGACTCTCTCGCGGCTTTAGTTCTTCAGATGGGCTTAGGTAGGCTATTTCTTCTCCATGAGTCTTACGAAGTTTATCTGGAGGTCTGCCACGAGGCTTTTCAGCTTGTCCTTTTCCGCGTCAGGGAGATGGGATTCGAGTTTCTCGACGAGAAACGCCACGCAGTCGATGGCCACCCTCGCACGTTCAAAGTCCTTCTCTATCTCCTGGGCCCCGGGCTTCACCCTGAGCCCCATGTGCTGCCACGCCTGGGCGCTGAGGATGCCGATGAAGAGGCTCAGCAGGGCGTAGGTATCCAACGTCGTTATGTCGAGAACAGGCTCCTTTCTCTCTTCACTCATACAGGGATCACCTCACAACCCTCTTGAACCTGAAGATAACCGTTCCGCCGTCAGTGTAGGGCTTCCACGGGTCGACGCACTGGACATAGGCGTGCTGCCTGTCCGCGGGCCTTGTGAGCCCGAGCCGAACGGGGTCCGCGCCGTGATCCAAGGCGACGGCGTAGTGGAGTATGACCGAGAGCGCGTGAATGCACAACGCATCGGTCTTCTCCAGTTCTATGCTTGGTCCCGCGATCACGATCCTATCTCCGACCTTGTGTACAGGACAGCGACCTCTCACCTCAACCACATCGACTTCCAACATCGCCCCCACTCACCGTTAGCATTCTATTTCAGCGCTCATAAATCCTAAAGGGATCTGCGGCTGGGGTAACCTTATCAAGAAGCCTATGAAATTGAGAGAAGCCAAACCTCAATTCATATCTTATGTGTGAAGATGGTGAAGCTCAGTGAGTGAGAGCTCTTCAACAGGCACGATCGCCGCAGTCACAGTAGCGATCATATGGGGTCTCTCCTTCGTGGCTGCGCGCCTCGCCCTAACGACGTTGACGCCTCTTCTCCTCGCGACCTTGAGATTCGGCATAGCATCGCTCGTCTTCCTCCCCGTCATCATCGAGGATCTGAGACACGGAGCCACCCGAACAACCAGGAGTTTAGCGGAGCTCGCTCTCCTGGGACTCCTGAGCATAACGATGTACTTCTGGCTCCAGTACACTGGCGTGAAATACGCCGGAGCAGGCGTCTCGGCCCTGCTGGTTGTGGGGCTCATCCCGATACTCACAGGCATAGCCTCGGCTTCACTCCTCAAGGAGAAGTTCGGTGTTCGAAGAGTGTTCGGAACCGTTCTGGGTCTCACCGGGATCGCGCTCATCACCCTGCCCAAGCTCTTTCTGGGCGAGGTCGACATGCTATTCTATCTGGGCGTCTTGAGCCTGCTCGCCGACGCCATCTTGTTCGCGCTGTACTCAACCCTGAGCAGACGCCTCATGACCCGAGCGAGAAAGCCGCTGGTTGTGACAGCCTACACCACAGTAATGGGAACCCTGGCACTCATCCCGATATCACTCGCGGAGAATTGGAGCCTGACAAGCTCCCTACAGGCTGGGCAGTGGGCGAGTATCCTCTACCTAGCCCTGGTGTGCTCGTGCGCGGGGTACGCCCTCTGGAACTTCGCCCTCTCGAGGCTGGATGCCGTGAAGGCGGCTGTGTGGCTGTACATCGAGCCAGTCGCAGCCTTTGTTGGGGAAGCCCTGCTCTGGGGGATCGTGCCGACTCCGACCACGCTTGTCGGGGGAGGAGCAGTGATCCTGGGGTCACTCCTCACTAGCCGAGCAAGACGGTGAGAAGGCCGTACCTGATCCCGTCTGAGCCTAGCTCACCCTCACGAACTTCTGGAGTGTGTGGCAGTTCGCCGGCACAGGACCGCCGACTCCAACAGAGGTGATCGCGACCTCGCCAACGTAGATATCTCCTCTTGAATCGACGCAGAGATCGTGGGGGGCAAAGAAGTACCCTGGCTCGCAACCCTCCCCACCGCCCCAACGAGAGAGGAGCTCCCCCTCCAGAGTGAAGACGCTGAGGCGGGGGATACGCGGGCCGGTCCTCTGACCCAGCTCAGCCACGTAGAGGCATTTGTCGTGGATGCACAGGTCTGCGGGTCGGTTGGCGTCCCACTGGGTCCGGAACCCGCCATCCGGATCGAAGAGCTGGATGCGGTTGTTCTCCCGGTCGGCCACGTACACCGTGCGCTTATCGTCGACACAGATGCCGTGGACCAGGTTGAACTGACCCGGACCTGTGCCCGGCTCACCCCAGGAGAGGAGGAGCTCACCATCCCTTGAGAACTTGTGCACCCGAGCGTTGCCGTAGCCGTCCGAGACGTACAAGTTGCCATCGGAGTCCAGGGCTGCGTCTGTGGGACAGTTGAACGGACCAGCCGAGCGCTTGACCGTCCTCCAATCTCTGCCAACACACCTGGTGTCTGATGGCTGGTTCTTCTTCCCCAGCGTCATGAGCAGCTTCCCGTCAGGGGTGAACTTCTTGACGGTGTGGTCGCCGTCGGTGCAGTAGACCGAGTCGTCGGGACCGATGTAGAGGCCGTGAGGCCACGAGAAGTGCTCCCTCCCCCAGCACCGCAGAAAGTTGCCCCGAGAATCGAAGATCAGAACCGGGTCGACACCTCCCCGACTGAAGACGTAGACCTGATTCTTCGAGTTCACGCCCATGCCCACAACATCAACGAAAGGGGTGTAGAAGTGCTTACCCCACCCCTCGACAACCCTGTAGACGTGCTCTCCCTGTCCAAAAACCATAACTCGCACCACCTCAGGCTGTTTCGCTACTCTAGGCGACTCGAACGTAAATAGGTAACCTCTCCAGCCTTCGCTGGGCAAACACTGGCGAGAGCCCGAAAAAGCCGGGAACATCCTTATCAACCCGAGCGTCTGGTTAAGGTAAGACCAGTCTTTACAAATCTCTGGACGTGATGCACATGAAGAAATCCCTGGGAGCACGGACGATAGCTTTCCCAACCCCGGCATGGATAGTGGGAACCTACGACAAAGAAGGAAAGCCGAACCTGATGACTGCGGCGTGGGGATCGATCTGCTGCTCAAAACCCCCGTGCGTCGGAGTCTCCCTCAGAAAAGCCACGTACACCTACGGCAACCTGATGGAGCGAAAAGCCTTCACACTGAGCATCCCCCCGGAAGAGTACGTTAAGGAAGTCGATTACATAGGGATCGCCTCGGGAAGAAACGTGGACAAGTTTGCCGAAACGGGTCTAACCCCCGCGAAAAGCGACCTGGTCGACGCACCCTACGTGCAGGAATTCCCGTTGATCCTGGAGTGCAAGGTGATTCACACACTCGAGATCGGGCTGCACACGCTGTTTGTCGGGGAGATCCTTGACGTCAAAGCCGAACCGTCTGCGCTCGACGCAGAGGGCCTTCCACACATCGAAAAGGTCAAGCCGATCATCTTCGGCCCCGGCAAAAGCACCTATCACGGAATCGGGAAGTACCTGGGACAAGCGTTCTCGATAGGGAAGCGCACCTAGCGGAAATACAGATCGACCTACGGACACACCATCGACATTCTAGGAGCCCCTCTCTTCACACACCTTTTCACGATGCTGCTCGAGTCGTGATACAAGCCCTTCGCTCACCCTCAGCCTTCGTTCAAGGAAAACACATAGATATTCTTCGACACGTGAACTCTCCCTGGATGTTCAATGACCAATGACAGCGTAGTCTCCCTCGTGAAATCTGAAGGCGTTCAAGACGCTGTTAGAAAGGCTGTCGAACTGTGCGGGGGGATGAGAAAGCTCGTCAAGAAGGGAGACACCGTTCTCCTGAAACCCAACGTAAAGAACCCATCCACGCCCGGCTACGGAGTTATCACTGATCCCAGAGTCGTAGCGGTCCTGATCGACCTGGCAAGAGAGACGGGGGCAGGGCACATAGTAGTCGCGGAGGGTTCAGCCTACCCGAGCGGTGCATACCAGACCTTCGTATCCTTCGAGTACTCCGGCTACACCAAGCTGGCTCAGGAGAAGAACGTCGAACTCGTAGACCTGAATGGCTACGACAGCATAGACCTCAGGATTCCGAAAGGTGAGGTCTTGGACCGCGTCCGCGTGGGACGGAGAGTCACGAACGTCGACGTCACGATCAACGTCCCCGTCATGAAGACCCACGTAGAGGCGTTGCTCAGCTGCGCCCTCAAGAACTGGAGTGTCGGCATCGCCACGCGCGAGGAGAAGAAGCTTCTGCATCGCTGTGGACTGCACGACGCGATTGTGGATGTGCACGCCGCTGTGACCCCAAAGTTCAACGTTGTAGACGCGATCGTCGCACTCGAGGGGGACGGACCTAACCTGCCCCCCGGGAAAGCAAAGCCTTTGGGTCTAATCCTGGCTGGGAAGGACCCTGTAGCTGTCGACGCCGTCTCCGCGGCGATTATGGAAATCAACCTGAAGAAGGTCAAGCACCTTGTGAAGGCGGAGGAGCGAGGCATCGGCACTACGGACCTGACTCAGATCGAGGTCCTTGGGGACAAGATCGAAAGAGTGAAGACCAAATTCTTGCTGCCGAAGCCTAGGGGATAAGTCCTAGGCTCAAACCAGTTCTTAAAGAAGATTGTGAAGTCTGGAGGAAGAATTGTCAACCCGAAGACGGCTGTTCCCGGAGTGGGCTACATGGCGTACTGCGCGGGCACCGAGGGGAACGTCTTCGGGATCATGCAAGATGACCCATCAGCCAGGTAGGCTTCAAGGCAAATTCCCTGCGAAACGTGCTAAGTTGCCCTCAATTCATGCTCCCTGGTTTTCGAGCCCTGTAGAGAGCCATACTTCCGAACACCGTCATGAAGCGAGCTGTCACCCCAACCTGATCAAAGCCAACCTCGCTGAGCATCACAGGCAAGGAGCCTTCGATAAGGTCGGATGTCTCCTCAAGATGTCTCATAACCAAGGATATCAGGTGCATGAAGACGTTCTGCGGCTTCCCGAAGTCCGCCAAGTGTAGCTCTCCACCAGGTCTTAGCACTCGAAACGCCTCTCTCAGGCATCCGACCTTGTTCTCGCGGGTCAGGTGATGCAAGACCATGCTCGACACAACCCGATCGAAAGAGTCCCCGGCGTAAGGCAGATCAGTGGCCGTTCCGCGGTGCAACGCGATGTTTAAGCCTGATCTACCGACCTTCGACCTCGCGATCCTGAGGATCTCAGAGTCGCCGTCAAGCCCGATCACCTCAGCCTCGGGGTGAAACTCCTTGATAAGAACGGTGAGGGTCGCGGTGCCGCAACCCAAGTCGAGTACCCTGTGACCCTCTCCGATCCTTGCTTCCTCTACAAGGCGGCGCTTGAAGAAAGACTCCCGCATCGTCGAGCGCATGATAAAGTCGTAGACGGGGGTGAGGAGCCGGTAGTGGAACGCCGGGATGTACTTGTCGCTTCTCGTGTCCATATGTCTCCCCCTTTCTCGAACCGTCTAGTAGAGGAAGGGAATGAGCCTCTTTGTGGTCTTCATGTAGTCTCGATATGCGAGGCTCTCCAGCGGGGAGTGCCTCATCTTTCGAGAAGAACCTTGATAACATCTCTCTTCTCGCGGGCTAGGTCCGCCAGGCTCTTCAGCAGACCCCTCTTCGACGCCTCCCACACTTCAAGGGAGACGAGCTCGCCCTTCTTGTCAAAGCCGAGGAGGACATCGCTCTCAAGTAGCTTCTCGTCCACGACAGCTCCTTCCCTGAGCTTCAGGGTCAGAATATCTGCCTTGGGGTCGTACCTCAAGACTACATCCAACGCCCGCTTCTCCTCCTTGCGTCAACCGTCTCCTTCAGCGCACTGCTGTATATTACCGTTATTACAAGAATATCACCATTATTTTCCTCGTAGACCACTGCAACGCTGTGATTCAAGCTTAGGGCGACAAATCTACCAGTCTGGGAGTCATACAGAAGCTCGTCCGGGTCATTTATCACATCAGTAACAGTCCTCTCTGTCACGCCCAGCCTTCCTGAGTTCCTTGTAGAGCTTATCCTTAGCGTGATCTGTGAAAACGATCATTGCCTCTAGTGTTCCATTATCCTATTTTAGCATACACTTCCCTGAGACGTGCCCCTGGCACCAAAGGACATTTCTCGCGGGGAAAACGAGAGGATACCCGTGCACACTGATGAACTGATCAGGGCGCTACCGAAGGCGGAGCAGCACGTCCACATCGTTGGATCCATACGACCCGAGACCCTCCTCTGGCTCGCAGAGCAGGCTGGCGTGGAGGCTCCGTTCCACACCGTCGAAGAGGCCCACCGATTCTTCCAGTACCGAGACTTCCCCCACTTCATCCAAGCCTACACCACAATCCTCAATCTCATAACCCGCGAAGACCAGTTCGAGCGCATCACCTACGAACTCCTCGAAGACGAAGACCACTGCAACACCCGGTACGTCGAAGCTAGCTTCAGCGCCCCCGACCACGTCCTCAAAGGCCTAGACTACGACAAGATGCTCGATGCGATAAACAGAGGTGCGCACCGCGCCCAGCAGGATTACGGCATTGTGTGCAATCTGAGGATCGACCTGGTTCGCAACTACGGTCCCGCCTTAGGGATGGATGTCCTCAGCTGGATCGAGGGGAAGAGGGATAACGTCGTCTCTATAGACATCGGAGGCAGCGAAGACCGCTACCCGCCCAAACCCTACGCCCAGGTCTACCGCAAAGCCAAGGAGATGGGACTCCACCTCACCGCCCACGCTGGGGAAGCAGCTGGACCCAAGAGCGCCTGGGACGCTGTAGAGTATCTAGGCGTAGAGCGCATAGGACACGGAGTCACTGCTGTCCGAGACTCCGCTCTCATCAAACACCTCAAGGAGCGAAACATCACCATCGAAGCCTGCCCAACCAGCAACGTAAGAACAGGGGTCACACCAAGCCTAAGCCACCACCCCATAAGGAATCTCTTCGACTACGGTGTCAACGTCACCGCGAACAGCGACGACCCCACGATGTTCGACACAGACATGAACAACGAGTACCTTCAACTACACAAGGTCCTCGGCTTCACCGTCCCCGAGCTGTTCAGGCTGAGCCTCAACGCAGTCAACTCCTCGTTTCTCCCTCAAAAGCAGAAGGATCGCACCCAGGATGCCTTCGCCAAGGAGTACCAGCGAATCGTGAATAGGGCTGAAAGCTCGAAGCAGTGCGAACGATAGAGGAGTCAGCAAAGAGTCTGACCCTGACCCTCGAACAATCTTCGCGAAGTCTCGGGAGGAAAAACGAACACCAGCTCCCTCACTACGGGTGTTTGGAGACGTATTCCTCTGACGGACTGCTGGCTGACAACAAGTAGGTTGCGTCATCGCGTGCCCAGCCCAGTTAGGAGGCAGCACACGATGAGATTCTTGGAAGACCCTCAACAACGAGTCCAAATTGTTATAAGCTAACACGTATCTCGATGCGTGCAAAGGTTTTCGGTAGAGGTGTTGATCTTGAAGAGGATCTTGGAGGATATCCGGGTCGCAGACCTCACCCACGTCTGGTTCGGACCGTGGTGCACGAGGATCCTGGCCATGCTCGGCGCCGAGGTGATCACGATCGAGCCGCCCTGGGGAGGCTTGATCCGATACCGCCCGCCCGCCTTTGGCGACGCGAGCTCCGACTTCATGTGCATGACCACGGACAAGAAGGGTATAGCGCTGAACCTGAAGATGCCCTCGGCGAAGAAGGTCTTCTTCGACCTGATCAAGAAGTCGGATGTGGTTGTGAACAACTTCATGCCGGGGACCATGGAGAAGCTCGGAATCGCCTACGACACTCTCAAAGGGATCAACCCTCGGATCATCTACGCGGCCCTCTCAGGTTTCGGTCAGACGGGTCCCTACTCCCAGCGCCCCTCCTTCGCCCCAATCGGAGAGTCTTGGGCGGCGTACACGCGCCTGAATGGAGATCTGGTCGATCCTGAGGGTCCTCCCCTGCCCACCACCGACGGTTTCGGGGACCTAGTTCCTGGAACATGGGCGGCGCTCTGCATCATCGCCGCTATTCGGTACCGAGACCTGACGGGCGTTGGACAGGCGATAGACGTGAGCCAGATCGAGGTGGTCACCCACATGGTGACACAGTCCATCACCCTCAACCGACTGACCGGACTGCCCGCCTGGCAGGCTTGGAAGAAGTATTTTCCGGGTGTGAGCGGGATCATGAAGGCCTCCGACGGCTATGTGCGCATCGCAGCCGCCATGGGTCCTATGACCGACCGCCTCACCAAGGTTCTGGGCGTCGATCAGGCCACGACCGAGAACACTATGGAGTGGGTCTCGAAGCACACGGTGAAGGAGGTTGTGGATATTCTCACCGAGAATGATGTTCCGGTGGGGCCATGCAACAGCCTCAAGGACCTCTTCGACGACCCCCACCTCAAGGAGAGGGGGCTCTTCGTTGAGATCGACGACCCCCGGGTGGGAAAGTTGAAGCTTCCAGGATTCCCGGTCAAGTTCTCGGAGACACCAGGCGAGTTGAGGAGGCCTGCGCCGAGACTTGGTGAACACACCCAAGAGGTCCTTTCAACCCTTTTGGGATACACGGAACAGGAGATCGAAAAGCTGAGGAAGGAAGGGGCGATAAAGTAGATCGCCCAATCATCCCGGCCCCATAGAGGACGAAGCCTTCCTCCATTTCTTTCTTCCTGGGGAGACCCAGGAGCTTTCGGGTTCTGCAGTTTTCCAAGCTCCGTTGCTTTAAAATAGCGTGTGAAATGGATTTGATTCCTGAATAGATCGGTGAAAGATGCATGATTGAGGGGTCAGAGGCGTCGGAACTGAATCGTTTTTTCGATCCGAGGAGCGTTGCTGTTGTTGGCGCGTCTAGGAACCCGAAGAAGGCCGGTTTTGTCATCCTGAGAAACTTGCTTTCTTTTGGGTTTAGTGGTCGGATATTTCCCGTGAACCCCGAGGCGGATCAAATACTCGGGTTGAAAGCGTATCCGAGGGTTGATTCGATCCCCGAAGACGTTGAAACCGTCATAATAGCGACGCCCGCCGGATTTGCACCCGACATAATGACGGATTGTGAGAGGAAAGGGGTCAAAGCAGCGATAATACTGTCCGGCGGGTTTTCAGAAGAGGGCGAGGAGGGTGAAAGGCTTGAGAAAGAGGTGGTTCGGATAGGTGAGAGAGCTGGAATACGGATCATCGGACCCAATACAACGGGCGTAATAAACACTGAGAACGGTTTCACATCGTCTTTCAACAGTTTTTCAAACCTGGTGAAGGGGAACGTTGCTTTCGTCGCTCAGACCGGAAATTTCGGAGGAGTGGTGTTGGAGCAGATTTTCTCCTCTCATCTCTTCGGTGTGAGCAAGGTCGTAGGTCTGGGAAACAAATGCGACATCGACGAAACGGAGATCTTGGAGTACCTAGCCGATGACGCCAAAACACGGGTGATCTTCCTCTACCTTGAAGGGATTAAGAGTGGCAGACGCTTCCTAGAGGTTTCAAGAAGAGTGGCTGAGAAAAAGCCGATCATAGTTGTCAAGGGAGGCAGAACTGCCTCAGGCGCAAGAATGGCTATGTCACACACTGCCTCCCTGAGTGGAAGAGATGAAGTATTCTCCGCGGCCTGCAAACAAGCAGGTGTGGTGCGTGTTTCGGGTTTCGGAGAGTTTCTTGACCTGGCGCAGGCTCTCTCATCGCAACCACTACCCAAGAGCAACAGGGTTGCAGTGATGCACTTCTCCGGGGCGTGTCTTGTCTTGGGCACGGACATGATCCTTGAGAGGGATCTGAACATAGCAAGTCTATCTGGTGCGAGTATGAGAAAGCTTCAGGAGATCTCTCCGCAGTGGCACCGTGTGTCAAACCCGATTGACCTACAACCCTCGATCATGAGTGTTGGTGCGCAGAGAGCATACCAGGTGGCAATCGATGCGGCTCTCGAAGATGGCAATGTTGACGCGGTGATAGTTGGCATAGGCGCCGTGGAAGGAAACTGCCCAGACAATGTGTTGGAGCTTAATCTACGTCAAACAAAACCAGTTCTGTTCTGTTTCTACGGAAACAAGGCTATGAGTGAAAAAATGGTTGGAGATCTTCGAAAGATAGGGTATCCTGTATACGATTCGATAGAGAAAGCGGTAGATGTGCTATCAAGGATGTACCAGATTGGCAGAAGGGTGAGCAACCCACTTACTGCCTAGGACTCATCTAGTCAGCTCGATCTGGTTCAGGCGGCTTCTCGCAGCGGGTATCTGCCGTACTTTCGGGCTTCATCCACCATTGTGTATACGTTTTCAACCTTGACATTCGCGTGAAGCGAGTTGCTGGAAGCCAGGATGAATCCTCCGCCCTTGCCGGCGGCATCTACGCATCGTCTTACGTCCCTTCTCACGTCTTTCTCCCTACCATAAGGCAAGACGTACCTACAATCCACGTTGCCGAGCAGGCAGATCCTGTCTCCATACCTCTCTTTGACATCCCTTAGGTCCATGGCGCCGGGCTCGATCGGGTGCAGGCCGACTATCCCGGTGTTGACTATGTCGTCGAGAATCGGGTAGAGGTTGCCGTCCGAGTGCTTCATCACCGGGACTCCGTGCTTCTTTCCTATCTCGACGATCCTCTTCAGGTAGGGGAGCTCGTACTCTCTGAACAGCTTGGGACTCATCAGAGGACCGTGGTTGTCCGCGTAGTCATCCGTGACGAACAGAACATCCACACCCGCCTCCGCCATCGCCTCAGCAAACCTTTGACACGCCCTCCCAACCTTGTCCATGAGCTTTCTAGCGAAACTCCTGTTCCTGTAGAAGTCGACCACTATCTTGTCGATTCCTCCCCTGACCTGGAATGCTAGGTGCCAAGCGCTGTGGCACTGAGCCATGATGACCGTGTCTTCACTCCTAACCGGCTTCAGAATCCTCTCCATCATCTCGGTGATGTCTGGGTCGAAGGCGTCCGGGGGCTCGTAATCCTCCAGACTCTCGGGGGTGCCTACGGTTCCGCCGACGAAGTATGTGGTCTTGCCCTCCACGCTTGTCTGCATCACCCTGCCCCACTGGTCGACGAACCTCTTGTCGTCAACCGGTTTTGCCTTGTAATTCTTGGTGGTAAGGGAGTAATCGGACAGTGCTGCGACAGCGTCAAAATCGAGCCTTCTGCAGGCCTCAGCCATGGCGAGCCTGTAGGTTATCGAGGACCCCCACGTCTCACTCCCGCCTGTTAGGCTCAAGACGCCTTTGCCAATCCTCTTTGACTGAACCGCTCCTTCCCTCCGCAGTATCGCCTGTACGATCGGGGGATCCAGCCCCAAATCGGTTATCGGCACGAGGTCAGGCTCTCTGAGTTCAAGAGCGGCAAAGAACCTCTCCCTATGATTCATCCAACTCCCTCTCTATACCAGCCACTGCCTGCATATCCTCACCCCTTCGACAGCGGTCTTGCCCCAAGCATCAACTCCGTACCTCTTGGCTACATCCTCGTTTACCGCTGCCCCACCGACTATCACCTTCACCTTCTTCCTCAACCCCTCCTCGTTCAACTTCTCGACCACATTTCCGAACTCAGGCATGGTGGTCGTCAAGAGTGTAGACAAGCCCAGAATCCTCGCACTGTTCTCCCTTACAGCCTTCGCGATTCTTCCAGCCGGAACATCGTTTCCCAGGTCTACCACCTTGAAGCCTGAGGACTCCAGGAGCATGGCGAGGATGTTCTTGCCGATATCGTGCAGATCTCCTCTAACGGTGGCCAACACAACGGTGGCTATCGCCTTCCTCTCGTCTCCCTTATACTTCGGCTCCACTAGCTTCAAGACCTCCTTAACGACTTCGCCAGCCATGATCAACTCCGACAGGAAATACTCCTTGTCCTCGTACTTCCGCCCGACAACGTCCAAAGCCCGTCCAATCGCCTCGAATATCTCGTCAACCGACGCCTTCGAGGACCTGATCAGTTTCTTGTAAACGTCAACAGCGCCCTCAACATCAAGCTTGACGATAGACTCCTCAAACCTGTCGATCATTTTGATCGGTCGAGCTTTCGAAAGCCAAGGTAGATAAGCCTTGTGAGCAAAGCATTCCTCGTGAAAGACCGATGAGAGAGGTAAACATCGGTGTTCTAGGATACGGATTTGTACAGTCGTTCTTCCACATGCCTTGCTACAGGGAGATTCCTGGCGCGAACGTCGTGGCTGTTGGTGGACGAAACCCCGGGGCTGTTAAGGAGTTCGCCCAGAAATGGGGTGTAGAGAAGACCTATCCGGGCGATGGCTTCATCGAGCAGCTCTGCGAGGATCCAGAGGTCGACGTGGTGGATCTGGGTCTCCCCAACTTCCTTCACAGGAGGGCAGCCATCGCGGCTGCTGAGCATGGTAAGCACGTGATATGTGAGAAGCCCCTGGCGCGGGGCGTGGACGAGGCTAAGGCTATGCTGGATACTGTCGAGAGGGCGGGGGTGATCCACTGCTACGCTGAGAACCAGGTCTTCATTCCTCACATCACTTCTGCAAGAGAGTCGATCGAGAGGGGCGCCATCGGGGACGTCTTCTGGGTTAGAAGCAGGGAGGCTCACTTCGGACCCCACTCCGCCTGGTTCTGGGACCCCGAGCTTGCTGGCGGCGGCGTCTTGATGGACATGGGCTGCCATTCGATCGAGGTGGCTAGGCATCTCATCGGCAAGAAGCCTCGGGAGGCTTACGCCTGGGGCGCCACGCTCGTTCACACGACGAGAGCTGAGGACAATAGCCTTGCCCTCGTCAAGTACGAGGGGAACGAGCTCGGTCAGTCGGAGAACAGCTGGGCGGCTCACGGTGGTCTCGACCTGAGGTTTGAGGTCTACGGGTCTGACGGCGCTTTCTTCATCAACCCCACAAGGGAGACGGGCTTGGAACTCTTCACTGTCGCCCCGGAGAGGAGGGTTGGGTACATCGTTGAGAAGGCGGAGGCTAAGACGGGCTGGATGCACCCGGTTTGGAGGGAGCACGAGGTCTACGGCTACCTGTTTGAGCTGCAACACTTCGTCTCATGCATACAAAAGGGAGAGCTGCCGAGAGAAACGTTCAAGGACGGATACATCGTCAACTGCACACTTGACGCATGCTACGCTTCAATGAAGTCTGGGAAGTGGGAGCCTATACGCACACTCTAAAATGCCCGCCACGCGGGTGACTTGATGCATGAGCTGGTGGGAAAGCGTCTATCTGGGCTCACCTCCCTGGGACATAGGGAGACCCCAGCCGGAGATCGTGGAGCTGGTAGAAAGACAGGAGCTTCGAGGGGGCAGGGTCCTGGACATCGGGTGCGGGCTGGGAGACAACTCGATCTTCCTGGTCAAGAAGGGGTTCTCCGTGGTCTGCATGGACATCGCGCACCTCGCCATTAGGAGGGGGAAGGCGAAGGCTGCCAAGGAGAGGGTTGAGGTCGACTTCAGGGTTGGCGATGCCCTGAAGCTAGACGAGTACTATGACGAGGGGTTCTTCGACGCGGTCGTGGACTCTGGGATGTTCCACACGCTGGGCGACGATGAGAGACCTATATTTGCCAGGCAGATCCGGCGGGTCCTTGCCACGGGTGGGAGCTACTTCATGCTCTGCTTCTCCGACAAGGAGCCCGGGGATTGGGGGCCTAGGAGGGTCAGCAAGCGAGAGATCGAGGAGACCTTCTCGGGACTATTCAGGGTCAACTACATCAGAGACGCGTACTTCGCCACGAGGCACCACAGGAAGGGGCCTCAAGCGTACTTGGCGTCAATGACGAAGGTTTGAAACGTAGGGCGTCTCTGTGAACCTGCTTCCCTCGTAGCAAATTAATAGTGGCGGCTGACCAGTTCATAGGCAGAGCTCATCAGCATATTCGGGAGGAGGGTTGGAGGTAGTATGACTCGCAGGGGATTCTATGTCGAAAGGTTAGTCGGAGAGGTCGAGAGGGAGCTCGGCGACCTGGTCAAGAAGATCTCCCGCCACCCATACATTCGCAGTCTTGAGGCTGGAAAGATCGAGAAGGAGAGGCTCGGAGTGTTCGTCCAACAACAGTATCACACAGTCAACAGCGACCTGAGGAGCCTTGCCCTTGTGGTGGCGAAGGCGAAGACTAGGGAGACGCGGGAATTCCTCCTCGGTTCCTTGAACGTAGAGGCTGAGGCGTTGAAGCACCTGTTAGCCCTAGGCGAAGCCCTAGGATTGGGCGAAGACGCGCTGAGGAGGTCAGAGCCCATAGCCGTGGCGCAGGCGTACGCGAACTACGTTACCAGCCTTGTCCTTTACGGGTCTGAACACGAGCTGATAGCCGCGTTTTTGGTCGACATTCCTGTCTGGGGCGGAAACTGTGCGAGAGTTGGCAAGGCTTGGGAGCAACAATACGGGGTTCCCACTCAGGCTCTCAAGTTCTTTGAGATATTCTCCGCTCCGCCTGGAGAGGATTACAGGAAGATCGCTCTCAGGATAATCGGAGCTGGCTTGACGGACGAGCACGACACTTGGAAGGTCAAGACAGCCTGCCGCTTGTTACTGGAGTATGAGCTGATGTTCTGGGATGCCATCTACAAGGCTTCGTTTTGAGAGCCTGTAAACGCTATGCCCGTCCCAGCGGTTCAGACATACAGTGTACTCGGAGGCCCGAGCGAGAAGGCAAGATACCTCACGAACTGCTCCTCAGGGATGACTCCCGAGAGCTCGAGGGACTCGTTTATCACGGTCTTAGGAACGCTCATGATGTTGTACTTCTCGGTCAGGTGTGGAAAACTACCTGCCTCCACCATGTCCGCCCTTACAAGCCTGCTCTCTATGGCAAACCTGTTGGCCGCCCTCACCATCGTGGGACAGTAGGGGCAGGTTGTCATGGTGAAGACCTGGATGTGAACTGACCTCGTCAGGTCTCTCAGCCGTCTCCTCGCGTCCTCTGAAAGAGCGGTCTGCCCGCTCGAGACGTCTGTGATAGTGTCAACGAGCACGGGCAGCTGGTATCCAGCCGGCACTCCGTAGAAGCGTATGCCGTAGTCTCTTTCTCCGCTCAGGGCGATCGCGGGGATCTTATCGACTCCTAGCTCCTTGACTCTGCTCTCATCCTTCCTGAAGTCTAGAACATCTACCTCGACCTTGTCCGAGGATTTTCCGATGTCTTCAACGAGCTGCCGAACATCCGAGCAGATCCGACACTCAACCTCTTGTGTGACGTATGCGATTCTAACCTTGCCCGTCATCCTCTCCGCTAGTCTCTTCGCAAGAGTGTCGGGCAACACTGCTGTTTCCCCGGTTGTAAGACACGGGCTCTCTTGGGATTAACCTTTCGGGGTGGGAGAATCTTAATTAGCGTAGTCTTTCGAATGTCTGCGGGTTAGGTGAGGGACGTATGCCCATCTGGGAGTTCGAAGGGAAGAAGCCGAGGATAGATCCAACCGTATTCGTGGCGCCTACCGCAACGATAATTGGAGACGTAGAGATCGCCGCTGAGAGCAGCGTCTTTCCGAGCGCCGTCATAAGGGGCGACTACAACCCGGTTCGAATCGGAAGAAAGTGCAACGTGCAGGACTCCGTCTCCATCCACTCGACTCCTGCTGGTCCCGTGGTCATCGGAGACAACGTCTCGATAGGACACAACGCCATCGTCCACCGGTGCACCGTGGGGAGCAACGTCATCGTGGGGATGGGGGCGATACTCCTAGACGGTTCGAAGACCGAGGACTGGGTGATAATAGGGGCTGGCGCCCTGGTAACTATCGAGTCTGTCATTCCCTCTAGGAGCTTGGCCCTCGGGATGCCCGCCAAGGTCGTGAGAGAGCTGGATGAGAAGGGGCTGGCTCAGATAACCGCAAACGCCGACGGCTACCACAAACTGTCCAGGCGGTACCTGAGCCAGATGGACAAGTTCAGATAGCCGGCTTCTGCTCCAAGACAGCCTGTCTGCCTAGTTCGAACGCCTGTATGTTCTGCTCAGCGGCTCGACCTAGCCTTTCTCGTATAGACTCTCTGAGATGGTCCTCTGTAACGGGTACTACGCCCGTTCCGGCGAGAGCTCCCACCATCACGATGTTCTGGGTGATGTATCCCCCCGCCTTCTCCGCGAGGGCGTAGCTGTCTAGGGTGTAGACCTTAGCCGGGATCCTTCGACAGGACTGGAGTATCTCGTCTATCGTCGGGTAGGGGTATCCCATGGTCGTGACCTCGACTGGTATTATCGGCCGCATATTCGTGACGACCACCCCGTCCTTGACGAGGTATCGCACCGCACTTCGAAGCGCCTCTAGCGGCTCGAGCCCGACCACGACCTCGCACTGCTGGGAGGGAATGAGTGGACCGTAGATCTCTGTCCTCCCGAGCCTCACGTGGCTTGAGACGGGTCCGCCTCTCTGTCCAATCCCGAAGGTCTCGCCTATCGCCACGTGATAGCCCGCCTTTATCGCGGCGTCCCCGATGATCCTGGACGCGAGGATGTTCCCCTGCCCGCCAACCCCGGCTAGGATTATGTCTAGGGTCTGCTTCGCCATGTTACCCACCTCCTCTGCTCGGCTTTATCGCCTTCGCCTCGCAGACCTGGATGCAGGTCCCGCAGCCCCTGCAGAGCGCGTCGTCGATGAACGCCTTCCCCGCTTTGGAGTCCCAGGAGATCGCTGGACAGCCATAGGTCTCTATGCAGATCCTGCACCCGTTGCACGCCTCGGGGTCGACGGCGAAGGGCTTCACCTCTATTCCCCGCCTTCTCCACTGTCTCAGCTGCTCGGTGGAGCAGAGCCTCCTGCAGACGACCACCGCAACTCCAGGAGACTTCAGAGCCTCCAGCATTACCTCCTTCGTCTTCCGCATGTTGTAGGGGTCCACGACCTCCACGAACTGCGCACCGCAAGCTCGGACTAGATCCTCGATCTTCATCGGCGTCGTCTGCTCACCGGTTGCTAGCACTCCGGTCCCCGGGTGAGGCTGGAAGCCGGTCATGCCGGTGACGCTGTTGTCGAGTATCACGATCTTCGCCTCGGCGCGGTTGAAGACCGCGTTTATAAGACCAGGGATCCCCGCGTGGAAGAACGTGGAATCCCCTATGAAGCTGACTGTAGGCGCCTCAAGCCCGGTCTGGGTCGATCCGTTCGCCAGCCCTATGCTCCCGCCCATGCAGAGGAGGGCGTGGAACATCATCTGAGGAGGGGAGAGGAGCATCGCGTAGCACCCGATGTCCCCCACCCCGAAGTACTGCCCTCCGTTGAACTCCTGAATCGCCTGCTTGAAGGCGTAAGCCGCGCACCTGTGGGAGCAGGCGGGGCAGAGGGCGACCATCCTCGGCGGGACAGATCCGCGCAGCTCCTCGAGGAGCGCACTCCTCCCCACGCTCAATCTCTGAAATTCTAGTCCAGCGGTCTTCGCTAGAGACTCGGTGCATAAGTCGGCGTCGAGCTCACCCACCGCCGCCACGTTGCCCGTCGCCTTCCCCAGGATTCTCGTCCTCAGGTTGAGCTGTTGGGCGAGCACCCGGAGGTTCCTCTCGATGAAGGGCTCGGTCTCCTCGAAGACGAGGACTCTGCTAACGTTGGAGAGGAGCCTAGTCGCGATGGTTGTGGGGAGGGGGTTTGACATGCCCACCTCGAGGAAAGCCACCTTACCGCTCAGACCCAGCCTGTCCAGGGCCTCCCTCGCGTAGAGCCTGCACACGCCTGAAGCGACGACCGCAAGCTCCTCCCCGCCGTCCATCCTCAGCCTGTTCCCGGGGAAGGAGTCGGAGATCTCCCTCGCCTTGGGCAGCCTCTCAGCGTGGATCTTCTGGTGGGCGTACTCGGTCGCCGATCTGCCGGACATGATCGCTTCGGTGTAAAGCTCCAGCAGCCCAGCCGAAGCCTCGGGCTTCTTCCTCGCCTTGGGTATCGGCCCCAGGGTGACGTCGCCGCTCGCGTGACAGACCCGCGTCGTAAGCCTGACCATGACCGGCGTTCTCAGAGCCTCCGAGATCTCGAACGCCCTGACCGTGTAGTCCTTCGCCTCCTGCACGTCCGACGGCTCTAGGACGGGTATCTCCATGAACTCCCCCAGTATCCGGTTGTCCTGTTCGTTGGCTGAGCTGTGCCCCTTCGGATCGTCCCCGGACGCCAGGACCATGCCGGCTGTGAGGATGGGCCACTGACAGATGTGCATCAGGGGGTCCATACCCCAGTTGACGCCGAGGTGCTTGCAGGAGACCATCGACTTGGCTCCGACGAGCGCGGCGCCTATCGCGGCCTCTATCGCGACCATCTCGTTGACCGACCACTGGGCGTGGAAGCCAAGCTCGTTAGCCACCTCGCCCAGCGCCTCCAGAATCTCCGAGGCGGGTGTTCCCGGGTACGACGCGGCTACCCGGACTCCCCCCTCCACCGCCCCCCTGGCCACGGCGTGGTTCCCCATCATCAGAACCCTCTTCTCGGGGGCGTCGAGGCTGATCAAGCTCTTGGACAAGCGCGAACCTCCAGAACAGGTTTCCGAACCCATTTTTTGGTTGTCAAGATATATAGAGAGTTCACAGAATCAGGAGGGCTTTGGGCTTAAAAGTGCAAGAAAGAGGGGTTTACGAACGCCCGACGGGAGTTGCATCCTCTAGGATGCTGTGAAAACCTAAATAGAAGTGATGAAGTGTCTACGTTAAGCCATTTTTCGGATGATGCTGAGATTGACGCCTAGAATCGGAGACCCAGCGGTCTGGGTTGAGGGCATCATAAAACAGTTCATAAACACGTCTCCCGAGAACACCCTGAAGAACAGGGAGAACGAGAGGGCGTGGGCTGAACCCCTCGTAGGCTTCTCAAGCGGAGCCGACCCCCTCTATCAGTTCTACAAGAGGGATATCGGCGAGTTCTACCTGCTGCCCATGGAGATATTCGCCCAAGCCTTCCCAGAAGAAAAAGCAACGCCGGGTCAACTGACGGTGATAAGCTGGATACTGCCTCATACAGAGACTACGAAATCGGAGCACAGGAAGCAGACAAGGTTTCCGACCGAGCGCTGGGCTAGGGCGCGCATCATCGGGGAAGAGGTCAACGACAAGCTCCGCAGACACGTCGCCTCCGCACTCCTTGAAGCCGGGCACAAAGCGGTGGCGCCGGCACTCTCTCCCCTCTGGGAGGCGAGAAAATCCGAGAAGTACCTCTACGCATCGACCTGGTCGGAGCGGCACGCAGCGTACGCTGCTGGTCTCGGAACCTTCGGCCTCTGCGACGGACTGATCACCCCCAAAGGGAAAGCCATGCGCTGTGGTTCGGTGATCGCCAGGATCGATATCCCACCTTCGAAGAGGCCGTACAACAACTACCATGCCTACTGTCTCCACTACGCGAAGGGGACGTGTGGAGAATGCATCGACCGCTGCCCTGCCGGGGCAATATCCGAAGCGGGCCACAACAAGGCGAAATGCAGAGAGTATGTGGACATGACTAGGCAGTACGTCAGAACGAACTACAACTTCGAGGGGTACGGGTGTGGGCTATGTCAGACAGGAGTACCCTGCGAATCAGGCATTCCTGAGGGAATTGACCTAGAGTGACTCTCCGGGGCTTGCGAAGAATCTGAGGAGATCAGGTCGCTTCTCTTCGCCGATATGATGCAGGCGAGATGCACCTTACACCCTTCCGAGTTTTCGTCGCACTCCACGAGGCTCTTCTCGAGCCCGCTCGTCTTTGCGCCTTTGATCTCCTCGATGGCTCTCAGCGCTTTCTTCACGTCGTCGCCTTCTCCTTCAATAATCATGGTGGTTGCTCCCTCAGCCCCTGATATCCCGCCTCTCCCTATGACGGTGCACTTCACGTTCGCCAGAATCGCCAAGGCATCTCTCTCGGTAACCACCTTCCCCACGAGCGGTATGAGCCCTACAGCCATGCCGTACGCCGCGTCCACACGCTTTCTGCCGGCTGCGCTCACCGCTTCGCTGACGGTGTTGGGGATCAACTTCTCCAGTCCAACAGCGATTATCATGCTCACCCCCTCAGCCATGATGCCTGATATTGCTCTGCCAGGCCTGCCCCCGAGCGGGGCTCCCGCCATCATCGCCGCGTTTCCGTTGACGTCGAGGGCGTTGGCGCCTATAACTACGATATCTCCGCTCGCCAAGCCGGCGACTTCGTCCACAAAAGTCTCGTCTATGTTTCTTGCTCTACCATTCTCGATCAGGATGCTGTGCGGATAGTCGGAGACCACGTGCTTCGCAGCGGTTGCCCCTCTAGGCGTTATCCTCCCGCTGATCCTAAGCGGCATCTCAGCCAGAATCTCTGAGAGGGCTGAAACCGTCGTCCCGCCCTTGAGGATTATCTTTCCATTATTCGCCGCGCTCTTGACCTCGGGGAGTGACGCGATCGCTCTAGCGATCAGGAGCTTCGACTCCGGAACCGTGAGGGATACCTGCGCCTTCATCTAACTCCCACCGTCCTAGACAGTACGCTCCATGCTCAGGAGTGTGTCTTATTCAAGCTTGTCCTTCGAGGAGGATCTCTGCCGCTCACGGTCGAGGGCTGCGCATCCCGGGGAGGGTACATCTTCGAACAGGACAGCGTGCTCTCCAAGCTTCTGAAGGAAGGAAGCGTACACCTCGTTGAGCCGAACTACGGAGAAATAGAAAAAGCCCTCGAGGAGATAGGCTGAGCCGCAGCCCTCCCACCAACACCTAGCCACTCAGATGCCACGCCACTTCTAAGCTCACGGCTTTCTTGTTCTAGAATCGATGAGGACTGTAGGATGGGCTACATCCCAATGACCAGGGATCAATACGTTTTAATCAGCCTTCCGTCCCAATGAACGCTCACAAGAGCGCTTTGTGGTCTTGGAAGGCAGGACAGCTGCACGAGGATATGAAGCTCCAGTTTGGATGAGGGGCAGAGCTTGAGAAGTAGGATCCTGACCACGGTTTTCCTGATGATCGGTTTGTCCTCGCTCGCGATAGGCTTACACCAGGGTCAGCTTGGCGAGATGCTGAGGCTGATAGGTGAGCTCCTCGGCGCTTGCAGAGCTGGGCTGCCCTGAGGGCAAGTCTGGGCACGGAGATCTGGAGAGATGGGGCTCAGGGAGAGAATCAGGTTCAAGGTGCTATGGGTCAGACTCCCGGTTCAGATAGCGTTTCTCCTGTTCTCGTGGACCATCGGTTCCGAGGCGGTTAGGGTTGCCTTGGGGGATCGGCTGGAAGTTGGACTTCTGCCCGAAAGCGTCCGGACGGTGTTGAGGCTACTTTACGAGGCTCTCAGCCTGCCCCTCCTCTCCTTCGGAGCGGTTCAGGTGATGCTCTCGAAGCCCTACTTTCCCTGGCTCGCAGCTGGGATCCTGATTCTGATGCCCCTGATCCTGGGAGGAGCTTTCTGCGGGTGGGTCTGCCCCTTCGGGTTGGTTATGGACCTTCTCTCATATGTCAGGAGGAAGCGGGTACAGATCTCGCCCAGAACCCATTCACAGGCTCGGAGGATTAAGTACGTGGTGCTGGGCCTCACGCTCGTCGTGAGCGGGAGCCTCGCAGCCGCCCTCGCCTCGGGGGGTGGCGACGATTATAGGACTGCGCTCGGAGCCTCAGCCGCAGCACCGTACTACAGCGTCTCCCCTGCCACCACCATCTTCGTGCTGATTCCTGAGCTCCTCGCGAAGTTTCAGGAGAGCCCCGGAGTCGCAGCCTCGACCTGGGAGGAGCAGTGGGAATTCCTCTCAACCACGCCAATCCTTCTCTATGCTAGGCTTGTCATCGCCGCTATCACGGTCTTGGGAGGCGTTTACATCTCGAGGTTCTGGTGTCGGTACTTCTGTCCACTGGGTGCTATGATCTCGGTCTTCAGCAGAGTGGGCTTCCTCGGGTTGCGAAGGGACCCGGTTAAGTGCGGGAAGTGCCGGGAGTGCGTCGAGAGGTGTCCTATGGCGGTCAGGATACTCGACCTCCCCTGGGAGAAGCTCACAGACCCCGACTGTACAATGTGTCTCGTCTGTCGAGATGCCTGCCCTCAAAGGGCGATACGCCCCAAGCTCTCCTAGGCGAGCCCCCAGCCGGCCTATCGGCAGTTCTTTTGCTCCAAGTCTCAAGAAGAGCTTTAACACGACCCACGCAATGTATTTCCAATCGGGAGGGAGGCAGTGACGACCACTCTCAGATACTTCGGAGTGTCAGCCTTCGAGATAGCAAGCAGGAGGGGGACGAGGATCATCGTCGACCCCTTCATCTCGAAGAACCCGATCTGCCCGGTCAAGCTTGAGAATATCACAAAAGCGGACCTCATTGTGGTCACCCACGGGGCGGCGGATCACATGGGGGACGCTGTTGAACTGCAAAAAAGAACAGGCGCCACACTGGTTTGTGGATCCGACGTAAGGGTCCACGCCGTGAGAAACGGGGTTCCGAGGGAGAGAATCGTCTCGATGCTGTGGGGGGACAAGGTGGAGGTGAAGGGGATCGACTTCAAGTGTGTCGAGTGTCGACACATCTCCTTCTTCCAGTCAGGTGACAGCTACCTATCAGGGGTCCCCCTAAGCTACGTCATCTCCCCTGATCCCGGCGTGAGAATCTACAACGTAGGCGATACCGCCCTGTTCAGTGACATGAAGCTGATCGGGCAGCTGTACAGACCGAACCTCGCGCTGATGCCGATCGGTGGGTCGCCCTCGGTCACAGGTGGGTTCGGGCATCTTCAGCCGTACGAGGCGGCGCTTGCGACGCAGTGGGTTGGACCCGAGGTGGTGATCCCGGTCCACTACGCCCCGGACTCAAACGACGCCCAGCTCTTCGCCGAGCACCTCAGGCTGCTCGCTCCAACCGTTAAGCTCAGAGTCCTGAAGCCTGATGAGACCTTCGATTTCAGCCCAGGCGGAACAGCCTAGGAAGGCACATCCACATCGTCAATCCGGCGGGTGCCTCGATGTCGTGCGGCGAGAGTAGATCCGAAAACCGCCACGACCGCTTATCACAACGGCGTCCTAGAGGTAACGCTCAAGAAGCTGAGGAAGGCAAAGCCGCGGAGCAGGCGGATCCAAGTTCAGTGAACCTCTAATTATTGTCGGACCGCAGGCTTCTATCTCAGATTCGGGGCTTAGCAGTGGGAGTGAACCACAACAAGACCGCCGCAACGGCGAATATAACCGTGGACAGAGGGAAGACCTGCCAGATCCCCCAAGCCTCAGCGACGAGAGCTCCTAGAACCGGCGCCACTCCGCCGATCAGGCTCGACGGGAGGAAGTACAGAGCATACCCCAGCCCCCTCCTTCCTTTGGACGTGTACTGCGCCACAAGAGACGCCGCCGCAGCCATACTGGTGTAGCTGAAGAACCCGTAGACCAAGAGGGCCACGATGAGAGCCTCCAACGTCTGAGCTAACGCCACGCCCAGCGCACCGAGCAGGTCTCCGACGAACGCCACGAAGAGCCAGCGCTTCTCTCCCAGCCTGTCGGCAATAAAGCCTCCGCTGGGCGCGGCTACGATGCCGCAGAGGGGGATGAGTCCGAGAATTAAGCCCGCTAGGGAGGGTGACATGCCCCTAATCTGCACGAGATAGGGGGTCGTGAACGTTGAGATGGCTTGAGACCCGATCGCCTTGATGCTTATGACGGCCAGAAACATCACGAAGCCGAGGGTCAACGTGGCTCTGAGGCTCTCTCTTGACTGGCTCACCGCTTCGACCTTCGCCTTGCCCGGCTTCTTGGGTGCTCTCAGTTTGAGCCAGAGGAGGATGACGATGCTGAGCAGGGCTGGGATCGACCACATCATGTAGATCATCCGCCACCCGATGACCGTCAGCAGTAGCCCCACGGAGATTGGGCCGAGCGCGAAGCCGAAGGTGCCCGCCCCTCCTTGGATGCCGAGTGCCCTGTTCCTGTAGGCGGCTGGGAAGAGCTCGCTCACGATGGCGTAGGACGGAGGGTGGAAGATTGTGGTCGAGAGGGCGAGCAGGGATAGCGCGATAACGATCACCGGGATATTCGAGGCTAGGCTCATCATCACAGCGGCTGAGCCTGTCAGCGCGAGGCTGAAGGCTACGAGGTAGTAGTTGTCGAACCTGTCAGCAATAATCCCAGAGGGGAGGTACATCAGACCCTGAGCTATCAGCGGGATGGCAACCATAAATCCCACGGTTATCAGGTCTAGTCCGAACTCTGTCATGAAGACGGGGATAAGCGCCAAGTGCGCCTGAACGAAGACGTGGTTGAGGGTGTGAGATAAGGCGACGACCAACAGGTAGAGCTTCAGGGGCTCTCTCACGCTCGATCCAGCTTCTGACGTCATTCCAGCAGGTCACTGAGTTTCTTGATTGTTTAGAGGGCAGACTGTAGCCATCACGTAGTATTTTAGCCTTTTAGAGCTTGATGGAGACGTAGGGTGTGCGCAGAAGGATGATAGCCAAAACAGATAAGCAGATTTGATTCTCTATCCGTTTCCATGAAGGAACCCTCTACGGCGCCCAGGTATCGCTGGGTTGTGCTATTCGTCTCGCTCTACGCGTTCGTCGCCTTCGCATTCGCGTTCCAGCTGGTTCCTCCTCTGCTGAGCTCCGTTATCCACGAGTTCGGCGTCAGCCACGCCCAAGCCGGACTCCTCATGTCTATGGTTGTGATCCCGGGGATCTTCCTAGCGATACCCGCGGGGATACTCGTGGACCGCTACGGGGTGAGACTAACCGGCTCTATCTCAACAGTCCTGATCGCTATCGGCTGCTTCGTCACGGCGATAGCCGGCTCTTTCGAGGCGGCGCTCGTCGGAAGGCTGATCCTCGGCGTCGGGAGCGCGTTCATAACAACCGCGATGCCCGCCCTGATCCCCCAGTGGTTCCCACGGGAAGAACTCGGCAAGGCGATGGGAATCTTCGGGATAAACATGCCCCTCGCGTCCGTGGCAGCCTTCTCGTCGGCGAGCGTGCTAACCCTCACCCTTGGATGGCGCTTCCCCTTCTACATAGGCACAGCCATAGCGGCGCTGAACGCGATCGTGTTTCCTATCCTCGTCAGGGAAGGACCCTTCAGGCGAGAGCACGGACCGGTTGGCCGCCAAGCCCTCAGAAGCGTCGAAGCGTGGAAGGTGGGTGTGACTTGGCTGCTCTTCAACGGCGCAGCCTTGTCGTTCACAACGTGGTCCCCGAAGGTGTTCGAGGACTTCAGGGGCATGAACCCGGTTCAGGCGAGCCTCCTGGCGAGCATCCTGATGCTGGCTGCGATCCCCTGCACACCTCTGTTCGGCTCGATCTCTGACAGGATAGGGAGGCGCAGACCCCTGATGGTCATCGGCTCGACACTCATGGCGGGAGCCCTCGTGGCGGTTGCCTATGCTCCAGATGCGGCCCTGAGAGTCTCGATAGTCGCGCTGGGTGTTGTTGCCGCGATGGTGCCGCCAATGGTGATGGCTCTGCCTCCCGAGATCCTGGGCCCAGCCCAAGCGGGTACCGGCTTCGGGATAATAACAATATGCCTCAACACGGGCATAGCCGTGACCTCACCTCTCATAGGACTTCTCCTAGACACAACCGGCTCACCAACCATGAGCTTCCTCGGAATGGCGCTCTTCGCGGCGGCGGGAGCGGCGGTCGCCTACACGCTAAAGACCAAATAGACTCCCACTCAAACTACTGGTTCACAGGTCCCATGAATTGGCGGCGAGAAGGTTACAATCATTCATGGAGCAGCTGAAGAGTAGCCTCCTCCAAGCGCTAAGCCCCAGGAACCTAGCATTCTACGGCACGTCAATCATCGTGCTCGCCGTCGTCTCCTTCCTCTTCCCCTACCAGAACCAGGTCTACCTATCGATAGCGGCAGGATTCGCAGTCGCAATATTACTCATTATATCGATGGTCTTGACCCGCGGCTTCGCTCTGCTCGACCTAGTCTTCGCGGCGGGGATCGGGTTTCTCCTTGTCGCCCTCTTCAAAAGTGACCTCCCCGTGCGAGCCGTGCTCGAAAACGTTAGGCACTTCTCTCTGATCCTCTCGGTGGTTCTCACTGGCGCATACTTTGTTCTAAGAGTCCTTCAGGGGAGTCGTACTGGCTCACACGCTATATCCGTGAAAAGCCTCTCCGACTTCCTCTCGGTCTGCAGCGCAACCCTCTCGTCGGAGCTCTGCTCCTGTCTGCACCCCGTTCTGCTCCTGGAGAGCCTCGGGATAGCGGCTTTCCTGCCAAACCAGGTGAGGCTTGGCTTCGTAATGATGATGACCACTCTCGTCGCGCAGATCCGAGCAACATATGTATCTTACGAGTTGAGAAAGCGCGGGTTTACCATCAAGACAAGCCTCCCCTGGAGGAAGCGGGGATGAGATCGCCGGACCTTTCACTCCGTCGTTATAATTGCCCTCCCGCCTGGCCTCACTTTCTCAGTTTCAGAGAGTAGCCCCTCCTCCCGGCAACTTCGCCCAAGATTGCGCGCAAAACCCTGGATTTCTCCTTCATCTCCAAACCCTCTGATCGTTTTCTAGCCTTGTTCAGCGCGCTCCTCAACTCCTCAACCTCGAGTACGGTTGCGGCTATGCAGAAGTGGGTCCTCGACCGCCCCTCGTTGAACTCCAGCAGCATCTCCCTCAGCAATCCCCCTCTGATCTTCTGTTCTTCCTCAAACTCGTCTACGCCGCTCCTACTGATGCGGGAAATGTTATCCTCCAGCCTTTGATAGCACACGAACGAATCATGCTCCCTGCCGAACTCTCGATGCTTCTTCCACTTCCCGCAGACCCCGCTTTCCCCGCAGTCCCAGCAGAACTCGATTCCCTTCCTCTTCACCGCGCAGGTGATCAAGGAACACCCGACAGCCATCCTAGACTCGCTCTTACACCCACCACACCTGCTCTCACCCTCCGCATGGTACAGGGGACAGAGCCTGCACGAGAGCCCGCAGACTCCTATCTCAGGGTGAACGCTGCGAGACGACACTCACTTCTCTCCAATCACGAACCGCATGATCGGACGAGTATCGGAGCGGCGGAGAACCTCGACAAACCCCGCCTTCCTGAACGCAACCGCCAAACCAGTGTAGGCGAAGGCGTCAGGAGTCCTACCCTTCTTGGGTTCCACGGGGTATCCCTCCACGATCCTGCCTCCCTGCCCGCGAACATGCTCCACCACGGCTCTCAGGAGAGCGGTGCTTACGCCTTTGTGCCTGAACTGCTTGGCAACGTAGAAGCAGACTACAGACCAGACAGGCTTTTCGTCGACGCGCTTGAGTACTCTTGAGCGTTCGAGGGTGGGGTAGGACTCTCTGAGAGCGACAGCGCACCACGCGATGGGCTGGCCCTGGGAGTATGCGAGGATTCCAGGAATCTCGCCCGAGTCCACTATTCTCTTCAGAGCTTTCCGATTTCCCTCACCCTTCTGCCTCACGAACTCGGATCGTTTGAGCCGCCACCACATGCACCAGCAGCCCCCGGAGGCTCCGTGTTCCCCGAATAGCTTCTCCAAGTCCGCCCATCGCTCGGGCGTTAGCGGGTGGAACTCGAGGTCAGGGACATCGGACATCACGGGTCACCTACTTATCTCACAGTATTGTTTGGCGTTTGAAACGCTTTCCCCGTCGGTTCGTGCTGATCTGGTGCTCGAAGCCCCGTGCCGCCAAGGCTGAAGCCCGTAGGATCGACCTTACCCTCCTTCGACTGTGGACCGCCACCTAGAGATGAGCTTTCTCCCACCCTGCCTCGCGATCTCCCCCGCCACTCTCCGACCGAGCTCGGCGGGGCGGTCGACCGGACCACGAAGAGAGGAGTGAATCTCCTCCCTGCCATCGGGGGAGAGGATCGAACCGTAAAGGGTAAGCGTGTCACCCTCCGCTCGAGCAACCGCTCCTAAGGCCGCTCTGCACCCCGCGCCAAGCCGCTTTGTGAGCGACCTCTCGGAGAGGACCTCAGCCATGGACGGCGCGTGATTTACAGACCTAAGCAATATCGTCAAACTCTGATCGCCGCGCCTCGCGACGACAGCCATAGCCCCCTGTCCGGGAGCGGGAGCGAACGAGTCCAGGAGGAGCCTCTCCGAGATAAGGTTGCTCATCCCAAGCCGAGACAAGCCCGCTTCTGCCAGCACGACCGCGTCAAGCGACCCCTCCTCGATTCGGGAGACTCTCGTCTCCACGTTACCTCTGATTGGGATGATCTTCAGGTCGGGTCGAATTCTAAGCAGCTGCGCCTTCCTGCGTGGGCTACTAGTACCGACAGTGGCTCCGCGTGGCAGCTCCGAGAGTTTTTCGCCTCTTCGAGAGACAAGCACGTCGTTAGGAGACTCTCGCTCCGGCACTGCCACTATCGCGAGAGGCGGAGACAGCGATGTGGGCAGATCCTTCATGCTGTGCACGGCGAAGTCAACCTCGCCTCGCACGACTGCTAGGTCGATCTCCCTCTCGAACACTCCCTTCCGCTTGAACATCCAGAGGGGGGTTATGAGGTCCCTGTCTCCTCGGGTGGTAATGACTCTCTCTGCAATCTCGACTTCCGGATGTTGCTGAGCCAGCGCCCGGATAACAGAGTCGGTCTGGGCTAGAGAGAGGGCGCTTCCTCTGGTCCCGACGACGAGCCTCACCGCTCGGGCTTGTCTCCCTTCCTCAGTCGAGACCAAGAATGATCCTCCTAGCCCGCGTCTCGGCTTCCCGTAGCGATCCACGCTCGAGCAGGCTCTTCACGAGAGGGTCGGCGGCGACCATCCTCAGAACCCGCCTTCTCGCCGGTTCTCCTGGCAGTTTTCTGGAAGCCAGCCGCCTAGAGTAGTCGAGAAGCCTGACCATCCTGACATCAGTCTCGGTTATCGTCCCGGCGAGCCTCTGTCGAAGGCTTTTCGATAGCAGAGGGCTTCTCCCACCTGTTGAGACCGCGACCGTCACGTCGCCCTTCGTGAAGACGGCGGGAAACGTGACGTTCGAGCCTGCCAGGCTGTCGACACGGTTGACGAGCCTCCTCGCGGATCCCCCAGCCGCGGCGATCCTCGAGTTCAGCTGGGGATCGTCGGTCGCGGCTACGACGAGGTCCGCGTCCTTGAGATACCCTTCCAGTCCCTGCTCGGAGTCAACCTCTCTTCTGATCAGGCTGAGGTGCGGATAGCGCGCCGCCAGCCTCCTCAGCTTCGCAGTGAAGTCAGCGCTTACCACCACAACCCTCCGGCAGGACTTAACTACTCGCTCAACCCGCCTGGTCGCCACAACACCTCCGCCGAAGACGACGACGCACCTCTCGCTGAAATCAAGAAAGAGCGGAACCCAGACTCGGGAGCGCAAGGGACAATCCAGCTCTGAGAGACTAGGCTGATGAGACTCTTAGAGGTTCCTAGTAAAAGCCTTGTGAGCGAGGCACAGACCAAATTACGTAGTCTCACAATCATACGGATGGAAGGGGATAGACCTTGAGCGCTTGGTCGATCATCCAGATGGCTAAGGCGGCGTTGGCGGATGAGACCCTCGCGAACGCGACGTACAGCCGCCTCGCACAGCTTTACAGTAGCGACGCGATGAGGGGGAAGCTTGCAGAGATCTCCGAGATGGAGATGGAGCACGCCCGATTCTGGGCGGAGTTTCTGGAGAAACGAGGTTATGAGGTCTCATCCATCAGAGCCGGTAGACTAAGGGTGTTCCTGTACATCCTGCTCCTCAGGACGCTCGGCCTAAGCCTCACCCTCCGCATGCTTGAGAGAAGCGAGAGCAGCGCGGTTGAGCACTACTCGAAGATGCTCGATAGCCCTGAACTGGACGATTCCGTGAAGGGAGAGTTGAAGAGGATACTTGAGGACGAGTTCATCCACGAGCAGGAGTTTGCCGAGGAGGAATCGAGGTTCAAGGAGTTCACAAGACACGTCAGAGACGCCGTCCTGGGCATGAACGACGGGCTGGTGGAGATCCTGTCCGTCACAACCGGTCTCGCCGGAGCCTACGGCAACCCTCTCCTAGTCGCCCTGAGCGGGATCATAGTAAGCATCGCCGGGGCGGTGTCGATGGGCATAGGAACGTTTGCGAGCGTGAGGGCGCAGAGGCAGGTTCACGAGGGTATCGTAGGAAGGATACTGATCGCTTCCCGGTACGTTGCACACCTGTTGAAGGACCGGGTAGGCGGCTACATGGCAAAGAAAGGCTACAGCGCAGACGTTTCCCAGGCTATCGCTGAGGAATCCTCCAAGGACAGTCGGAGGCTATCGTGGGTCATAGCCGAGGAGAAGCACGGTCTCAGAGAGGAGGATCTGGGCAGTCCAGGCAAGGCAGCGGTCTACAGCGGGCTGTTCAACATGCTCGGCGCGCTTGTCCCCCTGATACCATACTTTATACTCACCACGATAAACACAGCCATAGCCCTGTCACTGCTATTCGTTGGCTTGGCTTTAGCCTTCACAGGATTCCTGGTGGCGCTTCTAGCAGACCTCCCGTTGAAGAGGAAGATGCTCGAGATGGTGCTCGTCGGATTCGGCTCAGCCGGAGTGTCGTACGTCGTGGGCATGATCGCGTCGATGCTCTTCGGCATATCTGCTAGGTGAGAGAAGCCCTGGCACTCAACCACGAAACGAGGGTGGCGTGTGGTACCAGGGTCCTCGGGAAAAGGCTTATCTAAAGTTCAATGAGCGGTAGTGAATATCAAAACCCTGCTTTAAGGAGAGTGCCCGGAATGTCGAAAGACGTTCTTCGATACGTAGATGAGAAGGCTGTTGTGTCGACGCTTCAAAGCATCGTGAGGATTCCGAGCAGAAACCCTCCGGGTGAGGAGAAGAGGTGCGCCGAGCACATCGCCGATGTAATGAAGAGGTGGGGGCTCGAGACACACCTGATCGACGAGCCTTACCCCGGAAGACCTCAGGTGGTGGCGATACTGAAGGGCGCCGTGGGTCGACCCAAGCTCGTCCTGAACGGGCACATAGACGTGGTACCCGAGGGTGACCGAACCCAGTGGGTTGGCGACCCCTTCTCGGGTGAACTGAGGGAAGGTAGGGTCTATGGAAGGGGCTCCTCGGACATGAAGGGCGGCATCGCGGCTATGATGGTCGCCGCCAAGGCGCTGAAGGACAGCGGAACGAGGTTGAAGGGTGACCTGGTCCTGCAGTTCGCCATGGGAGAGGAGACGGGCGAGCCTGGAACGAAGCATCTCCTGCTCGAGAAGGGCTTTAAAGGAGACTGGGGAATCGTGCTCGAGCCGACGAGGCTCCGAGTTGGAACCGCCGAGAAGGGGCTTGCGTGGTTCCACATCACCATCATGGGAAAGCCAGCTCACGCGAGCAGACCTCACCAGGGCTTGAACGCCATCAGCAAAGCCCTGAAGGTGGCTCACGCGCTAGAGGAGTACAACGAGCGGATCGGGGCTAAGAAGCACCCGCTGCTGGGGAGGGCGATCTGCAGCATAACCATGATCCAGGGAGGAACCAAAGAGAACGTTATCCCCGAATCCTGTCGAATCGCCATCGACCGCCGCTTTATACCGGGTGAGACCGCCGACAGTGTCCAGGCTGAGATCGAAGCCACCCTGTCGGATCTGCAGAGGCAAGACCCGCAGATCAAGCTCAAGCTGGAGAGGAAGATGGTCTACGAGTCGGCGGAGATCCCTGTAGCATCCGAGATCGCCGAGGTTCTGAGGGGGAAAGTGAAAGATGTAACGGGAATGGTATCTGAACCATACGGCATCGCAGCCTCAACAGATGTCAGGAACTTCATCGTCGACGCCGGAATCCCCGCTGTCACTTGGGGGCCCGGAGACACAGATCAGTCCCACGCGTTCAACGAGTCCATGCCCGTAAGCCAAGTCGTCGACGCGGTGAAAGTGCTCGTCCTAACCGCCATCGAGCTACTGCACAAAGCCTAGCCTCCACTCCCATTTCTGGAAGAACCCGCCTACCGCATAACGTTAATACCCCATCTGCCCAGATGGGGAGAGGTTGATCTCTATGTCCGAGATACTTGACGAGTTGAGGAAGTTCTCGACCATAAGGAGACACCCGAAGGAGCTGACGGAGCAGTTTAGGAAGTTCGATGCCTCTCTTGTCCACGACGCGCTCCTCGACGAGTTCGGGATAGAGTCCCACCTCTTCGGCATCAGATCCATGTTCAGCTTCATGGAGGACCAGACGTACGTGGGACCAGCGATCACGGTCAAGTTCGTGTCGAAGTTAAGGGAACCCATCGCCAACGTCCGGAAGAGGTTCCGCGAAACCGGCAGAGCCACCAACGACCACGCCCTAGCCGCCATGGACTTCGCCAAGCCGGGCGACATCATAGTCATCGACGGTGAGGGGTGTATGCTGGGCACGATGTGGGGCGAGAACATGAGTAATTTGGCGCGGAGGAGCAAGGTGCAGGCGGTAGTCCTCGATTGCGCGGTCAGGGATCTGTCCGACATCCGAAAGTCGAGGTTTCCGGTCTTCGCCAAGGGACCAACGATCCCGGGTTCAGGCGCCTACCTCGAGAGCATCGGACTCAACATCCCAATCCAATGTGGGGGTTGCCAGGTAAGACCAGGCGACCTGATCATGGGGGACGACGACGGGGTGATCTCGATACCGTTCGAGCATGTTGAGGAAACCCTCAAGGTGTCCAAGGCTATAGAGGAGGCGGAGAACAACACCCGGGAGGCTGTGCGCGCGGGCAGACCAGCGGTCGAGTGCTACCCAGCCGGCAGGCCTAAGATCCTTGAAGAGCTTAGGAAGAAGAAGGCGAAGTAGCTCGATAGATCTCCTGTGCGTAACCCTGGACAGTCTCTAGGGCTTTTCTTTGCGAACCCAAGACCAAGTGGGGTGACCCTTGAGCCAAGAGAAGATGAGGAGGTGCTCCTTCTGCGGGAGAAAGTGTTGGAGCGCCGAGGATTGGAGGGCGCACATGCTCGAGCGACACCCCGCCCAGTTCAAGAGGTACAAGAGGACTTGGACCTTCCGGTCCCGTATCGTCCCAGCCCTCGTCGCGGGAACCGTCACAGTCCTCTTGATCGATCTTAACATTCGCAAACCCGAGATCGGTCCAGGGATGATCATTGATGCCGCCCTATCCCTGCTCGCTATTGGTCTTGCATTCTACACTGGGTACGCAAGGCTGGTGGTGAGGATGTGTGAGAAGACTGAGAAGGAGCACGCTGCCTCGGAGCGTAAGGCAGCATACGCCCGGAGCGAGGACTCTACTTCTTCCGATACCACCCACCGGTCATGAAGAGGTAAGCGTTCACCGCCGCGGTTATCCCGTCGCCCACCGCGGTTCCGATCTGGTATACGCCTCCCGTGACGTCTCCCGCAGCGTAGACGCCCGGGATGTTTGTCTCCCTCTTCTGGTTGACGACGATGTGACTCGTCTCATCCACTGCCACACCAGCCTTCTTCGCCAGCCCGCTCTGAGGCTCTTCGCCGACGCGTATGAAGACCCCGTCCACCTCCAAGACCGATTCCGCGCTGGTCTTGTTGTTGAAAAGTCGAAGCCTGCGGACAAGTCTGTCTCCTTCAATGGATTTGACCTCGGTGTGCCAGAGGACTGTGACATTGCTCTTCAGGATCCTCTCTTTCAGAATCTGATCAGCTCGCAGGTCGTCGCGCCTGTGGATCAGGTAGAGTTTCCCAGCCAGGTCCTTCAGGATGAGGGTGTCCACCGCAGCCGAGTTCCCTCCACCGACGATGGCTATGGTCCTGCCCTTGAAGAGGGGACCGTCACAGGTTCCGCAGTAGCTGATGCCTCTCCCCCTGAACTCCTCCTCGCCCGGAACGCCCAGCTTCCGGTGGGCGGCTCCCGTCGCGATGATCAGAGCCAGACCCGAGTAGATCTCCTGATCCGTCTTCACCACCTTCTCCTCGCCCTGTAGGGCGAACTCCACGATCCTCTCAGGAACGCGCAGCGTCACACCCCACTTCTCAGCCTGCTCCCTCATCTTCTCGGAGAGCTCCATACCGGATATCCTGTCGAAGCCGGGGTAGTTCTCGATCAGCGAGTTCTCGCTCGCCTGTCCGCCGAGCACCTCACTCACGACAACCGTCTTCAACCCCATCCTAGCGCCGTAGATCCCGGCGGAAAGACCGGCTGGACCGGCCCCGGCGATCAAGAGCTGATACTGCTCAGGCAACGATCTCCCTCCTGGTCTGAGTCTAAGTCACGTAAAAAACCGATACGAACTCTTATCGCTTTCCTATGTTTCTGGCCGGGGGCACATCCGCTTTTTCTCGACGCCTCTCCTCGATCCGGGAGACCTCCCTCCTCACGCCGTCACAGCCCTCGAGCTGCTTCGCGAAGACGATGCCGAAGGCCTCCTCAGAGGTCAACAAGCCCAGATCCAAACCCGTGCAATCCTTCACCAGAAACCTCGCCGCGTCCTGCACCTCACCGCTTAACGTGGCATCCGCCACATCCGCCACGTGCACGATCAGCGCCTCGATGGTTCGGGGGCTTACAGGTCCGTACCTCCCGTGGTGCGCAGCGAGGACGTGGAGCAGCTCGAGCGGAGCCCTGCCGTACAGCTCGCCGATGAGGAGCGTGGTGTGGTCGAGCTTCTCCCCGAGCGGACTGGTGCCGTACATTCCATCACCCCTCACCTCGAAGGTTGAGGGCTTGTATATGTCGTGGAGGAGCGTGCCGGCTAGGACCAGGTCACGGTCGATCTTGCCGCGGTAGACCTTCTCCACCGAGTCGCAGAGGGTGAGCGCGAGCCTCGTCGTGGCGACCATGTGCTCGACCAGTCCGCTGGGATAGCTGTGGTGGCGGCTCCTTCCGGCGGGGCTCTCCCTGAGCGTCAGCCCCACACCCTCCATACCCTTCAGCTTCAGACTGGGCTTCTCTAGATAATTGCTCACCAGCCCTCTGAGACTGGGATCGCGGATCATCCTCACCAGCAGCTTCAGATCTCTCCGCATCTCTCGAACATCCTCAGACAGTCTATCGATCGAATCAGTTGATAAGCGTGAGAGTCAAAAGCCATAGTCTTCCCCACGTCCTGGGAGGGATCACACTTCAATTTCAGGGTCCGACGTCTTCACAAGAATTCATACCTCGAATAGCGCTCCGATCATGAAATCCTGTTCCTGAGAGGACGACTCGCAAAGCCCAAGCTCGGTGTAGCTTCCCTTTCGGGGTACTTTCAACTCATTCCAACACGACTAGCAGAGCCATGACCCCAACCCCGAGAATTATCAGCACAAACTGCCAGAAGGACGTTGATACCTTGACGTCGTGATGCAGTTCTGGTATCAGGTCAGATCCGGCAATATATAAGAAGCCGCCTGCCACTATCGGCAGCAGCGACAACGCGTAGGCTTCAATATTGGACCCTATGACAAGGAACACGATAGTGCCCAGAATCGCGGTCAAAGCAGACAGGAAATTGTAGGCTAGGGCTCTCTTGACAGGTAGACCCCCGTGGACAAGCACGCCAAAATCCCCTATCTCTTGAGGGATTTCGTGTAGAACAACCGCTAGTGTGGTGGTGATCCCGATGGGAATACTCACAGCATAGCCGACCCCGATAATTATTCCGTCAGCCAGGTTGTGAGCTGCATCACCTACCAAATTCATTGTAACTACCGGGTGCAAATGCTCTTCGGATGGAGGAATGTGACAATGCCTCCACAGGAGAAACTTCTCCAACACAAAGAAGATGAGAATCCCCGATACGAGATAGAGAGAGGTCGTCAGGTTTGCACCGAGCCTCTCAAACGACTCTGGTATGAGATGAATAAACGCGTCACCAAATAGTCCGCCAACAGCAAAGCTGACGAGAAAGAGCAGCATCTTTCTCAGTCTATCCATGTTTAGCGAAAGCGTGAATATTCCGATCAGAGATAACGCGCTGACGAGAAAGACGCTGATTATTGCATACATCCAGGCTTCCACGACAACTCGCTCCAAGCAGAATTCCGGACTACGCCTAACGGATGCTTTTCAACGAAACCCGAGCCATTAAGCTTTTAATGATGTCATACGTGGACCTGGGTCAACGGTAGTGGGCTATTGTCTCATCGTAGATCCTGCTCAGGTCTATCCCGAAGCTCTGCACGACCGATCCCAGGGCACTGGACCCTCCGGGCGAATTGTAGCCAAGAACTTCTCTATCAGAGACTGAAGCCTGCCCCTTTCAACCACAAGCCGTGTCTCCGCCAGAGTCACCTTGATGGCCCCGGCGGCATTCGCTCTCGAGAGGGCCTCCGGGTCTGAGCGTCCCACCGCCTTGGAGGCGGCGAAAGACCCCAGAAAGGCATCCCCCGCGCCAGTCGTGTTGACCACCTTCATTCCCAGCCTCTCCAGGTCAACGCCTGGAACTCTTACTGCTCCGCTTCCACTGGCGAGCATACAGCCTCTCTCACCGAACTTGAGGACCAGCTTCAGGTTTCTGTTGGCCTTCGACAGCGTCGAGAACACATCACGCGGATTCCTCGACCCGGTGAGGTTCTCGGCTTCAACCTCGTTGAGCACGAAGTAGTCTGTGCTGGCAAGCGTCTTAGATAGGACTTCCAGTTTTTGGGTAGCGCGGACACCGGCGTCCCAAACAACTGTGGCTCCTTCGCCTCTAGCCAGCTTCGCCATCTTCTCGGCGGTGGCAAGCGGCGGGTCCATGATCACGACCACTCTGGTGGCTCCTATGATCGAAAGCCGTTCGGTCGACAACAGGTCCGCCGGGCTGATCTCGAGGTTGGCGCCGAACAGGGTGTTGATGTAGTTCCGCCCCTGACTGTCGATGAGAATGTAGGCTTGACCAGACTCGGCAGTTTGCATGATCTTGATGCCAGAGGCGTCAACTCCTTCCTCCGCCAAGATCTCGAGCTGCCTCCTCCCGATTTCGTCGCGACCTAACGCACCTAGTAGGGCGACTCTTCCAGGTCCGAGTATTCTAGCCGATGCGACTGCGACGTTCGCCGCTTTACCGCCTGGAACCCGGGTGATCTGTTTAACCGGGACTTCCTCGCCCACCCTAGCGAACCTGTCCACGAACATGTTTATGTCCCAGTTGATCGCCCCGATAACCGCGACATCGAACCTTTTCGTCAACGCACGATCCCCTTGTGTGATCTCGTTCGTCATCGTTAGGAGGAACCATCTAAAGTCATTTCTGCTCCGATCAGTCACCGAATCCTGGGGTTTCGAGGAACTCTGACGCCTTTACTATCCTAGTGCCACCGTACCTGCGCATCTTGAGGAGATGTCTGTCTCCGGTCACTATTAGGTCAGCGCGGGCTTCTAAGGCGCACTCCAGAACCCGGTTGTCATCGGGATCTTCCCTGACTGCGTCAATTCTAGCCTCGGGTTTAACCACGACAGATATGGTTTTGTAGTAATCGCTGGCATTTTCGACCTCTTCCTTCGTCAACCCAAACCTGGGGTAGCTCAGGACGCGAGTCAATTCGTCAATGATGGCTGGCGATGTGTACCCTTCAAGGACCCCTGACTCGACCAGCTCCACCACAGCGGCTTCGGCACCACTCCAGAACAGAGCCGAGACAAGGACATTGGTATCAAGAACGACCTTCAGCATCCGCCTTGCGGACAGAGGCTATGGCCTCCTTAACATCCTCAGCTCTGACCGCTTTCTCCGCCACCTTCCTCCTGACGGAGGAGCTCACCGTCGACAGCACGCTTTCACTCTCTTTTACTCTTCTCAGGACCACTACGTTTCCCGTCGCATAGACTAGAACCCTGTCTCCTTCAACGATCCCCATCTTCTCCCTAACTTTCTTGGGAATGACAACTTGTCCCTTGGAGGAAACCTTGCTGAGGGAGAGCAGAGCCATCGCCCCAACCAAGTAAGACCAGTCCAACTTATCAAGTTGACGCTACCCATCTGAGAGGCTGAGGAACACCGCTTGAGATGTGATGCCGGGTTGAAGTTCGAACCTACGAAGCCTTACCATACGTGAATTCTGCCGAGGCAAGGTCTAGGAAAGAGGGAAATACTCTTTCAGCGACATTTGGAAGACATCCATCGTAGCTGAGGTGGCTCTTCTTGCCAATCGTTGAGATCATCGCAACCGGGAACGAGCTGGTCTTCGGTCAGCTGGTCGACACCAACTCGTCGCACATCGCCAAGAGGGTGACCGAGCTGGGGGGAACGGTCAGAGGGATACACATCGTGGGAGACGAGATCGAGCTCATCAAGGAGACCATCTCAGCCTCCCTGGCTCGGGCTCCGGACATACTGATAACAACAGGGGGGCTCGGACCCACTTTCGACGACAGGACTATCGAGGCTGTCGCCAAGACCTTGGACAGACGGGTTGTGACGGACAGCACGGCGCTCGCCTGGCTCAAGGAGAGGTACGCCAGGCTTTCGAGAGAGAGGGGTGTGAACATCGAGCTGACGCCTCAACGCATGAAGATGGCGATGTTGGTCGAGGGATCTGAGCCGCTCGACAACCCCGTGGGCTCGGCTCCTGGGCAGAAGATCCAAGCTGGGAAGACTGTGCTCGTGTGCCTTCCTGGGGTTCCTTCGGAGATGAAGCCGATGCTCGAGAGGCATGTTGTCCCGCTGCTTCTGGGGTCTGCATCGGGGAGAGCCCTCGTGAAGAGCCTGAGAGTCAAGATGATGGAGGCGGACCTCGCGCCTCTGGTCGAGAGGGTTGTCCAAGAGTTCCCAACAGTGTACGTGAAGATGTATGTTGGCGATGCCAAGCCAGGTCTTGGGGTTAGAACGGATGTCCTTGCCAGAGGAGCAGACCTCGAGGACTGCGAGGCAACGCTCAGCGCCGCCACGATAAGACTGGAAGCTCTCGTGAAGGAGAAAGGCGGCTTGATCTCCGCGAGCGACTAGCGTCTCAGACCTCAATCCAAGGCTACTGCTAGGGCGCCGGTCTCAGCTCGGGCGGCTGACTGCTTCAGGGACCTTTTTGGGGAGATACTTCTTCGGAAACTTGGCGACGACCGTATAGAGCGGATCCACCATCTGCGCTAGTCGCACCTTCGCTACCTGGGTGCAGAGCATGTAAGCCTCCAGCCGGTCGAAACCGTAATCCCTCTCAAGCCAGAGAATGAGCTCGGTGAAGGCGATTCTGGCCGCGTCTTCCATGGGCTTCGCGCTTCCGATAGCCATTATCTCCCGGCGCGACTCGATCCTCGGCCAAGCTATTCGAGCCCCCTTGATGAGGCCCAGATCCACGGTGATCTCGGCTGGGATCTCCACCGCCACCCCGCACACCTCCCCGTCCCCCTGAACGGCGTGGATGTCCCCCATGAACAGGAGTCCGCCCTCAACGTAGACGGGTAGGAGCAGCCTGTTGCCGACACATATGTCGGGACAGTCCATGTTCCCTCCGTGAGGTCCTGGTGTCATACTCGACACAGACTCCAACTCCGGGGCGGTGCCTATGGTGCCGATCATGGGTTCGTACGGGAGTATCAACCTCTCGCTGAAGTAGATCTTTCCGTCCTTGATGGGGCAGATCTTCGTGGTAGCCGGGAGATCGCCACAGAGCAGTCTTGTGGAGGAGGTGCCTGTCAGCCCACCAAAGCCTGGAACAAGGCACGTCGCTCCCTGACCCGAGCGAGGTTCTATGCCGCGGATGTCCACCACCAGCACGTCTCCACTCGTCGCGCCTTCGACGTAGATCGGCCCGGTCACAGGGTTAGCCCACGGCATCACAACCTTTCCCACGGGCGAGTCCATCTCAGACCTTATCTTTCCTCCGAACGCGTCCTCGGTCTCCACGATCACCTTCTCTCCGGGTGAGAGCCTGAGAACTGGCTTGTGGGACGCGCTTAGGGTGTAGTGAACTGTTCCAACCTTCAGTCTCTTCAAGACGTTCACCTCTTACGATCGGCTGCAACGGGCGTTAAACCCGTTCAAAGTCGAGGAAGAAAAGGAGTGGAAAAAATCGGTCACTTCTTCCGCGAGGTCTTCCGCGGAGCCACGTACCTGCCGCCCTTCCTCGTCGGCGCGGTGGGTACGGCTGTCGTCCAGAGCCTCCACCAGACATCCACGACTGATGTGTCCATGAACGAGAGCGTGTTGATCAGCTGCTCGAGAATGCCGTGATGCCTCTTCTCATCTTCGAGGATAGCCTCCAGACAAGCCTTGATCGCGTTGTCCTCGGTCGTTCCCTCCAAGACCGGCCTCGCTCCCCGCGCCCTCCCCGGACCAACGAGCTCGGCGGGCTCCTGGACCGCGCCGAGGGCCGGCTTAACCGCTCTTCCTAGAGCCTGCTTGATCAGTTTCTGGTACTCTTCCAAGTTGCTCTTCTCGATTGCCACGTGCGACCTGAGGAGATCGAGGAGCTCATCCTTCTGGGTTTCGCTTACTATCCCCCTCGTCTTCAACCCGATCATGGCGTCGAGCCAACTGGAGTGCTTCCTCGAGTCGTGTATGAGACCGTTCAGCAGACCATCAACAACTGGGTTCTTGGCGAGCCTAGCGACTTCGGACAGACCCTTAACCGATTCTTCCTCGAGAGCCTTCAATTTCTTGAGGTCATCTATTTCTTTGGCTGACAACTAGAACCCCTCGGGCTGGTAATGTTTGCAGCCCATCTAAAAAGTATTCTCGTAGCAGAAGTACCAAGCCTAGCCGACGAGCTGCCTCACGCTGTGGGCGAGCAGAGACGACGGCAGAACCACGGGCTTCCCCGTCTTCTTCAGCACCTTCTCCCTCGAGTCCTTTCTGAAACCCATGCAGTCCAAGACGATGAGGTCTACATTCACTTTGGAGAGCTCGTCAGCCACATCGCCGAGCTCGTCCCTCTTCGCGTACGGATTGGCTGACTTTATGATAACCTCGATGCCCTCTCTTCCCCATTTGCGCTTCATAATCGGCGTCTGCTCCACCGCCGGGGCTACCACCCCGATCCTTCCACGGTCAATCACGGACCGGACGAAGCTCTCCAGGATCCTGTCGGGTCTCACGATCAGCCTCTCGGACTTGAACTCGGGGAACTCACCTGTGCACAGGAGTAGGATCAGTCCCGCTCCCTTCTCCTCTAGCTGGGTGATGCACCGCTGGATTTTCGGGAGGATCGCCTTCTTGTTGATCTTCACAGGCGTTCCGTCTCTCAACCGGGTGACCAAGACGTAGTCTCCTGGACCCGGCGCGATCTTCGCCACTTCCTCCTTCGACATTCCGTCGAGGGCTCCCGCTTCGAGGATTTGTAGGTTTGGACCCATGTCCTCGATGAGCTGGGAGATCAGATCCTCACGAGGTGTCTGACCGATGGTGACGACTCCGACCTTCAACTCGCGCCCCTCAAGACTCTGTCTCTCTTAACGCTTTCCTCCTCTTAGATGTTTCATCGACCCGTACAGCTCCACGAGGCGAGCGAACTCCCCCTCGTCGTAGAACCGACAGTTTCCCTCGGTGAACGCCTTCGCCACCTCGATGCAGAACCTCGCAGCCAGCTCGATGTCAGGAACGTGGCTCGCACCCGTTCCACAGCCAGGCACCGGAACCTCTGCGGTGATAGCCACTCCCACCACAGGCGCGTCCGTGGCGACCCAGGGCTGCATTATGCTGTTGATGTGGTAGACATCGTTCCCGTAGGGGGTTATGTCCTGCGTCGTGATCGGCACAACCCGGGGCACCCTCCCCGTCACCATCTCCATGATGTTCAGCAGATCCTCGCTCACTCTCAGGACGTAGCCTTCCTTAACTGTGGGCGTGATGGCGAACCCCCTGAACTTCGCAATTCGGTTCCCCTTCGTGGTGTCCACCGAGAGGATGGCGTCCATCGACGGGTCTACCTCATTCCTGTTCATCGCAGCCATGTCGATGGGCGAGCCCATGAACGGGACCGGCTCGTGGGGCTGGGTGGGCGCGTTCGGGCAGATGTGCGTGGACACAGCGACATCCCCCTTCAGGGTGTCTCCCTGTCTCCTCATGTCCACCAGCTTTAGCGCACACGAGAGGGCGGTGACCGCACCGTCGGCGTCTGAGACGAGCCCGATGCGCTCCGGTCTGGCTCCTATCCCTCCGAGCCTCCCCACTACGCCGAGGGTGGGACTTTTTCCTCCGCGCGTCTTTCCCTCCTCTCCGGGTATAACCATCTTAACGAACTCAGTCTTTCCCTTCTGTCCGGCGACGGGGGTGATCTGAGTCTCGGCGAAACCCCTGCTTCTGAAAAAAGCCGCGACCTTTGCACCGTCGACCTTCGCGCTGTCGAGGAGCTCGAATACTTCAATCACCTGCCGAAACGTCATCGCGACCTTCCCTCAGAATACTGGTTGTATGAGCGGAGGATTTGTGCTTTTCAAAGACTAGGCGGCGACGACTCTAACGTCGTCGAATACGACCTTGGGTGCGACAAGGAAGCCCACCTGTCGGCTCTCCTTCCCGAGAGCGCGGATTCTCCGGACCAGATCGTAGGCGTTGCCCACAACCATAGCCCCGGGAACCGAGTGCCTCACCTCGCCGTCGACGATCCGGAAGGCTGGGACCGCCACGACCGAGAACTCACCCGATTCGGGGTTCGACTGGTGGGCGCCCTGAACATCTCGGACGTAGTAGCCGTTCTTGACCTCCTCGATCAGCTCCTCCTCCGAGAGGACGCCCGCCTCAACAACCATGTTTGTGGGCTCGATCCTCGGCAGCGTGGCATACCCAGGCGATCTCAGGGGTCCGCCTCCCCTAGCCGCGTTGCCGGTGCTCCCTCTTCCCCCAACCCTCCCCCAGTAGTTATCGTAGAGGAAACTCTCCAGCTCACCCCGCACGATCAGCGGGGTCCTTCGTTTTGGCACGCCTTCCATATCAACTCGACCAGAGAGAAGCCCTCCTGAAAGGGTGCCGTCGTCTGAGAGACTGAGGTGTTCAGAGGCGATGAGCTCACCGAGCTTACCTGCGTACGCGCTCCTACCTCTGTGAACCATGTCCCCCCTCAGGGAGGAGACGACAGTGAAGCCGAGAAGGGCTTGAAGCGCCCTCTGATCGAACAGGACCGGAAAGCTCCCCGGCTCGGTTGGACCGGCGTTCAGGGAGGACACGGCTAACCGAGCCGCTTCCAGACCAACTCTGTTAGGGTTCGGCTCAAAGCGGCGAGAGAGCTCGACCTCGGAACAGAGAGGCGAGACTCGAGATCCAGACCGTGCCATCGCCCCGAGACTAAGCGCAAAGACCGTTCCGGCGTCCTCAGCCTCAATACCACAGCTGTTCACGATGGCTAGCTGGTGGGTTGAAGCAGAGGCCTCGCCGAATGCGGGCAAAACTCGCCGGTCGAACTGAGCTGCGGAGTCTGCCATGGCTGTGACCATCTCGACCATCTCCTCCGCGGTTACTCGGGTGATCGCAGGGTCGAAGGTTCCCTCCATGGAGGGTATCGCCCCGGGGTCTGGTAGGGACGACCACTTCTCGTCGCGGACACTGGCTTGCGCAGCCTTGGCAGCCGCCTTCGCGACCTGAGCTGCCTGTTGAAGCGTGAGCCTGTTGGAGTACGCAAACCCGATCCTTCCTTGGAGTATAGCCCTAACAGAGAGCCCGACATCGGTGACGCGGCTGCTGGTCTTTACCTGACCTCTCTCCACGTCCACGCTTACAGCCGTCCCGCCCAAGACCGCCGCCTCAGCCTCGGACGCGCCCAGCCTCAGGGCGGTCTTCAACGCCGTCTCGCAAACTTCCAAGGGTTGGGTCAATCCGTACCACCCACCAGGATCTTTCGGACTCTGACGGGCGGTCCGCCCGAGGACTGGAACATGAACTGCCCCTTTCCGCACCTACCGTACTCCAGTTCGAGTCCTCTCCCGCAGGCTTCCACCTCTCGGAGGGTTGCCAAGGTGTTCCCGCTGATCCCAAGGTTCCTGACCGGCAAGCCCAGCTCTCCGCGGGAGATCTCGAAGGCGTTCTGGATCCCCACAGTGAAGGTGCCGTCCAGGTTCGCCTGGCCACCCCTGAAGGACTCAAGATAGTAGCCGTGGTCTATCCCCTCGAGCAACTCCTCGAAGGAGTGGTCGCTAGGCTCGAAGTACGTGTTCCGCATCCTGATTAGAGGTGGAACCCGGAAGTCCTGAGCGCGGGCGTTTCCGGTCGGTTTGGCACTCATCTTCGCCGCGGTCTCCCTGTTGTGCATCAGCCCCACCAGTACGCCCCTGTCTATGAGCGCGGTCCTCTCTCCGGGAACCCCCTCATCGTCGTACTTGATCGCCCCGAACCCTTCGGAGAGGAGCGCGCTGTCGGCGATCGTCACAGCCTCGCCCGCGATCCTCTTGCCGAGCATCCCTTGAACAGCGCTTCCCGCGAGGGTTAGATCCGCCTCGCAGATGTGCCCCACAGCCTCGTGCGCGAAGACCCCGACCACGTTCTTCCCGAGGACGCAGGGGTAAGTGCCCCCCTTAGCCGGTTTTGCTCGAAGCTGGTTCAGGGCTTTTCCGACCACTCTCTGGGCCACGGTCTCTGGACGGTTGGACTCGAAGAGCTCGTATCCGTGGGCTCCGATCTCATCCCGGGCGCTCGTGAGGTGTCCATCCTCCTTCGCCGTGACCCATGCGTAGTTCCAGACGAAGAGCTTCTCCTGCTCGAGGATTGTGCCCTCGCTGGTCACGAGAGTTTGATCGGTGGCTAGGTCCGCGTAGCTTACCGTCACACTCCTTACCCGGGGATCGCTGGCGAAGCAGCTCTTGTTCAGGTCGATGAGGTTGCGGAGTTTCTCCGACACATCTACGGACCTGGGGTCGGTCTTAACCCGTACTTTCACCCTCTCCGTGACGGTCTTCACCTCTGCGATCCTAGCTGGCTCCCGCACCGCCATGGACGCCGCTGCCGCCATTCGACACGCCTCCTTCGCGGCTTGGATGACCCCTTTCTTCTCGAGCGAGTTGGTTGACGAGAACCCCCAAGCGCCGTTCAGGAGGATGCGGATAGCGGCTCCGCTCTCGACTGCTTGGGAGAGTGCTTCGACACTCCCGTCTCTCACAGTAACAGTGGTGCTCGCAGTTTGCTGAGCCCTTATCTCTCCATAGGACGCTCTGACGTCCATCGCCTGTTCGAGGGCAGAGCGCAAAGTGTCTGAAACAGGCATGAAAGACAGCCCTAGAGGTTTCATGCGGGCCAGTTTATGGCGTTGAAGTCCATCCCGCTCTTCGGTATGTAGCGGGTTGTGATGGGCCTTGTGCCGAGCTCAACGGACCCGCCCTCACCCACCCTGTACGTGATGTTGCGGAACCAGTTGACATCGTCGGGCTTGGGGTAGTCTCTCCTGAAGTGGGCTCCTCGGCTCTCCTTCCTCATCACCGCTCCTCGCGTGACCATCTCCGCCACGAGGAGCATGTTCGGGATCTCCAGCGCCTCGAGCCACTCCTTGTTGTAGCTTCGGGACCGCTCCCTGACGGACAGCCCGTTCGGAACTAGCTTCTTCCACTCCAATATCGCCTTCAGCGCCTCTTGCATCCGCTCCTCGGTTCGGAAGATGCCAACCCTGTTCCACATCATGCTCTGAAGACGCTTCCTCACGCTTGAGGCGGGCACACCTTCCCTCCGGTCGAGCTGGGAGTTGATTCGGTCGAAGTCCTCCTCAACGCTGTCCCTCGGGAGGAATGGTGAGGCAACCTTCTTCGCGTGCGCAGCTGCGGCAGCCCCCGCCCTCTTCCCGAAGACCTGTGTGTCGGCTAGGGCGTTCCCTCCGAGCCGGTTCCCGCCGTGAACTCCACCGGTCACCTCCCCGGCGGCGAAGAGACTCTTCAGAGCTGTCTGACCCTCCTCGTCGATGATGAGCCCGCCCATGAAGTGGTGGGTGGTCGGCGCCACATCCATCGGCTCCTTTCTGATGTCGACCCCGACCTTCAGAAACTGCTCCAGCATCGAGGGCAGCCTGAACTCTATAACCTCCGGTGGGAGGTGGGACACGTCCAGGTACACACCTCCTCTCTCAGTACCCCTGCCCTCGAGTATCTCCGTGGCTATCGACCTAGCCACCTCGTCCCTTCCCGCGAGCTCCATCTCCTTCGGGTTGTACCGCTGCATGAAGCGTTCACCCTGTTTGTTGAAGAGCCTGCCCCCCTCAGCCCTCACCGCTTCGGTCACGAGGACGCCCAGACAAGACTCCGGGTAGATCATGCCCGTAGGGTGAAACTGAACCATCTCCATGTCCACGAGTTCCGCCCCAGCGTGGAAGCCCATGGCGAAGCCGTCGCCCGTGTCACCCTGAGCGTTGGTCGTCACCTCGTAGATCCTGCCAGCCCCGCCCGAGGCGAGGACCGTGGACCTAGCCTTCACGGCGAAGAGGTCTCCCCTCACCAAGTCAAGCCCAGTCGCTCCGACAACAGCGCCGTCCCGCACCAGCAGCCGGCTCATGAAGACCTCGTCGCGAAAAGCGACCCCAGTTCTTCTAAGCTCCTCCACCAGGGTGGCCATCATCTCATGACCCGTCCGGTCCCCGGCGAAGCACGTCCGGTCACGGCTCGCCTTTCCGAACGCCCTCTGGTTGATCTTCCCCTCAGCCGTGCGGTCGAAGACCGCACCGAACTCCTCCAGGTCGTACAGGGCGTCAGCCGACTCGCGGACAAGGTGCTCCACCAAGACCTGGTTGTTGATCCATGCCCCACCCTTGACCGTATCGAAGAAATGCCATCTCCAGTCGTCCCTAGCGTCAACGTTCGCGAGAGCGGCGTTGTAACCGCCCTCAGCCATGCAGGTGTGCGCCTTGCCGAGGATCTCCTTAGAGACCACCAGCACGTCGAGGTTCGATTTGACCGCCTCGATCGCTGCCCTGCAGCCGGCACCCCCGGCGCCGATCACGAGAACGTCGGTCTCAACGACCTCGTAGCCCAATCCAGCCACCTTCCCTGTTTACTCCTCGAATCGCCCATATCATCTTATCGCAGGATCGGGGAATCGCCTATTAAGCTCCCGAGGCGGCTATAGTTAGGGAACGCGGACGGGGAAGTGGAAGATGACGAAGGTCGGCATCATCGCGAATCCCGCCTCAGGCAAGGACATCCGGAGACTCGTCGCCCACGCAAGCGTCTTCGACAACAACGAGAAGGTGAACATCGTCCGGAGGATCCTCATCGGTCTGGACTCAGTTGGCGTGGACGAGGCTCTGATCATGCCCGACTACTTCGGAATCGGGTGGACAGCCCTGGACGGCTTGGGAGGCTACGGAAAGCAGTGCATCGAGGCTACGATCCTGGACATGCCCATGATAGGAGAACAGGAGGACTCCACCAGAGCGGCCAGGGAGATGGTGGAAGCCGGAGTCGGCTGCATCATCACGATCGGCGGGGACGGGACGAACAGGGTGGTGGCGAAGGGCTGCGGGGACACCCCCATACTGCCCGTCTCAACCGGAACGAACAACGTCGTCCCCTACATGATCGAGGGCACCGTCGCAGGTGTCGCGGCGGGGATGGTTGCTACGGGCTTGGTGAGCCGGGCGAGAGCGACCATCCCGACGAAGAGGCTGAACATAATAAAGGACGGCTCGGACCTCGACATCGCACTGGTGGACGCTGTCGTCTCTGAGGACCTCTTCGTGGGGGCGAGGGCGCTCTGGGACATCTCGAGGGTAAGAGAGGTCGTTGTCACCAGGGGTGAGCCCGACAACATCGGGATGTCAGCGATCGTCGGCTCCTTCCACCCGATCAGAGTCGAGGACGACATCGGGATGTGGCTTGAGCTCGGAGATGGAGGCATCAGGGTCAGGGCGACGATATCGCCGGGACTAATCTGCGAGATTCCCGTGAAGAGATATCGAGTGATCAGAGTCGGTGAGCGGGTACCCATAGCCAACAAACCATCAACCATCGCCTTGGACGGAGAGAGGGAGATCACGGTTCGAAAGGGAGACTGCCCGTCGGTTGAGCTCAGAAGGGACGGCCCCCGCCTCGTAGACATCAAGAAAACACTCGCGGAAGCCGTGAAGGTCGGCTCCTTCAGGGCGCGCTAAGACCCTGGAAGCAGTTCGAAAAAAGAGCAGCCTCCAAGAAAAGAGTGGACCAGCCCGAGCTCATGTTAGCAGGATGTAGTAGTTCTCCAGAATCCTTTTGACGTCGGCTAGGAACTGGGCTGCGGGCGTCCCATCCATCACCCTGTGGTCGAAGGAGAGGCTCAGATGCCCCATCGGTCGAATGACTACCTGACCACCCACCACCACGGGCTTCTCGACTATCCTCCCGAACCCCAGGATCGCGCTCTCAGGCGGGTTTATTATTGGCGTTGAGAAGTCCACTCCGAAGAGACCGGTGTTCGTTATCGTGAAGGTGGACCCAGACGCCTCCTCAGGGAGAAGCTTCTCCCGCCGCCTCGCCTTCTCCACAACCCTCTCAACGGCGACGGCGATCTCCGTCAACGACTTCTTGTTTGCCTCGTGGACCACTGGCACAACCAGCCCGTCCTCTATCGCCACGGCCACCCCTATGTTAATCTCGTCCATCAGACGAATCTCTTCGCCGACAATGATCGAGTTCACGATCGGATGCCTCTCCAGTGCCTTCGCCACAGCCTTCACGAGCATCTCCGTGTAGGTTAACCGAACCCTGTGGGTCTTCTCGATCTCAGGAATTAGCCTCTCGCGAATCCGAGCAACCTCTGACATGTCGACCTCCATGAAGATCGTGACCCTCGGCGCGGTCCGTGCGCTGAACGACATTCGGTCCGCTATGACCTTCCGAATCCCCGTCAGAGGAATGACCTTTCCACCTGGCGCCGGCGGAGCCAGCGGAGGCGCTAACTCCACCCTCGGCGCTGCCTTCAGAGCCTCAGCCGCCCGCAATACATCCTCACGAACGATCCTTCCCTCTGGCCCACTGCCTGTCACCTTCGAGAGGTCAACTCCAAGCTCTCGCGCGAGCCTCCGAGCGGCGGGCGAGGTTCTTGCCTCTTCAGCTCCCTCAGCTGGAACCTCTCTTTCAGGAGGCGCTGGCGTGACAGGCGCGGGGGTAGGAGCCAATGGTGCTGCTACTGAGGGAGCAGTGGTCGGCACCGCCTCTCCTGGCTCCGTGAGCATCGCAGCCATCCCACCCACCGGTAGAACCGTTCCGTCACTCGCCAGGATCTTGCCGAGGACTCCTGAGGCTGGTGCCTCCACCTCGACCGTCGCTTTTTCCGTCTCTACCTCGAAGAGCGGCTCTCCCTTCGCCACCTGTTCACCTTCCCTCTTCAGCCACTTGACGATTCTGCCCTCCGTCATAGTCCAGCCCAGCTGGGGGAGGGTTACGTTCGTGACCAAGTTCGAGCTCTCCCTCAGACGATCTCTTTCACAGCGCGCACGATGTCAGGGGTGTCGGGTATGATAAGCCGTTCGTTCTCCGGCGCGTACGGCACGAGAAGGTCTGGGTTTGCGACGCGCTTGATTGGGGCGTCCAGATGGTCGAACGCCTCGTCCGTAATGATCGCGGCGATCTCCGCGCCCACACCTCCCGTCTTACATCCTTCCTCAACCGTGACGAGCCGCCCCGTCTTCTTGACCGAGTCGATCAGACGCCTCTTGTCCAGTGGCGCAAGGGTTCGGGGATCGATCACCTCCGCACTGATGCCCGCTTTGGCGAGCTCCTCCGCAGCCGCCAGGCTCTTCTGAACCATCCACGATACCGCCACAATCGTCACATCCTTGCCCTCGTGCTTGACATCGGCCACTCCAAACGGTATTGTGTACTCAGCCTCGGGAACCGGACCCTTTGCGGGATAGAGCATCTTGTGCTCGAAGAAGAGGACGGGGTCGCTACCTCTTATCGAGGTCTTGAGCAGTCCCTTCGCGTCGTACGGCGTTGAGGGAACAGCAATTCTCAATCCAGGATAGTGTATGAAGGTGGCCTGGAGGCTCTGGGAGTGGTGGCAGCCAGCTCCCCTGGACATCCCGGTCGCCCCGACTCTTATAGTCAGCGGGATCCTCCTGCCTCCTCCAACCATGTAGTTCCACTTCGCCGCCTCGTTCGCCACCGAGTCCATCGAGCAGAGGATGAGATCGCAGAACATCAGCTCAGCCACAGGCCTCAGCCCCGTCAGTGCAGCACCGAGCGCAGCACCGATAAAGCCTGACTCAGAGATCGGCGTGTTCCTAACCCTCTCCTCACCGAACTCGTCCGCCAGACCCTTCGTGAGACCGAACGCGCCCCGGTGTCGGATATCCTCTCCGAGCAGGAACACGTCTCGGTCGCGGATCATCTCCTCCCTGAGAGCCTCCCGGATCGCATCGGCGTAGGATATCTGTCTGACGCTCATGTCTCGCCACCCTCCTCAAAGTAGATGTCCCTCTCCAACTCCCCACGAGTCGGGTACGGGCTTGACTCCATGAACCGAACCGCCTCGTCTATCTGCTTCTTAACCTCCTCCTCGATCCGCTTGTCTTCCCCCTCGGTCAGGTAGCCCCGCTCCATCAGCCACCCCCTGAACCTCTTGATCGGGCATCTCTCCATCCACTGCTCGATCTCCTCCTTCGTCCTGTACCCCACCTCCAGGTCTAGGGTTATGCCGCTGTGTCCCATCCACCTGTAGGTCTTGCACTCGAGCAGGGTGGGTCCCTGACCCTTCCTCGCCCTCTCCACCGCCTCCCTCGCCGCCTCGTAGACGGCTATCACGTCGTTCCCGTCAACACTGATCCCGGGCATGTTGTGACCCCTCGCTCTATCCGCTATGTCCTCCACGGACGTGGAGACCTTCGCAGGGGTCGAGAGAGCGTACCGGTTGTTCTCGCAGACGAAGATGACCGGGAGCTTCCACACAGAAGCCAGGTTGAGCGACTCGTGGAAGTTACCCGTGTTCGAGGCGCCGTCCCCGAAGAAGACCACACAAACCTGGTTCTTGCCCTTCATCTTGGCGGTGAGTCCAGCTCCGACCGCCACCGGCGGACCAGCCCCAACGATCCCCGTCTTACCCAAGACGCCGAGCTCGAAGTCGGCTAGGTGAGTTCCTCCCTTTCCGCCGGCGAGCCCTGTCTTCTTCCCCACAAGCTCAGCCAGCATCTTGTTGAGCCCAACCCCCTTCGCGATCTGATAGCCCCACCCGCGAAGGTAAGGCACGAGAAAATCATCCTTCCTCAGGTTGGCTCCAACCCCTATCGGAATAGCCTCCTGCCCTATCCCGGAGTGGTACATCACGTAGGTTCCCTTCGTGATCATCTCCCGAATCCTCTCGTCGAACCTTCGCGCTGTGAGCATATTCTTGTACAGCACGAGAAGCTTCTCCTTACTGAGCTCCGACAAGATCCGATCCTCCGGAGAGCTAGTTACGAATCCATAACATAAAAGATGTTTCCGCTTTGACATCGAGTCCCCTGGCGCATCACAGATCCCAGTCCAGTAGCTGAACGGGCGAGGCGAGAAGTGCCATAGTAACCAGGCGCTGCGGGTGCGAATCCACTTCTGTTTGCTTCTGAGAACAGATAATCGGGCTTACTGAAAGCCCATCCATCTCCTCACAGTCACGGCGTTCTCGCGAGAGGTGAGGCTCTCGAGGAGAGCGAACGCCACATCGACCGCCGTGGCGGGGGATGTCGAAGTGATGATGTTCCCGTCCTGAACCACCTGTGCGTCCACAACGTCGGCTCCCATCGCCGCCAACTCCTTCCGACGCCTGCCCTCCAGCAGGTGATAGGTCGTGGCGCGTCGACCCTTCAGCACGCCGCTCCGCCCCACGGGAAGCGCGCCAACGCAGATCGAAGCCACCGGCTTACCGAGGCGTGAAAACTTCCGAATCACCTCCGAGAACTCCTCCGAGTAGGCGTCCCGATAGAACCCCGCCTTCTCGAAACCGCCCGGAATCGCGACCGCGTCGAACTCCTCGACCTTAACATCGGACAACTGGGCTGCCGGAACAACCTCGAGGGCGAAGGTGCACTTCAACCTCGGGTGCTTGCCCGCGGCTACGACCTCGATCGGCTCTGACCCGAAGACGCTAGCCCAGCCGAGGACATCCGTGAACGCCGCCGCCTCGAATGCCTCAAACCCGTCAGCTAGGAGAAGTAGGACCCTTTTCATCCAAACTCCCTTCCTTGAAAGTCGGAGTGCTTACACGCAACAGCCTGTTAGGTAAAACGTATTCATTGTCGTGTTAAAGCCTTGTTTGTCGAGAACTATGGAGATCGAAGGCATTCCCGCTGGACCTTTGCTTGAAGACGGTGAACCACTCTGTCTCGGCTTCTTCCGTATCTGCACAGCTAGCCTGACGAGGTACAAGACCACGGCTCCGAAGAAGCTGAAGACGCAGAGCATGTAGACCACGATGCTGGTAGACATGTTGTTGCTGAGAAGGGGGTTCAGGTCAAGCGGAAGGAGCGGTCTTATGTCCGTGTACAACGGGGCGTCCAAGAGAATGTGAAGGTAAACACCCAGAAGAGATGTTGCCAAGATCCGTTTCTGCGAGGACCTCTGCTCAAGCCGAAAGACCCTCATCACCTTTCCAGTGATACTCCTCAGCCTAAACATTGCCAATGCGAGAACAACAGCTGGTATCGTGCCGCCAACAAAGGAGTGGAAGAAACCGTGCAACGGGTAGTCAAGACGCATGAAGATTACCGTGAAAGGCTCCACATCCACCACAACACTCGCGATCAGAAAAGTCGGGAAGTCCAAGAACCCGAACAGAAGCAAGCCGAGAAAGAGCGCAGGACCAAAGTGGAACGGGGTGAAGGGCATCTCAGCACCATAGCGAAATAGGATTACGGCGTGAAGAGAACCTTCACAGCCCAGCCCGGCTTAGGCTCTGGAACTGGAAGGTCCCTGACCTCAACACCGGGAGCAGGCTTAGCCTTGACTATAGCCCTCAAGCCTTTCGCCCAGTCTGGATCGGTTTCAGCCCCGCTCGTTTCCGGACCTCGGCGATATGGTCCTCAACGCCCTTGCGCAGCGGATAGGCCTGGGACCAGCCGAGCTCCCTCCGGGCGTTGCTGTCGTCGTAAGCCTCGTTGCCTCCCAGTGTCTCCCTTCCGTACTGGATCCTAGCCTTTGGGATGACCGTCTTGACCGCTTCAGCCACCTCTCGAACGGTGTGCGAGCTACCCCCGATGTTGTACACCCGGGTCTTTGGGTCGGTGGCGTCGTGGGCGAGCATGAGCGCTCTCACCGCGTCCTTCACGTAGAGCCACGCCGAGGCATCCTCCGCCCTGTAGGGCACCTGCACGGGCTTGCCGAGTGCCGGCTCCTCGATCATTCGGCTGCCCCACGCGCTCGCGCCCCGCGTCCGCTCAGCACCATAGACTATGGGAAACCTGACCCCTCTGAAGTCAACACCGTACGACCTGAGGTACTTCAGACCGTAGAGCTCGCAGAGGACCTTGGTCGCGCCGTAGACCGAGGTCGGGTACTTCGGAGCGTCATCCCTCACCGGGGTCGGCAGGTTCGGGCTGAAGACGCCCGCGGTGCTTATGAAGACGACCTTCCTCACCCCGTGCAGCCTCGCCGCCTCCAGAACGTTCACGGTCCCCTCCACGTTCACCTTCAGCGCCTTGGCAGGCTTCTCCTCACAGGCGTCGACGAGGAGGGCGGCGGTGTGATACACGTCCTCGACCTCCTCCCCCTTCACGACGCTCATCACATCGACGAGATCGGAGACGTCGCCTCTAACGAACTTCACCTTGCCCAGTATGTCCTTGATCAGGCTTGTATCGGGGGAACTGTCGAAGGCGACCGCCCTCTGCCCCTTCCCCACCAACTCCCTTGCAAGGTAGGATCCGATGAAGCCTCCTCCGCCGGTCACAAGAACTGACAAGTGACATCCTCCTAGCTAGAGCATTCGTGGGGATGTGGTGATAACTTTATCCCAGCGATAGGCAGGTGCGCGCTCAGCCGAGGAGGAGGCGCGCGAAATCCCGCAGACTGCACTCTTCCAGCCGGTCCACCGCTCTCAATATCCTCGAAACCCTTGTCTTCGGGAGAACTGTTGTTGCCAACCCTTCGAACTTGCTCCTGAGCTCCTCATCGCTCAGGGGGTTCTGAGGGTAGCCCCTCGGCACGTCGACTCTGCTGGAGAGCTCCTCGCCCGACCTAGTCCGGACGGTCACCCTCGCGCCTCCCAACCTGACCTTTGCGAAGTCGGGTTCCACCTGGACCTTTACTTTATGAATCAGCTGTGCGACGACTGGGTCTCTGAGCTTCTCCTCGGAGAACTGGTCCAACCCAACTCTTCCGTCGAGGGCTGCCCTCGCCACGCAGTAGGGCAGGCTGAACTTCGCCTCCTCGGGCGTTCTTGGATCATAGCTCTTCCCAACGACCTCAACCGCAATCGGGTAAGTTCCGACCACGATCTCCTGAACATCCTTCGGCTCAAGCTTCCTTCCTGCAACGATATTGAGCATGGCGTCGATGGCTCCGTGGGTGTGTCCACACGAGGCGTGGACCTTGACCACGCTGTTCATGATCGCGAAGTCACGCCCAAGATCCTCTGTAACCCTATCCAGTCTCCTCGATTCTGAGGTGGCTCTGACGAAGCTCCTATCTCCGTCGAGAATGCTGGTGGGACCCGTGTATCCCTCCCCGGCGAGAAGGACGGATAGGAGACCGCTCATAGCCGCCTTCCCCGGGTTGAGAGGCTTCGCCATGGTGCCAAACGTCTCGATCAGTCCGGACGCCTGGGTTCCCGCGATTCCAAGCGCGTTGATCATCCTCTCCTGATCCAGTCCGGCTATGAAGCCCGCTGCGGCGGTGGCTCCAAAGGTTCCACACGTACCTGTCGGATGCCAGAACTGGTAGTGTGAGGGCATCATCGCCGAGCCTATCCTAAGCTCGACCTCGTAGCCAAGGACGACCCCCGCCAGAAAGTCGTCTCCCGCGGCATCGAATCGCTCGGCTGCAGCGAGGGCTGCGGGCAGAACCGGAGCCCCCGGATGTATGACGGACTTCTCGTGAACGTCGTCCAACTCTGCCGCGTGACCTGCCACCCCATTGACGAGCGCCGCAATAAGGCACGGCACCCTCGACCTTCGCCCCACCACAACGGATTCCCTCTTGCCGCCCATCCCTCTAACAAGGTTCCAGAGGATGGAGGCCGAGGGCTCCCTCGACCCGACCAGCGCCACTCCTAACCAGTCGAGGACACACATCTTAGCTCTCTGCGTCACCTCGGCTGGAACCTTCTCGAGCCCAAAATCAGCGACGAACTCCGCGAGCTTCGCTGTCACGCTCAACGTGATCCCTCAGCTGGTTGGTTGATGCGGCTGAGGTAATATGAGTTTAAGCTAGGTCCACAGAGACTCTTTACGCCCGCCTTGCCGATCCAGGCAATACTTATAATATAGCTTTTTCAGGTATCTTTGTGGGATATACTTGGTGGTCCAGGTAAACGTGAAGCTAGACGAAGATCTCCTCCGCGAAGTGGAGAGACTGGTGGAGAAGGGACACGCCAAGACGAAGAAGGAAGCCTTTGAGATGGCTCTCCGACTTCTGATAAAATCTTCTAAGGCCCAAGAGCTCGCGGAGAGGATCGACAGGATAAGGGAGGGAACAGAGGCTATGCCCAGCGTAGTCGAGGCCGTGATTGAGTCACATGAGGAGGAAGACTGATGCAAAGAAGCCTCACCCTCGACTCCTCCGTCGTCGTGAAGTGGTTCAAGAAGGGAGAGCCATTCGAGGAAGAGGCGTTGAGACTCAGGCGGGACGTGTTGTCATCGAGTGTAAGCTTCTCGGCATCGGAGCTGATGCCTCTTGAGGTCTGCCGAGCCCTCGTGAAGGTCGGATACTCCCATGAGAAGGTTAGGGAAGCATACGCCACGCTAAGGGAGATGATCGAACTAGGCTTCTTGAAATCTATCTCGACAGCGGCGTCGAGAGACAGGGCAAAGGATCTGATTGTGGAGCTGAACCTGTACGTGGCAGACGCGCTCAACCTCGCCTCAGCGGTCCTAAGCTCGTCAAATCTCCTAACAGAAGACCGACATCTGCTAAAGAAGAAAGTCGAGAGGTTCATGGAGAAGAACGGATTGAAAAACATCCGTCTCAAAGAGGCATACCCTAAACCCTCAAATCGAAAGGATTCCGAGGAAGAGCCCGAGCTCAACAATACATGATGGAGACCCTTGGACTACTGCGATACCCCACCAGGGGGTGCACAGCAGTTCTCTGAGCTTCTTGGGCGCTTCTTCATCGGTCAGGCAGGTCACCTTCCCAGCAGAGAGGCACCATCAAGGGATTGCTTAGTGGGGTTTAGGCTCCAGGCGGTTTGAGCCCCAAACGGCTTAATACGGATGGAGGCTTAGAAGGTCGAAGTAGTCGCTGAAATGGCGCATGTGAAGCGCCGGTGAGCGTTTTTGAAGATAACGGGAGTAAGATACACTGAGAAGATCCACGGTTCGAGAGATGGACCCGCGCCATGGAACAACAAACAGCCATGGCGCGACGCCATCAACTACCTCTCCGACGTGATCACCTTCCAAGCATTCGAGATCCAGACGGATGAGGGCGTGTCGGGGCTCAGCCCGATGTATGAGGGACCTCTGCCCGCGAGACTCGTAGAAGCCATCATGGGCGAGAACCCGCTGAACGTCGAGAGGCTCTGGAGCAGGATGCAGTGGGAGGGGCAGGAGAAGCTGATCAGCGACATCGGAGCCATCGACGTCGCCCTCTGGGACATTGTGGGTAAGGTGACGAAGCAGCCCGTCTACAGGCTCCTGGGCGGCTTCAGGGACAAGGTCCCGGTCTACGGGAGCGGCGGAGGCATAAACCTGACCAAGGATCAGCTCGTCAAGGAGCAGCTCTGGTACTTGGGGCAGGGCTACAAGGCGGTCAAGGTGAAGATCGGTCTCCAGAACCCGGACGAGGACCTAGCCCGGGTCAAGGCTGTGAGGGAGGCGATCGGTCCAAAGATCGATCTCATGCTCGACGTCAACAACGGGTGGACCGTCAACGTCGCCATAAGGATGGCTAAGAAGCTGGAGAGGTACGACATAGCCTGGCTCGAGGAGCCGGTCTGGAAGATGGACATCGAGGGGTACTCGAGGCTGGCGGCTGCGACGGAGATCCCCATCGCAACCGGCGAGGGGTGGCACGGCATCTTCTACTTCAAGAGGCTGCTGGAGAACGAGTGCTGCGACATCATCCAGGCGGACCCAACGAACTGCGGAGGACCAACCGCGTGGAAGAAGATCGCCAACCTCGCGGAGGCTTACGGCGTCCTCATGGCGCCCCACCACAAACCGGAGCACCCGGCGAACGCTCAGCTCACCGCCGCCGTGCCCAACGGGCTGATCGCCGAGGAGTTCTACCCCGCCTATCCGGTGCCCATGTTCCAGTTCTACAAGGGGAGACCGTTCCAGAAGGACGGTTGGATAGAGGTGCCCCAGAAGCCGGGCTTCGGGGTTGAGCTCGACCACGAGAGAATGAAATGGTACAAGGAGAAACACCCAGTGGGACCGCCCAAGCGCGTGTGGAGGTCTAGGAAGCCCGACCAGCCGGGCCTCTACATGCACTCCGCGCTCTAGGCTGCCCAAGGACAGCCACCCGTCGAGTCCTGCCTGTTCCACGGTAGTTCAGAGTAGCGGAGACTGCGACCTATAAGTCAACGCTTATCTTCGCAGATCGAAGACTGTATCGAAGGTGTCTCCTACTTGCCTCGGATCTCGGAGGACGAACTCGAGCGGAGGGTTCTGGGTGAGGTCTCAGCGAGGAACATCTGGAAGCACATAGAGTGGCTCTCGGAGAACGTTCCGCAGCGCCTCGCCGGGAGCCCGGAGGAGCGAAAGACGGTCGCCTACCTCAGGAAGACCCTCGAGGAGAGCGGACTCGACTGCCAGGTCTACGATTTCGACGGCTACGTGAGCTCCCCCGGAAGAGCCGGGTTGAGGCTCACAGAGCCTGCGAAGAGAGCCATCAAGTGCGCAGCCTACGCCCACATAGCCTCAACCCCTCCGGAGGGGATCGAAGGCGAACTGGTCTACGTTCGGTCTGGTGGAGAAGAGTACTACAAAGGAGTCGATGTCGAGGACAAGATCACGCTCGCTGAGCTGTCCTATGCTCCACCCCGCCCTGAGAAGGTGAGGCTGGCGCAAGCCCATGGAGCCGCGGCGCAGGTCCAGATGAACTGGGGCGAGCCAGACTCGAACATCCTGCCCTTGGGGACGGTGAAGTCGGTCTGGGGCAACCCCACGCCAGAAGACCTTGAGACCTGGCCTAGGATCCCGGTTGTGTCCGTGGGCAGAGCGGACGGACTGCGCCTGAAGAGCCTCTGCGAGAAGGGGCGAGTCCGGGTGTGGATGAGGGCTGAAGCCACGAAGGAGTGGAGGAGAATCTCGAACGTCGTCGCCGAACTCAAGGGCGGAGAGGAGACGGAGAAGTTCGTCATCGTGGGCGGGCACTTCGACGCCTGGGGCGGAGGGGTCACGTGCAACGCGACCGGAAACGCGCTTGTCCTAGAACTTGCAAGGGTTCTTGCCAAGCACAGGAAGCACCTTAAGAGGAGCGTCAGGTTCGCGTTCTGGACGGCTCACGAGACGGGCATCATGGAGGGCTCCACCTGGTACGTGGACAACTACTGGGACGATCTGAACAGGAATGCGATCGCCTACCTGAACTGCGACTCCCCGGGTATGAGGGGGACCGTGAGGTGGACCTCCAACAACACGCCTGAGATCAGGAAGTTCAGGCAAGACGTGGTCAAAGACGTTCTGGGCGAGGACCTGAAGAGCGGACGCCTGGCGAAGACGGGAGACCAGTCCTTCTTCGGGCTGGGGCTTCCAGCCGTGAACGAGAGGACCGGCTTTCCGCCGGACGTGCTCGAGAAGACGGCGGGCGCCGTTCTGAGCTCGTGGTACCACAGCACCGAGGACACTATGGACAAGGTGGACATGGAGGCGGAGATGAGGGCGGTGAGGGTGTACGCGACCTCGGTTCTCAGGCTCTGCAACAACACCATCCTCCCGTTCGAGTTCGTCACCGTGGCGGACGAGATCCTCACGACCCTGAACGACCTGCAGTCCAAGGCAAAGGGAGCCATGGACCTCTCCACACTGGCGAGCAAAGCTGAGAGGCTCAAGAGGGAGGCGACGAGGTTGAACGCAACGATCGAGGAGATCTCTAAGCTTCGAACAAGAACCACTCGGTTCCAGCACGGGACCACGAACATCAACTCCTGCCTCATGAGACTGAGCCGAATCCTGGACCCGGTGCTGTACACGGTCGTGGGCAGGTACGGTCAGGACAGGTACGGAGCATCATACCTCGCCAAGCAGATACCCGTGCTCCAGCCCGTCATCGAGCTGGCGCATATGAACTCTGGCAGCCCAGACTATCACGCTCTCAAGACAAAAATGATACGGGAAAGAAACAAGGTATCAGACGCGCTGGACGAGGCTTCCACCTTAATAAACGAAACGATCAAGAAGACTAGAGGATGATGGTGGTTGAAGATAGCTATAATCGTCCCCATAACCGGGCTGACCGAGGAGGACATGAAGTACCGAAGACAGCTTGCGAAGTCGACTGTGCAGCGCGGCACTGAGTTCGAGTTCCTGAGAGTGGAGAAAGGACCACTCTCCATAGAGTCCAGGTACGAGGAGGAGCTTGCGGCGGAGGGCATCCTTCAGAAGGTCAAGGAGGCGGAGAGGAAGGGCTACGACGCGGCGATCATCTGGTGCATGGGTGACCCAGCGTTGCGTGCCGCACGGGAGATCGTGCGAATTCCCGTTCTCGGACCGGGAGAGACGTCGATCATGCTCGCACACGCTCTAGCTCGGAAGTTCTCCGTGGTCACTCCCTTGACAGGTGTGGCCCAGGTCGAGGAGCAGGTGAAGGAGATGGACCTCCTGGGCAGCCTAGCCTCGGTTCACCCCCTGGGCATACCGGTGCTCGAGCTGCGGAGGGACCTGAACAAGACCAAGAGGATGATAACGGAAGCCTCGAAGGAGGCTATGGAGAAGCACGGCGCGGGTGCCATAGTCCTTCACTGCCTCGGCATGGGTGGGCTCGCCAAAGAGATCCAAGACAAACTCGGCATACCCGTGATAGACCCCGCCACGACCGGGCTCAAGTTCGCCGAGATGCTGATCAGCCTGGGGCTTTCGCACAGCAAAGCGACCTACCCCAAGCCGCCGAAGGAAAACGACTAGCCCTTCACGCCTCTGTTTGATTCAAGGTGAGCTAACAGCGATGACTCTAATCTGGTTGCAAGCCTCCTCAGCGCGATCCGCTACCGTTTCCACGGCGTCCATGAAGTGATCCAGCAACACAGCCGTGACCACGCCGACGCCTGGGACGCTCTCCACGAACCACTTGACGTAGATCTTCAGGAACGTCCTTCGAGCCGCCATGTAGAGGTCGTCAACCTCCTCCTCAAGCCGCTCAACCCGATCGGCTAGGATCAGAGCCTCAGCCATGTTCTCGCTCATCTTTCTCACAGAGCTTCTCAGAGCCTCTATGCATCGGGTTGTAGCCTCTGACATGTTGAGGCAGGCCCGCTTCATTTCATCGGGAAGCTCGTTCAAGGGCAGGATGGATAGGATTCTGCCCGACTCGTTAGCCCAGTCCGCGACACTGTCAAGGTTGCGCTCAAGCCTCATCATGTCGGCTCGCGTCGTGGGAGACAGCTCGCTCTTAGCCAGCTCCTGAGTCAGCCTGCCGAAGAGGGCATCAGCCTCGCGCTCGGTCAAGGAAAGTTTCCGAGCTGCCTCGCGCGCCTCCTCGACCTTCCCCTCAGCCATCAGGCTGACAGCCTCGTGCATCCGCTTCACAGCCTCGAAAACCAAGTCCATGTGAGCTTGGATAGCCCCGACCATACTCCTCTCTCGATCCTGAGCCAGCCATCTCAGCAGTCTGTCACTCAACCACACGACCTCCGAGCGACTACCACCACAGACAGAACGGCACATCTCGATAAAAGAGCTACCATCTTTACCCTCCTAGCAAACGGAACGCCGAGTAGATGAGAGCGGAAATGCCCGCTGCACAGGGAACGGTGAGCAGCCATGACAGGAGAATCGTACCAGTCACGACCCTGCTGACAGATCTCGCCCCTCTGCTGAGCCCGGCGCCGATAACCGCCCCCACCGTCGCATGGGTAGAAGAGACCGGCAGACCCCAACCGATGAGGAGGTAAGGAATAACGGTGAAGAGAATCGTACACGACGCAGAGCTTAACTGCGCCACAAAAGCCGTCACGACGGACAGCCTAGTTATTCTGTACCCGATCGTGTCGATGACCTTGTAGCCGTAGGTGATCGCGCCCACCGCCATCGCCGCCGCACCGAAGAGAGATAACACGAGCATAGTCTCAACGTCTCCGAACGACCAAGCAGCTTCACCCTTAACCATGGAGTACACGACACCTGTCGCGTTCGCGACATCGTTAGCCCCCCACGAAAAGGCGTAGTAGCAGGCGGTGAAGGTGAGGAGATATCTGAGCAGCCTCTCAGCCCGCAGGCGCGCCTGAAGGGTGCCGGTTATTCTCGGCTTCTCGTAAAACCTCAACACGACACGATGCACTCCTATTGCTATCCCCATGGCAAGGAGCGGAGACATAACCCAGCTGGCGAAGACCGTGTTCAACACGCTCCAGTTCAATCCGGCTGCTCCGTGCGCAAGCAGACCGTAGCCGAGAATCGCGCCGACTATGGAGTGGGTGGTCGATATCGGCATCCCCACCTTCGTGCAGAGGAGAATCCATATCGAGGCGCCGAGAACCGCGGCAATCGCCCCGCCCGGGCTGAAGCTAGAAACGATCCCCTTTCCGATCGTCTTCGTCACTGTATACCCTATGAGGGTAGCCCCAAGGACCTCGAACGCGATCAACACGCATAGGGCCCTCCTTAGAGTCAGGCTGCCGCTTCCCACGGACGTGGCTATGGAGTTAGCCGCGTCGTTCGCGCCGAGATTCCACCCGAAGAAGAAGGCGAGAATGAGGCTGACCAAGACAAGGGGAGAGGAGAGAAGGACTTCCAGAGGGATCAGAAGCCTTTCCTTCTTCGAAGACTAGTTCGCTGTTTTTTCTTAACTCTTTCTCAATGTGTCCAGGATGTGTGAGCCTAAGGGCGACTCCAAAGTTGTTTGAGGGTCGAAAGCAATTTTAAACACGGTTCGCCCCATGAAGAGGACAGTCTGGAGAGATCAAGGTTTGCCCCGCGTCAAGGTCACGGTGCCCATCTACGGGTGGTTCGGAGACAAGGCCCTGGACCTCATCTTCCCCGACAGTTGGACTGTTGAGGTCAGGCGGATGGCTGGGGAGCAGGCGCCCCCACTAAATCAGGACCAGATTCGAGAGAGGCTTGCCAGCCCGATAGGAACCAAGCCTCTTCACGAGCTCGCTCAGGGCAAGAAGGAGTGCGCCATCCTCGTGGACGACATGACGAGACCGACAAAGGCGTGGCAGATGATACACCCGATCCTCGAGGAGATCCACAAGGGCGGAATCACCGACGACCACATCCGGGTCGTGATGGCTCCTGGATGCCACAAGACGATGACGCTGGAAGACTACGTGAAGAAGCTGGGTGAAGAGATACCCGAGAGATACGAGGTTTTCAACCACAACCCCTACGAGAACCACGTCTACCTCGGCAAGACCTCTCAAGGCACTCCAGTCTCGGTCAATAGGGAGGTTATAGCCTGTGACCTCAAGATCTGCGTGGGCGGGATCATTCCCCACCCAGGTGCAGGGTACGGAGGCGGAGCGAAGTTGATCCTGCCCGGGGTCTCCTCGATCGAGACGATAGACGCAAACCATAAGATGCGAGGACCTTGGAGGGGTGTCGGGAAGATCGATGGGAACCTCCAGCGCCTCGACATGGAGGAGGCGGGGAGGATGGCTGGAGTTGACTTCATCGTCAACGCCATCTTCAACATCAACCGAGACGTGTCCGAGCTTGTCTGTGGGGACATGGTCGCTGCCCACAGGGAGGGCGTGAAGATTGCTAGGATGAGCTATGTCTCGGACATCTTGCCAGACACGGACATAGTCGTCGCGAACGGCTACCCGCAGGAGGATGAGGCGTACAAGGCGTTCCCGATCGCGACCGAGTCGGTGAAGCAGGGCGGGGAGGTCGTGATACTCGCCTACTCCCCCGAGGGGTGTAGACACCACTTCTACTCGGGCAAGTTCGGGAAGAACTACGGCGGTAGAGCTTGGGAACTCCCTAAGCCAAGGCCCAAGATAAAGCGGTTGATCATGGTCACCCCTCATCACCAGCTCAAGGACGAGGGGTACTACGCGCCCAAGGAGCAGTCGCTCTGGGTAAAGTCTTGGGCTGAGGCGTTCGAGGAGCTCTACACAGCCCACGGTCCGAAGGCGAGGGTCGCCGTATACCCGTGCTCCACCATCCAAGTCTCCAAGTCCGTCGCTGCACTACCCTAAGGAAAAGGGAGGAAGGATCTTCATGCCTCCACGAGGGTCTCGGTGCTCCGAAGGTGGGGAAGGACGTTTATCCTGTCCACCGCCGCCTTGAGCTCGCCGTAGTCCTTCGCCTCTAGGAAGGCCACCATGTCAAACCTGCCGTAGGCGAAGTAAGCCTTCTTCACGCCCCGAATCTTCTTCAGTTCTTTGAGGACGGCTTCAGACCAGGGCGGGATCACTTTGACCAGGACGCAAGCGTTCAACGCTTTCACCCCTCCCTGCTCGCGAGCTCGACTAGGCTCTCCGTGAAGACAACTCCACCCAGATTCCCCAGCTTCAGGACCACCTTTCCAAGCCCAGCGAAGCTCGCAGCCTCCAGGTCAACAACCACATCGTACCTGCCCATGACTGTGAAGACCTTCTTCGCCTCCTTGAACTGCTTTATCTTCTGAACAACCTCTCCCCACTTCCCGTGCTCAGTCCTGATCAGGACGCAGGCCGATATCATCGCAACACCACGGCTAAGGTTCGGGTGGAATCAGCTATAAGAGTGTTGATGCACCGCATTACAGAGCCGATCTGCCTCGAATGTCCTGAGTAGCCCTCGAAGAGCCGAGAATTACCACACGTGAATGCCAAAACAGCTAGCGCGTGCTAGCTGTCCTAGATCTCCGTACTCACACCTAAACAAGAATCCAGTCATCACTAGGAGGACTTTCCAACATACACTATGCCTAGACCTCGAACGTTCGTACTCCTCACCCCCGTGATGATAGCGTCACCCAGCCTAGCAAGCACTCCGTTTGAGTTGTGGTTACTCAACTCCTCATATATGTCGATGCCAGCCTCCTTCGCTCTGCCCATGGTGTAGCCATCAACGATTCCACCCGCCGCACTCGTGGGACCGTCTGACCCGTCAGAATCAGCCGCCGCTACCACGATACTCTTGCTCCCCTCGATCCTGGGCGCCGTCGACAGGGCGAATTCTTGGTTTCGACCACCCTTCCCGGTCGCGGAGCCGACCATAACCGTGGGCTCGCCGCCGAAGATGATGGCGCAGGGCGCCTTGACCGGCTGACAGCGGGTCTCGACCTCTCTCGCCATGAACCCCAGCATCTCGCCCATGCTGCTGGCCTCAATGTCGTTAATGCTCGACGCGAATATGTGGGCGTTGACACCAAGCTCTTCAGCTTTCTTCCTAGTGCCCTCCAGCATGTACTCGGGGCCGAACACCCTGAAGTAGTACCTGGGCTTAGTTTCACGTTCAGTGGGCGTTGTTATGTCATATCTAGGGTCAGCATTCTCGAGGTACGTCCGAACGGACTGCGGGACCTTGCTCCAGAGATCATATCTCTTCAGGGTTTCGATTGCGCGTTGATAAGAACCCCAAGGAGTGTAGACGGTTGAGCTTCGCTTACGATGTATGCTTTCGAGGGGAGCCCACGGCGGAATCTCATCAGTATCGACCTGGATCATTGTGGCGTCGCCGATATACCGTTCATGCCTCCCCGTGAGCACTGCGAGTATCCCCCTGACGGAGTTCAACTCAGGCATGGAGGCACCCCGCTCGAAGAAGAGCATCCTTGTGACATCCTGTATGTCCTTCAAGCTCAGTCCCGGACCAGGCAGAGTGGTCAGCGCCGACGCCCCACCAGATTGGACAAAGAACACTATATCGCCTTTCCTCGCCTTCTGCTCGATCTCCATGATCCGCCTAGCCCCGCTGACGCTGTCCTCGTCGGGTAGAGGATGACCCGCAAACGTCACGGGTACCCTTTTGAGGAGCTTTGGCTCCCCCTTCTTCGCGTTCAACTGGCCGTCGGTAATGAGATCTCCCAAGACATCCTCAATCGCGTGTGCCATCCTCTGGGCAGCCTTTCCGCCCCCCACCAGGTATATGTTCCCGACCTTCGCCAGATCGAAGACTAGAGGCATCTCCTCCTTCGGCTTGTGACTTCCGATGAAGTCCCTGTGACCGACTATCAGCTTTCCACCCTGTACGCGGACCAGCTTCGTGGTGTTCTCATAAGGGTCTGATGCTTTCAGACCGGCTTCAAGGATGGTCAACAAGGTCTTGCGGCCGTCCACATTGCCGTGAGAGGTGAGCGCGTCCAGATTCTTTATGATCATCCTGGGCACGTTCCCGAGTGGATGATTCTATCCGAACCCAGAACCTTAAACACTTCCGCCGATCTCGAACACTTCCCTAAGGTATCCGTCTATACCGTGATAAGTGCGGGTTGCCCATCCTATCTTCCAGAGAGGTCGAGCTGGCGTTCGGATGACCCTGATAGTAGGATGCTGCGGCTTCCGGGTGGGAATGCTTAGGTACTTCCAGACCTTCGACACCGTGGAGCTGAACTCAACCTTCTACAAGTATCCCAGCCTCAAGCTCGTTGAGAAGTGGAGGAGGGCTGCGCCGAATGACTTCGAGTTCACGGTCAAGGCTCATCAGGACATAAGTCACAGACTTAGACTCCAACCGAGCAAGGAGTGTATCGCAGCGTTCGAGATGATGAGGCAGATTTGCGCAATCCTAAGGTCCAGGGTTATGCTCATTCAAACCCCAGCCTCTTTCCAGCCGACCGAGGAGAACCTCGCCACCGCTGAGGACTTCTTCAAAAAGGTGGGCCGCGACGACCTAGCCCTAGCCTGGGAGACGAGAGGCGACGCCTGGAACGCGCCCAAGACCCGGGAAAGACTGCGTTCGTTGCTCAGCGAGGTTGAGGTCACCCACGTCACAGACCCCTGTCTGGTCGAACCAGCGTACTGCGCACACAAGCTCGCCTACCTCCGCCTCCACGGTCTGGGCGAGAGGATGTACTACTACCAGTTCACGGACAGAGAGTTGGAACAAGTCCAAGCCAAGGCCACCAAGATCGGAGTAAACTCCGAAAGGACGTACCTTCTCTTCAACAACCTCACCATGTTCGAGGACGCCAAGAGACTGGCTCAATACCTGAAGACCGGAAGGTTCGAGCCCCTCTCCGAAGCAATCGGCTGGGACTCGGTGAAGGAGGCGATCGGGAAGACCAGGTATCCCGTATCCAAGAGCAGACTATTGAAGTACTTCGGGTGGAGGCTGGTGGAAGTCAAGAGAGGAGAACAGGTGCGGCTCAGCCAGCTGCTTTCTAGACTGTCGAAGAGGAGCTACGGGAGCCCAGACGAGGTTATCGAGGAGTTGAGTGGAGCATAGGATCAAACTCATATCTCCCAAGATGAATTTGTCATTTCCAGTAGAAACTATTCTTTGAATTCTGCGCTTCCACCCCACGGTGGATGCCGTCAAGGGACTTTTAAGTGATCCTGGGACACTATCTGATATGCATAGTGCGAGGTTTTGGCACGATGCCCGAGTTGAAAGAGAAGTTGTACAGCCTTCAGGAGGCCGCGGCGCTCATCAAAGACGGGGCTCGCATCGCGATCGGAGGGTTCTCGGTGCACAACCACCCGATGGCGTTCCTGTACGAGCTCATCAGACGAGGCATCAAGGACCTGACCATAGTCGGGATCACGAATGGGAATGATGTCGACATCCTTGTGGGGGCAGGCTGCGTCAAGAAGGTGGAGACCTCCTACGTGGGACTCGAGCAGTTCGGGCTTGCCCCGAACTTCAGGAGAGCCGTCGAGAGAGGAGAGGTGGAGGTTGTGGAGTATAGCGAGGACATTGCCCATGAAAGGTTCATTGCCAGCGTCCGAGGCGAGCCTTTCTTCCCCACCTACGAGCTCTACGGGAGCGACATCCCGAAGTACAACAAAGACATCAAGGAGGGAGTGAACCCGCTGAACCGCAGGAAGTATCACGCCATCCCGCCGGCTGAGCCCGACTGGGTCGTGGTCCACGCACCGATGGGCGACAAGTACGGCAACGTCCTCTACTTCCCGAACCGTCAGAGCCCCTCAAACATCGACATCGAGAAGTCGCGGAGCTCCGACAACGTGATCGTGACGGTCGAGCAGATCATCCCCAGGACACGCGTCATGAGGTTCCCGCATCTCAACGTGATACCAAGATACAGAACAACAGCCATCGTCGAAGCCCCATACGGAGCCCACCCATGCTCCCTCTTGCAGACGTACATACAGGACGTTGAGCACTTGACGATGTACGCCGAGGCGGCGCGCGACCCGAAGTCATTCAAGGGATACCTGGACAAGTACGTGTATGGTCCGAGAGACCACATGGAGTACCTCAAGCTGATCGGGGTTGAGAGGCTCATGAAGCTGCGGGTTGTGGGAGGTGACATGTAGATGGTGAAGGAGGAACCGACGGTCTATGAGGTCATGGCCACGGCAGTTGCGCATGAACTCAGGGATGACGAGAGGTGGTTCATCGGTCTGGCCACGGGTGAGAAGACCAGACTGCTACTCCAGTGCGTCCCCCTCGTCGGGATGGCTCTGGCTCAGCACACGCACGCCCCCAATTCCACGATGGTGGTGGCTGGGTGGATACACAACCCGGTTGTCAGTGAAATCCCGACGCGCATGGAGAGCGAGTATGGCACAGAGCTGAGGGACTGGAAGTGCGAGGCTCAGACCAGCGACGGAGGCTCCCCAATATGCTACAGGAGAGGAGACATCGACGTCGGCTTCGGCTCAGCCGCCCAAGTCGACAAATATGGCAACTGCAACATCGTCTGCATCGGCGACTACCGCAAGCCCAAAGTTCGGCTCATCGGCCCCATCTTCCAGCCCGGTCACTTCTCCCTGTTCGGGAGGGAGATCGTCATCCTAGACCACGAGAAGAGGAACTTCGTGGAGAAGGTCGACTACATATCCGGAGTGGGCTATCCAAGAGGACCGAGCACACGCGAAAGGCTGGGCTTGATCGGGAGCGGCCCCTGCATGGTTCTGACGGACAAGGCGATCTTCGGCTTTGACAAGAGAACGAAGCTGATTAGGCTACGCTCGATCCACCCAGGAGTGACCGTGGAGCAGGTCAGGGAGAACACCGGTTTCACCCACGACTACATCCCGAAGAGAGTCACCGCAACTAAGGCCCCAACCCCCGAGGAGCTCAGGATAATCAGAGGAGAGGTCGACCCGAGGGGCGTCTTACTCCCACGGTAGAGGCTGCAGAAGACAGAGCGGTCCCCTCCCTCCTTCTCAACCGATGAGCCTTCTTACCTGTCTCTTGAATCCACACGCTGAGTCGATGGATACAAGTCAAGAGGAACGCCCGAATGGAACTCGCGCTTGAATCCAAGATCAGACTGAACAACGGCGTTGAAATACCAGTCTTGGGCTTGGGAACCTCTAACGCCAGCGGTGAAGGCGCTGTAAACGCAGTAATGTGCGCACTGGAAGCGGGCTACAGGCATATTGACACGGCGAAGTTATACAAGAATGAGAGCGAGGTTGGTGAAGGGGTCAGGAGGAGCGGCGTACCCCGGGACGAGGTCTTCATAACCACGAAGCTCTGGAACGATGACCACGGCTACGACAACGCCCTCAAGGCGATCGATGTGAGCCTAAGAAATCTCGAAATGAACTACGTGGATCTCTACCTAGTCCATTGGCCTGTGTCCGGACGCCGCACCGAAACTTGGAGGGCGATGGAGAAGATCCTGAAAGATGGAAAGGCGCGGGCGATCGGCGTGGGCAACTTCACGATCCGCCATCTGGAGGAGCTTCTGCCAGAAGCCGGGATCGTTCCCGCGGTGAACCAAGTCGAGTTCACGCCCTATCTATACCAGAAGAGACTACAGGACTACTGTGAGGCAAGGGGCATCAGGATCGAGGCTTGGGCTCCACTAACCCGCGGCTTGAAACTCAATGATCCTAGGCTTGTGGAGGTAGCAAGGCGCTACGAGAAGACGCCAGCTCAGGTACTGATCCGCTGGGGCTTGCAGAAGGGCACCATCTCTATCCCGAAGTCGGCGCGCAGGGAGCGGATAATCGAGAACTCGCAGGTGTTCGACTTCAGCATCTCCAGCAGAGACATGGAGAGACTCGACGGCTTCAACGAGAACCTCAGGACCCTGGGCTTAAATCCGGAATCCGACATGTTCAGGTAACACGCTAAACTGAAAGCTTTGAGAATCTACAGGAGCTCCGAGGGAGCCTGAAGCACCTCCGAGAAGTGACAAGTGTCCGGTAGAGGTGGCAATCATGACCAGACTTGGACCAGACCTACGCCCAGGATACAAGAAGCTAGACATCATCGGAGGTTACGACAAATGGGCTGCTACATATGACCGCGACCCTAACCCACTCATCGCCCTAGAAGAGAGGGTGACTCTGGAATTCGTTGGAAACATCCGAGGTCAACGCGTGCTCGACCTAGGTTGTGGTACCGGTCGCTACTGCGTGCTTCTCGCTGAGCGGGGAGCCAGCGTCGTCGGAATCGACCCCTCCTCAGAAATGCTGGAACATGCAAGGCGCAAGTACACTCCAGCCCGCCAATTCGAACTGTGTCATGGGACAATAGAGGAGGTGAGTTTGCCCAGTGAACACTTCGACCTCGTTCTCTCCGCTTTGACTCTGGGGCACATTCCAGAGTTGGAACCGACCTTTGCGGCAGCTGTCCGCCTCCTCAAGAAGGGTGGTCGGATGGTCATCTCGGACGCCCATCCCTACTGGCCCGTCTCCGGCCACGACTATACCGAGTTCTTCGACCAAGCCGGTCAGGAATACCGCATCCCCATCTATCCACACCTCTTTGAGGAATACTGGCACCTCTGTCGGAAGTTTCGCCTGGTTGTGGAAGATATTCGGGAGCCAGTGATTGATGATTGGCTAATCGAGCGTTTCCCTTCTTTGGAGGGCCGTAGGGGTGTACCTTTGGCCGTAGTCCTCAAACTGGCGAAATGTTCAAGGCAATGAAAGCGCATCTAGCATAATCAGTCGCCAAGACCCTGTGCGACGGTCTTGGGGTCGGTCTCTCTGGAGGGATAGTTGAGCGACATAAGGCGAGGGGGTGATTGCAGAAATGAAACGCGTGTTGTTTGTCTGCGTTGAGAACGCTGGCAGGAGCCAGATGGCTGAAGCCTTCGCAAACCACTACGGGAGAGGGAAATTGATCGCCTCAAGCGCTGGCGTGGTGCTGGCGGAGAGAGTCAACCCGGTGGTGGTCGAGGCCATGAAGGAGAAGGGAATCGACATATCAGCGAACAAGCCCAAACTGCTCACGACGAGGATGGCAGAGGAAGCCGACCAGATCATAACCATGGGATGCAGCGTCGAGAAGATCTGCCCAGCTCCGCTTCTCAAGAACGTGACAGACTGGGGGCTGGAAGACCCCAAAGGAAAACCGATAGAGAAGGTTCGAGAGATCAGGGACGAGATAGAAAGGAGAGTCCTGAAGTTGATCTCCGAGGCTTAGACGCTCGACAGACTTAACGATTGTTCAGTAACCCAAACAGTCTCTCGAGCTGGAAAGCCCGGTGTCTTTGAGCACTCTCTCTTGCGCTTTGCGCGAACTCTCAGAAGACCTCCGAGCGTCGAAGGATTGATCACAAAGAGTTGAGGACTCTCTTGAGTCTCGACATCAGTCCTCGGATCTCGTGACGCGTGAGCTGCCCTTTTCCCACTGGTTCATCTATGAGGATCAGATCGTTGAAGATGTTGTCGAGAGCCTCGTCCTCTTCGATTGTGGGCTCGGTGGAGATGCCCACTAGGATGCGACCCGCTTCCGCCCTCGTGATGCTGCCCTGCATGAAAGCGTCCAATGTCTCCAACGCCTTGACAGCATACGCTTTCTTGGGGGGCATCAGGAGGATCTCGTCCTCTCGGACTAGGAGGCTGACTCGGTTGGGCCTGCCGAGTCGTTCGACGAGGGGTTTGGGGAGATAGAGCTGGCTTCCTCTTCTCGGGTGATGAGCCACCTTCAGGGTGTAGACTGTCTCAGCCTTCTTCCACCTGGGCATTCTATTCTCAGCTCTCGTCCTCTTATCCACGGGGATATTCGCGCGGAGCTACTTAAGCGGATAGCATCCACGTGGATACCTGGGGGAGAGAGAGCGGGAACATGCGGACAATCCACATCAAGTATCGATCTGGTAACTGGTGGAGAAGGTATCATCCGAGAAACCCAAATCTAAAGAGGGGTTGCCCTGGGACAGTTCTATGATCGACCAAGCGTTCGTGGTGAGATCGATGAGAGTAGTTGTCGCAATAACGGGAGCCAGTGGAGCCGTCTACGGGAGGCGTCTGCTAGAGGAGCTCAAGAAGCGGAAGATCGAGACTCATCTCGTCATCAGCGAAGCTGGCACACAGGTCATCCGGCACGAACTTAACGCATCTAAGAAAGAGATTGAGCGGCTTGCAACCCGTGCCTACGATGTGAACGACTTATCCGGACCACTTGTGAGCGGCTCGTTTCCCGTCGACGCGATGGTGGTAATTCCCTGCAGCATGAAGACAGTGGCAGGAATCGCCAACGGTTTCTCCACCAATCTAATCCTCAGAGCCGCAGATGTCGCCCTCAAGGAGAAACGAAAACTCATCCTCGTCCCCAGAGAGACACCCCTCAGCGTGGTCCATCTGAGAAACATGCTTCGACTCGCAAAGCTGGGCGTGGTAATCCTTCCGGCGATGCCCGGGTTCTACCATCACCCGAAGACGATCGAATCGCTCGTAGATTTCGTCGTGGGCAAGGTGATGGACGCGCTCGGAATCGAAACGAACCTCTACGAAAGATGGAAAGGATGATCGTTTTCTGCCTCTTATTCATAATGAAATTCAGGCTTGCAAAACCCTCTTGGTCCAACCAGCTATGGTCTCACGAGGTTAGTCGCTTGACACTCTTATAGAGGTCAAAGTGTGCATCGAAGGAGTATATCTCCTCCAGTTTCTCCTCCTGCATCATGGTGTGAGCTAGGGCATCGTTCAGCCCTGTTCGTAGCCCCTCACTCTCTCCGAGAGCTGAGACGTAGTCCTCTTTGGAGACCGACAGGGTTCTCAGGTTCATCTTGAGCAGGAGAGCCCCCTCCAGCTTGAGCGCTTCAGAAGCAGGAAGGTTGTCTTCCAGCATGTTCGCCACCTCACTGAAGTGCACGACGGTCGTCACCACCCTTTCCCCATCATCTATCCTCTTCACGATCTCCTCGGCGCTCTTCTTGAGCTGCCGCTCGTGGGGTTTCAGCTCTCTTCGGGGCTTGATGAAGGCGTGGATGAAGACGTTAGCATCGACGAATCTCTCGGTCAACTCTTACTCTTCCTCAGCTCTCTTCGTACGCTGTGCCAGTCAGAGAGGTCGCTCTTCACGTCGACCTCGATACTGTTGATGAAGTTGGCCAGATTGAGTTCGCTAACTGGCAGAACCTCGATCGACCTCTCGCCCAGCTTCATGATCACGCGGCTGTCTTTCAGGAGACGCTCCCTCCACTCCTTGGGGATCACCACTCTCCCCTGTTCATCAATCTCTTTAACCACCACGCTCATTCTCAATCACCACTCTGCGATATTGCCACCACAAATGTTATGAAATGCCATTCTATAAGGATTTCCCCATTTCATCGCTCTGCTTCAGACAGAGATCACATGCCTCAGGACCTATGTTGTAGAGGAGGCTCGAAGCCAAAGAAAAAGGGAACGAGGAGGAGGTTGACCCGTCGCACGTCTTAATGTCCTTAACCCAGAGGAAGCCTAGCCTCCACAGGAAGCATAGGGGCGAAAGGCCTGTGGGGCTCCTCCTGATACCAGTAGGCGGTGCTGGAGTAGTCGTCGCTCCTGCGGTTCGCGTGACCATGCTCGACCGTGACTCGGATGGACTTCTGGAAGTAGATGGGGTCCTCGATGTGGTATCGGTATAGGGTTATCTTGCCTGACCAGTTGGGTCCGCCGGGAAGTATGACGCCATGATAGGGTGAGCAGTACTCCTGGGCGGGGCAGTAGGCAGTGTTGAAGTAGTCCTCGGTTCCGGTGCCGTTAAGGGTGGGTTTTTCATCGTCGTCGATGAAGATCATGTCGTCTCCCTCCCCATACCAGTTGAACTGGTCCGTTTGGCGCAGGTTGTGGATGTTCAGGTTGCAGCCGACGTAGTGACCTCTCCCCTTAGCCTCGAGGATCACGTAGTTTCCCTCCCCGGACAGGTTTGTGCCGCCACGCAGGAACTCCCGGTTTGACATCCCTGCGTCCGAGATTCCATCGCAGGGGTTCTGCCTGTGCCAGGTGGCGTGGAACCTGCCCAGCCCCTCCTCCAGCTCGTCATGCTCCTCGTAGTCCACATAATAGTAGAACCGGTTGAGGTCGATGTCACATTCGTTGGTTACCTCTATCCGAGCCCCTTCTGCGAAGGGCATCAGGAAGAAACAGTTGAAACCTCTGCCGTCCTCCGGGGACATGCTCAGCGGCAACGACCAGAAGTTCTTCGCAACGCCGTGACCCACGCCAAAGAAATCTCCCAGCGGGACCTCGACGCTTGGATCCTTTTCGCCATCCCAGAACATCCTGAGGAGGACCTTGCGGAGGAAGTGCTTCTCGAGGGTCGTCTCCACGACCGTCCAGTTCCAACCGCCGGTTCCCAGCATCTTCCTCGCGGCGGATGGCTCGATTCCGAGGGTGATCCAGATGTGGGTGATGCAACCCGCGCCCTTTATCTCGGCTAGTGCGGCGCTCTCGTCCTCGGGGACCTTGATCCAATCGTCGTTCCCTCCGGTGCGATCCCAGCTGGAGAACCTTCGTCTCCGATAGTCCCGCAGTCTGGGCAGGTCGCGGAGGGAGCTTCCGAACCAACGGCTCTGAGACAAGTTTCTCACCGATGAGACGAGCGGGAGCCTCTTCGCTTAAGAGTTTCGAGCCTAAGCCTCCCCACGGATTCAGCTTTTAAGCGGTATGCAAGATAGTGCTGAGCTCAGAGGTGTGTATCGTGGGGTTCATTCAAGCCAAACCGGGAAAGATTGTTATGGCAAAACTGTCTCCTGGCGAAGACCTAGCTAAGTCGGTCATCGAGACAGCCAGGAAGGCCGGCATAAACTCGGGCGTCTTCTTCATAATTGGCACTCTGAAGCAAGTGGCGATGGGCTTCTACTCGCCTGTCATGACGCCTGTGACGATCAAGGAGCCCCTCGAGATAGTCTCCTGCATCGGGAACATAGCCAAGAAGGACGGGGACCTGGCGACGCACGCCCACATCACGGTCACCGACTCCAAGCTTCACTCCTACGGCGGGCACGTGCTTGACGGCTGCATAGTCGATCGGGTTGCGGAGTTGACGATCTTCGAGCTGGCTGGGGTGAGCCTCGAGAGAACAGCCACGGGGCTGAACATCTAACCAAGTGAGAACCCGCGCAGCCGTACTCAGACCTTAAAAAGGCTCTGATGCGTTCTATGATTTCTTTGCTCTTCGCGGGATTTGGCGAGACTGTCCTGCAGTCATTATGGATTAGATTGAAGTCTTCTCTAGGATTATCAGACAGCTCTAAACCTATCGGGGCGTCAGAGGTCACAGCCTTCTCAAGTCTAGGAGGGCTGAAATGGTTAGCCTCATCAGAATAGAAGGAAAGACTGTCGAAGGAGTTCTGGTGAAGAGGCTAACCCGTTTCTCAGCATTGGTTAGGGTCGAAGACAAAATCATACAGAGTTTTCTACCCAACCCTGGAAGATTGCGCGAGCTGCTGACCCCGGGTGCAGAGGTGATCCTGAGAGAGGTTGCAAGTGAGAAAAGGAAAACGTCTCATGACCTGATCGGAGTTTACCATGAGGGTCAACAGGTTTCTCTGGATGCCAGGGCGCCGAACAAGCTTGTCTTGGAGGCCCTAAGGAACAAAGACCTCCCAATGTTTGTGCAATACACTGGGATAGAACCAGAACACATCTACGGGCACACTCGATTCGATTTCTTCCTAAGAGATGGACAGAAGCCCTGCATGCTAGAGGTGAAGTCGTGCACGCTCGTGAGAAATGGAGTAGCCCTCTTTCCGGACGCGAAAACCGAGAGAGGGGCGAGACACCTGAGGGATTTGGCTAAAGCCAAGAATGAAGGCTACAGGGCGTGCGTCCTATTCATAGTTCAGCGAGATGATGCTCGCACGTTCTCGCCGAACCATGAGACTGATCCAGAGTTTGAAGAGGCGCTGAAGCAAGCCGTCAGGCAGGGAGTTGAGGTTTACGCGTACCGCTCCGTGTTTGTCGGAGATAGAATAACTCTGAAAGAGGAGATCCCCGTGGAGCTTTAGGCGTTTTCAGCTCTTCTTTGGGACCGGACCCTCCGCTGCACCACGGGCACGATGTCCCTGATTCCGAGCGGGGGGCACCCGGGAATCGCAACCGCTCCGCGGAGCCTCGTGTTCTTGCAGCTGAATATGGCGCAGTCGCCGATCAGGAAAACGTTCTCCGCTGGCTCCTCTCCCAAGGCAGGGTCGACGCCGAGGGCTAGGAAGATTCTTCTCCTCCCAACATCCCCTGACGCCTGCAGAGCGTTGAGCGAGTTCCTCGTCATGGCGAGACAGCCGATGCAGGCTCCGCCCACAACGACATCCACCCCCTCGAAGGCGCCGATCAGACGGAGGTCGGGTGGTGCGAAGACCCTCTTTACGGACTTGACAGGCTCGCCGACGACATCTATCTTTGAGAGATCTCCGACTCCTACCTTCTCGTGGTCGGCGATCTGAATGTGTCTGATCTGGCTCGGGTCGAAGCCCATCACCGCCGCAGCCACCGCGTCGGTAGCGACGACATCTGTTCCAGCGATGACCAGGCTCATGTCAACGATCTTACCCATCATGGCTGATCCTTCGATGGCTTGGACGGCGTCGACCACGGTTAGCCTGGGCTTCGCTATCTTGATTATGTCCACGAGCTTCTGGTGGATGTCCTCCCTGTGGTACATCAGCTTCTGCTCGGGCGGGAGGATGCCCATCATGTTCTTGATGCCAACGGTGATCGTGGTGTGGAGATGGGTCTTCATCTTCGGCATATCGATGATCGCGTCCGCTTCGAGGAGCATCTTTGGAATCCTGGCTCTGCGCAGCACCTTGGCCCCGGGTATGTCCACGGTCTCGTACGGGCTCTCGTCCAGATAGCACACCTCGGCGCCCGCGCGCTTGGCTGCCTTCTCAGCGCCTGTTCTGGGGAACACATCTCTACCCTTTTCGATGGGGATCGGGTTCTCGGCGACGACCACTCTCCCGGCGCCCGCCTCAAGGCAAAGCTTCGCAACCGCCTCGATGAGGGACGGGTGGGTTGTCAGCCCCTTCTCGGGCGGCTGTGAGACGAGGAGGTTCGGCTTTATCAGGACCATGCCGCCGCGAGGAATGATCTTGCCTGCTCCCCCGAGAAGCTCAACCGCCTTCCCGACCGCAGCGCTCGCCTCGGGGTATCCATGGCACTCAACGATTGCTACCTTTGGCATAGCTAACTCAATCCGCGCATCAGGACATCAAGTTTTTGGCTGCGGGTCTCACTTCTTTGATGGACCCGTCTCTAGCGTTAGCTCGAAGCCTTTTCGGGTTATCCTGTAAGACATCCAGTCGAGCGGATGGTCTGTGTCGAGTACCTTGGCTATTCTTAGCATCCGTCTGACCCTGCTCCCCTCCTCGAAGAGCTTCAGCTCCAGCACGTTGTCGCTGTACTGCCTCAGCATCGACTCGCCGACCTGATCCCTCCCTCCGCGGACAGCGGTGAAGACTCCTGTCACGCCCTCTCTCATCGCCCACTCCACCGACCACTCCATGATCCTCGCCTCCTGGATCGGGTCGAGCCCCGGAACGAGCCCGTCGCAGAGAAGCCTCTTCAGCTTCACCCCCGGCTTCAGCTCCTGCAACTCCTCGTCCACCATCCTCAGGGTTAGAAGGTTGTAAGAGGATGGGTAGTAGGTCCAATCCTCCTTCGGGACGCTGTACCTAGGGAAGCTCTGGCAGAACCTGAAGGTGCGGTTCTTCTCGTGGGGCTTGAGGTCCCATCCGAGCGACTGGAACTTCCTGCGCATCATAGCGGTCGACATGACCGCCGTATCGATCACGCAGCCCTCGCCCATCTGAAGACCGGTCCAGATGTACTGCATGCCCAACAAGGTCTTACCGGAACCGGAGTCGCCGAGGATCATCGTCCACGTCCCCTCCGGAAGCCCGCCCCCGATAAGCTCGTCCAAGCCCCGGACCCCGGTTGGAACTCTGCGAACCACGGCAGAACACCTACACTCTAGCAATCCTCGTGACCTTTTGACGTTTTCTACAGCCTTCCGGGGTAATACAAAGCGCTAAATCAGTTCCTCACTCCCAAGAGTGTAGGAGAATTTGACATGCCCGTCGATCTTGCGCTCATCAACGGGAACATCATAACCGTCGATCGAAGGGACAGAATCGCCGAGGCGGTGGGGGTTGGATCTGGAAAGATTCTGAAGGTTGGACGGAACGCCGAGATCAGGTCCTTGATCGACAGCAAGACCAAGGTCATCGACCTCCTGGGGAAGACTGTCACGCCGGGCATGATCGACGTCCACAACCACTTCGCCATGAGCGGGATCAACGAGGTCTTCGTCTTCAACCTCCGCTACCCCAAGGTCAAGTCCATCAGAGAGCTCCTCAAGATCGTCCGGGAGGAGGCTGAGAAGACGGCGGCGGGCAGGTGGGTTCAGGGGAGAGGATGGGACGAGGCGCTCTTCGAGGAGCGCAGGTACGTGAACAGGTGGGACCTCGACCCCGTCTCGCCGAAGAACCCGGTCGTCCTGACCCACACGAGCGGCCACTACATCGCGGTCAACAGCCTCGCCCTCAGGCTCGCCGGAATCTCCAAGGGCACACCCGAGCCGAGGGGAGGCACGATCGAGAAGGACCCGAAGACGGGAGAGCCCACGGGAATCCTCAAGGAGGAGCCGGCTATGAACATCGTCCGGAAGGTGGTTCCGCCCTGGAGCGTCGAGGAGACGGAGAGAGGAATAGCCAGGGCGCAGGAACTGGTTCTCACCGAGGGGATAACCGCCGTCAAGGACCCCGGCGTCGACAACGTGTCTCTGGAGGCGTACAGGAACCTGAGGAGGAGGGGAGAGCTCAGGCTTCGGGCGTACCTCCTCTACAAGGTAGACACCGCGTCACAGACGGAGGACGCGGTGAATAGCTTGAAGGTGGGCGGCGACGACACGCTCGTCCTCGGCGGTCTGAAGATGTTCCTAGACGGAAGCGGCATGGGCAGGACCGCGTGGATGTACAGGGACTGGAACAAGAACTTCCGGGAGCGGGATGTGGGCAACAAGGGGTATCCCGTCGTGGACCCGGACGAGTTCAAGAGGATGGTCAAGATCGCCCACAAAGCCGGGTTCCAGATAGGAGCCCACGCCATCGGGGACAGAGCGATCGACTTCACCCTAGAAGCGTACGAGGAGGCCCTGAAGGAAAGCCCGAGAAGGAGTTCGAGGCACACCATCATCCACTCGAACGCACCCACACCCAGAGAGCTGGAGCGGATGAAGCGCCTCGGAGACAACCTAGCCATCGAGACCCAGTCACCGTTCCTCTACTTCATCGGAGACAGCTACGCCGGAAACTTCGGACCCTCAAGGTCGAGGCAGATGATACCACTCAGGTCGTACATCGAGCGCGGAATAACCGTAGGAAACAGCGCCGACTGGTTCGTCTGCCCCTTCCCACCCAAGTTCGGCATCTGGGCGGCGATAGAGAGAAGGACTTGGAAAGAGACATACGGCCCACACCCCTTCGGGCGCAGGGAGAGCGTCACGGTGAGAGACGCGCTCCGCACATACACAGCCCTCGCGGCAAGATGCCTCTTCATGGAGGACAAAGTCGGCACGATCGAGACAGGCAAGTACGCGGACCTCGCCGTCTGGTCCGACGACCTCTACTCGGTTCCCACCCGGAGAATCCGCGACCTGTCCATAGAGATGACGATAGTCGGCGGAAAGATCGAGCACGTCAACCCGTCGGCAACTGTCCAAGCCTAGGCGCCCGTGCACGAAAGTTTTTGACTCATCGCACGGACGGAACGAACCATCAACCATAAAAGCCCATGACCGCACTATCCATGCCCGAAGAGGCGATAATCATGGCTAAGTGTCCAAGCTGCGGCAAAGAAGTAGAAAAACCCGTCAAGGAGTGGGATGTCGGAAAGAACCTCCACGTCAAGATGTTCGAGTGCTGCGGAAAGAAGTTCCGAGAGGCTGTTAAGAAGTAGGTTTCTTGACGGGTCTTTCCTTTTTCTCTTTTTAGTTTGAGGTTAAGGAACCTCGTCCTTCCTATGATCCCGTAGTAGGCTGTAACGGGATTCGTTGAGCCTCTGCCTCTCCGAAACGCAGAGGCGAAGACTCCGGAGACCAAAGTCTTCGGAGCTTGCGGAGGAAGGTGCGCGCATTCCTAGGGTGATGCTTAAATATCGATCGTGATATGGTTGAACATGTGGCGCTTCGATATGGGCACCGTGACGCTCTCCTCCAAGTACCAGGTGGTGATTCCCGAGGATGTCAGGGAGAAGCTGGAGTTGAGGCCTGGGCAGAAGATCGTGGTGGTTGTGAAGGACGGCGTGGTTCATCTCATCCCCCAGAAGCCAGTTAAGGAGATGAGAGGCTTCGTGAGCGGGATAGACAGGAGCAAACTCAGGGATGAAGAGGACCGCCTTTGATTCTGATCGACTCCTACGGCTGGATCGAGTACTTCTCGGACGGACCGCTGGCTGACAGCTACGCACCTTTCGTGGAGGAGGCGAGCTCCGAGAACACCGTCACTCCGACCGTCGTCGTCTACGAAGTCTACAAGAGGATCAAGGTGGCGAAGGGTGAGGAGAGGGCGCTGGAGGCATGCGCTCAGATCTTCCGCACGAGGATCGTTGAACTGACGGATTCCATAGCCATCGCGGCCGCCGACATCAGTCTGTCGATGGGCTTGGGTATGGCTGACTCGATCGTTCTTGCCACCGGCAGGGCGTATGGCGCTGAGGTGGTGACGAGCGACGAACACTTGAGAGGGGTTAACGGTGTCAGGTTCCTCGGAGAGTGAGGTGGAGGTTGATGGAGGCGTTCGAAGGTTTCGGGTTGTGGAAGCTTGCAGGGCTAAGTGTGTTGATGATGGTATGGTTCTGTCGCTCACCCTGTCTCCCGAGCCTCTCAGCTCATCAACCGCTCTCATGCTACTTTGAACGAACAACGCCCATGCTCTTTCAGGGAAAGCAGCAAGAAGGCATGACGGGCTAATTCTTCTTTTTATTGTTGGATTTGCCAAAGAAAAAGGGTGAGAACGCACCCCTAGACCTTTAGGTTCAGAAGGTCCTTCAGACCCTTGTACCTGTTCCTCACAGTGACCTCGGTGATGCCAGCCGCGGCGGCGATCTCCTTCTGAGTGTTCCGCTCACCCTCCAGCACGCACGCGATGTAGAGGGCGGCAGCCGCAAGCCCCATCGGGTCCTTCCCGGCTATCGCCTTTATGCTCTCAGCCTTGTGGAGGATGTCGAACGCCGTCTGCTGCGTCTTCTCGCTCACGCCCACCTTCGAGGCGATCTTCGGGACACACCTGATCGGGTCCGCTATGGGCATCCTCATCTCCAGCTCCCTCAGCAGGAGCCTGTAGCACCGGGCTATGTCCTTCTTCCTGACCATGCTCGCCATCGCGATCTCCTTGAGCGTCCTCGGGGTCTCCGTGAACCTGCAGGCTGCGTACAGCGAAGCCGCGGCGATCGCGGAGATCGACCTCCCTCTGACCAGACCCTTATCCAGAGCCTTCCGGTAGATTAGGGCGGCCTTCTCCTTGACCGAGGCTGGGATGTGAACCTTGTCAGCCAGACGCTCGAGCTCCGCCATAGCCTGAGCCAGGTTCCTGTCCACCGAGGAGTGGACCCTAGCCCTGATCTGCCACTTCCTCAGCCTCAGCATCTGTAGCCGGGTGGAAGCCGGAAGCTCCCTGCCGAACGCGTCCCGGTTCACTCGATCTATGACGGTTGAGAGACCCTTATCGTGAACGGAGTAGGACGTTGGAGTGCCGACCCTGCTCCTCTCGTCCTTCTCCTCCCGGGTGAAAGCTCGCCACTCCGGTCCCTGATCCTCAGTGTGCTCTCGAAGGACAAGCCCGCACTCTCCACAGATGATCTCACCCTGGTCCAGATCCTCGACTAGATTCGTGCTCCCACACTCGGGGCAGCGATCTAGACCCTTAGCCTCCCTCTTTGCGGGCACTACAGCCATTGGCATTCCCTCCCCCGGAGCTAGTCAACCCGCGCTGTCGATTCCAGTTGGAATCATCACTGGATCGTATCAGCCAGTGCAGAAGAAGGGCTTCTAGCCCTGGGTTAGGAACACCCTAATCACTTGTTTTAATATATAAGCTTTGTGTTTTCCGATTCTGTCAAGTCTTCGGTTGCTCTGAATCCTTGTAAACTTTCGGTTGCTAATTGAATCTTCATTGAATAACTACAGTTTTATAGGTCTTGATGTAACAAAAAACATTGGCGCGATGCGGATGAGCATAGCACAGAAAACTGGTCAGAAAGCTTGTGATTTAGTAAAAGAATATGAAGAAAAACAAGGTCGAACTGTTGAGAAAGCAAAACTAGGGTCAGGATATGACCTCATATCCAAAAAAGGTGAAGATATCAGAAAAATCGAAGTAAAAGCCGATACAGGTTTACAGGTAATGGGCAAACATGCATACGCATTAACTGTACAAGAATGGCAGGTTTTCAGTGCAGATAAAAAGTCTTGGCTATACATTGTCTTTTCGCTTGACGATCACCCAAAACTTGCGAGACTTCAGAGTTCTCAAATAAGTTTACATCAAATAAAAATAATAGCACCACAAATTAACATACGCTTCAGTAAAGATGATAGAGCACGATTAAAAACTGAAGATTTGAGTTGACTATTTGCAAGCCGCATTTTGTATTAGGGTAAGCCACTTGTTCTTGCCTTTGACTTCCACTCCGCAAGCTTCGGCTGGCGTTTTGCCGTTTAGTCCTTCGTGTGGTCTGATGTAGTTGTGGTATATCTGATAGCCCTTCAGCATCGGAGTATCCACGCTCTTTAGCCCCCTCATCACCTTCTCCCTATCCCTGACTTCGCCGTTGAACCTCTCCATCTTGTTGTTGCTCATGTCTCCGCTCAGCCTGATGTGGCTGATGTGCTCGGTTCTCGTCTCCTTTCTCCTCGTCCAGAACTCCTTTTTGTAGGCGTCGTGATAGGCTGGAAGACCATCGGTTATCAAGGTTTTGGGAGTCTTTCCCGCGACTTCCTTACCACGTTGAAACAATCTTCTCGCATCATGCTTGTACTTGCTGTCTGCCACTTCCTGAGCGATCCAGTACCTCGTCTCGTCGTCCATCAGGGCGAAGACGTACTTCATGTCTCCCCTGTTGAACGGCTCGCATTTTTTCAATCATGATCAAGCAGTGCTCAAAAAACATCCTCAAGTGTTCGCGTGCTAGATGAGGAATACAAGTGCCACTATTACACAGCCCTTCCGATCCTTGGGTACCCGCATGACCTCGATTCGGTGGTTCGGCGGGTCAATTTCTATTTCCCGAACCCTCGCCATCTCCGTCATCTTCGAGTCGAGGATTTCTTCAATAGTCAGGTGATCCATGTGTCCGTGTGCCTCTGCCACTAGACCGTACTTCCTGCTTTTTTCCATCGCCCAGGCTATTCCTGCACCTATGTTTTCTCCCTCGGTTCCGTCCATTCTAGCCATGACCACGAAGGTGATCTGACCGATCGGTAGAGGCATTGCCTTTCGTTCTTTGCAGTGAGGAGGGATTATCGAGGAAACGGGAACCATGTTGTACTGAGCTATGTCCGCGCCCTTTAGGGCTAGGTCAAAGGCGTTAAGCATCGAAATGGGACTGACACCTTTCCCACTTGTTACGAAGAATTCTTTCGGAAGCATCGCGATCTCTTATCTACTTACACAGATCGTTTATAAGACTGTGTTTTGGAATGCTGTGAAGAACTCTCGAAACAGCCCCATGGAAGAAGACATGGCTGAGCTTTCGTATATCGGGCAGTGGAATGTCTTGAAACTCGGGCGGGTCATTCGACGCTTCGGAGCGAGACAAGTCTACCTGCAAAAGACGTATCCTATCATTCTGCAAATCAGCTTCGCAGCCAGGAAAGCTGGCGCTATGTTCGAATCATCCGGAGCCAATTCGACGACATCAAAGCCAACTACCTCTCTCTTCTCAGAAACTTTCCTCAGAAAACCAATGGTTTGATACCAGCCCAAGCCGCCCGGCTCGGGTGTGCCTGTAGAAGGCATTATGCCTGTATCGAAAACGTCGAGGTCGATCGTTACATAGACCTTTCCAGATAGCTTGGAGACGACTTCGTCCATCCACTTATTATTGTTGTAAATGTTCGTTGCCCAGAAAACGTTTAGACTCCTATCCTTGATGAGAGCAGCCTCCTCGTCTGAGAGACTCCTCACGCCCACCTGAACCGCTGGGCACAGCTCCCGAACCCTAGCCATGACACAGGCATGGCTAAACCTCGTTCCCCCGTAGCTCTCTCGCAGATCGGCGTGAGCGTCCAACTGCAGGACGCAAAGATCAGAGAACCTCTTCCTCACGGCCCTGACCACTCCGACGGTAATGGAGTGCTCACCGCCGATGACGACGGGGAACTTGTTGGCTGCGAGAATCCTCTCGACTGATCGTTCAACTCCGCCTAGGACCTCCTCAGGGCTACGGCTTCTCACATCAAGCCGGTCCAATGTGTGAATTCCCACCTCGGAGATGTTCCTGCCCAGCTCTTCGTCATACAGTTCCATGTTCTGCGAAGCCTCTAGTATCGCCTTAGGTCCCCTTGCCGTGCCTCTTCCGTAAGTGACGGTGGCTTCGTAGGGAACAGGCAGGATTACGACGCGAGCCTTTTTGTAGCTGGAGTAATCCCCTTCGAGGGCTCCAAAACTATCGAGCCGGACGGTGTCACGCATAGAGAGATCCCAGGTCGGTCGAAAGCACAGTTCTCATGTCCAACAGTTAAAACCTCGTGCATCCCAGAAATGTCCACCGCGCACCTTAAACCCCCACTATCGTCATCAACATCAGCCCCGCCACCAAGGGAATAGACAGGTTGTCGTTCACTGGCAACGGGCTGCACTCCACCAGCATAGCCACAGCAGCCGCAAGAACCGCGGCGAAAGGACCAACGAAGAGAGAGGCGCCCAGCGCCGCGAACAGAAAACCTGCAAGAGAGCCCTCAAGCTTCTTCGGCTTGTTAAAGGGAACGACCGTCCGTCCAACAAGCTTGCCGAAGATAGAGGCGAAGCCGTCCCCGAGGGTGAGGACAGACACACACGCGTAGCAGATCGGAGGAGGAAACAGGACTAGGGAAAGCACTATTCCCGCACTGTACAGGATCGGATCGACGGCAACCCCGTAGACCTCGGTTCCGACCGCAGCCCTTCTGGTCACCTGGAAGAAGCCTGGAAGTTCTCTGCCACTCTCTCGAAGATACTCAGACACACCGTAAAGCAGGGTTACGAGAGAGATGACCGATAGAACGACGAGCCTATCGAGGAGGAAGATAGAGATCACTGAGACCCAAAACCCATTGATATGAATAAGAGCTCTGAAGAGGTCGTTGCCAGTCAGCTTCGATCTTCGTCCCTTCAGCCGCACGTCATCCTCGATGATGTATGGGAGCGCGTCCATCAGGTCGTGGCTGTTGACCACGTACTCCGACTTCAAGTTCACGAACAGATCCGGGTTGAAGCCTATTCGCCTACCACAGAGTGCCATCATGGGAAGGTTATTCCGGTCGTTAACGACGGCTACACACCGGCTAGGAGCTGGGTCAACCTTTCTAAGGATCTCTCTGAGCACCGTTGCCTTGCCGTCGGGCTCGATCACCTCCCCCGATACGTTCCCGGTCAGCCGACCAGCCTCGGCCTCAACCTCGCATCCAACCCCGAAGTCCGCGCCTAGCCTGCTCGCCAAGTCCTCCACAACGAAGCTGGGAAGCCCCGAACTCACCAAAGCGGTTCTGGAGCCTGTCTGCCTCAACCTGGAGAAGAGCTCCACAGCTCCCCTCAAGAGGGACATGCCCCTGTAGACGCGGAGGACCTGGTTAACCTCTACACCCCTAAGCGCTCCGTAGATGGCTCTGAGCGCCTTCTTGATCGAAATCAGACCGATATTGTACAGGAATCCGGCCCACGCAACATGGAGCATCGCTCCGACACCGATAGACTTCGCGATCTCGAAGACTAGGAACTTTCGCGCCGGGAGGATTATGCCCTCGACGTCGAAGATGACCAGACGTGAGCCACTTTGGGACTCAATCGACACGGCTTTGCTGTTCTTAGGCTCTCCATTTCAAGGTTTGCCCGAAACAGACCAGCGTGTTTATTAGGCTGGAAGCCACGGCTAGATTTCTGAAGCCCGGTGGTGTAGCGGCTAAGCATCGCGGGCTCTGGACCCGCTGACGAGAGTTCGAATCTCTCCCGGGCTACCAATATTTTGGTCTTAGGAGGACAAGGTGGAAGAAAGCCATAAGAAAGCAACTTGTAAGACCCAAAAACCAAGACACCGAAGATAGAGCAGCTTAAGCTGATCATGAAACATGGGGTATGAATCCTAATGAGATTCTGGAGCGCTACAGAAGAGGGCAAAAAGGCCCATAGAAAATACTTCTGATCACTCGAATGGCAGGAGTTCTGGGTTTTTCTCCTTTAGATAGTTGAATAGTTTTTCGGAGGTGTTCAGGTCGTCTGTGTTGTGCTGTTCTATTTTCCTATGCTCGCCTCTCTCGAAGAGTGAGGGCATGTTCCTGCCGTCTAGCTCTGGGTAGTCCCTTCCGATTCCAGCCCTTTCCAGCCACAGTCTGAGGCTTCTGTAGTCGTTGCCCAGGTACTGGTAGAGATCGAGCCATTTCTTCTTGTAGATCTCGTAGTATTCCCGCTTCCACTTTCCGAGTATCTTCAATCGCTCCATCATGAACGGAACGTCGAACTTCAGGTTATTGTATCCCACAATAGTTTCGTCCACCGTCATGATATCCTCAATCGCCTGGATGATCATCTCTGCCTCATCCCTTGTCTCCCAAAGCTTCCACTGTTTCACCGTTCCCTCCTTCTTAATTCCGATCAGAGTCACTCTACCCTCATAAGGGTCCAGCCCGGTAGTTTCGACATCAAACGCAACTACCATAACACAACCTCTCCCCTAAAGCCACACCCCCTTCGAATTCTATCGTTATCGTTTATGTAATCTTCCCTCACCCGCCTCTGCTTAGTTTATCTCATGCAACATAGCAGGTAGGTGCCCCATCGGGCCTGCGGAGCTTCTCTTCGAGGTCCTTTCGGACACCGGAGAGCCTTCTAATTTTCCTAACATATGGAGGAACTATGGCGTCTTTATTGGATGCTTCCCAGCATAATGACGAGGAAGAAATCTAGTATAATACCGCCAGATTCGCGATAAACAAAAGTCGACGCAAGAAAATAGTAAGAACCAAGCAAAATCAAATCAATTCTAGAGCAAGATTCACTGCATTTTTAAAAGATCCAAAAGACAGATTTCCATCTATCCCGGGCTGCCAATGCTCAAACTTGAATTTTGACAAAATTTCTCGCTTCTTAACAGATTTAGCCACAACTATATATTTCAAGGGGAGCTACCCTATAATCACTCAAAGGTACCACAGATTGCACAAAGGGCAACCCACATTAAGGATCCCTATCCTCATCGCCCTCCCGTTCTTAGTCGCGCTGATCGTCACCGCCATCACCCAGTATATCGTGTTCATTCCCGTCAAGAGTGGCTCAGCGATGCCCTGGCTGGCGGCCGCAGGTTTCGTTCTAGGCATACCTCTAGCAGTCAAGTTTCGCGGGCGTAGGCGAGAGGGGATCGGGCTGGGCGCGGCGATCATGATCGGATTCCTGCTTGTGCCCTACTCCGCGTTTATGTTCGGACAGATGCACATATTCATGAAGGATGACGACATACCAGCCGGCCTTAGAGCTTTAGAAGTGAGGGTAACCATGGGTCGCATAACGTGGACTGAGAGGAGCGCAGGGGAGGTAACGGTGTTCCAGGGGCCGGTCACTCTTTACTTACACCCCGGGGAGCAGAGGGTGCATCTTGGCGCCATGAGTATACCCGCTGGAACGTACATAAGGGGAAGCGTCTACATCGCCTCGTTCGAAGTGGACTTAGAGAGGGACCTGGCCTTAGCCGGTTTCTCACCCGACTTCTATGAGGAAGAGTTTCAGAATATGCAATCTCATTGGTTCGGCGACGAGGTGGTCGCCCGACCAACGAACTGGAGCAGGGAAGGGGCTATCGTCAGAGTTACGTTCTATCCCGGACCCAAGACAGACACAATGACGATGGGAGAGGGTTTCTACTACCCCGGCTTCGGAGGTCCAGACATCACTCTTGACATAGTACTGCGCGAAGATGGTCGTCCAAGAGGTGTCACGGTGATATTGGATCTGCCACCCGGAGTGTCAATGCCGCCCCTCGAGGTCCATGTATAGGGTGGAAGACTGGAGTATTACGCTCAGACCTGGATGCTCGTTCGAAATCATAGTGTGCAGGTTTGTAGAGGGTTACGATTCGAAAACATACACGCTCTCGTGTATATGCACTGAAATTCACCCAAAACCTGGGGTTGGGCTGAAGCAGTACTCGAAAAACAGTTGTTAGGCTTCTATTCACCTTTTTGTCTACGGGAGGCTATGAGTTCCGCCGCCTTCAATATTTCAGCCACCTGTCTATTGCTTAGCTTGTGTCTTTTCTCGCCGAGTTCCGTTATGGCTGATTCTATGTCGGATGCTTTGATGAATCCTCTTCTGAGGCTTTCTAACAGTATTGTCCAAGTGTTCCAGACTTTGAGCCCATACATCTTTGCCAGGTCTGAGAGGGCTTTCTCATCAACCAGTATCTCCGCTGCCTTCTCCTTCGCAAGAAGGAGCGTCTTTGCATCGGTTCGAGATATGTTCTCGCCTTCCGCCAGCTTCTCAGCGGCTAAAGCTACCCTTCGGGATATGCCATCAACTGTGATCCATCCCTCGTTCATGGCTCTCCCTATTGCCCGGGCGTCGGCGTGACCGAGCCTAATTCCCTCGTCGAACGCTTCACTCTTAACCTCCGGAGTGATGGATACCCTCTTGAAGAGTTTCTTGATGAGGAACAGCTTGCCTATCTGGGCTAGATGAATCAGGGGTCCAGCATCAGACACGACTCTGGACAGGGGCTGACTCTCCGTATCTGGCCTGTAGGTATTCCCTGACGCTTTCTGAATCCCAGTTAACCGGAATCCCCTCCCTCTCCAGCATCTCGAGAAACTCCCGCAGGGAAAGACCCAGTATTTCAGCAGCCCGTCCGGCGGTCATCCTGCCTCTCTGATAGAGCTGGACGACTCTGCGGCGCAATCCGTCTTCGATGAACTCCTTAACCAGTGTTGAACGGTCAACATCCTCAAGCGTCTTCACGGCTTCCACCCTTTCTAGATCCCTGCTCGAAAGACGCACGGTGATTACGGCGCTTTTCTCCTTCATAGCTTTCTCAAGAAACGGGGAATACATTGTAATACATAAGCCTTCCTCCCAGGACCACGATTGCTTCAGCATGAATTCACACTCTTTCGCCTTGGTGATCTGTTTGAAATTGGAAATCCTTGTTTCGATGAGAGGCGTATCTTTTATTCCTAAGATGCAAAGTCATTTTTGTTTCATGATGAAGGATCTGCGCAGGGAACTCGGATTCTGGGATGCGGTGGTCACAGGCATCGCCGCAATGATAGGAGCAGGCATATTCGTGGTCAGCGGCATCGCGGCGAGGGTTGCAGACTCGGCAGTTATACTAGCATTCATAATTGCCGGGGTTGTCGCACTCTTCAACGCCCTTTCAAGCGCAGAACTCGCAGCAGCGATTCCCCGAGAAGGCGGTACCTACGAGTACGCTAGGCGTTTGCTTTCTCGCAAAACAGGCTTCCTGACCGGCTGGCTATTTGTTTCCAGCAAGATGCTAGAATCCGCGACTGTTGCTTTGGCATTCGGGTCTTACGCATCCCTTTTTCTACACGTCGAACCGAGGATCCTCGCCATATTCGTTGTAATAGCTTTGACTGGGATAAATGCAGCGGGTATCAGAGCCTCAACAAACGCCAACTGGATCATGGCGCTCATCAAAATCGGCGTGCTCATCGCTTTTGTTCTGCTTGGAGCGAGCACTGTCAAATCGACGAACTTCGAGTCCTTCGTTCCGAGAGACTTCCAAGGGGTGCTTGCAGCCTCCGCAGTAGTTTTCTTCGCCTATACTGGCTACGCTCGAATCGCGACTCTCGGTGAGGAAATAAAGGATCCTGAAAGAACGATTCCAAGGGCGATCATAGCCTCCCTACTCCTAACAGCCATCGTTTACGTGGCAGTCACAACCGTGGCGATCGGGTTGGTGGGAGTAGAAAAGTTTGCAGACAGCGACTCACCCATGGCAACAGCCGCCTCAGTCCTTGGAAACGTGGTCTTGGACACGATGATCGTGTTCGGAGCTGGCGTGGCAACTCTCAGTGTGTTGTTGAGTGATCTGCTCTCGTCGTCCAGAACCATGTTTGCGATGGCACGCAACGGCGAGCTTCCAGAGTTCCTTTCGCATCTCAGGGATGTGAACCCAGTGAATTCAATAGTTGTGACTGCGGTGATCGTACTGGCATTAGTACTAACCGGAAGCTTGGTGCAGATTGCTGCGTTAACGAGCTTGACGATACTGATCTATTATGCTGTTACCAATGTGAGCGCCCTGAAGTTGCCCGCCGGGAAAAGGCTCTTTCCAAGACTGGTTTCGATTATGGGACTTGTCTCTTGTTTAGCTTTGTCAGTATTCTTATCGCAGGAACAGTGGGTATGGACGGTTCTGCTGCTGTTGCCTGGAGTAGCTTACCTGCTGGTACGAAGAATATAGCGCTTCACTTGTGCTTAGGCTCCTTAATCCACTGGATGTGGTGTTTTACGTTTCGACGTTCGTGCCCGCAACGAAGAGGTAAAGGGCATGCTTGTTCAAGAAGAGGAATCTGCCAAAAGCCTCCTTCCTAGCTGGTTTGAGGCCGAGTATATCGAAGTCATGGCTGACTATGCGGGTTCCATTCCGCGCCTCTTTCCTAAGCTTCGTTCTTAGCTGATTATTGGCATCCCCGGTCAAGTAGAGAGTGATGACAGTAGCCTCCGATATATCGGCTTTGAAGAGGTCTCCATGGACGACCTTGATCCTTTCCTGTAATCTTCGGCGTTCAATCTCACGGAGCAACTTCAGGTATAGGTCTTCGTTTAGTTCATATCCCACAGCCTTCTTCGCGCCAAATCTCTCCACGGCCATGAAGAGGATACGCCCGTCCCCGCAACCCAGATCATAGACTATGTCCCGCGGCCCTACCTCAGCCATCTCCAACATCCTCTTCACAACTTCTGGGTCAGAGGGTACAAAGGGCGCACAGCTCATCTTGAAAAGCTCCTCACTTCAACCCAGCGGTTATTCAGCAGGGTTGGCTGTTCAGGTTTACTAGTCCTACTGGCTACCTTTCAGAAAAGGAGCCGCCACCAGGTTCGCGTAGATGCCGCCATCGAAACCCGTGTCGACCATGGCGAGCCCACCAACACCCTTCTTTCGTCGGTCGTAAAGCAGGATCTCCAGCACTGGAACATCGGGAATCCTCCGTACAGACCTAGAGATACCGTCCTCCACGTAGTCGTACTCAAGATGAGTCAACGATTCTCCACTCGCCAACGGCCTTCCTGCCCCGAGTTCTCGGGGAGGGACCTCGCAAGTGTTTCTGGTGCACCCTCCCATGTCCTGCCCAACCCTTGCAGATCTCGACACCCGCCAGAGCTGTCTTCGCATACCCGTCTACACCAGAGTTCTTAGCGAATTCCTCTGTGATGGTTGCGCCTCCAACTATGACCTTGACCCTGTCTCTGAGACCCGCGTCGATCAATTGCTTCACTATGATGGGGAACTGCTCCAGGTTAGTTGTGAGAAGCGCCGACAGACCCAGAATGCTGGCGTGGTTCTCCTTCACCGCTTCAACGATCCTCTCCGCGGGCACGTCGACCCCGAGGTCGATGACTCTGAAGCCCGCCGTCGTCATCAGTGTCGCGAAGATGTTCTTGCCGATGTCGTGCAGGTCCCCCTTCACCGTGGCGATGATGGCCGTTCCCAGCTCGCCGCCAGCCTCACCCTTCATGTAGGGTCTGAGGACATCGACGCCCTCCTTCACGGTCTCTCCCGCCATGATCAGCTCCGGGACAAAGTACTCTCCAGCCTCGAACTTCTTGCCGACCGCGCTCATCCCCTCAGCCATGACGTTGACGATATCCTGAGGGGACACGCCCATCTGCACCGCGTCGAGGACAGCTCTCTTCAGGCTGTCGACATCGAAGTTCACGAGACTATTCTTTATCTCCTCGAACACAGCCTCTCGCTTCGACATTCTCATCGCTCCATTACAGTGACTCGTTGAACTCCCCAACTATCCCGTTAACAAACCTTATCCTCTCAATGTCGGCGTTCGCCGGCACCAGATCCGAGACGCCCAGGATCAGGCGCGGGTAGAACATCTTCAGAAGCCTCCGGACATGCTCCTCAAGCGTCTTCAGGTCCGTCCACGGGCACATCATCACCGCAGGTATCCCATCTCGGAGGAACATTCCGCGCATTCCCTCCCTCATCTCCTCGAGCGTCACATCTCCCTGGGGCAGCGGAGTGACGCACTCGAGCCCGTCCAAGCCCGTCTCCCTGACCAGAGGCAGCAACTGCTTCACGAAGCCGTCCCAGTGGGCGGTCGAGTACATGCCCATCTCGTGGACCCTGGGTATGACCCTCTGATAGAAGGGGATCATGTACCTCCTGAAGAGGGGCGGTGAACACATGTCCTGGTGCATGTTGTCGCCGAAGTGAAGCTCGGTTATGGGCTTGCCCCTGCACGCGTCGAGCATCTTGTAGAACTCGCCCTCAAGAAGCATCAGAAGCTCCTCCATCTCCTTCCGGTGCCGCCAGAGCATAGTCACACCCCGCTGGAACCCCATCACCCCAACGAAGAGCCACATCAGCGGGGACCGCTGAAGGCTGACCCTGAGAGGAATGATCCCGCCATACCGCTTCATCCCCCACTCGTAGTGGCGCTCATCCCACTCGTACTTCCTCTCCTGCAGCACGTACTCGTAGACCTCGATGTCTTCCAAGTCCTTGAGAAAGTATTCCACGTTGTAGACGGAAGTGCCGTGCTCGGTAAGTCTCTCCACCTGCCGAATAGAGCCCTTTGGGGTTTTGTATTCTGTTAGGACAAGGTCCTGAGGCTCCCCTTCAGACGAAGACCCGCGGTACTGCCTGACCCAGACCTCGACGTCGTCCCCCTCGATGGTTCGTAGGCCCAAATACCCGGCAGATCCCCTCACCCCGGGCACCCACACCTCCCGGGGGGTCACATCCAAGTCCCGATAGATCTCGTCAAGGTACATCCCCCGATACCTCTCAGGAAGCGTTCCCTCCGCCGAGTTCACCTCAAACCAGTGCTTAATCCTCGGCTGAAACACCACGCCCCCGCCATCACGACCCTCGTAGACCGCCATCATCCTCTCCAGAGTTGAGGTCATACCGATCGCCCTTGAACTCACTACCACGTTTTATTTAAGACCCCACTCTAGACACCATCAGTTTCAACGCACAATATGGCTAGGAAGACCGTGAAGGCGATGGGCGATAGGCGGTTTACTGTCGTTCTGCAAGCGGAGGATGTTGGAGGCTACTCGGTCCAGTGTCTTGAGCTCCCTCAGGCGATAAGTCAAGGCGAGACCAGGGAGGAGACCCTCGCAAACATTAAAGAGGCTATAGAGCTGGTGTTGGAGCATCTCGCGGAGAAAGCCAAGCGTTATTGATCCAATCGCTGGAGAGGTCAGAGGTCTTGCCTGAAACTGTAAGCGTTGGTGTGAGACTCACAAAGGAACTCTTGGATTTCATAGATGACCAAACGAGAAAGGAGAAGGTTGACCGGTCAGTTGTAGTGAGGAAATTCATAGAGAAGGGAATTGCCGCGCATAAGAAGGAAAAAGCGGCTGAACTCTACGTCGGAGGTAAGATCTCCATCAGCGGAGCTGCGGAGCTCGCAAACCTCACAATACCCGAAATGGTTGAGTACTTGGTTGCTAAAGGGTACAGGTCCAGCTACGCGCTGGACAACTTCAGAAAAGGACTGACACTGCTGGAGAAGAAAAACAGGAAATAGACTCGAAGGGGACTACCATCGCGACAGACAATGAGTGCAACGAACTGAGTCCTAATTCCTTCGAATGGCGAAAACAACAGGAATCGAACAAAACTAAAGCAATTCTAGAGCAAGATTCGCTGCATTACTGAAAGATCCAAAAGACAAACTTCCATCCTATTGTTCTATTTCTCGACAAAAACAGGACTCTCACCTAAGACTATATCGTCCGCGTCTATAACCTGGCTCTGCCCATAGATGTCTGTTACTTTGACTCTACCGGAGATTTCAGAGGGCAGTTCAGCTTTACCCCAAAAAACATAAACAACCTTATCCTTAAAAACAAATTTATACTGCCCGACAAAAGACGTCGCACCATCGCGATCCTCCCTATTCTCTCGATATTCTTCCTTGATCTTTTCCACGCTTTCAAAGAAATTGATTTTATCCACTAAATTGGAGTAAGCTCGCTGAGTGGAATCACCTTCGTCTTTCTGATCTTGCCAAAAAAACCAATTCTCAACATAAAAAAGCTTATCTGCGCCAAGAGCAAGAGCGAAAACCGAACTCTTCACCAGCAATACATTAAATCTCTCAACATCAGATGGCTTTTCAAGAAGCCTACCAAACTGAACCTCAGTAATCCAAATCGGCTTTTCCGCCAGATTATGTTTCTTAAGAAAATTTTTGAATTTGATCACAAAAAGATCCTCTCGTTGCTCGTCAGTACCAATTGTATGGACATTTGCAATATCAAAATACTTTCCAGCCTCCAAAGAAAAGACAGGATCCCAAAAACTCTGGAAGTTTTGTTCCATTCCAGCCATTCCTGCATGTAAAACCTTAGCTTCTGGGTCGGTTTCTTTGATTGTTTCGTAAGATGCTTTCAAGATCTCGAAATACTCTTCAGGAGTCCCAACAAAGAATTTAAGCTCCTCACCTATACCCCCTATCGCACCGCCTTGCATTTCAGGCTCGTTCATAATTTCCCAATACTTGACAGGAACTTTTAGGCCAGGCATATCTTCCTTACCATCGCCGTCATAACGCTCAACTAGCTTACCTAAGAATTCCTTGTAGGCGGTCATGTTGCAGGGTTTGCCAACTTTTATTTTTTCAGAACCAAATGTTGCATCATATTTCTTATCTAGATGGCAGATCTCTTGATCCCAATTTGCATAAGGGAAAACAATAAAAAGCATGTACGTATTCTCGCTTTGTAGCTTTTGAAAAATACCATCGCTGGCCTTCCAATCGATTTTTCCTCTTGCAGGCTCAACTTGTCCCCAGAAAATCCCACCACTCCTTATCCAATAAGCATTCTTGGTATCAGATACTTTGCTTAAATGGGTTCGTTCTTTTTCTGGCTCTAGTTCCAACTTATTTTGGGTTCCAGAATCGATTCTTTCTAGCCGAATGCATCCGCTAATAAAAACTATGCCAACAACAATTAATACCAAAATTCCATACAACCAGTGTTTTGGTTTCATTGTGAAGATTTTCATTTTTCAAATCCATCTTGTTTTGATTTCTTTGATTGCTCTTAGATGCGGATCGTCTGAGAGGCATGCTGCATTCAACGATAGGCTTGTAGCAGCTATGATGCTATCAGCCATCGAGGTTTGATGCTTATGCCTCAACTCGGCCGAACTCTTTGCGATTCGTGAGTCTACATTCACTACTTTGAAGTCCTTTTCCAGTAAGCTGGCTCTTAGGATCGCGGTCTCACGGCCTTCACGTCTCAGTGTGAGTTGGTAAACTTCGTGGATTACGATCGCTGAAATGTACCTTCCTCTAGCCTTTCGGATTTCTTCTCTGGTCCTTCGAAGAACTTCCCTGTCTTTGGAGTAATAGTGCTCAATGAAGAACCTGGTGTCAAAGACGGTCTCAGACATCTTCTTCCCTGATCCTGTCCAGAAGCTTCTTCATTTCCTCGGGTGTCGCGTATTCTGATCCCGAACCAGCGAGGTCGATGGTCGATTTTCTTGGTCTAAAGAGAATGCCCTCTTCGGTGTCAATTACCTCAAGCCTAGTTCCCTCTTCGATCTTGTGTCTCATACGGAGCTTGGCGGGGATCGTGGTCTGACCTTTTCTAGTCACTACTACCTCGTTCTTCATGAACTTCTTCGTGTAGTACATTTCGCTGGTAGTACATATTAGGGTTTCCGGCATCCGCATCAAAAGGAGTGCTGAGCTAGAGGCAGTGACACTGTATTTTCAGGAGAAAAAAGACTAGCCTCCTAGCCGCCTCTTCTAGGCTTATCGTCTCTCCCTTCTTGGGCTCCTCTCTCGCCTTTACGAGGGCTTCCACGATCTCTTTCTTGGCAAAATCGTTCAATTTGTAGTCTAGCAAGTAGTCAAGAACCCTGAGCTTGAGCGAGTTGCCCAGCGCTCTGATCAAAATGGAGTTGCAGCTTTCTCCTGACATTTGCATCAAATGTTTACGGTCAAAAGTATAAATATTCATTAAGAGTTATTTTTTGTCATGTCAGCCAAGTCAACTATTATAAAACTAAAGAAATCCATAATAAATCTTGACGAAGAGGCAGCTAAACAAGCAACCGAGCAGATTATCGCTTCAGGCATCGATGTTAAAGAAGTCATTGAAAAGGGCATAACTGACGCCGCCGGAACCATAGGCAAAAAATTCGAAAAAATGGAATACTTCCTAGCAGACCTTCTCATCGCCGCAGACATTATCACGGAGACCCTCGACAAACTCCTCTCCGCCTATCCCGACAGCTACAAGCTGGGAAAAAAGGGGAGAGTAGTGATAGCCACCGTCTACGGCGACATACACGACATCGGCAAGAACCTACTGGCTCAACTCCTGAAGCTCAACGGCTTCGAGGTGCACGACCTCGGCAGTAACGTACCGAGCCTGCAGATCGTGAACAAGGCAACCGAGACCAACGCGAACATAATAGCACTATCCTCCCTGATGTCCACGACAATGCCCTCCCAGAAGGAAGTAGTCGACATGCTGAAGGCTTTCGGGCTGAGAGAGAGGTTCAAGGTCATCATAGGCGGCGGCTCCACAAGCCCAGAGTGGAGACAGGAGATAGGGGCGGACGGATGGGGAGGGACAGCCTGGGACGGTTTGAAGCTGGCGCAGAAGCTCGTCGGAGATGAGGGCTGATGCCCGTACCACCCTGGAGAATAGTATCCGTACTGCAGCGCGCCGAGAACGGACCCCTCATCCTCGCGAAGGACTTCGACAGGAGGATACTCACCCCCAACATCAAGAGGGTCGTGAAGGAACACGACATAAAATACGATCCAGAGAACCCAGTCCCCTCGGACGACTCCCTAGCCAAAGACGTGTGGGATGCCGGAGTTGACCTATTCCTCACCGTAGGAACATTCTGCACCACAACCAGCAGGCGAATGCTCTTCACAGAAGACGAGCTGAAGGAGGCGCTCTGGAACTACCACGACACGCTAGAGATAGGCGGAGGACAGGACAGGAAAGTCTGGACGGCTAGGAAGGTCGAGGACACAAGATGGCCCGGCTGCCTCTTCAGCCCCGTAGGCGTGAGATGCACCGAAGAGAACTTCGTCCACATGCTGATGGCCTACATGCAAGAGCCCCTAGCCGACGGAGTCTCAACCCCCATACTGGAGCGCGTCGAAGGCGAGTACACGAAGACCTACTCCCCCTTCGAGCAGCAGGGAGGCGTGGTACACGCCCAGTACTCGCGCCAAGCCGCGGTCAGAGTCGGAAGACCCGGCATACCCATCGTCCTGACTGGCACCGCACTATCGGCAGCCTCCCAGCTCGCTTCAAGCGACCCCGAGTGGGGCGCCAGACCCATCGACCTCAGACTGGTCTCGGTGGTGAGCGAGCTGAAGATCGACTACGAGCTCCTGAACAAAGCCCTCCACTTCAGACACTACGGCGGAAACATAGGCACCCTCACCGGTCCACTCTACGGAGCCTACGCGGGCATCGAGGGAACAACCGTGGTGGGAGTAGCCTCCCACCTGCAGGGTCTCATGGTCAACCAGGGAGACTTCACCTGCTACTTCCCAGTCCACTTCAGATACTTCAACAACACGAGCAGGGAGATGCTATGGCTCACCAGCCTCAGCTACCAGGCCCTGGCTGGGAACTCGAAGCTCATCTCAGGCTCAAACGGGTTCGCCGTGGCGGGACCGTGCACGGAGATGGTCCTCTACGAGGCGGGGCTACACGGCATCGTCAGCGCGGTATCCGGGGCGGCTGTGCTCTGGGAGATCGCGTCAGCCATGAACAAGCACCTCGAACGCACCACCCCCATAGAGGCGAGGATGGCTTGCGAGACAGGCCTAGCCGCCACAAACTCGAGACTGAAGAGATCCGACGCAAACGAGATCGTGAAGAAGGTACTACCAAAGTACGAGAACAAGTTCGACAGCCCACCACTAGGCAAGACTTTCCCCGAGTGCTACGACGTCAAATCGCTAAAGCCCACAGAGGAATACATGGAACTATACAGAAGAATAAGAAGGGAATTCGAGGATCTGGGTCTCAAATACATTTACTGATATCTTAATCTCTTTGTAGTTAGTCACCACCAATAATTCTCCTGCTGGAGGTGCTGAGAAATAGGAGAACGGAATTTCATAAACTTAATAAGGTTTAAAAGCTTTTCAATTTTATGAAAACTCATGAAGAAACGAGCTGAAGCATATACCCTAACAAAGTCCGAGTTTCAACTTCTTACTGAACTAGCCAAGGGCAGTTCAACGGTCTCAAAACTAGCTAAGAAGATCGGGAAGTCGCAGCCTCTAGTCACCCTGCTCTGGAGGAAGCTGCAGGAGAAGGGATTAGCGACAGCGACGAGGAAGGGGATGACCAAGACCATCCAACTCAGCGACATAAAACATTCCATCCTCCTCAGAGACCTTCTTGTCCGCCGCCCCGATGTTCCTTGGGAGAAACTCCTCGCCGACTCCAATCTCCCGATACTGATCGCCTCACTCGAGGAGGTAAGCCTGCAAGAGATAAGGGAGAAGACCCAAGTCTCCGAGATAACCTTGTGGAGACGTCTAAGAAACCTAATGGCTCACGGCCTAGTCACAGAAGCGGATGGAATATACAGGGTCAGCCCAAGATGGCAGACCCTCTCAGACTTCCTCCTAGAGTATTCCGCGTATGCTTTATCACAGATAGCAAAAGAGGCATCGGCCCAGGCAGTGATCTTGTGGCACAGCGGTTTCGAGTTCCTGATGAGAACTCCGGCTGGAACAGAGATAGAAGAGACCCACTTCCATCCCACGGCAACGTCAAAACTCCATGAGTACGGTATCCCTTTACTATCCGACTACGAATACTACTTCTATTCGAGGGGGAAGAGCAGGCTAAGCGTGGAGGACGTATCTCTACACACGCTTCTAGCGGAGAGAGGAAGTCTCCGATACATCATGTATTCTCTACTTCTTATGAAGAAGTGCAGAAAGGAACTGGATATTCAATATCTTCTAGGCGAGTCTGAGAAACTGGCATTGAGGAATCAGGTGGAGGGTATGCTCAGATTCCTAGACAAGGGAGAAATAATGCCCGGCGTCACCCTGCCAAGCAACGAAGAGTTCTCTGAGAGAGCTAAAGAATATGGAGTGGTTTAGTTGGAGCGGAGAAGATTCACCAGAGAATACATACTCAATCAGATGAAGGCAATCGCCTCTTCCCTGCCAACTCCCACTTCCATCTATCTCCTTGGAGGTGGCGGTATGGCGTTTTATGGACTCAAGGAGGCAACAAAGGACATGGATGTTATTCTTCCATCTTCAGACGACCTCAAAACACTGGTTGACACCCTGCGACGATTAGGCTGCATGCCTGCGAAACAGCTTCTGAGGGAGTACAGGGAGATGGACGCCTCAGCTGTCCTGGAGAATAGGGAGGGGTTCAGGTGGGACATCTTTCACAGGCAGGTTTGTAGGGCGCTGGTCATCTCGGAGAGTATGATATACTAGGACCACAAGAGTGTTCGAGGAGGGAAACCTATCAGTTCATTTGTTGTCCAAGGAGGACATCTTCCTCTTCAAGGGGATCACGGAGAGGGACTTAGACCTAGAAGATATGGCTTCACTGGCCGAGAGCGGGATCAACTGGAACACGATTGTGACGGAATGTCTTCAACAGTCGAAGAACTCGGGCACGATATGGGAGGCTGCTCTCTACGAGCGGATGGTTGACCTACGTGAGAAATACGGGATTAGGTCCCCTTTCGAGAAGCGGTTGAGGGCGATCGCTGAGGGGAAGATGACTGACAGAAGACTAATCACGATAATTGAGAGGGGATCAAATACTGTTAAGGGGATATCAGCAGAGATCGGGTTCTCAGAAACCCTTGTACGCAGAGAGCTCATGAGGCTTGTCAGAGAAGGCAGGCTGAAGGCAGACACGACAACACGACCACGCCGCTTCAGCCTCAACCCCTGAAACGAAAATACGAGATGCATCCGATCATTTTTCAGGTCCCAAGATGGATTTCTGTCTATCCCGGGCTACCAAGCCCCAGAACAGGAATTCCCTCCGCGGTTTCTGGTTTAATTTAAGAGACGGTTTCGACTGTCAGAATTTTTGTGGGGATTTGCGTGCGGGGATCTCGAGGCACAAGAAAGACGTGGGACGAGCGTGCTGAGAGATATGACAGATGGTACGAGACTTTCGAGGGCGCTGTCGAACACCACGTGGACTGGGAGCTGCTGAAAGGATATCTCCCTCAAGACAGAGGCGCAAAGATCCTGGATGCCGCTGGCGGAACCGGGAGGATAACACTTCCCCTGGCGAAGATGGGCTACTCGGTTACTCTGTGCGACATCTCGCCCAGAATGCTAGAGGCGGCGAGGCAGAAACTGTTCAGAGAGGGGGTCCTAGACAAAGTGGAGGTTTTGAAGTGTGATGTCCGCAAAGGGAAAGACTACGACGAGATCAGCTAACGCCACGCACACATCGAGTATAATCGACAAAATTTGTTCACGGCGTGCTCGCTCCTTCAGAGAAAAACAGCCCTAGCCAAGAGCATAACCATCTACGACGCTCTCTACATCGAAGCGGCTAGAAAACTGGATGCCACACTCTACACCGCCGACGAAAAACTACACAGGGCATCAAAGGACATCATAAAGTCTAGTTTGCTCAAAGCCTGATTATCTCTACGCCCACCTCAAAAAGTTGAGGCGAACTGATTCTATTTGGCCTTAAGGAAATCGATTTTTGCCTCAAAACAGCTCTTGTCCATTTTTATCTGAGTGATTTTTCTATTCTTTCATTAGCTTTTCTAAAATCTTCCTCTGTTAAAATGATACTGTTTATTTCGTCTTCAGTTAAGTTTTCTATACCAATCCTTCACAAAGCCTCAAGTTTTGCTGTATGAATTAATTCCTTTATGTGAGAACCAGTATATGGCAAGTTCTCAATAATTTTCGATAAATGCTTTGTGGTTAAACTCTCTTCGAACTTGTGCCCTCTTGAATGAATCTTAAGAACTTGTTCTTTCCATTCAAGACCAAAATTCTCTTTGTCTTCTGGATCGAATTTTAATCTTCTGTCGATTCTTCCAGGTCTGTCAATCACTCTCATATCCACAATTTCTGGAACATTAGTAGAAGTCAGTATTGTGACATCACCTCTTTCTTCGGTGCCATCCAAAAAATCTAACAGATCTGACAGGAATGCCGAAACAGTTGGAGTTTTCTCTGAAGGAGCTAAACTTTCAATGTCCTCTATATATAAAACAGATGGTTGCATGTTTTTAGCCACTTCAAAAACATAACTCCAACCTAACTTAATTACATCAGTAGGCCTAGCTTTGATGAAAGTTCCATATCCTTTGACTTCGTTGGCAATTATCATGCTCAACAAAGTCTTGCCCATACCTCTTTCTCCCTCTAGCAGCAACCCTCTGGATAAGCTTATTTTGGCGGCTTTGATTTTGTCACGATATTTAACTGACCAAATGATATTCTCTTCTACTTCCTTCTTAAAATATTCCGGGATAGCTATATCATTCCAATCATGGTCTTCAAAACTTCCTTTCCTGCCATAAATGTCAATAGCTTTACCTCTCAATGGGTTTTTTTCTCCTACATAGCTATCAAATACGTTAAAAATAGGTGATGGGTCATCAACTCTCACTTTCGTAGCCTTTTGTATCCTGCCCCAAAAACCTGGAGCCTGTGTGCTTGTATAAACCGCGACTGAATCATAAACATCACCTGACGATACTATTACTGCTGCTTCGATTTCTTTCCCATTGAGTTTGAACCTTCCACCAAAGGCCGCATAAGCAATTACGTTATCTCCTGAATAGCTAAAGCTAGATATGCCAAGAGCAGATATGCCAAGAACTAAATTTCCAATTTTACTGCGTATCTTACCCCAAAAACTCGCTGGAGCTTCTCTGAAGCTCATATTTGAGTTTAACTCCATTACTGCCATATAGACTGGCTCACGGAATGTCACAGGATACTTCTTTTTTGTTTCTCTAAAGTCCTTTCCCAAAAAACGTTCAATCATTGTTATTTCTTTCCATTCTCTAAAAGTCATGGGCTGAGCCACTTCAATCACTCGCTAGCAGTTTTAAGAAACTAGAGTATAAAAAACTGCTAGCGACCGGCCTTTTTGGGGGTTGTGTGGAGATAGTGGGGCTGTGAGATATGCCCGACCAACTGGCGGCTCATCCTTTCTCATCTTGCAGTTGGGATGAGAAATTCTTCAAGCAGGTGACCGAGATGCTACTGAGGCTAAGCAAAGAACCTTCGGTCAAAGGATTGTCAAGACACCTAGTTCTGTATAAAGAAAGAATCTAGAAAAAGAAGGATCATGACGAAACAGGGTCAGATGCTCGCGGATTCGATGAGAACGCAGTCCTCACTCAAACACAAGAGAGGCTGAGGCTTCTACGCCAAAAGCTAGTTCAAGTGTATGCACGTGCATTTGGAATGTATGCCTCACAGGACAATCACCGTGTCGGAGGAAGCCCACAGGGCCCTGTCTGAACTCAAAGGCAAGAAAGAGCCCTTCACCGACGTGATTCTGAGACTTGCCTCTGAGCGAGGAAACGCATCAAAGCTACTTGCCCTCATAAGAAGCTTCGAATCCGACGAGGAGCTACCGCGAACATAGAGAAAGCCATAGCTTGGAGGGCGACACTCAAGCTCAGAAACGAATCTACGGTCTCCGTAAAGCATCCCCCGACGCCCGAAGTTCAATCGTTCCGACGCACGGAACATACAACCTGTCAAACTCGTCTGGATTGCTAATCGTCCGCATGGCTGCGAAGGCACGGATACGAGTTTGCGGGAAAACGTCTGCCAACCGATTTGCAGCGCCTAGGAGAGTTGCACCACGCGTGACTATGTCATCGACCAACACAATCTCATCTGGTTTGGAGAGACGCCTCTGGACTCCCATCGACTCATAGTGCTCAGCGGCAGTCGGTCTCTCCGTTGGGACGCTTAACGCCGCCTTAGGCACAGGTTTAACCCGAACAAGGCACGGGACAACCTCTTTTCCGAGCCCTGTTCTGACCAGAGCCGTCGCAATTCGCTCGGGAGCCCATAGCGTGTCTGGCTGCATTAAGGAACTCTTTGGAGTGGGAACCAAGATTGTGTTAGGTTGGAAGAACGAAGCAAACGGGAGCGAAGTTCTATTTCGTTGTATTGTCTGCGCTACCCATTGTGACATTAGGAGCGGTGGGTCCTCTACAAATCCGTCCTTCTTGATTGCGATCATCACATTCCTGGAGTGTCGTATTTTGGGCGAATCCCCGCGAGGTGCATACGATAAGAGCGCACCAAACTCAAGTTTAGATAGGCGCATGACTCACTGAACTACCTTAAGGATTCTTTCGCGAGACGGCAAAACATCCAGCACTTCCTCTGGATCCTTGAGTTCCACAGCGCCATACTCAAGCATCTTCCTCGGCCAACTCAATGAAGAGTCATTCATGATGGAACTCCAGATGAAGAGCGGTCTTCCAAGCCTGAGAGCCTCCCAACCCTGGTGCAGAGAGCCGCTAGTATCCCCCGCCTCGACAATGATCGAGGCGTCAGAGATGAGCGCCATCGTCCGATTTCGGAGAACGAAATCCTTCGGCTGAGTTGGATGCCCAATTGGAAACTGGGAAATGGCCAAGTGATGGCGCATTATAACCTTCTGAAGCGGGAAGTTTTTCTGCGGGTAAACGCGGTCCAAGGGCGTTCCGAGAACCGCGATCGTACGTCCCCCCTCCTCAATGGTGGCTTCGTGTGCCGCAGTGTCAATTCCCTCAGCAAGCCCGCTAACAACTATGACCTCCCCCCTGACAAGAGTTCTTGCGATGTCACCAGCCGCCTTGAGACCCTCCGGAGAGGCCTTCCGTGAGCCTATTACTGCCGCCCTTGGACCTGGCAGCGGAATCGGCAGATCGCCCGCCACATAGAGTTCCCTCGGAGCATTCTTCTCTTCCACATCATTCAGCGGACCCAGAAGTTCTTTGAGGGTATAAGCGGAGGTTTTTGTCCCTTTTGGCGGCTCCATCACTCTTACCTTAGAAAACATGGTCACTGACAGTTTTTCATAGAATAAAATAACACTATCGGTATGCCCTTCCCCTCCTCGTACTCGGCTGTGTCGAAGAGGCACCTACCTCTCCAAGAGAAGAGAGGAGGAGGTCAAGAAGGTCGGCGGCATCCTCCGCTCAGTCAACCTCCTAACCCTCACAAACGAATCATACGAGACGTTCGGAAGGCTATCGTCACACCCGGGACTCGTGATCCAGCCGATAGGAGACCTCGACCTGCTGATAGCGAGCATCGTCCTGGCTGCAGACGAGAGACTCATGACCAGAAACGTAAAGCACTTTTCTCAGATTCCAGACCTGAGGTTGGAACAATGGTAGCAGAGCTCTTCAGTCGCTAAGCCTCAACGACTCAGATCCCCGGAAAAAAGGACAGAACAACCGCTTCTTCAATCTGCTCTGCTTCTTGGTCGAAAAGGCTCGAAGGTAGCTATCAAGCCGGTCAAGTCGACGGCATAAGCCAGTATCTCCTTCATCGTCAGCCTCTTGGAGATCTCATTGAACTCCTCCGGCGTGTAGGCTAAAGCCTGCAACTCCTCGGGGTAATCCCACTCCTTCTGTAGCAGCCCAAGCCTCTCTGGCACAGGCACGCCTGCAAAACTTTTGGAGACCACTATGAGGTCCACATCGCTCTCTACGAGGCGGTTGCCCTTCGCCGTCGAACCGAAGAGGAAGGCGCGATCGACCCCAATCACAGCATCCACCCTGCCCAGAAAATCGCCAAGCCTCTTTAGCAGAGCCTTATCATCGTTCATCGCCAATTCTCCTCCATGATGCGCTTCCGAGTGGCGTCTATTATTGGCAGAGCCTTTTCCAAGTATTCTTCAACGAGTCTCTTGGAGTAAATCTCCCGGGGAAGACCGACCGCAACATCAACGTATCTTGCCACCTGCGCCGCAGGCGTGAGCTCCCCAAGAAAGTCCTTCTGTTGACCTGTTAAAGGTATTTCATCTGCAACCTCGGAGTGCAACAGTTTCAGACTATGAGTCTTGGGAGCCGTCTTGTTTTTTAAGGCTATTATCGCCGCCTTCAAAGCTTTCTCCACGGCCTGGTGAGTGTAGAAGGCAGTGACATGGTAGTTCCCCAGGGCAAGGTTATCCCTCGCAACCTTGACCGAGTCGTCTGAGTCCGCCAACCACAGCTTCACCTCATCCCTGAGAGGTCGACTTTGCTCACGCGCCTTCCGAGTAGCGCTTCTCAATGAGCCCGGAGACTTGGTTCTGCGCCCAAGCTTAGTATCATAGCTTTTCTGAGACGCTTTCCGATACATCGTCATGGACTATTCGCCTGTTTATATCAGCTTGAGCCTTAATTTGCTTTCTGCGGACTCAAGCGTATAGGGCGGCGCACAACATCCGTGCCGGTGAAAGCCCGCGTAACAGCAACCGGAGTGTAAGCATCGCGGGCTCTGGACCCGCTGACCAGAGTTCGAATCTCTTCCAGGCTGCCAGAATCCCTAGAACAGGAATTCCCTCTTTGGTCCTTGGTTCAACTTAAGAGACGGTTTCGACTGTCAGGATTCTTGCGGGGATTTGCGTGCGGGAATCTCGAGACACAAGAAAGACGTGGGATGGGCGTGCTGAGAGATATGACCGATGGTACGAGACTTTCGAGGGCGCCGTCGAACACCACGTAGACTGGGAGCTGCTGAAAGCACACCTCCCCCAAGACAGAAGCGCAAAGATCCTAGACGCCGCCGGCGGAACCGGGAGGATAACACTCCCCCTGGCGAAGATGGGCTACTCCGTCACTCTATGCGACATCTCACCCCGAATGCTAGAGGCGGCGAGGCAGAAACTGCTCAGAGAGGGCGTCCTAGACAAGGTAGAGATTCTGAAGTGCGATGTTCGTAGACTTCACTTCCCCGACGAGAGCTTCGACTTCGTCCTCTGCTGGGACGGAGCCAGCGAAGCCGCAAGAGAGCTCATACGAGTGACAAAGAAGGGAGGAACGATCTCAACATTTCTAGTGAATAGACCAGGTGCTGCCATCAGTGAGTTTCACGAGAACCCCGATTCCGCCCTCGCCTTACTCAGATCAAAACCGCACCATCCCCGCCATCACGGAGAAAAACGCATGGCCGTTAGCGTGAAGGAAGCCAAAGAGCTGTTTGAGAACGAAGGGGTCAAGGTCATCGAGATCTACGCCGTCTGCGGCATGCTGGATCTACTCTCCGTTCCGAAAGGAATCCGAGAATCTCGCCGCTGGAATGAGAAATTCTTCAAGCAGGTGTCCGAGATGCTGCTGAGGCTAAGCAAAGAACCCTCGGTCAAAGGACTGTCAAGACACCTGGTCCTGTATGGAGAGAGAAAAAAAGAGTAAGTTTTAGTCTCCCCCGACCCAAAAACGAACGACTAACCAACGGACTTTACTAACTAAATGATTGAACCGACTAGTGCGCGCCACTAGAGTCTTGCTCCTTCGAGTTGCTAGTTGCTTAAATACTTCCAACTTTGCCGTATGTACAAAGGTGCGGTGTGAAATGGCGAAGGCAAAGATCGAACCAAACACCACGGCCTACCCAATGCCAGTATGCTTGGTCGGGGCTAATGTGAACGGGAAACCAACCTTCATGACGGCCGCGTGGTTCTCCAAGGTAAACGTAAATCCGCCGATGTTCATGGTATCGCTGGAGAACGTCCGGTACACCGCGGAGGGCATAAAGGAAAACAAGGTCTTCAGCATCAACTTCCCGGGCAAGAGCCTCGTGGAGAAGACCGACTACTGCGGCTTAGTTTCCGGCAGAAAGACCGACAAATCAAGCGTCTTCAAAGTTGACTACGGGGAACTCAAGGCGCCCATGATCCGCGAATGCCCAGTGTGCCTCGAACTCAAACTGAAAAAGACGATTGAGCTGACTGAGTCACGGCTTTTCATAGGGGAGGTAGTCGCGGCTTACGCCGATGAGAAGTACTTGACCAATGGGAAGGTGGACGTCCCCAAGACCGAGCAGTTCTCTCTGATAGAAAGCCCGGCGCCGGGATACACGGAGCTGGGTAAGCAGTTTGAGAAGGCGTTCAACGTAGGGAAAAAGCTCATAAAATAATACCTCTGAACGTGCGCAGCCAAAACGGATACGACAAGTATCTAGACAAACACGATACTCTCAGGAACTCATCCACTTATCGTAGTGTAGTTTCTCTACTAGGGATACGGTCTTCTGCTTCACAGAGTAGTCCACAGGGTATCCTATCGGAATCACTGCTGCCACCTCGTAGCCATCAGGCACACCCAGCACCTTCTTGAGGACAGCCGTCTCACGCGGCACACTGGTAACCCCGTACAACCCCTCTGCCGCCATCGCAAGCAAGATGTTCTCAATGCACATCCAAATAGAAGCCAAATCGTTCAGGTCATACAGAGACTCACATTCTTTCAGGGGCTTCCTCAACCTGTAGCAGACAGCAAGAAGCTCAGGAGAGTCCACCAGCATCTTCTCCTGAACCGGCAGCGCCTTGCGGTACATCTCTCTCTGCAGCTCATCCGACCACCGGTCTAGTGCCTTTTCAAGCTCCATCTCGTTCGTGATGGTCTTACCTTTTGATACAAGCTCTGCGACTTTTCTCCTCCGCTCAGCGTCTTCTATGAGGATGAACTCCCACTGCCTCAGGTGGTTGTTTGATGGGGCTTTGAGCCCCGCCTCCAAAACTCTCAGGAGCCTCTCCTTCTCTACAGGTCTTGGTTGGAACTCCCTTACACTTTTTCTTCGGTTGATAGCCTCATAGAAATCCAATCGCCCTTCTACCGCCAGTGTTCACATGATTAATGTTTGTTATAAGTTCACACGCAGTTGCGCGCGCATTTTCTTGGTGTGTGGGGGTAAAATTCAATCCACACCCACCCTACGGACTTTACTAGCCAGCTGTTTCTGAAAACACCATCAAACTTGGACCGCAGGCGATTACTTGGGCCACGGATGTTTTGCGATCTCCTTTTCGTTTAGCTCTACCCCGATACCCGGCTTTTTCGGCAGGTGGAGGTAGCCATTCCTTATGTCCGGCAGCTCGGTGGTGATGTCATCGCGCCAGGGCACGCTGTCGACGTCCGTCTCCAGTATCTTGAGGTTGGGCACGGCGGCACAGAGATGGGCGCTCATGAAGGTTGAAAGGTGGCTGTAGTAGTTGTGGGGTGCAACCATTATCTCGTACATGTCAGCCAGAGCTGCCACGCGGCGCGATTCTATATAGCCGTTCCAGGGGAGGTCGATCATGCAGAAGTCCATGGCGTGTTTCTCCAGATAGGGCAGGTAGCCCTTCATGGTGTACAGAGTCTCTGCGGAGCAGATGGGCACCCTGGTCGCCTCCTTGACCTGTAGGAGCGCCTCCGGATCATAGATATCCATTTCCAGCCACATCAGGTTATACGGCTCAACGACCTTGGCGACCTGAACGAAGCCCTCCGTCTTGAAGTTGAAATTCAGGTCAAGGCAGATGTCAATATCATCGCCCACCGCCCTGCGGAAGGTGCTGATCAGCCTGTCGACAGCCCTCAGGATGCCTGCATCTATGTTCTGGTCCTGGATCCAAAGCACGCGGGGTCTCTCCCCGGGGATGACGATGTTCGTCTTCAGCGCCGTGTAGCCCTTGGCCACCACCTCCTCACCCAGCCGAGCGATGTCATCATACGTCTTCAACACTGGTTTGTCAGGATACATTTCCGGGCTCTGAGCACGGTAGGTACCGCAGTGCGACCAGTAGACCCGTATCCTATCGCGAATCGGGCCGCCGAAGAGCTCATAGAGCGGGACGTTGAGCGCTTTGGCTTTGATGTCCCAGAGAGCTATCTCCACCCCAGCAATGGCTTTCTGCGCGATGCCGCCGGGGCTCATCCGGGAGTGCTGACACATCTCATGGTACAGCTTCTCCACTGCCCGCGGGTCCTTCCCGATGAGCAGGGGCTCCAGGTCTCTGATACAACCGCCAAGTCCCAATGGGGAACGGTTCTCGGTGCACTCACCGTATCCCACCAAACCCTCATCCGTCTCAACCTTGACGAAGGTGAAGGCCCGCCAGTCCCCATCGCAGAAAATAGGTTTCACATTAGTAATCTTCATATCCTGACCTCTCCTTCTAGAAATCCTCCTTCATTCCAACTTAACTTTTTTTATGGCTTGACAACGTACTTGCATAATTCAAACTATTCAAAATTAAATTCTAATCCCCAAACCCAAACCTCCTGACAGCGAGATGAAGGCTAGAATCAACACCAAAGGTCATGATGCAGTGATCTACGATTACTCAGATGTGGGAGGGCCTGTATGGAGAGAGGATCTAGACCTCGACCTACTGATAGCAAGCATCGCCCTAACCGCGTACGACAGACTGGTGACCAGAAACGTGAAGCACTTTTCTCAGATTCCCAGACCTGAGGTTAGAACAATGGTAACAGGGCTCGCTGGTCGCCAAATCTCAAGGGTTCAGATCCCAAGATGAAATGACAAAACAATTGCTCTTTCAATCAGCTTCCCCATCCCGTCTCTCTGAATGGACCCAATAAATAGCACGTTCAAACAGCACACCAACATTGGATGGCTGGTGCTAAGGCTACTGTTCGTTCTCGATAATCTCCCGTCCTTCTCCTCCACTAGGCTTCGGAACCTCAACTCTCACCAAAATGTGCCAAGACTAAATGAAAACCAAACTCTAACACAGTTTTTCATTGTCATGGTCGTGATCTTCGTTGTTGTTGTCATCAACATCATCGCCTTCATCATCCACAATGTCATCGCAGTCGTCGAAAAGGTGCAGATTATCATTAAGGAGATCTTTCTCAGACGACCAATGAACAGTAGCTTGTTCTCGGACGCCCTTCAAGATTCCTTCAGCGACAGCTTTATATTTTATAATATGATTCTCTCTTCAGAAGAGAGAATGTCAATAACAAATATCCGCTTGGGACCCAATGAATCAAAGCTAATCTTCACTTTAGAAAAGAACGGGCAGATACTATTTACGTTCAAAGAAGCTAAGCAAATTCTTGAAACCAGCGATTCTTCTACATGGAATATACTAAGTGCATTGAAGCAAAAAAAGAGGATTAGGCAGATTCAGAAAGGCATGTACCTTCTCTCTCCAGCTAGGTCAGGAATTGAAGGCGAATGGACTGAGCATGTCTTCACAATTCTCTCCAAATTACTCGGAAAGGATTACTACGTAGGTTTGTGGTCTGCCCTTTCCTACTGGGGGATGACTGAACAAATCCCGCAGACAATCTATGTGATAGTGACAAGGCAAAGGAAGAATCTGAGATTCGATAATCAAATGATTCAGTTTGTTACCTATTCCAGCAGCAGATTCTTCGGCTACACTCAAGAGAGAATTGGCGAATCGAAGTTTAGCGTTTCTACTCGCGAGAAGACAATAATCGATTCGTTGGCTCACCTAGAGTATGCGGGGGGAATCTCAGAGGTGGCTAAGGCCATTTGGACAGCCAAAGGCGAATTGAATCTCAACGAAATGATTGATTGTGCCGAAAACATGGGGATCCACGCGGTGACTCTACGTCTGGGCTACCTGCTTGAACTGCTGGATTTTGGTAAAGAACTGTATGAGGGACTTCTACCCGGAAAACATATGGGTGCACCTTGGCTTGACCCCTCAAGCAAGAAGAATCAAATCGAATTCTCAGGCAGGTGGGGACTCAGAATAAACGTGCCACAGGAAGTAACTCTTCACTGGAAGTGACCCTTGGCGTGAATCTGGATGAACTAAAACGATTTGCCAGCTCAAAGAGAATACCTCTAGGCACTACGGAGAAAGACTACGTATTAACAGTTGCTCTTATGCAACTTTCCAAGAGTCGATATGCGAGACAATTCATCTTTAAAGGAGGAACAGCCATAAAGAAAGTCTACTTTCCAGAGGCAAGATTCTCGGAAGACCTAGACTTCAACTTCTTTGATATACCAAACGATGAGCTTGTAGCTGAAATCTTGAAACTATTTAGCGGAAGAGCAATATTGGAAGTAGGTTTCAAAGAGATTAAAGACAAGGAGATAGCCGACAACAAAGTGTCATTACGCCTACAATACATGGCACAGTTGAGCCATTCAAACAGTGTATGGCTTCACTTCCACTCTGGAGAGCCCACTCTTCTCACACCCGATTGGTGGAAACCAAAGGATGACTATGACATAGCAAGAAGGATGACATGCGAACATCTTAATTTTGGCATGCTTGGCAGCGGGTTCCCTAATTATTCCTGCAAGCTCGGCAGATTTTGGGCTTTCGGAGACAGTCGCAAAACATGCCTCGATTGCAGGATGGAGGCACCAAGGAGAAGTGAGCCGATTCCTTCGGCCTTCAGAGCTATGTCCTTGGAAGAAATACTGGCTGAGAAGGTCCGAGCATGTATAGTGAGGGGTAGACCAAGAGACCTTTGGGACATATGGTTCTTGCAATCTAAAGGTATCAGGCTGGACTATGGCATGATTGTCGATAAGCTCAGACGATACGAACAATTCAGAGAACTGATTCCTAGTCTTGGAGAAATCCGAGAAAAGCTAGACAGAATAGAGCCCGAATGGGACAGGGACCTGGGGGTACTTGTTCCTACTAAACCATATCCAACTTTTCAAGAAACTATGGAAAACGTGGTAAACAGCTTGAGGACGTGTGGCTGGAAAGAGTAGCGAGCAAGTTCATTTGAATCTATCTGAGTTTTCATTGCACAACATAAACTTAGTACTCCTCACTATTTCAGAACTTTGTCCACTCTCTCCAGTCTTATGTCTTGATCGAGAAATTCTCGGCGAGTTTTATCCCAGGGTCCTCTTCAGGGCGCTCCGAGTACGCTTATATTTTCGTGTTACAAAAAGCATGACAGGATTGTGTGCAGGACATGTCAACGACGATCACGATCCGCATACCCGTGGAGCTTAAACGGAGAATGGAGAAGCTTCCCGTGAAGTGGGGCGAGACGGTGAGGAGACTCATCGAAGAGAGAGTCAGACAGCTCGAGCTGCTGAAAGCGATCGAGGAGACCGAAGTGAGAGCGGGCAAACGGGTGGTGAAGGTGGATTCGACAGCGCTCATCAGGGAGGATAGAGAGCGTTAAGCTGCGTACTAGACTCCAGCATCCTTGTGAAACTCGTTGTGACTGAGCCCGGCTCCAGAGAAGCCAGAGAGCAGATAAAGACCCTTCTGGGGGAGGGGCGGGTCATGTGCACTGTGGACATCGCCTTGGCAGAGAGCCTGAACGCCGTATGGAAGCACGTCAGAGTGCACAGAGACTTGGCGGAGGAAGAGGCAGAGCCTGCTGTTCAAGACCTGACCCGTATCTGGGATGGATTAAGGATACTGACGACCCGTGAACTGTCGGATGAGATCGCGAAGACGGCTCTAACCAAGAGCATAATCATCTACGACGCTCTCTACATCGAAGCGGCTAGAAAGCTGGATGCGACACTGTACACTGGCGACGAGAAACTGCACAGAGCATCAAAGGGCATCGTAAAGTCTAGTTTGCTAAGGCTTGATTCTCTCTCTACGCCCGCTTCGAAGCGTTGAAGCGGGACCAAGTTTCAGGACGGCCGAATCGATATCGAGGACCACGATCTTACAAACAAATACAAACTGACTTCGGGCTGGTGTAGGGTTAAGATCCTCCAACAAACCGTTACAAGGCGATTTCCAAGTCTGGCCGAAATCTCGTTATTTCAATGGTAACAAGTCTCTCTGGTCGCTAAATCTCAACGGTTCAGGTCCAAGCATGAAACGACAAAACAACTGTCCTTTCAATCAACTTTTCCATCCAGCCTATTTGAATCGACCCAATGAACAGCACGTTCAAACAGAACGCCAACACTGGATGGCTGGTCTACGTGAGTGGATGAGTTTTGAGCCCAGGTATATCCAGAAAGCTGCGTGTGAAGACGAGGTGGACGCCAAAATCATTACGAGCCTAATTGAGAAGGGTTCATAGTGTATTCTGCCCTCCGCCATCGCTACAGAGCTAGCTGGATGTGGCTTAAAACGGTGGGACGTTACCCGTAGAATTCAACGCATGAACAAGAAGTTGATGAAAGAGTTAGGTCAAAAAGTAGCCGAGAAAAAGGGGCACAAATGGGCTTTAACAAGTTTCGCTCGTGACGCTTGGCGACAAACAAAAGAAGTAATAAGCATTGAATCATAAGTGTTTGTGCGATGGATTGTGTTTGGGCGAGATCTATGTCAGGTAAGACAGATAGTTCAGCGGAAAAGCTGTTACAATATCTGGAAGAATTAGACGATTTAAAGGCTGATTTGGATACGTGGATTGGTTCCTTGGAAGAATTATCTGAGATTGAAGATGCTTTTGAAGCCGACAAGGGAAACAAGCTTTACGGGAAGACAATTTTAGACGTAGGAACCGATTGTGTTAAACCTCTTTACATTGCTCTCAAATTCGAGCCAGGTAAAATAATAGGAATAAACGAAAACCTTTACTCTTTTGCATCCGATGTTGGACAAAAATCTAAGCTCCTCACAAAGACAGAGATCAATTTTTATAATTGTAGCTTGTTTGACGATGAAAAGTTTAGAAGAATCCTAGAGAAAGAAGGGATAGAAGATAAATATGACTTCGTTTTAGTGAGCAAAACTTTGCATCATCTAAGGACGGGGAGCTGCATTGCGAAGGACCGTGACCAGAAGCACAAATGTCGAGAAGACGAAGAACGTTGCATTTACAAATTTGAGGAACAGGAGATTTTCAAAGGGCTACTTGAATTGGGAAAAAGAGTGATAGTCTATGAATGCTTCCATCCTCACGAAAAAGATAACGACAAAGTAAGAGGAAGAGGCGGATACTTCACAATTAAAGAATGGCGACGAATATTAAGCCACCTTTCAAAAAATTATAGAGTTGGGCTCATTGAGCCCTTAAGATGTCATCTTAACGAAAAAGAGATAGACAAGGTGATTGCGAAACTTAGGCAGGTCGATTGTATCTGTTTTTACGTAGAAAAAAATAAGAATATTTGCTAACCTTATGCAGTCTCACATGATGAACGACCTTTCCACTAATTCGCGAAGTGCGTTGCCCGAGCCCGACGCCAAGTGAAGATATCTCCCGCGATTCCGTCGTTTAATTGAATTAATGCTCTTCTGAGCTACCTCCCTTAGCCTAAATCAGCAAATCTGCAAGCACTTCAGATAGTGTTCGCACTTCGATTCTGGCGCGATTCTTCCGCGCCATCAAGCCCATGGTCCTCTGGCATCCGGTGCAGGTTGTGACCAGAACGTCTGCGCCAGTTTCCTCTGCGGCTTTGAGTCTCTTCTCGGTTAGGGCGTTGGCTAGTTCGCGGTATCGAAGGGACTGCGCGTCGGGCTCGACGCTGTACCCTGGGTGAGCTCCGAGGAATCTGGGCATTCCGCTGCAGCACTGTGAGAAGTATCTGTTCTGCTCCATCTCGACGAGCCGGCTTCCGGGGATAGCCTTGAGGTTTTCTCTTGGTGCCTCGTAGATTCCTTCGCGTCTTCCGAGGACGCAGTTGTCGTGGTAGGTGCATGTTCCCTTCCATTCTTTGAGCTTGAGTTTGCCTTGTTCGATTAGCTGGTTGAAGTATTCGGTGACGTGGAGGAGCTGGAGTTTGGGGTCTAGAGCTAGGCCATAGCGTTTGGGGTACTCTCTGAAGAAGTGGAGGCAGGCTGCGCACTGGAAGATGACTTTGGTGACGCCGAGGTTTTTCACCGCGTTGTTTAGGGCGTTTACGTTGTGTTCTGTGATCTCTCCGACTTTGCTGGGGGCGCCTAGTTCGTAGAGTATGTATCCGCAGCACCACTCCTCCTGTCCGAGGGTGGTCCACTTGACTCCAGCCTTGTCTAGGATCTTTACTGTTGCTCGGCACTCAGCGGGTACCGAGTAGCAGCCTCCGCATCCGGCGTAGTAGAGCACGTCTGCTTTTCGGGGGGACCTCAGTTCTTCGGGGAGCCAGGCTAGCCTCTCTTCGTGGGGCTTGGAGCTCAGGTTGTGGTTCTTGACGACGAACTGGGCTACCTGCACGCCTGGGGTGGGCATTTTGCCTCTGGCGGCGATCTCAGCCTTCACAGCGCGTATCGCTTCGATTCTGTCGGGGCTGCACCTGACGGCGCAGTATCCACAGTCGCAGCAGCTGAGGATTCTCTCTACGACCGGGTCTGTGAGTTCTAGCCTTCCCTCAAGGAGTCCTTGGGCTATTATCATTCTGCCTCTTGGGGTGTTGGAGTCGAAGTTTCGCACTGCGAAGGTGGGGCATGATACTCCGCAGAGTCCGCACTTGATGCAGGAGTTGATTTCCTTTTCGTACTTTTTGAGGTAGGACGTGGGATCGCCTCCGATTCACTCGAATTTCTTTCCGGGGTTCATGATGTTGTTTGGGTCGAGCAGGCGCTTGATCTTCTTCATGACTTCTAGGGCTGGTCCGTGCTGGGCTTCTGCGTATCGCGTTCGCAGTATGCCGATTCCGCCGCAGCCTCCTATTCCGCCTCCGATGGCTATCACGTGGCGCTGCATCTCGTCCTCGAACTTTCGAGCCGTTTCGATTTCTGCCTCATCGCTCTCGTCGACGTGGATTCTGGCGCATACTGCGGAGTGGAAGTCCGGTGCGCAGTTGACTGTTTCGATTCCGAACGGCTCGACCTTGTACTTGTCTACGAGCTTGAGATAGGCTCCGAAGACATCTGCGGTGCACTCGAGGGGAACTGTGCCATCGAAGACGTATTTGCCTGGCTTTCCCGCCAGAGCCGCGCTTCTCGGGAAGGGGTTGATCGGATGCGTCTCCTTGGATGCCACCAAAGCCTCCAGCAGCCTGTTTGAGGCTGGTTTGCCTCCGAACTTCCGGCAGAGCTCGTGGGCTAGCTCCACCTGAGCCTCCACCAGTTTTCTCATGCCGGCGTATGTGACTAGCATGGCTCCCATGTCTTTTGGGGCTTCGGGGGCGGGCTCCTTGTACAACTCCGCGTAGGCACTTTGAACGTAGCTGTTGTAGCATGTTCCGTCCATTGTTTCTATGGTCTCGGGGACGAGACCTGAGTCTCGAATCGCCATCACCGCTTTGATCAGGTTTTCATGGGTTGGAAACTCGATTAGCTCAACAACTCGGTGTTCTGGCAGTCGGTGAATCCTCAGGGTTACCTCGGTTATGATGCCCAGGGTCCCCTCAGCGTTGGAGAACAGTCGGGTCAAGTCGTAGCCTGAGCTGGGGTCGTACACCTTGGGTGGACCGGTTTTTATCACTTCTCCGGTGGGCAGCACGACTTCTAGGCATACCACTTGGTCAGCGAATCGTCCGTATCGTAGATTGTAGTATCCTGTTCCGTTTGTCTGTGTTCTGGCGCTGATTGTGGCTGCGAACCAGGAGTCGGGTTTGTCGGCTATGAAGAAGCCACGCTTTTTGAGGTGGTTGACGACGTCCCTTACTACTGCGCCCCCTTGGACCGTTATTGTGCGGTTCTCCTCGTCTAAGCTGAGTATGCTGTTCATCTTTCGCATGTCGAGGACTATTCCGCCCTTTGCGGGGATGGAGCCTCCCCACTGGTTGGTTCCCCCTCCTCGCGGAACTATCGGTATTTTGTATTTGTTAGCCAGCTTCACGACTTCTGAGGCCTGTTCGGTTGTCTTTAGGTGAATGACAAAATCTGGCGTGTACTCGAGAGAAGTCGAGATCAGGGAGAAATCTCTTTCATAGCAGATTAAGTCGCACTTCTCTCGTGTAACGTTTTCCGGACCTACGATACTAACAAGAGCTTTGTAAACATCTTCATGATGTTGGAAATTTGAGTTCACCATTTTGATCACACGTTTTTCTTTTTGAGGCGCGTTGGTGCTATTTAAAGGGACCCCCTTTGAAGGAGGTTATCCCGGAGGATAATCGTACATGTGTACGATTATACCCTTTCCCAATTTTTTAGTTTAAACCGATATTGCCTACTAACTAAAATAAAGGATCTAGAAGTGAAGCTTATAGGGATAAACAAAGAGGCTTTGAAAAAGAGGAATATCCTGCTAGGCTTCTAAGGGATAGTTATGGACATAGAGTCGCAATCTCGTAAGAAATGGCTGGAATCATTCATAAGGTTCCTGCGCGAAGAAAGCCGTAAACTCTCCCAATCCCAGAGGATAGTGGAATGGGACTATCTTTTGGAAGCACGCCAAATAGAGATATTCCCAATTGCTAATACGCAGATTTTCATATTCGTTACAAGTTGCTTTGAAGACTGGCCTGAGGAAATAGTTGTTCACGGAGCTCACTCATTAGACGAGCTAGGTTTTTGGGAAGGGGTTCTCAGCGACAAAAAGTGGTGTAGACCAGTTCCTAAGGGTGACCTTGAGAGCGATTATGATCTGTTCACCGATCAGACATGTAGTGACTGCTTGAAATATTATTTTTTCGACATAATGAAGAGTATAGATCAATTCATGAAGTTCCCTGCTAATTGGGAGAAAGGCATCGATAATAAGGATAGACTTCCTCATCTGAACGCTTATGGTCTATCTCTCTTCCAGGGTGGTTGGGCTTCGGTTGTAATCGGGAATATCTTTGATCTATCCCCTGAAGCTTATGCCCAGAAGGTTATAGCCTTCACAGTTAGATCAGTTCCAAAAGAAACGAAACCAAAAACAGTGGCTACTATGCCGACTGTAATTAAAGGTCATGGTGCCTATCTGTATCCGCCTGTATGGGTTGGTGAGACCCTTAATCCTACATTAAGCGAACTTGTGAATAGGACTTATCTCCAGAAGTATGGTGAAACTCGCTTAGAAACCAAGTATAAGGGAGCTATGCTTGTCATTACAGCCGAAGGATTTATAGCTATAGCAGATGAAGATAAGAGAAAAGTAACAGCACTTCTTAACGAAATAATGGCTGCGATACTACTTCGCGATGCTGAAGTCGTCGCTGTTAGGCAACATGAAATCTGGGGCGCGAATATAAATCCTGACACAAAAGCAGTCTTTATCACGGGTGGTGAGCTCAGTTCTCTTAGAACAAACCTTTACGAAGCAAAGCGTCAAGAACATCCGCAGATGTTCGAGAGGCAGTCTTTCCCCGTGAGCTTTTTAGGTTCCGTCATAGAGGAAGCTGAACGAATATTTTCAGACGAACAAATAAAGAACATTTCGCTGTTTCTCCTAGAAGCTCATACCCACTTTCAAGACTCTGAATATTCTCAATCATTCCTTATGAGCTGGCTTGTCCACGAAAAAGCATTGACGAGGAAATGGAAGGAATTTCTTAATGAAAAAAGCGTAGCTAGGAAAAGTTTAGAATTTTTGCTGAACCCAAGTAACTGGCCAATAAGTCACATTCTTGAGACTCTTAATCTTGCTGGGAAACTTGATGAGAAAACGCATGATCTACTTGCTAGGCTAAACAGAAAACGAAATCATGTGGTTCACAACGGTGAGGAGGTAACTGAAGAGGAGGCAAGGGAGGCGCTGGAATCAGCTTACTATATAGTTAGGCGTCTTCTGGAAAATAGTTTGAACGATACGTCATGAAGGAGCATACCTGGGGTCTCGGTGAAATACTGAGCACAAGCTTAACGTTCAATGTTCTTATTCCCCGTGTTAGCTTCAAATAATCGCTGGATCGCCATATTGGTGAGGGTGAGGAAGCGATGAGCAGATTCGGTTCGGGTGAATTTCGGTATCAGGTGGTTGATAACTGGGCTAAGCGCCCGAGGTGCTGGCCATTCACAGACGTTGCGGGGGTAGGGGTGGACTCCCGAGACAGGGTCTACGTCTTCAATCGCAGCTCGCACCCCGTGATGGTCTTCGACAGAGATGGGAACTTCATACGCTCGTGGGGAGAGGGCGTCTTCACAAGACCACATGGGGTCTTCATCGACTCGGACGACGTGATATGGTGTACTGACGACATGGACCATACGGTCCGCAGGTTCGACACGAATGGCAATCTCCTACTCACCGTAGGAACCCCGGGTGTGCACTCCGACACGGGGTATGATGGCAGGGATATTCGAAGCATCAAGCGCGCCGCACCGCCCTTCAACCGACCAACTAAGGCTGTCTTGTCTCCTTCCGGTGAGCTGTATGTGACAGACGGGTACGGGAACGCTCGCGTTCACAAGTTCTCTAAGGAGGGTAAGCACCTTCTCTCGTGGGGGGAGCCGGGTAGCGGACCGGGGCAGTTCATCCTCCCCCACTCGATCACAGTGAGCAAGCATGGGAAGGTGTACGTAGCCGATCGTGAGAATCGCCGCATTCAGGTGTTCGATGTCGAGGGAAGGTTTGTAGCCGCCTGGCCGAACCTGGAGCGGCCCACCGACATGACCCTAGTCAATGACAAGTATCTCTTTGTCTCCGAGCTGAACCACAGGGTGAGCGTGTTGGACCTAGACGGAACGCTTCTCGCCAGCTGGGGAGGAGAGGAGGGGCGGAGCAACGACGCGGGCCTGTTCATCTCGCCCCACGCCATCGCCGTAGACTCGAGAGGGGTCCTCTACGTGGGGGAGGTCGGGGACACGAACGCTGGATACGACCGGGGGTCGAGGGCCGTCCAGAAGTTCGTTCCCGAAGGCTAAGAGAAAGCGAGGACAGCTTCTCAAACCCCCACTGGAGAAGTAGGCTAGGGCGAGGCTAACCGTTTAGTCTAACGAATTGATTCGACGGAGGCGCAGTCGGGTCGAGAGGGAGAGGGGAGAGGATAGGCGTGAATGAGAAAGAGCGTGTGCCTGAGCCTTCGGAAGGCTACGTGAACATTCTCGGCTACAAGCTCTTCTACAGGAGTTTCGGCGAGGCGGCTAGGGGAACGGTGCTCTGCTTGCACGGTGGACCCGGGGCCACTCACGACTACATGCTGCCGCTTGCGGACCTGTCGGTTTACGGGTATCGCGTCGTCTTCTACGACCAGCTTGGCTGCGGGAAATCCGATCTTCCCAAGAATCACGCGCTGTTCGTGATGGAGAGATACGTGGAGGAGGTCGAGGAGCTGAGGAAGGTGATGAGGTTGGGCAGAGTCCACTTGATCGGCTCCAGCTGTGGTGGTCAGTTGGCTCTGGCGTACGCGTTGAAGTACCAGAGAAAGCTCAGGAGCCTCATAACGATAGGTGGTCTCCACAACGTTCCGATGGTTTTCGAGGAGATGCAGCGCATGAGGAAGAAGCTGCCTCCTGAGGTCTACCGGACTATGCTCAGGTACGAGGAGCTTGGAGAGTATGAGAGTCCGGAGTACCAGAAGGCTGTGGAGGTCTTCTACAGGAAGCATCTCTGCAGATTGGAGGAGTGGCCAAAGGAGCTGACTCACAGCATGGAGCACCTGAGCAAGCCTGTCTACCACACGATGAACGGGCCCAACGAGTTCACGATAATCGGCAACATAAGGTACTGGGATGTCACCAAAGAGCTTCACAAGATCAGGGTGCCCACTCTGGTCACGTGCGGGAAGTATGACGAAGTCTCCCCGAAGGTCGCGAGGGACATTCACAGACGCATCAAGAACTCGAGACTGAGAATCTTCCCCCGGAGTTCTCATCTCCCCTTCTGGGAGGAGAGGGATCGATTCATGAACACAGTGAGGGAGTTCTTGGAGACGCTTGAGATTATGCAGGATAACAAGCTTGTTAAAGGTTTGAGGACTGCTCTACGAGAGGTTGAGAAGGGAAAGACTAGGCCGCTGGATGAGCTTGTACGAGAGTTAAACCTTGAAGACGAAGTTTGAAAACAGCTTTACGCCTCGTTTCTTGAGACACTTGGAAGATGGTTTGGACGGAGATCCGACCCCCTGACGAGAGTTCGAGTTTTTTCAGCTACGAACGCCCCGGTCTCCACACACTCACTTAAACTCGTCCCCGCTTTAGGATGGCGACCTTTTTTCTCGTGGGAGGAGCCACATCTTCAAGAATGCACTCATAGCCACTTTCTCAAGATCATCCCCTTGCCGCTTCTAGGGTCGGAAGCACACTATAGAGGCAGTCCTAGTTCATCCAACACTCGGCGATACACCGTTGGACTTATTCTGAACCCAACTTTCACCAACTCGTTCAGTACCCGAAGCGCTTCCCTGCTCGTGATCGAACCTTGTCTGTGCGCCTGAACGATGATGCTACAGGTGCCGATGGGCTTGATGTTCAACATACCGGAAACCCTCCTCGCCTCCCTATCGTCGACCATGAAATAATCAGCCCGCAGCTGTTTACACAGCTTGAGAGCCTCTTTCTCCCCGAAGCCAAGCCGAATATTGGTGTCGAGGAAGCGGTACTCCGCGTCCACTTCAGGTTTCACTTTCTCCTTGATGATCCAGGTTCCGATGGACCTCTCGATGATGAAGGCATCACTAATGCCGAGGGCCTTCCCCTGGGTCACGGCTTCGCTGAATACTGCCTTGGGAATGAAGATCTTTTCAAAAACGTGCTTGACTAGGTCCAGACTTCCGATTTTGGCCAAGTAGATCAGAGGGGTGGAGTCTGAGACAGCTACCCGCGGGGCTCTACTCATGCCCCAGTGCCTTCAGGTCTTCTTCGAAGTCCTCGACATCATATTGGGGTGGAATCTTCCTCTTTGCCAGCTCGTCGATCATCTCCCAGACCGAGACACCTGCGATCTCAGCCGCCCTTGACAGCGTGGCCATCCCCTCCCTATACGACTCGATGGCCTTCTGGAGCTTCCATTCCTTGGTGTAGTGCTCCAACGCTCTGTCCAGGATCGTCGACTTGTCCACCTTCTCCGCTCGGGCGATCTCCTCCACGAGTCGTACTCGTTCCTTTGGAAGCCGAGCTGACACGACCTCTGAGGTCCCCAACTTGATCCCGTATACATTTCAAAACATTGTCTACAATTTAAACCCTCCGCCGATGGCGCATCAACCAAGAATTCGATGGACGATCAATAAGGAGACAGGATTACTTTCGAATCTCAGCTTAGCTTTCTCCACAGAAGTCATCTTTCATCATGCCAGAAAAGGACATAGACCAAGCCATTCGCCAGGCAGCTTCAGAGGAGAACAAGCATCGCCAGAAGAGAAAGCCGGAAAATGGCTTTGATGCGAGCCCTGCCATTGAGAAGAGTTCCAACCTCTCCCGGGCTACCAACAATCCCTTTTGAACTAGATTCGTTTTGAGAAAAGGAGCTCAACTGGGGCTACACTTGAGAGAGTCTCAGACTTGAACGGGTCCTCGAATCATGAATGAAGCTGGAGAAGGAAAGATTGGAGAAACTCTGGAGTGTTGGCGATATATCGCTAAGTACGAAGCCCTATATCGATCAGACCTTCGTATTACAGTTTGATGAACGATGGAAGCGGTGACCGTTTCCAAGAAGTACCAGGTGGTGATCCCGGAGAAGGTCAGGAGAGAAACTGGAGTCAAGCCTGGAGACCGGATGGCTGTGATAGTGAAGCACAACATCATCCACTACGTTCCGATGAGACCGATAGAGTCCACCAAGGGAATGGTTCCGGGACTCGATGCCAAAGAACTCCGGGACGAGAACGATAGACTTTGATCTCCATGGATTCCTACGGGTGGGTTGAAAGGCTTACCAACAGACCAAAGGCATTCAGTCGTAAACGCCGTATTCCTTGGTAAAGTCGATCATGGCCTTGATGTTTGCGGGGTTTGCCTCATCTATGGAGCTTCTGTGTGTCATGATAAAGCCACCGTCTTTCCCGGCGACATCGATAAGCCTCTTGCAGTAGTCCTTAACCTCTCGAACCGTTCCTATCTGCAGCAACGACGACGGAACGTTTCCCATGACGCACAGGCGATCGCCTAGGACCTCCTTTGCCCTCGACATATCCGTGACGTCAAAGTGGCAGAGGATCCTTCCCTTGGGCAGTTCGCCCAGGTGCTCCAAACGTGTCGTGTAGTCTCCTTCGAAGAAGGGCGAGGGCGTCAAACCCCTCTCCACCAAAGCCAGGATGAGCCTTTTCAGGGTTGGCCAGTAGAAGGTCTCGAACTGCTTCAAAGACATGAAGCCATCCGCTCCTCTGTGAAGGGGTATGAACACTCTCCCCGAAGCCCCCTTACTTGCGTCTGCCGATGCTCTCTCGACCAGCATCGGTAGCAGCATCTCGCACACCTGGATCAGCTTGTCAGGCTGTCGGTACATGTCTATCATCGCCCCTCGCATCCCCCTCAGGTAGTCCGAGACCACGTCGAAAGGCGCTTGAGAGAGTGCTCGGGCATGACAGGGGAAACCAAGACTCGCCATTTCGTCGTCGAACGAACTCGCTGCCGAGGACCACTTTGCCGCCTCATTCGCTGCTCTGAGAAGGAGGTCGAAAGCTTCGGCGAAGCCCGGCGTGGCAAGCTGGCTGATGAGTGTGGTGGCTGAGCCGAACGACAGCGTTTTGAGGGGTGGAAGCTTCTCAAAAGGCGCCAGGCTGCCGAACACGCGCGGAAGGTAGGTCCGTACCGCGAAGTCGGAGGGATCAGAGAGAAGAGCGTCGTACTCGTTCTCCTTCATGTATTCCCCCTCGACGAACTGGTGGCAGTGGTCGGGGGGAACACCATGTCCGGGCCACTTCATCTGCTTGGTGTTGAGAGCCTCGAGAGCCAGCCCTGAGAACGCGCCGATTGCCGCCCTGTAGAAGTCGGGCTCGAAATCCAAGACGGTCTTCCGGCTCGCCCACCTCCACTTGGCAGGGTCGTAGTAGGCAGCCTCGCAGGTTATCCCGGCGTATTTTGCTGGGAAGTACCCAAAGCCGAGGAGGACCGGGACCCTGTCCGGCACTTTCAGCCGGATGGCATCCCCGATCCTCTTCTCCCTCTCCTCGTACAGCTGCTCAGGCGACTTCTCTCCGCTCATTTCGCACCCACCCACTCCCTTGCAAGCGTCACAGCGGACATCGCGTCCGTCCCGTAGGCATCAGCCTTCGAGTAATCCCTTACCTTTTCATCGATCTGTCCACCGCCGATCATAATCTTCACTCTGCCTCGTAGTCCAGCGTCGCTTATCGCTTGTATCGTCTCCTTCATCGAGTCGAAGGCCAAGGTCAGAAATCCGCTTAGCGCTACGATCTCTGCCTTAGTTTCTTGGATCTTCTTTACGAACTTCTGCGGGGGCACATCTACACCGAGGTCGTGGACTTCAAAGCCGTGGATGTCGAGCATGAACACAACGATGTTCTTGCCTATGTCGTGGATGTCTCCGGCTACGGTGCCGATGACGCATTTCCCCAATCGCTGGCGTTGTGATGCCTTGAGGAGTCTCGATTTGGACATTTCGGATATTTTGCTAAGGATCTCGCCCGAGTATATGAGGTCCGGGAGGAAGTACTCTTTGTCAGCGTAACGCCTGCCGACAATCTCCATAGCCTTCCGCCCGTCTTCCAGAATCTTGAGGGGATCTTCTCCTGCACCAAGTCTCTCTCTCGCGATCCTAACAGCTTCCTCTTCCTTCAAGTCGGCAATTGCCTCGACCAGAGCATCGGCCATCAGGTGTCACCTCTCTCCCGGGCTACCAACGCCCATGCGCGAATCCACCGTTTGTACGCCTCGGGAGCCACTAGGCACTATCTGCCTATGAGTTCATAAGAGAATTGCAGCCGTCATTTGAGCTTCTTTGATCGAAAAGAGAGGAGAATTTGATGGAAAACTCTACTGATCCCATGCGCCAACTTTCTCCAAGTCGCGTATGGCAAAGTCCAGCCCCAGACTCTTCAGGGTCTCTCTAAGTGGCACTCCTCTCTCGTCGCAGCCCATGCTCTTGTAGTAGTTCGCCCTATCCGCGAGGAACACCTCCCTCGGATAGGCCTTGCCCTTAGCCGTGCCATACGTCAACACTCGCGAGTGAGCCTTCTCCGGGTAGACGTCCGCCTCGCTCGGCGGCATGACCCCACCATAACCCTCCCGTATGTTGTAGACCCTTCCTAGGAGTACCCCTCTCCTTCCGATTAGGTCGAAGCCCTCGGGGTACTTGAATTCCCACCCTGTAGCGGCGTTGAACAGCGCCCCGTAGTACTCCAACCCCTCCCTGAAGCCCCTCGGCCTCAGAGCGCCTAGGAAGAGGCAGTAAGTCATCGAGTCGGCGAGATTCGACCTAGGAGAATCGACGTTGTGGTGACCACCAACGTTGTTGATAGCGTACGTCTCGCGGTATGACCAGGGCTGGTATCCTCCGAACCCGCAGCCCTTACTCTGCATGGCGAACTTCTCGGAACCCTTCCCCACCCTGGGAAGGAAGTGCTTGAATCCGTCGGCGAGAAGGTTGCCGACGCCTTCCCTGTGGATGATCTTCCAGATCAGCTTGGCTTCAGCCGACACGTCTCCCCACACCAACTCGAGTCCGTCGAGGTCAGACTTGGTGAGGACCCCCCTCTCATAGCACTCCATCGCCCATGCGACGGTGTTGCCCACCCCCTCGGCGTCGATGCCATACTCATCGCAGAGAGCGTTCAGGTAGATCAGCCCATCCATGTCGAGCACGAGGCACTGCTGGGTGAGATTGGCCGTGGAGTCCCAGTCAGGCTGACCCCACGTTCCAGCGAACACCCCTGACCGAACCACACTGCTGTGCATACATCCGACCGGACACATGAAGCAGGCATCGTCGCGAACCCTGTTCCTCCTCAACTGCCTGGGACCACCGATGTTGACAACGTCTGGGTGGTCGCCCTCATCGAAGTTCTTGAAGATCCCCCTCGCCTCATCAGCCCTCTCGACCTGGCTGGCCTGCGACCCCATCTTGGTCAACCTGTAGTGGCCCTCGTGCATCAGCTCCTCAGACCGTGCGTTGGCGATAACCCCGTCAATCAGCTCAAAGCACTTATCCGGATCTTCCATCCTGGGGAACCCTTTGGTCCCTCGGATCGCCACAGCCTTCAGCTTCTTCGAGCCCATCACGCAGCCACTGCCCGTCCTAGCCGCCGCATGCCACGACGTATGGACTACGCACGCTTCCCTGCTCAAGTTCTCTCCAGCCGGGCCTATGCACAGAACACGAGCAAAGGGGTCTCCTGCGTCCTTCACGACAGCCTGCTCGGTCTGGGAGGTCGTCTTTCCCCACAAATGGGCTGCGCTTCTGACCTCCACAGCATCGTCCTTTATGTAGAGATACGCAGGTTCCTCAGCCTTGCCTTTGACGACGATCCCGTCATAGCCCGCGAACTTGAGTTCGGAACACCAGTGTCCTCCCACCTCAGCGTGGCCGATGAGGCCTGTTAGCGGGGACTTGTAGACGACGCTCCCCCTCTCGGTGCCAGGGAGCCCCGTAATCGGACCGGTGGCGAAGACGAGAAGGTTCTCTGGGCTCAGAGGATCTATGCCGGGTCTCGTCCTCTGCCACAGAAGGTGGACTGCGTAGTTCAGCCCCCCGATCAGGCTCTTCGCAACAGCCATGTCCGTTGGGACGGTGGTCGCAGATCCTTGGGTCAGGTCTACCTCCAGATACCTGCCAGCGTATCCGCCAACCATTCTCACACCCCCTTCCGCTTCAACTCCGGAGGCAGGGGGATGACCCTTCTCGCGGCTGTGCCAGGTTTGAAGTTCTCAGCCAAATCCTGGGCAATCTTCTCAGGCGGCCAAGCGTAACGTCTGCCAGCCCCTCCCCTAGCAGCGGAGTAGAAGAAGACCTTGGTGGGACATATCTTGGCGCACTGAGGGTCGGGCTCCCCGTCGGGGCCAACGCCGTCACACTGATCACAGACAATGGCGTAGTCGTGATCAGGCGGATAGAAATGGGTGGCACTGGACCTCTCTCGCCTACAGGCTTCAGCGCATCGACCGCACTTGTGGCCGAGGCACCGCTCCGTATCCACCTTTAGGATGAACTTCTTTTCATCATAGTGGATGACAGGGGGATCGACTGGGCACACGCTGGTGCAAGGATGGTCGGAGCAGTTGGAGCACTGGATAGGGATGGCCATGGGTCCGGGGTATACATGGTAAACCCTGACCCTCGAGAGCTCCGGGTTCAGACTCTTTCCATAGTGCTGCTTGACACAGGCATACTCGCAGAGCCTGCATCCAGTACACCTCCCATGATCGGGGTTCAGGTAGTGGGGGAGATCGGCTAAGAGCATCGGCTGGATAGCGGGGCCGATGGACACTCGGAGCGTATCTCTAGATCCGCCTCTCTTCAAGTTTCCATCACGCTTCGATTTCTATGAGGCAGATGATTCTATATAAACTGAGGACGGGATATCGATCCTGCACAAACCTTTCAGGAATCTAGCTTGAGACCGCAGCTGCATCGCTGTTAGGAAAGGTTCGTTGAGAATCGTGCCTATTTAGAGAGCAACTAGAGAACTCAAAGATGGTTGAGAAGTCTGCGATATGGCGAGTTGCCCCTAGCCTCCGGAGAAGACAGGTATGACCACGACCTCGTCCCCGTCACCGAGCGTTTCGTCTTCGTCCTCGACCTTTACTCCATTCTTGAAGACCAGGAACGTGTAGAAGTCACGTGGATACGCGTCTCTAACCAGGCGGAGGATTTCGGAGAGGTTTTTGGCCTCAACGGTCTTCTCCCCTCTCACGTCGTTTGGTCGACTCAGAAAGCCCAGCTTCACACGGACCTGAGCCATCCTCCACCACCAGAATCCTAGGAAGAAACTTCGATCTACGAGTTCTTGAACTTATTGTAGCTGACTATCTCCTCTACAGGTTTCTTCTTCTTTTGTTGTGGCTGTTCAGCGGGGTACCCAAAAGACACAAGAGCAACAACTCTCCATTTGTCGGGAACGTTCAGCAGCTGTTTGACCTTTTCCTCGTTGAAGTCCCCTATCCAACACGATCCCACACCCATAGCCCACCCCGCGATAACCATATTCTGCAGAGCAATCGAAGTGTCAACAACCGCCCATCTTCCAGTAAGGACTGCGCCAGTGTCGGCACACCCAGCAATGACAACTGGAGAATCTTTGATGAACCTGTTAAACAATCCTCCAGACAACTCTTTCTTGATGTCATAGTCGGTCAAGACAACGAAATGGTACGGCTGCCTATTAGCTGCAGACGGAGCCTGCCTACCCGCCTCAAGGATCTTGTCCAAAACGTCCTTAGGGATCTCCCTCGGCTCATATTTCCTGACGCTTCTACGGCTAAGCAAAATGTCGACCAAAGACATAGATCTCGATATCTCACCCAATCTTATATGAATCACCTCGATGATCGACACACTCCTCTACACGAACCAAGCTCATCGACAAGAAAGCTCTGAGAACAGCGATATGACAAATCGAAAAGACTGCATAGACCAATTCTAAGGATCTTGAAATTCTAGGCTCGTTGACAATGTTCATTTTTTACTTGCATCGAAGAGATCTTTGATGAGCTCAAAGATTCCCTGGAAGCCTTCGGGTTTACGACTAGGTCTTCCAATCCAAGTCGATCATGTCTTTGTGGACCATGACCCTGAATATGCCGATGATGTGCATCAACAGTGAGAGCGGTGCATAGATGAGGCAGTAGCAGAGAAACTCAACTGGGTCAAAGGGATATCCAAGCTTTCTTGCGGCAAAGCCATAGATTCCTGAAAACACGATGTACGTTAGGACGAACACGATGGCGTTCTTCGTAACCGAGATACCAACCAGGAGCATCAGGGGCAACGCGAGACTGAAGTACCTAGCCAAAACCAGCAATGCCAGCACAAGCACTTCGTAATAGATAGCATCGGGAATGAGACAGCTCAAGAAGATGAAAAGAAGTGAAGGCATGAGAAGTAGCAGGGCGGGGAGCATTACCTGGGGCTTCCTGACCAAAACCCTCGCTAACGACGTGTGGTAATCCTTCAGCCAAACCCCAGTCGCTACCCCCCACCTTCTTCTTTGTCTATACCAGTCCTTCCAGCCTGATTGCGGTTTGATTGATACCGACACCCTAGCTGTATATCTGAAACTAAGGCCTTCGAGAAAAGACCTTGTCATCAGATCAAAATCATCGACTATAGTTCTCCTGAATCCTCCTAAACGCTCAAACGCTTCCCTTCTAATAGCGAAAGCGGCTCCATTCAATCCCAGAGTCTTTCCGACCCTCTTGGAGAAAAAATAGCTGACAAGACTGGATCCCAAGTACTCGTAGTTAACCAGCTTGTCCAGAAATGAGCATCTGACTTTGCTCTTCTTAATGTCGAGTATGTCTACCTCCTCCATCTCCCCTTCCAAGATTCCCAGGAAGCCTGCTCCAACCCCCTGCAATTGGACGTCACTGTCAAGGAAGAGCAGGATGTTTCCAGTTGCACGCTTGAAGGCTTCATTCAACGCGTTTGCTTTGCCGACTCTCTCTCCATTCAGAATGAATACGATCCTGTCCCGAAACTTTTCCACAAGATGAAGGCTCGTCTCTGTGGGCTCATCGATTACGACTAGGACCTCCTTTGACGGGTGTGGGTCCTCTAGCAGGTCGGTTAACAGGCGTTCAAGGAGACTAGACTCTCCGTGCACAGGTATTAGGACACTTATCTTATCCAAGCCTCAGAAGCCCTCGATAATCTCGTTTCACCTTACATGGATGAGTAACCCGAGTCTTCTCTAACCTTCGAGTTGTTACGCAGCGAAGCTCCCAGCCATATATATTTCTTTCTTCGGGAGTGAGGGTTTGGCTCAAAAGACTCGGGTAGACTTAGCAGGTATTCTCCATCTCTCAAGGAGAGAAGAGAAGAACGCCAGATCGATGAACTGATCACTTCAGGGTCAGTGTGAACCTGTTTATAGAGTGCTTCGGTGCTGCGTAGCTTAAGACTCTTCCTCGCACCTTCACTGGGCTTTCCACGGGAGCAACTCTAGTTGGAGTATCAAAGTCGTTGTGATCTCTCACATCTCCGGCGTTGAGAATACTCAGTTCTCCTTTCTCAGCCTCCCCGTCTACAAGACGAATCTCTGTCTCCAGGTCTTCATCCAGGCTTTGATTGACCAAAGTCACGACGAGGCTTCTTCCATCCTTGCCCAGCGAGGCTGAAGCCTGTAGAGCCCGCAAGGGTTCAAGTCTTCGTGTAGGAACACGTGTGGGCGCGGTTGGTGCGACTTCCTTGATGGTAGGAGACTGCACTTCAACCTTGAGCGCGTTGCTTCCCAGGTGAGGTTTGTAGAGGCTGTAGACGTGATAAGTCGGGGTCAGTACTGTCTTCGCCTCCCTTGTTAGGCAGAGGCTCTGAAGCACATTAACGGTTTGGGCTATGTTGGCCATCACAACCTTGCTCGAATACTTGTTAAAGAGGTTCAGAACGACGGCGGCAAGGATGGCGTCTCTGAGAGTGTTTTGCTGGTAGAGCCCCGACTCAACGGTTGCTTGGGGATGCCATGTTCCCCACTCGTCCACCACGATTCCGATGTCCTTCCTTCTCTCCGAGAAGAAATCAACGACGTCTATGGCCTGCTGGATCTGATACTCCAAGTTTTGCACATCAAGAAGAAGGTTGAGGTACTCCTCATCTGTGAACTTCGTGTCACCGCCATAGTTTGGGCCGCGGAAGTAGTAGTGGATGCTCAAGTGATCTATCAGGTTCAGGTTGTCTCTCAGAGCCTCCATGAGCCTGAGATTCCAGTCTCTTGAAATGTGTCCACATGCGATGAGCTGGACCGATGGATGAGCGCGCCTCAGGTAGTTTGTGAATCTCCTGTACTCCCAGGCGTAGTAGACGGGGTCGAAGGATCCTCCGCAGCCCCAATTCTCGTTTCCGACCCCCACATATCTAACTTCGTAGGGTTGTGGGTGACCATTCTTGGCTCTTAGCCTGGCGTAACTCGAATCTCCAGCGTAGTTGCAGTATTCCAACCAAGAGATGGCTTCCTCGGGGCTTCCAGAACCCACGTTTAGACAGATATAGGGCTCGGCTCCTATGCTCCTGCAGAATCTCATGAACTCGTCCGTGCCGAATTCGTTAGAGTCTATGCCACCCCACCACAGATTTGGGCGAGCGGGCCGTTGATCTATGGGTCCAATTCCGTCTTTCCAGTGGTAATAATCAGCGAAACAACCTCCGGGCCATCTAACCACGGGAGGATTGACCGCCTTTAGGGCTTCGACCACCTCCTTTCTGAGCCCATGGACGTTAGGTATCTTCGAATCTTCTCCAACCCATATGCCGGGATAGATGCATCGGCCCAGATGCTCAGCGAAGTGCCCGTATATGTTCGGATCTATAGTTCCTATGACCTCACCTAGCTTGACAGATACGACACTCTTCTCGGCCATAGAATCACTACCTTTAAGCAATGCATATTCTCCTTTTTTTTAAAGTACTGAGACGCTTCGCCGAACCAGCCGCATGAGGAAAGCGTATCAGATCAACACCGCAGAAATGCTTCGGATCAGAATCTCTGAGCCTTGCGGAGGATCAGGAAAAAATGGAGAATTACGGTTTTACCACGAGAGAGCTCAGAGTCTTAGGGACCCTAAACACGCCAGCCAAGATTCAAGATTTCATCGATGGTCTACCTTATGACCATGATGAGGAGAGCTATCGTTCTCCGAGATGGGTTTTGAGGACGAGAAGAGCGAATTGCTTTGAAGGAGCGATATTTGCAGCAGCCGCCCGAAGGGTGAACGGGCATGAGCCATTGGTTATAGAGTTGAGGGCGGTAAGGGATGAGAGCCATGCCCTTTGTGTATACAGGGTTGACAACCTTTGGGGAGCGATAGGAAAATCGAAATTTGTGGGTTTGAGGTACAGGGAACCGATATTCAAATCGATTCGTGAACTAGCACTGTCTTACTTCGAGTTTTACTACAACTATGCGTATCAAAAAACCCTGAGAAAATACAGCATACTTTTCAATCTAAAAGTGTTTGACGAGCTTGATTGGATGACGACTGAAAAAAGCCTTAAGTCGATCGGTGAGCATTTGGGCGAAATTCCACACTACAGGATATTACCGAAGAAGATCGAGAGAAGATTGAGAACTGTGGACAGCCTTTTGTTCGAAAGGGGCATCATAGAAAGAAAAAAGAGTTAATTCGAGATCGATTTCTTGTTGGAGATGAGCCTTCGGAGCTCCGAGGCAGTTCTTAAGATTAGTCCTGTGAGCTATCGTCTTCGGGTTGAAACGGTCGAAAAGGCTCAAAGCAGCTATCGTTGTTTCTGGGTCGGACATGACCCGGTGAGACCAGGGATGAACTCTACCTTGCAGCCCACCCTTGCCGTCCACACAGAGCTGCCCAGCGCCTTAAACGCTTCTCCGTCGGGTAAAAGCTCTAATCCTCTGCTCGGCGAGAGAGATTGGAAAGCGTATGAAGGATACTGAGCGGCGAGTTTTGAAAGCCGTTGACATGGACGGGCTCATCGACTACCTCTGCGACATCATATCCGTGCCGAGCGTGGGCGGCGAGGAGACGGCGGCCCAGAGGCACGTTGCAGCCAAGATGGCGGATATCGGGCTTGACATCGACACGTGGGACATCGACTTCAACGCCCTGAGGGGTCATCCCGCCTTCAGCATGTCGGTGGAGAGGCAAGAGGGTTTGGGCGTCGTAGGCTCCTTTGGCAGTGGAGATGACGGTCACAGCCTGATTCTTAATGGGCACATCGATGTCGTCTCCCCAGGCGACGAGACGAGGTGGCATCGCCCGCCCTGGAGGGGAACGGTGGAAGACGGGAGAGTCTACGGCCGCGGCGCAGCGGACATGAAGGGTGGGTTATGTTGCGCCCTCTTCGCGGCTAAGGCGATCATCGACACAGGAGTCCATCTGAGGGGAAGGCTTATGGTCGAAAGCGTCATCGGCGAGGAGGACGGAGGTGTCGGCGTCCTCGACGCCGTGCTGAGAGGGTACAAGGCTGACGCAGCCATAATCATGGAGCCGAGTGAGCTCGCCGCGGTGCCAGCCCACGCCGGGGTCACAGCTTTCCGGATCACGATCCCAGGCAAGGCGGCGCACGCTTGCATAAGGGAGGAGGGGGTAAGCGCCATAGACAAGTTCGTGATCGTCTACGAAGCCCTCAAGGAGCTGGAGACAGAGCGAAACAGCAAGGTGAGGAACCCTCTCTTCACCCGCTACAGGGTGCCCTACCCCATCAGCGTGGGCAGGATCGAGGGAGGTATGTGGCCAGGCACCGTGGCTGAGAGCCTGTCCGTCGACGGCAGAATCGGCATTGCCGTCGGTGAGGACGCGGATCACGCGAGGAGGAATCTGGAGGAAGCTGTGCGAAGAGTAGCCGCCTCGGACCCCTGGCTCAGGGAGAACCCGCCGATAGTCGAGTGGAAGTGGTACCGCTCCGACCCCTCGAGCATCCCCGTCAACCACCCGATAATGGAGACATTGAAGACAGCCTACAGGGACGCGACAGGCACACTGCCAAGGGTGGAGGGCAAGACCTACAGCTCCGACATGAGGCTCTTCATCAAGGTCGGAGGCATCCCCACCATGATCTTCGGACCCGGTGACATCGTGCAAGCACACGCCGCGGACGAGTTTGTGGCTGTATCCGAGCTTGAGAAGGCGACCAAGACCTTGGCTCTTACAGTTCTACGCTTCTCCGGGTGCTAGGGAGGAGTGAGCCTGTGAAGAGGCCGGGTCTCATCGTCAATCCGATCGCCGGCATGGGCGGTAGGGTCGGGCTGAAGGGAAGCGATGGAGCCGAGACCCAGAGAAGGGCGAGAGAGCTCGGAGCAACACTGACATCGCCGAGTAGAGCCGTCGAGGCGCTAAGGAGGATGAGATCCCTCATGGAGCAGGTGGAGCTGGTGACGTACCCGAGGGAGATGGGAGAAGATGAGGCGAGGCAGGTCGGCTTCAATCCCACCGTCATCGGGGAGATAACCCCCGGGAAGACGACGGCAGCCGACACCAAAGCCGCCGCAGCCGATATGCTGAGGCTTGGCGTCGACCTGATCCTCTTCGCCGGCGGGGACGGCACCGCGAGGGACATATGCGAGGCGGTTGACGGCAAGGTACCGGTCCTTGGGATCCCAGCAGGAGTCAAGATCCACTCCAGCGTTTTCGCGATAACCCCCGCGAGCGCCGGGGATCTCGCCCTCAAATACCTTAAGGACGAGGCGACCTCGCTCCGCGAGCGCGAGGTCATGGACATCGACGAGGAGGCTTTCAGGGAGAACAGGGTTTCTGCCAAGCTCTACGGCTACCTGCGCGTCCCCCACGAGGAGGACCTCATGCAAACCTCTAAGGAGGCGACCGCAACCCAAGAGGAGAGCAGTCTGAACGGAATAGCCACCGACATAGTGGACCAGATGGATAGGGACACCCTCTACATCATTGGCCCGGGATCGACCACGAAAGCCATAGCATCCCGCCTCGGGGTGGAGAAGACGCTCCTCGGCGTCGATGTGGTTCGGGGTAGGGAGTTGGTAGCCAAGGACGTGAACGAGAACCAGCTCCTAGAAGTGATCAAGGGAAGGAGGGCGAAGATAGTCGTCACCGTCATAGGCGGACAGGGATTCATCTTCGGTCGGGGCAACCAACAGATAAGTCCCAAGGTGATCAGGGCTGTCGGGAAGGAGAACATACTGGTCGTGGCGACACCCTCGAAGCTAGCGGCGCTGAGGGGGAAGCCGCTGCTCGTGGACACGGGCGACACGGGGCTGGACGAGGAGCTGAGCGGCTACATCCGCGTAGTCACAGACTATGGCAGAAGAGTCGTCTACAAGGTAAGGGGCGGCTGAGCTACTTCGGCTCGTAGGGTCCGAGATACTCCTCCTGAAGGATGTTTCCGCCGTCTATCACCACTCCTGTGCCGGTGATGTAGTCGGACTCGTCTGAGGCTAAGAAGAGCACGAGGTTGCCCACGTCCTCAGGCGTCCCTTGACGACCCATCGGAATCTTGCGCCCGAACTCCCTCATCTTAGCCTCGATGTCTGTGCCCTCCGCGCCGCCGCGCAGACTGAAGGCGCTGGGGCTGTGTATGTAGCCGGGGTAGACGCAGTTCACGTTGATGCCGTACTGGGCGACCTCCAGCGCCAGGGCGATCGTGAAGCCGTGGACAGCCGCCTTTGTCGAGCCGTAGGCGGTCTGGCCACCAGCCGGAGTCCCGACCCTGAGTCCCGTCACCGAGGATACGTTGATGATCTTGCCGTGTCTCCGCTCCATCATCTGGGGCAGCACCGCTTTGGCGCACCTGAACATGCCAAAGACGTTGACCTCAAACATCCTGTGGAGAAACTTCTCGTCCATCTCCAAGAGCTTCCGCCTGGGGTAGATGCCCGCGTTGTTTACGAGAATGTCCACCCTGCCGTACTCTCTCAGGATCTTGTCCACCGTCTCCCGTACCTCTTCAGGCTTTGTCACATCCATCTTGAATGCCACTGCCTTGCCGCCCTCGCGTCGGATCGCCTCGGCTGTCCGCTCCACCACATCCTGAACATCGGTTAGTGCCACCGTCGCGCCGTGCCGGGCGAGTATCCTTGAGATGCCCGCTCCTATCCCCTGGGCGGCTCCCGTGACTACCGCGATCTTCCGCTCCAGCCGCTTCATTTCTTCATCTTCCTCCTGTACGCCTTCCAGCTCATCGCCCACCTCGCCGGGTCGTCGAGCGGCCCTGGATCGATCTTGTGGATGGACGAGTTGTGGGGCGCCGTCCTGACCATCTCAGGGTTAATACGCGCCTCGTGGCTGACCCGCGCCAGCACCGCAGCCCAGTAGTCGATGTCCGCCTTCGAGTAGGTCTCGCAGGGTTCTGGGGTGAAGGGCTCGGGTACGATCCAGGGGTGGTGGCTGGTGAAGTAGCTCTGGACACCGTAGTCGACGAACCGACAGTCCGCGTCTTCGGTTCCTATGCCAGTCTCGTTCTTCATCTTCTCGAGGCTGTACCTTATCTGGTCGAGGCGTCTGCCTCCGTAGGGCTTTGTGACCCCGGGGATGGCGAGAAGCTTCCTCTCAAGATAGTTGTTGTTGATCATGGAGACCTCTGCAACCTCTCTCAGCCCCTCGGCGCCCATGCTCATCGCCCAGGCGTAGGCGCGGAGCACCACTTGGAGGTTTCCCATGAAGTCCCGGACCTTGCCGATGCTGTGGGATCTGTCGTAATCGAGGTGGTACCTGTTGCCCTTCTTGACGATCACGGGAATCGGGAGGAACTTCTCAAGCTCAGCCGTGACCCCGACGGCGCCCGCCCCCGGTCCGGACGAGCCGTGGGGGGAGCCGAAGGTCTTGTGGAGGTTGAAGAAGCACATGTCGAAGCCCGCGTCACGGGCTCGGGTCACACCCAAAAGAGCGTTGGCATTAGCCTGGTCGTAGGCGCATAGCCCTCCAGCTTCGTGGATTATTTTGGTCCACTCGTCGATCTCCTTGTTGAAGATGCCGGTGTCCTCCGGGTTTGTGATGAAGATGCCCGCTGTGTGCTTCGAGACCGCCGTTTTGAGCGCCTCGGTGCTGGGGAGACCCGTCTCCTCCTCCGGATAGAGGGTTACCAGCCTGAAGCCCGCCGTAGCCGGACAGGCAGCGTCGCACGGATGGCTGAAGATCGTGGTGATGATCTCGTTCCGCTGCTCCAGCTCGCCGTTGAGCTCGTGGTACTTCCGGACGATGGCAGCGTTGTTGAACGCAGCCGCGGAGCCGCCCGGCGGCTGGAAGCTGAAGGCGTCCATCCCGGAGATCTCCCTCAGGAAGACGTTGCCGAACTTCCAGGCTATCTCCAGGATGCCCTGGATCGTCTCCTCAGGCTGTAGTGGGTGGATCTCGGCGATTCTGGCTACCAGCTCTTCGTTGACCTTGGGGCTGTACTTCATGGTGCAGGTGCCGACGCCGATGTCTATGCCCATCTCCATCCCCAGGGTCATCTGGCTGAGGCGGAGGAAGTGTCTGAGAACATGCGGCTGCGAGAGCTCGGGGAGTCTAGGAGCCCGTCGCCTTCTAATCCTGGCTGGGACAAGCTGTCCCGCCCTGCCGACCGACTTCTTTATGTCCTCCTCGACCTCTGGGATGAGAACTCCCCTCTCGCCTCTTCTTCCAAGCTCGTGGATGAGAGGCTCGCTCCAGACAGGGGCGCGGTAGGGTCGAAGCTTGACCCTGGTCATCTCAAAGCCACCTCCATCTCGGCCGCGAGACGATCTATGTCCTTCTGCGAGTGGATTTCCGTGACGCAGGTGAGCGCTGTCTGCCCGAGCTCGGGGAACTCCGGGGAGATATCTTTGCCAGCGAAGATTCTCTTCGCCAGCAGGGCGTGATTGATCTCCCTCACCGTCCTTCTGGAGCCGTCTAGGTTGAGGCAGAACTCTTTGAAGAAGCTTGGAAAGAGGATCCTGACGCCGTCCAGCTCGCCGAGACGCTTGGCCGCGTAGTGCGACTTCTGGATGACTGCCTCGCCAACCTCACTCAGCCCCTCAGGACCCATTAGGCTCAGGTACACCGCGGCGATGATCCCGTGGAGGGCGGTGGTGGTGCCCACCCAGTCCTTCGCCTTCTCCCGCGCCATGAGAGAGGTCCGCTCGTGCGTACACCAGCCGAAGCCATACTTCCCTCCCCGGCTGGTTGTCAGACTGATGAGTCGCGAGGGGTTTTCAGCCACGTACCTCTCCTCGTCTCGGCTGGCGATGAACCCTGCCAGCCCTCCGCCGGCACTCATGTGGACGCCGAGAGGCTGGAGCTCGCCGCAGACGATGTCAGCGCCGTAATCGGCTGGGGGAGCGAGGACGCCGAGCGAGATGGGGTCAACTCCTACGACGAGCTCAGCGCCTGCGCCATGGGCGATTTCGGCGATCTCCTCGCCCTGCTCCTCGATGACGCCGAGGTAGGAGGGGTTCTCGAAGTAGACAGCCGCCGTCTTCTTCGTGATCTTCTTCTCAACGTCCCTCAGGTCCAGCGCCCCAGCTTCGTTGAAGCCGACGGTCCTCACCTCTATTCTGCCGGGCATCTTGGCGGGGTTGCAGAAGTTTCGGATGATGCTGAGCCGTGCCGGGCTGATGATCCGGGGGACAAGCACCTCATGGCGGTTGGTCAGCCGAGACGCCATCCGGACCGCGTTCCCAGCCGCCGACCCCCAGTCGTAGGCGGGTATCCCGGACATCTCCATGCCGACCAGCTCGCAGATGAGGCTCTGGAACTCCCAGCAAGCCTGGAACCTGCCGACATCGGAGTATGGACCGCCGGCGTAAGCCGTGAGAAACTCGCTTCGACTGGCGATCTCGTCGCAGACCGCCGGGACGAAGTGCTGCCAGCAGCCTCCCCCCAGGAAGCTGAGATACTCGTCGCACGTCGCGTTCCTCGACAGGATCTCCATCACGTGTTTCTTCAGGTCATGCTCGGCGGGCAGAGGGTCCGGGAGATTCAGTGGTCTCCTAAGTCTTAACCGCTCAGGGATCATCTCGGCGTAGAGTTCCTCCGCGTCCTGTACACCGATCTCGCGAAGCATCTCACGCTTGATTTCAGGAACGGAGTTGGGGATGTAGGGGTGTACAGGTCTTCTCTCGGGCAAGGCGGTCACACCCCGATCACCCTGGGAAGGCTAGGGCTCGCTTCGACCGTATCTCTCGTGGTGCAGTATCTCCTTCAGGGGCTTCCTGTTCTTCGGTCTCGGCTTCTCGTCGGGGTACCCGAGCGTTAGCAGGGAGACCACACGGAGGTGGTCAGGTACACCGAGCAACTCCTTGACGCTGTTCTCGCTGAAGGCACCTATCCAGCAGCTGCCCAAACCGAGATCCCAGGCAGCGAGCGCCATGTTCTCGATCGTTATAGCCAGGTCTATTAGAAAACCCTCGAAGGGACCCACCTTCGCACTCTCTCCGGGGTTTGCCAGACACGCCACGACCGCCGCCGCCTCACCGACGAAAGCCTGGTTCCTCGCAGCTTCGACAAGCCTCTTCTTCATCGCCGCATCCGTCACCAGAACAAACTGCCAAGGCTGTCGGTTGGCGGCTGACTGGGCGAACTGCGCCGACTCCATGACCTTCATCAACGACTCCTTTGGCACGGACTTGGCTTGGTATCTCCTGATGCTTCCTCTATTCTTTATCACGTCCAAAACCGACATAGCGAACACCACCCAAAGAATGCCACTTTGCGAATTAAAGTCTTCAACACGAACTAGCGGAATCGCGGCGCAGGATTCCTTTATAGGCGAGTTGGTCGCTTCCTCACACGGAAACCAGAGCCCAGGGGGATACTACTTGAGAAAGGCGAACCATGTCTTCGAACTAATAGGGAACACACCGATACTCAGAATCAGTAGGATGAACCCTAACCCCAGAGTTGAGATCTGGGCGAAGCTGGAAGGCTTCAACCCGATGGGATCTCTCAAGGACCGAATCGCTCTGCCGATGATAGAGAGGGCTGAAAGAGAGGGAAGGCTGACCAAGGACAAGACGATCCTTGAGGCGACATCCGGGAACACGGGGATAAGCGTCGCGTGGGTAGCCGCCCTGAAGGGCTACAAGTGCGTCATGGTGATCCCGGACTTTGTCTCCGACGAGAGGAAGAGAATCCTGAGGGCTCTGGGAGCCAAGCTGGTCTTCGTCTCGTCAGAGGCAGAGCTCGTCGGCAAGGCTAGGGAAATGGCCAAAGATCCACGATACTACATGACAGACCAGTTCTCGAACGAAGAGAACTGGAAGGCTCACTACAGAACCACAGGCGAGGAGATCTGGAAGCAGACCGACGGAAGGATAACCCACTTTGTCGCTGGAATAGGAACCTCTGGAACGATAATGGGCGTCGCGAGAAGGCTGAGAGAGCACAACCCCAAGGTCAAGATCGTAGGCGTACAGCCCTCCCGCCCAGGCAACAGACAACAGGGACTACTCCACCCCCAGGAGTTTCGACCCGAGATCTTCAACCCCGATGAGCTGGACGAGATAATCACGGTGGAGGACGAAGATGCGTTCAAGACAGCCCGAGACCTCTTCATGAAGGAGGGACTTTTCGTCGGGATCTCCTCAGGCTCGGCAATGTACGGAGCCATCAAGAAAGCTAAGGAACTGAAAAAAGGACTGATCGTGACCCTCTTCGGAGACCACGGCTTCAAGTACCTGAGCACCGAGCTTTTCGGTTGACGACCCTTCGGGGATTCAGAATGGTCGCGCGAGTCGACAGCATCGAAACAACGATATTTGCGTGCTTCGCTACGGTTATTAGGGTGATTTTCGAGATCTAGGCGAGGAACAAGATTTTGGGTTTTGCAAACGTTAAAGTTCGCCTACATAACCCTGCAGATTTGACCAAATCCGATGAAATTAGCCTCTTGGTGGATACAGGGGCTATTTTCTCATCCGTTCCTCGACCTATCCTTGAGAAGCTCGGCGTAAGACCCATTGAACGTAGAAGGCTACGGGTGTACGGCGGAGCTATGGTTGAACGCGACATCGGCGGCCTCATATTTGAGTATCGAGGCAAGCGTGCAGTGGCGCCCGTCATCTTTGGTGAGACCAAGGATACGCCGGTCCTCGGAGCCACAGCACTTGAGGCTCTCGGGTACCAAGTAGACTCTGCCACAAAAAAGCTGAAACCGACTGAACTGCTCATGATATGAGGATGGACGCCTTTCCAGGGCTAGAACCGTCTTAGAGGTCTATCCGAGTTTTTGTCTCCGAAGAACTAAACGAAGTCACATTCCAAGCACGGGATATACGGAAGTGCTTCTAAGCCACGCATCCACGGGTTACGTTAGGTTTGGGCATCATGTCGCAGTAATCTGATTGGCGTTCAAGTTCAGAACGATCTCAGCTATGTCGCTGGAGTACTCGGCAGTCCTGCGTATGCTCTCCATAATCATTCTTACACTAGACATCTCGATAGCTCCCATCTTCCTGGCAACGAGCTTGATAGCTTCATCCTCCATGGACGCTATCGTCTCCGCCTCTGCGACCACCCTATCAGCAAGCTGGTAGTCTCCCTTGAACAAGGACTTTATCGAATCATCGAACACGGATCTGGCTAAGGAACTCATCTCGGATATCTTCCGGTAGACCGAATCATCGATCCGAGAATCCAGCAAGAGCGCGTTCTCGGCGATCTTCACGGCGTGATCGGCTATCCTCTCAACTGACTTCACTATGACCCTGTAGCCCAAACAGTCCTTGGGATTAGAGAGACCGATCTCCTTGAGCACCCTCTCGCTTTGCACCGCTGCCTTCAGCTGGCGGATTATGTAGAAGCCGAAGCGGTCCACCTCGTCGTCCAGAGCCATTACGTCCCGGGCGAGCTCCTTGTTTAGCTCTCCTAGTGCCTGCATGACATCCTCGTGCATTGAAGAGGCAATGAAGCACATTCGCCTGAGCGCACTCTCGACTGAGAGCTCGGGATAGCTGAGCAAGATCTGCAGAATCATTTCGTTGGGGGAATCCGAGACTATCTCGGTGCCCACAAGCTTTCTCCTGCTCAGGTCTTTGATGAAGCTTCTCTGGACCGAGGTTATGCGATCGTCTTTTGTCTTTATCCGTATTGAGTTGTAGCCGACCAGGTAGAGGGCTACGATCTTTCGGGCGATTCCGTTCGAGTCGTCGCCCTGTGTTACCATTATGGTCGCCTCTCCGAGTTTTGTTGGTCTGGCCAGTTCTCTCGGTGTCAGGAGAAGTGATGTGTCGCCCTGCCTTGAGATAACGAGCTCGCTTCCCGACTCAAGGCTCATGCCGGTCACCCATTTTTTTGGCAGGGACACGGTGTAGGTTGATTTGCCTGTCAGTTGGATCTTCCTTGTTTCTTCGCCCAGTTCTTTGTCCACTTTTTTCTGTTCCAAGCAACTCGCCCGTTCCTATATAGATGATTTGCACTTATATTTTTTACTCGAGTAAGGTATATAGATAGCTCCGTTTACATCTGAGTCAAGGCGAAAAATATGAACAAGAGAATCGTCGTCGCAACTGTCGCAGTAATAGCAGTCATTCTCGCAAGCGTGTATGCCTACCAGTATTTCTCAACACAACAGCTGTCTGGAACCTTGAACGGTGCAGGAGCAACTTTCCCCTTCCCACTGATCGACAAATGGGCAGCTGAGTACCATAAGACCAGGCCAAACGTTCAGGTCAACTACCAATCCATAGGAAGCGGAGGCGGAATACGGCAGCACACAGAAAAGACGGTAGTGTTCGCGGCTAGCGATGCACCACTAACAGACGCACAAGCAGCAGCTGCACCAAACACCCTCCACATACCCATGACGATAGGAGGAGTGGTCATGACATACAAGGTACCTGGAGTGTCCACAGGAGTCAGATTCACGGGAGAAGTAATAGCAGGCATCTATCTTGGAAAAATCACGAAATGGAACGACCCAGCGCTTGTCGCGCTCAATCCTAACGCCAACCTTCCGGACCACGACATAGTCGTAGTTCACCGATCCGATGGAAGCGGAACAACCTTCATCTTCACGAACTATCTCTCCGACATAAGCCAAGAATGGAGTGCAAAGGTTGGGAAGAGCACCTCAGTCAACTGGCCTGTGGGCTTGGGAGCAAAAGGAAACGAGGGCGTAGCTGGCCTCGTATCGCAGAATCCCTACTCGATCGGCTACGTTGAATTCATCTACGCCAAGAACAACAATCTGCCATGGGGCTACGTGAAGAACAGCGCAGGAGAATTCGTTGAGCCAAGTCTGGATTCCTTCTCAAAAGCCGCCTCTTTTGCGTATGCTACGCTCCCGAAGGGAGATCAGAGCTGGTCGAAGGTCTCGATAGTTGACAGCATAGTGAGCAACCCGCAGGCGAGTGGGGCATACCCACTGACAAGCTTCTCCTACTTCATGGTGTACAAGGAGCTGAACGTCTTGCCCAACATGGATCTGGCGACGGCAAGGACTCTGGTCGACTTCCTTTGGTGGACAATACATGAAGGGCAGGGCTACTCAGCTGATCTGGCCTACGTACCACTGCCACAGCAAGTCGTAGCACTCAACGAAGCGACTATCCGAATGATTACGCTTAATGGAGCGCAGTTGCACACGTGAAAGGCAAGAAAAGTCGTTGAAGAACTATGAAGAACCCCCATTTTCTAATCGTCGTGCAAGTGTCAGGTTTCGCAAGATTCTCAAGAAGTCTTCGACAGGCGACAGTCTCTTCAAGCTTCTCGTAGCCGGGTTCGCATCAACCATTTTCCTGATAATCGGCTTAATGATTTATGAGTTGATCGTAGGATCCAGACTCTCTATCCAAAGATTCGGAATAGAGTTCCTAACAGGCACAACATGGGATCCAGCGATATCAGAGGTTTTTGGATGCTTACCCCTCATACTGGGCACTATTGTCACCTCAGCCATAGCCCTTCTGATCGGAGTCCCCATCAGCCTCGGCATAGCCTTGGCACTCTCAGAATTCACGCCCAAACGGCTCGGATTCGCCGTCTCATTCTTGGTTGAGTTGTTGGCAGCCATTCCAAGCGTGATATACGGTCTCTGGGGCATCTTCACACTGATTCCGTTCCTGCGAAACAATGTCTATCCCTACCTGCAGACAGCTCTCGGATTTGTTCCGCTGTTTTCTGGTCTCATATATGGCGGCGGTGTTCTAACGGGTGGAATCCTGCTTGCAATCATGATTATCCCCACCGTATCGGCTGTTTCGAGAGACGCGTTTTCAGCGGTACCGAGTGCCCAAAGGGAGGCTGCCATTGCTCTTGGCGCTACCAAATGGGAAACCACCAAGATCGTGATGAACTACGCACGAACAGGAGTCATTGGGGCAATAATCCTTGGGCTGGGACGCGCTGTCGGAGAGACCATGGCGATCACCATGGTTATCGGAAACAAGTTTCAACTCCTTCCAACCTCTCTCTTTGATGCCTGGTACACGATGGCGGCTATCATAGCAAACGAGTTCACCGAAGCTACCTACGACCTCTATGTTAGTGCGCTGATCGAAGTGGGGCTTGTGTTGTTTTTCGTCACCATGATGATCAACATACTTGCCCGATTGATCGTCTGGAGGTCGCTTAGGCTGGTCAGAGGAGTGGCCAGGGAGTAACATGAACTACACGACAAGAAAGATCTGGGATAGATTCATGCGAGCACTCACCTATCTGGCCTTGGTGGTTGCTCTGATCCCATTATTTGGCATCCTCGGCGAGGTTGTCCTGAAAGGTGCCTCTTCCATCAGCCTTAATTTTCTAACTCAACCCACCCCAACCGTGGGGGCGACAGGCGGAGGCATTGCGAACGCCTTACAGGGTACGCTGATTACGATAGGCTTGGCGTCCTTGATAGGGGTCCCTATCGGCTTACTCTCAGGCATATTTCTGAGCGAGTATGGGGAGTCTAAGCTAACATCGCCCATTAGATTCTTCAACGATGTGCTAAGTGGGTTCCCATCTATAGTTGTTGGGATCTTTGGTTATGCGCTCATAGTACGCGTGATCGGATTCTCGGTGACTGCGGCGGCTTTCGCGTTGGCCGTGATGATGCTCCCGGTTGTGGCGAGAACAACAGAGGAAGCCATGAAACTGGTGCCAGCTACAGTGAGGGAAGCCGCGATCGCGTTGGGAATTCCAAGATGGAGAACTGTGGTTTCCGTGGTGCTGAACAGCGCAAAAAGAGGCATAGCCACCGGGATACTGCTCTCGCTAGCCAGGATCGCCGGAGAATCAGCCCCTGTGCTCGTAACAATGGGATACTGGAGATGGTGGTTCGCGGGGCTGAACCAGCCCGTAGCGAATCTGGCCCTGAATGTCTATATATTCGCTATATCCCCTTTCGAGAATTGGACGAGACTCGCATGGGGTTCAGCCCTTGTTCTGGTGATTTTAATCCTCGGAATTAACATGATCGTGAGGGCGTCGACAAGAGAGAAGTATCGGTGATGCCGTGTCGTACAAATTCGAAATCGAGAATCTCAACGCATGGTTTGGATCCAAACACGTACTGAAGAACATCAGTATGAATATTAGAGAGAAAGCAGTGACCGCGATCATTGGGCCGTCGGGGTGTGGAAAGACAACTCTAATCCGGTGTCTTAACAGGATGCATGAGATAACTCCTGGCGCCAGGGTTTCTGGAAGGGTGCTGCTTGATGGAACTGACATATATGGTGAGGATGTGGATCCGGTTCGAACGAGAAGGAAGATAGGCATGGTTTTTCAAAAGCCCAACCCATTTCCGATGATGTCGATCTACGATAACGTTGCTGCGGGATTGAGGCTGAATGGTATCGGAGACAGGGAAAAACTCGACTCGGTTGTCGAGCGAAGTCTTAGAATGGCTATTCTCTGGGATGAGGTGAAGGACGACCTACGCAAGTCTGGAGCCAGCCTCTCAGGCGGCCAACAGCAAAGACTTTGCATAGCCCGAGCTCTGGCTGTTGAGCCCGAGGTCATCTTGATGGATGAGCCAGCTTCAGCTCTTGATCCAGTAGCAACCGCAAAACTCGAGGTGCTCATCAGAATGCTTGCGAAGGACTACACCGTCGTGATCGTCACCCACAATATGCAACAAGCAGCAAGAGTTTCAGATTTCACCGCCTTTCTTTATCTTGGAGAGCTCGTGGAATACGGACATACAAAAGATATCTTCGAGAATCCCCAGAATGAACTGACGGAGAAATACCTCACTGGGGAGTTTGGCTAGGGTGGAATAATGAGCCGACTGATCGATAGAGGTCTGGAGCAACTGGCGAGCCTGCTTTTTCAGATGGGAGAGCTCGCCGACAAAGCGGTGTCCCTGTCTCTCAATGGGTACATCGAGGACACCAGCACCTACGAACAGGTTCAAGGTCTGTCGGACACCCTGGCGATTCTAAGGGATGAGGTTGAAAGCAAGGCCTTCGAGCTCATCGCGCGTTTCCAGCCCGTCGCCTCGGATCTCAGGATTCTAAGATCGTACATGAAGATAGCATACGACTTCGCCCGGTATGGAAGGTACGCACTTGACGTCCAACAGATCTACGAAAAACTCGGCGGACTGAAGGAGTGCGAAGACTGGGTCAAGGAATCCGTCGAAGAGATGAGCGAGAAAGTGGTGAGCATGATTCGCATCAGCATCGACTCGCTCAAGAGTCACGATGCTGATACCGCAAGGACTATCACGGAGATAGAAAGGCAAGTCGATGATATGTACTTCAAGTACCTCGACTCTCTGATGGAAAAGGCTCCAGCAACAAACAGATGCACTATCTCAAGCGTTCTTGTGGTGAGGTACCTTGAGAGAATAGCCGACCACGCAATATACATATGCGAGTCGATAGTTTACCTCGCAACCGGGAAGAGAGTCGCACTCGAGTGACCTCACACAAACAACCAAGAAGAGGTGAGTAAGAATGGCAAAGAGAAGCTACGCCTGGTTCGAAAGACGACGCAGAACAGACGCCCTCAAGCTCGCCCAGGAGCAGATAACGAAGGCCCTGAACACTACCACACTCCTGTACAGGGCAGTCAAGAGCGCCTCCGAAGGGAGGAAAGAAGAGGCGCGCGAACACATCGAGAAGCTGATGAAGGAAGAGGAGGAAGTAGATAACCTGCGAAGGTCAGCCTTCAGAGAGCTCACGAACGTGGCAATATCCTCGGAGTTCCGCGAAGACCTGATGCACCTCATAAAGCGCCTGGACGTTATGGCCGACCACGTGAAGGACTCCGCTAGGAGCGTCAACGTGCTTCTGGACGCGAGCGTTCCCAACGAGATCTGGGCTCTGAACGTCAAGGTCGCCGAGACCCTCGTGGAAAGCGCGACAACCCTGCGTGGCAGTATAGAGAGGCTTGGAACCGACGCTATCGGAGCAAGGGAATTCGCCAAGAAGGTGGACGAGGTAGAGAGCCGAATCGACGAGCACTACCTCGAAATCAAGAGGCTGTTCATCAAACACTCGCGTCAGGTCGATTCTGGCACGCTACTTATGCTCAACAGTCTGGTTGAGTACATGGAACAGGCTGCGGATATGTGCGCGGACACAGCTGACTACATACTGATACTGGCAAGTGAGGGGTAATTCCAACAGTGATGGAAATGAAACGAGTGTTGTTCGTGTGCGTTGAGAACGCCGGCAGAAGCCAGATGGCTGAGGCGTTCGCGAACCACTACGGGAGGGGCAAGCTCGTAGCCGCAAGTGCTGGAGTGATGCCGCCGGAGCGAGTCAACCCGGTTGTGGTCGAAGCCATGAAGGAGAGGGGCATAGACATATCCATGAACAAGCCGAAGCTGCTCACCCCGAAGATGGTAGAGGACGCTGACCAGGTAATAACCATGGGCTGCAGCGTTGAGAAAGTCTGCCCGGCACCCCTTCTCAAGAACGTCATAGACTGGGCGTTGGAAGACCCGAAAGGAAGACCAATAGAGGTTGTCCGGAGGATACGGGATGAGATAGAAGCAAGAGTCTTGAAACTGATCGAAGAGCTCGGACAATAGCCCAAAGTTTAAACGATACCTTTTTGCATCCAAAGAGCCCTGATTCGTTTGCTAACGCGCCTTCTTCGAGGTTATTTCTCTCAGAAAGTCGGTTATCGCAGCCATCGAGATCTCAGGTCTCTGAAGCGTGCTGCAGTGACCCGAGTCTGGTATCACCGCGAGCCTCGAATCCTTGATCTCTCTGTACATCTTGACGGCCCCGTCTAGGGGCGCGCTGTCCCCGTCTCCGATGAGGATCAGAGTGGGACACTCAATAGCCTTCAGTATGTCCTCACGGAACCCGCCCCTGAAGTCCTGGGCTATCGCCCTTGTGCCACGAGCGTAGCTCGCGGGGTCGTTCCGCAGCAGTTCTTGCACCACAGTGTCTAGGACCCTTGGGAGGCTCTTTGGTATCGTCTTGATCCACGGGCTCTCAAGAGCCACCCTCATCCCCTCCTTTTCGACCAGCGAGGCATTCCTCTCAAGCTCATCCGCGGCCTTCGGGTTCGTGCCGAACCATGTCGTGTTGAGCGTGATCAGCCCTCGAGCCATCTCCCGGTGCTTAGCCGCGAACGTGGCGCACACCCGCCCGCCCATGGAGTGACCCGCCACCACAGCCTCTTCGATGCCGAGGGCGCGGAGCAGCTGGTAGAGGTCGTCTGCCCAGAGCTCTGTTGAGTAGGGAGGCTTGGGTGGTTTGTCGCTCAGCCCATAGCCCCGCTGGTCGTATCTGATCATCGTATAGTCTCTCTTCAGGTGGTCCGCCAAATTGTCGAAATATTGCAGGTTTGAACCATGCCCATGAGCGAGCACAATGAAGGGCCCCGACCCATCTCTCTCGTAGTTGACTCTGAGACCGCTTATTCTGACAGCCGGCATCAATCATCACTCCGTGTTTCTTCACTCGGATTTTGATCCTATCGCCTAGGAGAGAACTCATAGGATTCTCTTATAGAAGAATTGTTTCACCGATTCCGCTACTGCGAAATACAGCACAAGTATGCACGCAATCAGGATGAGGATATTAGGATCAGGAGGGTGGAACTCGAATAGCTTGTTGAACTGAGAGTAGGGCAAGAGGACGGTCAGAAGACCGAACACTATCGAGGTGAGTATCAGTATCTTTCCCGGCTTGCTTGCGTAGAACCTTTTCTTCGTCCGGATCGGAAACGTAACCAGGATCTCTGACATCGTCGACTCGATAAACCACCCGGTCCTGAAGAGGTCAATGTTAGATCCAGCCAAGTAAAGCAGAACACCCATCGTGACAAAATCGAAGATTGAGCTTATCCCGCCGAAGAACGCGGTGAACCTGCCTATCAGCCTCATGTTCCAGTTTCGGGGTTTCTGAAGCTCCTCTTCATCCACCCTGTCAGTCGATATGGCCAGAAGAGGACCGTCGCTGATCAGGTTGGTCATCAACACCTGGAACGGTAGCATGGGCAGGAAGTTCAGCCACAGGGAGATTATGGCAAGAGTTGTCATGTTGCCCATGTTGGCTGAGACCGTGTTGAGTATGTACTTGGTGGTGTTGCCGAAGGTGGTCCTTCCCTCTGTAATGCCCTTTGAGATGATCTCAAGGCTCTCCTCGGTCAGAATGATGTCGGCCGCCTCCTTGGCGATGTCAACCCCGCCATCCACGGATATCCCCACATCGGCATAGCGCAGGGCGGGCGCGTCGTTGACGCCATCTCCCATGAATCCCGTGACGTGTCCGTTCTTGCTCAGTGCCGACACTATCCGGGTCTTGTGCTCGGGCGTCAGCCTCGCGAACACGTTCGACTTCTCCACAGCCTTCCGGAGCGTCTCCTCGTCCATCGCGTCGATTTCGCTTCCGTGCAGAATCCTCGCCTCGATGCCCACTTGCTCCGCGATCGTCTTGGTTACAATGGGGTTGTCTCCGGTTAGGATCTTCACCTCGACCCCGAGATCCTTGAACTCAGAGATCGACTCTTTTGCCGTCGCCTTCAGGGGGTCCATGAAGCAGAGCAGTCCTATGAACGTCAGGTCGCTCTCGTCGGCTTCGGCGTAGTCCGCCTTTTCCTCAACCTCCTTGACCCCGAGTCCGATGACCCTGTAGCCCTTTCTGGACAAGTTCTCGAAGGCGCTCTGAACTCTGCTCCCTTCAAACGGCATGATCTCCGTTCCGATCTTCATCCTAGTGCAGATGGCGATCATACCCTCAGGCGCGCCTTTACAGATCAACAGGAACTTGTCTCCTTCTCTCACTACAACGCTGGTTCTTCTTCTGGAATAGTCGAAGGGAATCAGCTCAACGAGGTCGCACTTAAGCCCTGAGGGAGGGTGCTTAATGCAATACTCCACAATCGCAACATCGATGGGGTTTCCGGTTATTCTCCCGCCTGTCTCTACAACGGAGACGCAGGGATGAGCAAGCCTCAACAGTTCCTCGCTTCTGTTCCCGTCTAAGTCGAGATAGTCAATCAGAGTAATTCTATTCTGGGTGATGGTACCCGTTTTATCGGCGCAGAAGACATCCATATTCCCCAGATCCTCGATCGCGCTCAGCTTCTTCACTATCACCCCGCCTCGGCTCATACGGATCGCCCCTCGCGAAAGCCCTATGGTTAGGATTATCGGCAGTGATTCGGGTATGATGCCCACAGCTAGCGCCAAGGAGAACAGCGCGGAATCGATGAAAGCCTTTCCAGTAAGCGCGTTTATCACGAAAATGAAGACAACTCCAATCACTATCGCCCTCACGAGAAAACTGCTGAAACTCTTTATGTTTCGATGATAGTTTGTCTCGGGCTCCTCTGACTTCAAGAAGCCTACTACTTTTCCAAAGGTACTCTTCATGCCGGTGGAAACCACGATTCCTCTTCCCTTACCGTTCACAACAAGAGTTCCCAAGAAAGCCATGTTTTCCATTTTCTGGGGTTCCAACCTGTCGGCCCTGATGGGTTTGGAAGACTTTTGAACCGGGTATGATTCCCCTGTAACAATGGACTCGTCTATTTCGAGCTCGTCGGTATCTATCAGGCGTATGTCAGCCGGAATTCTGTCGCCCGTCTCCAAGAGAACGATGTCGCCTGGGACAATCTCTCTAGTATCGACCTCTATCACCCCGTTTCTCAGAACCTTGGCTCGATACCTGATGAACTTGGAGAGCTTCTGTAGAGCCTTTTCGGATTTGTACTCCTGAGCGAATCCTACGAGAATGTTGATGGTGACGATCGCCAGAATGATTATCGTCTCGCTGAGCCCGCCCGTAAGATACGAGATAACCGACGCTACGATAAGTGCGATCACGAGCAGGTCCTTCATCTGAGAGACAAGAAGGCTTAGAGCAGGCTTCTCCTTTCTCTTGGGGATGTCGTTGATGCCGTACACCTTCAGCCTCTCATGGACCTCTGCCTCACTGAGTCCTGATTTAGAAGAGGACAGTTCCCTGATGACTTCGTCAGGAGTCTTGCTCCAATACGCCATGACATTCACGGGCAGGCGACTTCTTGTAACGCTTCGATTTTGAGCAGGCGTTTTTTTAGGTTTTGTGTCCAGCCCTCCGGAAACGGTTCGAAGAGCTGTAAATCCCTGAATTTCAGACATCGAATTCATTCAAGTCTCTCAAGGAAGCTTCTTATCCTAGCAACACGCGAAAAAGGCGGTAAACGAGGAGAACGGGAATGACTCTGAGTCTCAGCTCACGAATTAGACTAAACAACGGAGTGGACATCCCGGCTCTGGGGTTTGGGACACTCCGCATGGGAGGCGAGACCGCCCAGAAAGCCGTCCTGTGGGCGCTGGAGGCGGGCTACAGACACATCGACACGGCGAAAGCATACGGAAACGAAGACGACGTAGGAAAAGCATTACATGGAAGCCCTATCCAGCGCGAGGAACTCTTCATAACCACGAAGCTATGGAACGACGACCATGGCTACGACAAAGCTCTTGCAGCCATGGACAGAAGCCTGAGATCTCTCAGGCTAAACTACGTTGACCTCTACCTCATTCACTGGCCCGTATCAGGTCATCGAGTCGAAACCTGGAAGGCGATGGAGAAGCTCCTCAAGGATGGGAAGGCGCGCGCAATCGGTGTCAGCAACTTCACGATCCGCCACACCGAGGAGATCCTGACGCAGACAGAGATCGTCCCAGCAGTGAACCAGATCGAGTTCACACCCTACCTGTACCAGAAGCAGCTGCAGGACTACTGTGAGGGCAAGGGTATCAAGATAGAGGCTTGGAGTCCCCTAACGCGCGGGATAAAGCTGGGAGACCCAAAGCTGGTTGAGATCGCAGATCGCTACCGCAAGTCGCCTGCCCAGATACTGATCCGGTGGGGCCTGCAGAAAGGCGTCATCAGCATTCCCAAGTCCGAGCGCAAGGAACGGATCATCGAGAACTCGCAGGTCTTCGACTTCAACATCTCGGACAAGGACATGAAGAGACTCGACGGCTTCAACGAGAACCTCAGAACCTCAGGCTGGGACCCGTACTCAGACATGTTCAAGTAATCACACTTCTTGCCGTGTACTCTTCAGTTTCCCTGCACCGAGCGCCCCGCGAAACAGACATCGGGCTATTTCTGTTCGAGCTTCTTGCCTACGCTGAATGCGTTTGCCACACGCGTGCCCACAGCCCAGTAGTTGTTGTCGGGCATCGTCAAGAGCAGCGGGTTCATCTTCTTGATGTCTAACTTCCCATCGGTCAGGTAGCGCTCCTCAGTGTATGCACCTACGATCTCGCCGATGAACAGGCTGTTCGAGGGCAACTCAACTTCGCTCGAGAGTTTGAGTTCCAGGCACAGCGTGCATCCCTCGATCATTGGGGCGGTCTTTGTGTCTCCGTAGAACACACGGAAGAGCTTCGACTTGTCGGCTTTTCTTCCCGAGACCAGCCCGCAGTAATCAACCTCCTCCACCATGTCAACGCTGGGAAAGTTGACGCTGAAGGTTCTGTTCTGACGGATCCCCTCAGCGGTGTAGCGAGCCTTGTTCAAGCCCACCGCCAGCATCGGGGGATTCGAGTTGACTTTTGCTATCCATGCGACCGCCATGAAGTTCGCCTTTCCTTCGACGATAGAGCCAACCAGTGTCACTGGCATCGGATGAACGGAGACATTATTTCCGATTTTTGTCTTTCCCATCGAGCACCCTGCCATCAAGAGCCTCTCTCGGTTGGCAACTCCTTAGCGAAACTGGCGTATTTGTCTTTCCCGTCTGTGATGGTGCTGTCTTCGAGCTCTTCAACACAGGAAAGCGATGCAAAGAACGCAACTAAATCTGCAGGGGATAAAGGATCTTAGACAAGAAGTCGTCTAGTCCGTGGACAGCTATAGGTCCTAGCAAGTTCCTTGTCTTGAGCACTATTTGGGCGAGTCCAACCGACCAAACAAACAATGTTGACCAACCGAACGCCAGAAGCGGTGCGACACTCACATCTTTAGTCAGAATGGGGAACGCGGCTGGTACATGATATAGGACGAAGATCGCCGAACTACTCACGACCGGAACTGGGCCTCTCGGCTTCCACCCTCTAAGCCTCTCGAGCAAGAGTCCTCTCATCCATGTTTCCTCAGCGATGCCCACGAGCATGAAGCGGAGAGCTGGTGTTACCATACCCTCGCTAAACGGGACCAGAATAGGCGTCCTTCCAGTCAGTGCAAAGAAAGGCAAAACGCCCAGCAAAATGTAGGTCAGTGCCTCCCACACGCCAGCAAGCAGGAGACTTGAGATCAGATTCTTCTTTGATACCCCGATTTGAGAGGGAGGAGTTCCTTCCCACAGCACAAGGAACAAACAAGCAATGAAGATGCTCAGATACCAAGCATCTCTTAGAATCGTCACCTCAACGCCAAGGAGAAATAGGGGTATGCCGATGGGAGCGAACGCGAGGGGAGGGACGAACAAGGCGAATAGGATTCTTTCGCCTATTGAATGTCTGCTCGGCATCTGGATCCTAGCTACTCGGTGGCTGCCCCGCATAGCAAGATACAATGAGACCAGTGAGAAAGGTACTCGGGAAAGAGGGAGCCCAGAATGGGCTAGGAGAGGTTTCTGGGCTTCGCCACGATCTCCCTGATCTCCAGGTCGAGGAACTTCCTAGGATAGGTCGGCTTGACGATGATGCACGTGTCCGCGCCAGCTCCCGTCCCTCCGATGGCCATGACCTCTCGATCCATCGGTATGAGCCCAGCGTCGGCTGCCATGAGGACTATCTCGACGCAGACCTTCGTCCCTTGGCTGAATCTGTAGAGGGTCTGCTGGACGACCTCCTCGATGGACTTGCTCCCAAACTTCTCGGTGAACGCGCTCGCGACACCATCGCCTAGTGCGTGAATGGAGGTCAGGACCTTGACTCCTCTGTCAACCAGCTTCTTCCTCTCGGACTCAGTCATGGTCCAGCCCTCCTCCCGATAGCCTTCGCAGATGGAGACCGCGACGAGGTTCACCTTTAGGTCCTTGAGGACCTCCGCCGCCTTGAGCGCGGTTCCACCGTGGGTTGACGCGATCACAACGTCCTTGATCCCGAGCTCTTTAGCCCTCTCCTTAGCCGCCTCCAGGGTTGACGCAGTGTTCTTGGCGCCTCCCTTGTCGAAGTATGTTATCTTCTTCTCCAACCTCTGCACCTCTTCCGTAGCCTCGACGTTTCTGCCGCACCACTGATAAACTTTGGCATCTCACCCAACGATCAAGCGGTTTGACATCAGACGGCATGTTCACATCTTGGACAGGTGTGACCCTAACTCCTGACACAACACTTCTGCCAACAGCGGACCAAAAGGGTCTGAGCGTTGTAGAAGCTAACGTTCCTGAAGTTGTAAGTCAAAAACTGGGCTCTATTCTGAAAGATTGGAAGGAGTCAGCTCCTGAAGTTGCCCCAGACCCTGCACGAGAGACGTGGTCGATGACGATCGGCTCCTAGGGCATCCTGTCGAGTTCAGCCTTGACGACCCATCTCTTGCTCTCTCGAAGGATCACTAGGTCCACCCGGTCTCCGACGTTCCTTTCCTGAATCACCCTCTGAAGGTCTTCAGTGCTGCCTATGGCTGAGCCAGCTAGGTCGAGGATCACATCGCCAGCCGCGATTCCAGCCCTCTGGGCGGGGCTTCCGCTCACCACGTTCATCACGAGGACACCTTTGTCCGTGGGAATGCCGTAGTATGAGGCTACCTCTCCGGTGACCGTAAGACCGCTCACACCCAGCCAAGGCCTGATCATGGTCCCGTGAGACTGGATCTCGTTGGCACACGTTTTGGCGGCGTTTATGGGTATGGCGAATCCAATACCCTGGGCAAAGGGGATGATGGCGGTGTTGATCGCGATCACTCTCCCGTGGATGTCCACCAGTGGTCCTCCGCTGTTCCCGGGGTTGATAGCCGCGTCCGTCTGAATCAGGTTCTCGAACGTGCCCCTCTCGGTCTGGATGGACCTATTTGTGGCGCTGATCACCCCGGCGGTGACCGAGGGACCCCCCGTCAAGCCGAAGGGGTTGCCTATGGCGAAGACCCGCTGCCCCACCCTGAGCTTGTCCGAGTCGCCCAGTTCCGCCGCGGTTAGACCTCTGCCGTGCACTTTGACGATCGCCGCGTCTGTGCTCCTACACACCCCGACCAAGCGTCCTTCCAACACGCGCTTATCTACCAGCGTCACCCCGATCTTCTCCGCTCCCTGGATGACGTGGTTGTTCGTTAGGATGAAGCCCTCCTCGTCGAAGACGAAGCCTGAGCCCATGCCCTGAACGGGAACAACCCGGTAGAAGATGTCCTGAAAGACCCGAACCGTGTTTATGTTGACCACGCTGCGAGTGACTCTTTCAATTACGTCGAGAATCGCTGCCTCATCATAAGCCAAACTGATCCTCTCCAGAAGTTTCTTCGAGCGGAGTTCGAACAGATTCTTGGAGGGAGCGCCCCTTTTTTACTTCTGTGTCGCGGCAGACCGCTGTCAAGTTGCGATCACTCTTGGCGGACATCGTATTTACAGTCACGATCACCCTCAAGAAGCCATCTGGTCCGCTTGACCTTGATCCGAGGGTTGTACCCCACGTACTTCCAAATATCCACATCGCAGTAGAGCTTGCAGAGGCCCTCCGCACCCCTGCCGATCCAGACCTCGGCGAAAGGACAGAACGTCTCGCGCGTCTGTCCACCCCACCCGATCGTCGGCAGATCGAGCACCTTCCTGTAGTTCTCAAGGGTCGGCTCGAGCCCCATCCTTATGACCTCAGCCCTCACCCTGCGAGCCCGGTCCAAGCCGAAGCGCTTCACCGCCTCCTTGACAAGGGCTTTTCCGCGCTCCTCCCCGAGTTCCTCGACCAAGAGGTTTGCGAAGTGGTAGAACATCAGCCCGAAGAGGCGGGCCATCGTCCTGACCTGCGCCTCAGCCTCTTCCCTTGTGAAGACCTTCTTCTCCGACAAGATTCTCTCACCCCTCTCCCGAGATTATCGCCTCTTCCACTCTCATCCTCTGAGACTTGATCGGCGCCTCTGCCGGCCAGCCTATGGCGATGTGGAGGGGCACCCGGTAGTACTCGGGGAGGTTGAAGCGTTCTCGAACCGCCTTCGCCACCTCCTCCCCGTGGGTCAGCCAGACGCCGCCCAGGCCGAGGGCGTGCGCCATGAGAAGGATGTGGTCAGCCGCTGCTGCGGCGTCGAAGTAGACGTTCTGAGGATTCCTCACGTCGTGCCCGACCACTCGGTATGTCCTCATGTCTTGACAGATGACGACGACCACCGCGTTCTCGACGGGTATGTCGCTCTTCAGCAGCTTGATCGCCTGGGGGTCGCGGAGGACCAAGAACCGGGTTGACCCCAGGTTGCACCCCTGCGGCGCCATCAGCCCGGCGTGAAGGATCTTCCTCACCGTCGCCTCGGAAACAGGCCTCGCCTCGAACATCCTGATCGATCTCCGCTCGTAGACGAGCTTTCGGACGGTCTCCATCTCCCTCTTGGAGAAGGGCTTGGGCATCTCCTCCCCCAGCTTAACCTTCTTTCCAGCCTTGACCTTCTTCGCGATGTCTAGGTACCGCTCCGACCACTTCAGGTCCGGCGTGTCTGTTGGAAGTCCCCTCCTCTTCCAAACCCGGAGAAGGAGCTCGACCGTGTCTCCGAGGTCACTCGGAGGCTTGAGTTTCCCCGCCAGTATCCTGTAGAGTAGCACCTCTATTGTGTGATGAGTTCGCTCGTGGAGGAGCGTCCGAAGCTCCACCGGGTCAATCCGTACCAGGTCGTCCTCGGACAGCCCAAAGACGCGCCTCTCTTCGCTCAACAGACTTCACCGGTCTCAAATTCACACTACGCACTTCTAAAGGTAACCGCGAGATTTCTCCGCCCCGTGTGTCAGAAAGCCGCCAAAATCTTAAATTCCAGCTTGGAAAACTCGTTCGAGAAGCTAGTTGTTGCATGAAGATTACATCATTAGATGGTTCGAAGACAGCGATTCGAAATACTACATCGCCGGAATGAAGAAGAATCTGTTCTTATCCTACAACGAGAGGCGGTTCCGCTGGAAGTTCATTGAGAATCCCGCCCGCCTCCCCTTCATATCCATAGTCGCCGTTGAGAGTAGAGCAACAGGCAAGCCCGTGGGCTTCAACGGCTTCCTGCCGATGAGGCTAAGGATGCGAGAGGAGAGCTTCCTCGTGGCCCAAGGCGTCGATGGTTACGTTGAGCCGGAGCACAGGGGCAAGGGTTTGTTCGCCGCGACGATAGAGTTCATGGCTCAACGCCTCGGCGGGGATGGTCCTGAGCTGCTGGTGGGGTTCAACGTGCCCGCGGCAACGGCTGCGGCGGTCAGGGCTGGCTCCGTCCAGGTCGGGGTCATCCACGACACGATTCTGAAAAAGCCACGACGATGGAGGCGCAAAGCCAACGGGAAAAGCGTCAGACGCGAGGACAGCGCTCGAATCGAGATCATTCCATGTGGAATCAGAGAGGTCAACAGGGTGTATGAAGAATGGGCTAATAACGCCAGCCACGTTCACACCCACAGGAGCCCGGAGTATCTGACCTGGCGCATCCTGAAGGACCCCGTTACCCGTTACGAGTGTTACCTTATCGAAGTCGAGGGGGAAGATCGCGGCTACGTAGTGTCGAGCACAACCACTGAAAACGGCCTCATCAAGCTGACCATCGACGACTACATGATCCTGGGCAACGACTCCAACGTGTTGTCTAGGACCATCGACAAACTAGCCGCGAAGCAGGAAAGAGTGAACACTGTTGAAATTCGCATGTTTCCCAACAAAGAACTTGAACACACCCTGGTGGAAACAGGCTTCCGAACAGAATCAAAACCCGCCTACTCACTGATCCTGAAGCCTTTGAGCAAGTCCATTGCTGGTGAGAACACCCTGACGAGAGGCGATGTGAACCTCTCCCAATTGAGCTCCTGGTACCTAACAAACTTGGACATTCTCTAGCACAGGACCTTCAACCCCAAGGGATGAGAAAGAACGCCAGAACTACTACCACGAAGCCAGTCATCTCCAGCGCGTAGCGGGTTTCGGTGGGCAACGCGGTTCCTCTCAGAAGGTATATCACTGATGGCGCGCTTAGCAGGGCCGCGCCTATGAACAAGAACAAGTACTGGAGACTGGGAGGTCTGCCCACAACAAGCCATTCCCGCAAGATCCAGACGGAGATGACTAAGAAGATTATGGTTGCGATGACTGCTCGGGCTTTCGTCGGAGATAATCGACTGCTAGACGTCACATCGCTTCGCCTCGCGTAGCGGAAGCCTTCTCCCGGCTCCCACCAAACCACTTAAACAGTCTGGCGCGGAACGCCTCTCAATGATGCCTTCTAGAAACAGCAATCCATTCAAGGTGCGCGATAAGCTATCTCGGATCACGAGGCTCGCATCCAAATCCGATGATCCTCTCACACCAGTGCGCAGCCCTCAGCACCGCCTCCTCCTCGAAGGGGCGACCTACCAACTGCAGCCCCATCGGCAGCCGATCATCAGTCAAGCCTGAGGGCACGGTTATGGATGGGAAGCCGCAGAAGCTCCAGGGTGAGTTGAAGGCTGGATCTCCAGTGCTCCCCAACCCCGTGGGCGCGGGTGTGGTCGTGGCGGGCGTAAGGAAGCAGTCGAATCTCTCCAAGGTGGCGGCTATCTCTTGAGTGAACTGGCTCCTAATGCGCTGAGTCTTGACGTAGGTGGATGCGGATATGAGGAGACCTGCAGCGATCATGCCGCGCAGATTGGGTCGGTAATCTGTCATTCTCGTCCGGAAGGTCTCCTGGTGAACGGCAGCCGCCTCCGTCATCATGGTCAGCCTGTGGGCTGCGAGCACGGCGCTGAAGCTCTTGGGAAGACGGGTCTCCACGACCTTGGCACCAGCTTCGCCAAGCTGTTCAACGACCCCTTCGAAGTTCTTCCTTACCTCATCGCTGGCTTTGTCATGGAAGAACTCCTTCAAGAGGCCTAGTCGTGGGGGAGAGAGACTGTCTATTGCCCTCCTGTACGGGGTGACGGGTAGGCTCGAGGAAGTAGCGTCTTTGGGGTCGTTTCCGGCGAGAACCTCCAGCAAGAGAGCGGCGTCTTCCACCGTCCGGGTCAGGATTCCGACGTGATCGAGCGACCAGCTTAGGGGAAACACGCCGTAGCGACTGATGCGACCGTATGTGGGTTTCAAGCCGACAAGGCCGCAGTAGGCTGCCGGGCGGATGGTCGAGCCTCCGGTCTGAGAGCCCAAGGCGGCGGGACACATACCGGAGGAGACCGCCGCAGCCGACCCACTGCTCGAACCTCCAGGGGTGTGTTCGGTGTTCCACGGGTTTCGTGTGGGGGCAGGATCGAAGGCCGCGAACTCCGTGGTCTCGGTCTTCCCGATGATTATGGCGCCCGCTCCCTTCAACCTACTTACGGCGGTGGCGTCATAGTCGGGCACGAAGTCTGCGAGGATCTTGGAGCCCGCGGTGGTCTTCACACCCTTGGTGTAGAAGATGTCCTTCACTCCGATAGGGATTCCGTGGAGCGGCCCCCGCAACTTCCCTTCGGCAGCCTCCTTCGAGTACCTCTCCGCGTCAGCTATCGCCACCTCTCGGTCAACTGTGACCCACGCCTCCAGCTTGGTCTCGAGCCTATCAATACGCTGAAGCGCTGATTCGACTAGTTCCGTGGGAGAGAGTTCGCCCGCGTGGATCAGGCGTGAGGCTTCGGACAGGCTGAGCTTGAAAGGGTTCAACATGCTCACTTCTCCTAGATCCGCTTCTCTTTTCGCCTGACCCCTTGCTGGAGGAGCGTTGTCGGGTGAGCCGGCTCTGCTTCAGGATCCAGTCTGAACTCCTCAACCACCCAGACCAACTCGGCTGCCCTCTCGAGCGCCGACCTGAGGCTCTCAGCCCTCTCGCTCCCCCACTTCTCGCCCGCGGTCTTCAGCAGGCGCTCAAGAATCGCCGCTCTTCCGGACTCTCGTTCCATGAACGTTCAAGGAAAGTGTCAGACTTATCACGCTTACCATGGCTGAAGATCGGACAAGGCTGAGGCGACGAAAAACCTGGAGGAAGCGAGTCGAGATCATGCGCGAGTTTGAATTCGCTGTCCGGGGTTGGGAAGATCATAAATTGACCTGAAAACGAATTCCCCCTGGAGGTCAAGTTATATGATGCCTAGAAACAGACTCAGGCAGCTCCTCAGAGAAGGCAAGCCCACTGTCGGAACACATTTCTCCTGCACCTGGCCCAACCTCGTCGAGATAATAGGCAACTCTCAACAGTTCGACTACGCCGAGTTCACGGGTCAGTACGGACCGTACACCCCCCACGACCTCGAGCACCTCGCACGCGCATGCGAACTCACCGGCATGGACGCCATGATAAAGATAGACCAGGAACCTAGAACCTTCATCGCCACCCGCGCGATCCAAGCCGGCTTCACGGCTATGCTCTTCGCCGACTGCCGCACAACAGACGACGTCAGAAGTTGTGTCCAGTCCGTCAAGCTGATCCCACAGGGCGGAATCAACGGCGTCCAGTACGGACGGGTAATGGGCTACGGAATCGTCAGGGGTCAACCCGTAACCCTGCCGGACTACGTTAAACACATCGACGAGATCGTCATAGCCATCATGATCGAGACGAAGAGCCTCGCCGACGACATCGAGGAGGCGCTCTCGGTGCCCGGGATCGACATGGTCCAATTCGGTCCAGCAGACTACTCCGTCTCGATAGGTCGCCCCGGTGAAGGGTACAAGAACGCCCAGATCACCGAAGCCATGGAGAGGAGCTACCAGGCGGCGAAGAGGAAGGGAATCCGCATCAGAGCCGAGTGCAGTGTCGAAGACATGCAGAAGTGGATCGATTTGGGCTGCAAGGACTTCTGCATAGGCAGCGACACGAGCACAATCAGCGCCTGGGCTCAGAACACGGGGAAGGCTATCAGGAACACGCTTGACAAGGCGAAACTCATCTAATGCGCCTTAACCCACGCATCAGCCATGTTCGGCGAAGGCTTGGCTGAGCCCTCTTTCTTTACTCGTATTTGCGTGGCTTCGCTCGTAGAGCCTGTACTGTTCCCTAAGGCCTTCCTGTTGGATGCATCCTACCATTGGAGAGGTTTAAAGGGTTCGTTGAAATGATTGCATAGGGATGAGCATATGACAGATCCATCCGCAGTTGATCAAGACTTCCTGTGGTACGCCGAGCATCCAGAAGCCTTCGAGGGCTACAGAGGGAAGCATGTGGCTATTTGGAACAAACGTGTGGTTGGGTATGGCGACTCTGCAAAGGAAGCCTACGAGATGGCCAAGAAGGACTACCCCAAATCCAAGCCGACTCTTGCCTTCATTCCTGAAGAGGAAGAGCTCATCCTTTGAGGGAAGCATTCTTTCCCCATAAGCGAGTTCACTCTGATGTCTTCGGCGAGGTCTCAATACCGGTAGCAAAGATAATTCTGAGAGGCAGAGAGGAGATAGGCGTCGACGTTATAGTGGATAGTGGAGCGGTGATATCCATTTTCCCTAAAAGTCTGTGCAACCTCTTGGGATTGGACTTTGAAACGGGCAAAGATGCAAGCGTCAAAACAGCCACGGGTGAGGAGATCCGTATCAGGATTCACAGACTGAGCATGAGGATTGGATCCTGCAGGTTTGAAGCTAGGGTGGCTTTCTCAGAGAACGAAAGAATCCCGTATGTTTTGGGTCGCCTTGATACTCTTGACAAAGTCGAAATAAGACTTGAAAGAGACGGAACAAGGTTTGTGGCTTTGTAGGGGTCACCAATACCCGAGTTTCCGGCCTATTGACCTTACTTTAACCAATGCTGCTTCAGTATCTGAGGCTTGACACGAAGATCCCGTGAACACACTACACGTCTAAACTATCTCTCTAAGTTTCATGACTGCCTCGGTGAAATCCTCGGGAGCGATTCCCGGGGTCTGAGCTTCGCTCTTCTCGTAGAACTCGCTGACTCGATTGAGGATCTCCTCGCGATTGAGAGTGGCACCCTTCAGGTTCGCTTCGAGCTTGGATAGCGACTCCTCGGGCATCATAAAGAAGTCTCCAGACAGCATCAGATCTAGGATCTTGTCTCCTGACAGTTCGGCTCTCACCCTGATGAGCTTCCTCGCCTTGTGGTCCACCTCCACGACCTTGATACCGCCCGCAACCTTGACAGCCCTCCCCTCAAAGAGCGCGCTGTGTCTGAGCTCCGGCATGTAGAGCCACTCTCGGGATCGGTGGCGCGGTTCAACCTTCCGCTCCCAGAAGCTTCTCTCCGCCTCGGTAGGACTTGAGGGCGTTAACTTGATCCCCAGAACCTTCTCGTATCCCTCAGCCAACAGACTCTTGATCTTCTCAACCGGCGGAACCTCTCCAACCTCCCCTTTGATGGAGGAGACCCAGTCTCTCATGCTCTTAGCCATCTTATCTCGGAACTTCTCGCTGGGAACCTTCAGCACGCGCGCCATCGAGTCGTAGTTCAGGTCCAAGATAATGTTGCCGACCAGGATCGTGGTGCCATCCCCGAACTCGCCAGCCCCGTTACCCGAGACCTTCTTCCCGCGTGCGGTCACGTCATTCAGAGGCTTGAACTCAGCGGGCAAACCGAGCTCCCTGTAAACGTAAACGGTCACCCCAAGAAGCTTCTCAAAGAGCTTCTCCACCGTCGAAGGAATGACCTCGCTCTCCTTTCGCGCCACAACCTGGTAGAAGACCTGGTTGCTGTCCAAGTAGGTCGCACCCCCGCCCTGGGACCTCCGAATTATGGGAAGACCTTGGCTTCGACAGTAGTCGGCATCGATCTCCCTCTCCAGCTCCTGGTGGTAGCCGAGACACACGTACGGACTGGCAGGCTGCACCAGAATGAGAGTGTTGGGGGATGAACCCACGTCGACAGCGTGGGCTATAGCCTCGTAGAAGGTCTGAGCCATATAGGGCTCAGCCTTGCCCAGGTCGATCAGACGCCAAGACTCCAAGCAGACTCCACCTCAGATTCGATCACAGGCTTACCGAACAGATCTAGCATCGCCTTTTTCAGCCTTTTGTACTTCAAACCACGACTCTCAATCTGAACTGCGCCCACCGTAAAGATTAATTTCGCTGGTTTTGGAACTGTTTGAAGGAAGGCGAAATGCAAAAGTACAAGTGCCTGGTCTGCGGCTACGTGTATGAGCCCGAGAAGGGCGATCCCGATTCCGGCGCGCAGCCCGGCACTCCCTTCGAAGACCTGCCCAACAACTGGGTGTGCCCCGTTTGCGGGGCAGGCAAGGACATGTTCGAAAAGGTGGACTAGAGAATGACCGTCTCAGAACTAAAGCCTGGCGTTTACACGGTAGGGGCGATCGATTGGGATAGGAGGTTGTTCGATGAGCTCATACCGCTCCCGGACGGGACGAGCTACAACTCGTACCTGATAAGAGGAAGCGAGAAAACGGCGTTGATAGACACGGTCGATCCAACGAAGCGGGATGTGCTCACAAACAATCTCAAGGAGCTCGGCGTAGAAAGCATTGACTACGTCATCTCCAACCACGCCGAGCAGGACCACTCCGGGTCAATCCCAGATATTCTAAGGCTTTACCCGAACGCGAAGGTTATGACCAATCCGAAGTGCAAGACCATGCTCATGGACCTGCTTCTGATTCCCGACGAGAAGTTCATCACGGTGAACGATAGGGAGACCATGTCGCTCGGGGGCAAAACCCTCGAGTTCATCCTCGCCCCGTGGGTGCACTGGCCCGAGACGATGTTCACCTACCTCAGGGAGGACAGGACGCTCTTCCCCTGCGACTTCCTCGGCTCCCACCTCGCGACCTCCGACCTCTACGCCACCGATGAGGCGAGGGCCCTCGAGGCGGCGAAGAGGTATTACGCGGAGATCATGATGCCCTTCAGGGCATCGATCAGAAACAACATGGAGAAGATCAAAGACCTTAAGATCGACACGATCGCGCCGAGCCACGGTCCTATCTACCACAAGCCGGAGTTCATCCTCAACGCCTACAGGGAGTGGGCTTCCGACGAGGTGAAGAACGAGGTCGTCGTGGCGTATGTCTCGATGCACGGAAGCACTCGCAAGATGGTCGACCACCTCGTGGACGCCCTTATCAAGAGGGGAGTGACTGTAAAGCCGTTCAACCTCACGAGGACGGACCTCGGAGAGCTGGCGATGGCTCTGGTCGACGCCGCTACAATTGTTGTAGCCTCACCAACAGTGCTGGTAGGCCCCCATCCAAGCGCTGTGTACGCGACCTACCTGGTCAATGCGCTGAGACCCAAGCTCAAGTTCGCATCCATAATCGGCTCATACGGATGGGGCGGGAGGATGGTGGAGCACATCACAGGAGGATTGACCAGCCTAAAGATCGTGCTCATCGAACCGGTTGTCGCGAAGGGACACCCGAAGGAAGAGGACTTCAAAGCACTGGACAGACTTGCGGATGAGATTGCTGGAAAACACAGAGAGCACAACATCACCAAGAGATGAGAGGTCTGGAGGGAAAAGAGAGGGCAATCTACTGAACACCTCATCTAGAATGGCTATGCCTACTTGCTAAACAAGCGAAGACGAGGCTGAATTGCCCCTTCCAAGCTCAGTTCGTCCTCCGGGTCAACAGTTGTAGGTTGTTTGAGCGATGGACTCAACCACTAGAGATTACGTTGTCTTGATCATCAGCGGAACCTTTACCATGCTTACAGGAGGGATGGTCCATCCCATATTTGCTCCATTCGTAAGAATGGAGTTCACCGCCCCTCTCCTCATCGTCGGCCTCGCTGTTTCGGGATACTACCTGGTCCGCATGTTCTGCGAGTTCCCTATTGGAGCTCTCTCAGACAGGATGGGCCCCCGAACTCCCCTGATCATAGGCAGAGTCATGGCCACCATCGGTGCTGTCACCTGCTACAAGGCCACCGAGGTTTGGCAGCTCATCATCGCCCGGGCCCTTTGGGGAGTCGGAGATGCCTCATTCTACACCATCAGTATGGCGTACGTAGCCAGCCTCTTTCTGACGGAGAGGAGGGGGAGGGCCCTCGGATTATTCATAGCCGTCGAGATGGTCGGAGGCTTCATCGGCCAGGCGACGGGCGGCTTTATTGCCTCAGCTTTCGGCATCAGGATGAGCTTCCCCATAAGCGCCGTGCTTTGTGCCATTTCCCTCGTCGCAGTCGTCATGCTCAGGGGAGAGACCCAACGCTCAAACAGGAATCACGCGAAACGCTCACCGATGTTCTCCACACAAGTCTTCCTCATGGTCCTAAATCGCCCAGTCATAGTAGCCTGCCTCATAAACTTCACAGACATGGCCATAAGCACCGGCGTCATATCAACTATCCTTCCTCTCTACGTTACGGAGGAGCTGAAGATACCCCTCACCGAGTACGGCTTGGTAGTTGCCGCAAGCACCGTCGGCTCGGTCTCCGGCAACTTCTTGGGAGGTCTCCTCTCCGACAAGGTGGGCAGGAAGAAAAGCCTCGCCTTTGGCCTAGTCACAGGAACGGTCGCGACCTTCATCCTACCAGTTGCGAACGCGTTCCTGCAGTTCATACCGGTCATGTTCGCGAAAGGCTTCTCGTACGGAATCACATACGGGACAACACCCGCCCTGGTAGCCGACTCGGTGCCCGATAACGCCAGAGGGATGGGTGTCGGAGCCTTCCGAACCTTCTTCGATCTCGGAGGGCTGGTTGGACCAATCGCGATCTCGAGCGTCGTCGAGTATGTAGGCCGGCCTCAAGGCTACGCAGCGGCGTTCCACATGGGCTCAGGTCTGCTTTTCTTGAGCTTCCTCGTAGTACTACAGCTCAAAAGTGTCGGCGCCCCAGCGGGAGCGTTCCACGCCACGACCTCAAAAAGGCGATCAGAAAGAACATAGAACATATAGTGGATCTCAAGATTAAGACGAGTGTGCCAAGCCAAGGACTAATCTACAACAGGCTAGAACTCATTCTGAATGCCTTCAGGGAGCGGATTTCGGACGAGATCGTGAAGAAACAAAAAGAGAAGAACTTCATGAAATAGAACCGTTCGACCAAGAAAGATAGCTACTTTTGCTTGGAAAACCTCCGGTACAGCCTGTCCAGCTCCTTAGACCGCTCCTCGCTCTCCTCCACGGTGAGCCTCTCACACTCGTAGCCAAGGGTCTCTCGCATAATCTTCACCGCCTCCTCCGTGAGCACGATCGAGCCGTCATCCCGCATCTCCTCTATCCCATCCAGCTTCGCGCCCTGCCTGTTTACCTCCAAAGCCTCCTCCAGCGTCAGCCCCTCCGGAACGACGGCCTCAGCGCCCCCCGCCGACAGTCGGACGGGGTAGCCTCCCCACAGCCCCTTCGGTCCGGTTGCGTGGACCAGCTCCCCCGTGTCGAAGTAGATCGCCAGCACGTTCCTCAGGAAGCAGGACGCGGTTTGCTGCTGGGGCGGCGGGCCTCTCCAGCCTGCCCCCGTTCTAGCCCTCTGGAACTTCATCATCCTCTCCCTCAGCTTCCGGTGGGGGAACCTGTCTGTTACGTCCTTGTCGTCCGCGACGATCTTCACCCAGAAAGGCGCCTTTTCCAGGTGGGTCGTGAGGGAGTGAAAGGCTACCATGAAGACCTGGACCGATCGCAACGGAACCTTCATCTCATCCGCCACAACCTCCCTCACCCACGGCACTCTCAGAGCGAAGTTGCCTCCGCCTATGGTCGGGGAGAGCCCCTTCCGATGGAGCATCGGATTCACGACATCTGGGAAACTGCAATTCACAACCGATGTCTCGATACCTGCCCGCTTTATAGCCTGCATCAGCTTGTGGGTCAGGGTCAGGTGCATCGGAACCCACGGACCCAGACCTGCCTGGGAGATCCGCTTGTACATCTTCTCCGGGAGCGTGTGCAGAACCCACCACGACTGCAGAGTCGTCGCGTTGCAGATGACGTCCGGCTTGACCTCCTTCAGAGCCTCAGACGTCCCCTTCACGTCGTAGAGGTCAACCCTTCTAAACTCGATTTCGGGATAGTATCCGAGGAAGGAAGACCCGAAGACTGCGTCGTAAGCCATCGCCTCCCCTCTGGTTTCATCCACATCGGCAGCAACCACACTGGAGATCCCAGGTGTTCTCGCCAAGAACTGCAGGATGTGGAAGCCGAGATCACCGACGCCGATAATCATTATTTTCCCGGGCATGGTTCCACCGAGTTAAGAGTGGAAGGTCTTGAACATTTATCGATTTCCGGATCCGGGAAGATGAGCTCTCATCAACCATGCGGAGAGCCCTGAAGCGAGAAAGACAAGGAGCTGAGGTGAATCGGTGGCGTGTCACTTCCAGTCCAGGAGTCTCTTCTCGCCTTCAACCTTCTTCAGATCGGTGATGTCCTGCGTCACTTCCAGCGTGCCCAGATACTTCCCGCCGCTCCCTCTCACCGCGAAATACTTGATCAAGACTAACCGGTCCTTCATATTGATCCAGAACTCAGCCGTGTCTCTTTCGCCCGACTTGAACCCGTCCACGATCTTCTGGACCACGTGAACGCTCTTCTGCGGGTGGCAGAGCTGGACCTTCCTGCCGAGGACAGCCTTCGTCCTGACGAAAATTCTCTTCTCAGCCTTGTTGAAGTACTTGACAGCATCGTCCTTGTCGACAAACGAGAGGTCCACGGGAACCGTGTTCAGGATCGCCTCGATCTCCTCTTTTGTTAAGCTCCCGGTTTCGAACTGTAGCAGTCCTTCAGCCGTAGGCGCAACCTCTCCTCTTTCGACTTCCCTCGCCATGGGCTTCGCTATCAAATACTTGGGGGTGAAGCTGCAGTACCCGATCTCGTCAAACTCCTCTCTAACCTCTCTCCACTCGGCGTACGTGAGCACTCTCAGCGCCGTGGGGAAGAGGATGTTATCCTCCTTGTAGAGGTGGCTTGGAAGGATCTCCTGTAGGGATCTAGATATCTCGACGAGCTCGACCTTGAAGGTCTTTAGGCTTGCAGGAGAGTAACTCTCGACCAGGTTTGAGAGCCGCTTCTTCTTCTCCCGAATCTGGTCGTGCTCCATCCACATGATCGCGGGCGGCTCAGAGATTCCGTGCTTCTCAAGCAGGGGGAAGAGCACGTTCTCCTCTCGTAGGTAGTGCTTCTCCCCGTCCAGCAGGTCAGCCGTGACACGCTTCAGCCGAGAGATGTGCTCGCCAAGGCGGCTCGCGTCACCGATCTTCTGGATCCCGCTCGCGACGGTGCCAAGCTCCTCTACAAGCTTCCGAAGGATCTCGTGCTCTCCCATCAGGATGGTGATCGGGTTGCCCGGAGTCACCTCTGGTTTCTCCTTTCCCAGCTGTTCTCTGAAGAGCGCGAGGTGAACGTCACAGAGTCTCCGGATCTCTTCTCGGGGCATGCCCTCTCGAATGAGCTCCTGCTCGATCTTCGCGATCTCCTCAGCGCTCAGGTCCTCAAGAACCTGCCGGAACTTCTCCTTCACCCTCTCGGGCGATGCTCCGGCGTGTAGCTCCTTGATCATCTCCATAAGCATCTTCTTCCTGTTCTGAGGTGGCTTGCTCACAACCCTCCCTCCCAGGGAGTCTCAGCACGGAGTTTCGTTCTCGCCTACTTAATCGTTTTCCAAACCAGACACATTGGGCTCAAACGTGTCTCTCTCCTTGAAACGCGTGGCGCGCCATCGGTCAAACCTAGTCTGCATCGCCTAACACAGCATCAAACCGCCTTGCAAGCGCGGCGATTCGCGACAGCGCTAGACGGCGTAGAAGCCGCGCATGACATGGAACAGACCGCTCCTCAGGACAGACTTCAGAATCATAGGAAACAGCCGAGCGTGCCCAGCAAGATACCTAGGTCGAAGATAGAACCGGCGATACGCGTCCCACAGGGTCCTCTCAACACGCCTCTTGGTGTAGCCGAACGCCTCGTACCGAACAACCGGGTCCAGAACTGTGTACCTGTCCCAGTCCTCGGTGGTTAGAAGGTGCCTGGCTTTAAGCTCGGAATAGACTGGAGTGCCGGGGTAGGGAGTGAGCACGGTGAACTGCGCATAATCCGGGTCGAGTTCGATGGCGAATTCTATCGTCTTCTGAGCCTCAGCCAGGGTCTCTCCCGGGTAGCCGATGATGAACGAGCCAAGAGTTTTGACACCAGCCTGCTTGCAGAGCTCAAACGCCTTTCTGGCCTGGGCGAGGGTGATCTGCTTCCCCATCAAGTTTAGGACCCGCTGAGAGCCTGACTCAACTCCGAAATATATCGTGCTAAGCCCGGTCCGACTGAGCATTCTTACAAGCTCCCCAGAGATGGTGCTCACGGTCGAAGAGGCGTGCCACTCAACATCGAGTTCTCCCCTGACCAAGCCCTTCGCCACCTCAGACGCCCTCTTCTGATTCAGGGTGAACGTGTCGTCGACGATCTCGAAGTGATCAAGCCCGTACTCAGCGTGGAGCATCGCGATCTCATTCACGACGTTCTCCGGGGTTCGAGCCCGAAACCTGCTCCCAGCAATCCTCGACGAAACGCAGAACGCACAGCCGAAGGGGCATCCCCTGCTCGTTACGACTGTTCCGACCTCGGAGGGTTTTCCCCGAATCTTGTAACGCTCAAAGGGAACGAGATGCCTCGCTGGGAGAGGCATTCCATCCAGATCTTCTATCAGGGGGCGAGGCGGGGTCAGTCTTACCCGCTGCGGGTCGTCAGGGTCTCTGTAAGCGATCCCTCTCACACGAGAGATCCTCCGTACAAACTCGCTTACCTGGACCCCCCGGACCATTCTTCCACCTGGACTCAGAGGATCGCCCCACTGGAAGCCCCTCAGCGCACCCGCAAGCTCAATCGATGTCTCCTCAGCCTCTCCGACAACCACCAAGTCGAGGTGAGGACAGACTCGAAGCGTCTCCTCAGGGAGGAATGTTGGATGAACTCCACCAACCACGGTGACAACATTCGGCATCCTCCCCCCGATTCCACGAATAAGCCTGAGAGCCGTCTTGATCGTGGGCGTCGTGGCGGAGACCCCCACGATCTCAGGGTTAAGCCTGTAGGCCTCGTCGATGGTCTGCTCCGCCGTCAGCTCCAAGAGGTCAGCGTCAATGACTTTGACCTCGTGTCCCTCTCGCTCGAGCACCGCCGCGATGTACAGCAAACCGAGGGGAGGAGACTTGAGACCGAGAACTACCCCTATATGATTCTGAATCCTCTGGGGCGGGTTCACTAGGAGAACCCTAAAGGATCAGCACCCCCTCCCAAGGGACAACTTGAAAGGGATATCGCCCCCGATAAATCCTTTTTCCCGCAGGTGTTGCACTGGAATCGTCACAAAAATGACGAAAAACGGAAGCGGGAGAGGGGCCTGTCTGACCTCGAGGATCTAAAGAGAGAGGCGGTAATCAGCGCTCCTGTCCTACAGGGCAGACTTTGAGGCATATCGTGCAGGCTGGTCGGGTGCTGATGTACTGGCTGCACCCGAACTTGTCGATCGCGTATGGCGCATCGCCTCTAGGCTTCTTCAGCGCCGAAGGCGGGCACAGAGCGATACAGGGTGCCTTGCAGTCCTTGCAGTAGTCCACCGACAGCTGCTTGTCGGGCTCAAGATCCACATTCGTCACGATCGCTGCCAATCTTACGCGGGGTCCGAATCGAGGAGTGATGATCAGGCTGTGGCGACCGAAGACCCCCAACCCCGCCTTCCAAGCCATATGCTTGGTTGAGAGGAGCCCCCGAAGGTACCTCCTGTCCACCCCGCCCCTCGAAGCCATCTGGTGGAAAGCCTTGAACCCTCTCTTCTCCAGCTCCCGGGCAAGAAGGTATCCCACACCATCCAAACGGCTCGCAATAGATTCGTTGTGCCCGGCGTAGAGGTCCTGCCTCTGCGAGTCAGCAAAGAAGTCGCCTCCCTTCGTCGGAAGTACGTCGACCTGCGCATCCAAGAGCTTCATGCCGAGGACGATGACGGACTTCGCGTCGGACATTATGTCCATGGGTCGGTGCCCCTTTGGAGCATCGTTAAGATCTTCAGCTCTGCCCACGCCGAACAGGTCGGCGCCCAGCTTCTCCGCCATACTTTCGAGATCATCCTTCAGTCCCAAGAGAACCACCTGGATCACTTTGCATACACTCAGGCGATACTAGAGGAAAAAGAGATTTCGGACGACTCCTCAAAAAAGCTGTCGCGCAAAATGATTTCGTTCCCGACGAGTTCAACAGATTTTTGATGTGAAGCATTCCGCTAGCACCCCTCAGCAAGTTTTGTTACATCCACCCACGACAAATTCGTTGTACACAGTCACCAGCTTTCGACCCACTATCCCTCCAAGAGGGACATATTCATACAGGTTGGTCGTGGCCACACGTGTGTGGGGCTGACTAAGAGGATAAATAGAAGGCTAAGCCTCCTGATGATGGATATCGCGGTACGGAGGCTAAGAGTGCCGAGATGGGCGCTAGGTCCGAAGTGTCAGATTGGCTTGGGGAGGCTAAGGCAGATCTGAAACACGCCAGGCTTTCCCTGAGCGGTGGAAGCTACAACTGGGCATGCTTCGCTGCTCAGCAGGCAGCTGAAAAAGCCTTGAAAGCCTTTGTGATGGGTGTTGCGAGGAAGAGGCCGTCACACGTGCATGACCTCACCGCGCTCTATGCTGAGGTCAAGGAAAACCTTGAGCTGCCGAATATCGTTGTCCAAGGGCTTGGGATGCTCTCATCATACTACACGATAGCCAGATACCCAAATGCAGGACTCACAAGGCCATCCATCGGGATAGCACGAACCCAAGCGGAGGATGCCATCGCCATAGCGGAAAAGGTGATCGGACGAGTTGAAGATGAGCTCAGACGCACCACCAAGGGTTAGAAGAGCCCTAAAGATCCTGTCAACGGCTATCAGGGAGGTGTACGAGGACGCGGAGGTCTACCTCTTCGGAAGCTTTGCGAGAGGCAGCTGGCTCCTGGATAGCGATGTGGATATCGTGGTGGTCTCCAAGAGGTTCGAGGGGAAGAGCCTACCACAGAGAGTCGGCGAGCTTAGAAAACTGGCCCCCGAGGACATGCCATTCGAGATCCTAGCTTACACACCAGAGGAGCTGGGGGAGGCCATGAAGAGGAGCGTTGTGGTCCAAGACGCAAAATCCTACTGGAAGAAAATCGCGTGACCCGCTCCCTCTCAGGCTAGCTTAACCTTGATATTTCCTAGGTCCAAGCGGAACTTCAAACACTTGAAAGCACCGCCGACGATCTAGGAAGGAACCAGCCTCGAAATCATAGACCTCAGACTTTGCAGTTTCCATCTTTTCGAATAAGTCCGTCGAGACCAGTACGATGGTCGCTCTGTCCTCCCGGGGAAAAGAGGTTTTGGAACGACCATTCGCAGAAACGCATGAAACCGAGCTGCTCTCCGACCCTTCTTCCCGACGAACGCTAAGAGGCTAGGAACTGGGGGCGCGAGTCAAGCTCTTGCCGCCCTCAGGAGTTATTTGGATCGTGTCCTCGATCTTTATCCCGCCAACGGATCTGACGGGCAGAATAGAGTGTCCGATGGCAAGGGTCCAGTTTTCCCCAAGGGCTAGCTGCGAGTGCCCAAAGTAGTGGCTAGGGTGAGGCCACTCCTCAAACTCAAGACCCACTCCGTGAGTCGGACCCGGGATCCAGACGTCCCCATACCCGTATCTTGAAAACGCCTCCACGAACGCGTTTGTTATCTCCCCGACCTTCCATCCGGGTCGTATCTCACGCAGGACAGCTCTTTGGGCATCCTCGTAGATCTTGATCAGCTCCAGCTGCTTGGACGAGGGTTCGCCGCAGACAACGGTCCGGGCGCAGTCAGAAGAGTACATGTCAACCACAGGGTGGACGTCGATGACGACGAGGTCGCCGTTCTCCAGCTTGCGGCGCGTTGTCCCACCGTGCAGATATATGGAGTGGGGACCGCTGTCGACGAAGGTGCTGGACCCGAGACGCATCGCCCCAGCTCTACGCATGGCGTACTCAGCCTCGGCTCCGACCTCGATCTCGGTTACCCCAGGCTTCACAGCGCCGATCGCCGCGGCGATACCCTTGTCCGCAGCCTCCGCCGCTCGTCTCATAACCAACAGCTCTTCGTCGTCCTTCACATACCGGAGCGGCATCAGAACCTCCTCGTTTTCGATCACCGTCATCTTTGGGTTTGATCTGAGGAACTTGTAGACTAGGAAACCCGGGTTGGTGTGGGTGCAGAGCCCCACTCTCTTGTCTTCTGCACCGTGCTCCTTGACAACCTGAAAGAAGGTTTGCATGAGCTGGGGTGGGGTTCGCCAGCCCCTAACGTCCGAGATTTCGGTGGCTTTCCTTGCAGCCTCAACCTCTTCGCTGAAGACGATGACGGTGGGTTCTCCCTCTTGTGGCAGGAACAGCCTAGCAACGTTCCTAGCATCCCCAGTCAGATAGTAGTAGTTCTCCCTGCTTACCACCTGCAGAGCGGCAACGCCCTTCTCAGCCATTATCCGCTGAGCCTTTCTGCGACGCTCCTCAAATCGAATCATCCACCTTTTCTCCCACCAAGTAACTGATTACCATCAAGTCGATGTTCAAAATCTTTTTCTCTTGACACCAGCTCTTCCACTGTCAATTCCAAGAATAGTCCAAAACGATCCTCGATGCGACAGACCGGCAATCAATAAAAGGATACAGGGAAGACCTAAGACGCTAGAGCACTGTCGAGGAGAGTAGTCTATGAAAGAATTGGATATTCCACAGCTAGCCTGGTACGGAGATACGAGGCTGAAACTAGAGATACCGCGCGGATGGAAGGTGGACCTCCGCAACATGAAAGGACACAACGCCACGCCGATGACTGACCGTCAGATAGCCACAGCCCTCACCAAGCCCATTGGAGCTAAACCGATAAGTCAGCTAGCCAAGGGCCGCAAGGAGGCTGTCATCATCTTCGACGACCTCACCCGACCAACCCCAGTCTCAAGGCTCATCCCACCCGTCCTAGATGAGCTGAGAAAAGCAGGAATCGAGGACAATCGCGTTCGATTTGTCGCGGCTATGGGAGCGCACAAGACTATGACTCGAGAGGATCACACCAAGAAGCTGGGTGAGGAGATTCCCAAAGACTTCTGCGTTTACAATCACAACGTCTACGACAACCTGGTCGACGTGGGCACGACAAGTCGAGGAACTTCAGTGCGGGTCAACAGGGAGGTCATGGAGTGCGACTTCAAGGTGGGCCTGGGCTGCATAGTTCCACACGGCCTCGCCGGCTTCGGAGGCGGAGCGAAGATCATCCTTCCGGGGGTGGCTTGGATAGAGACTATCCACCACAATCATGGGGAGGTCGGCGGTCGCGGGTCTGGTAGAACCCTGAATCCGAAGGTGGGTCTCGGCAAGATGGCTGAGAACACTGTCCGATTCGATATGGAGGAGGCGGCTAAGCTGGCTGGGCTGGACTTCAAGGTCGACGCGATCGTGAACGAGAGGAGGGAGGCAATTGGGCTCTTCGCCGGGAACTTCGTGGCGGAGCACAGGGAGGGCGTCAAGATGGCGAAGGAGGTCTACACAACCGTGCCAGCACTAAACGCGGACGTGGTCATCACGAACGGGTACCCGCAGGAGGACGAGTCGACCAAGGCTATGTGGGCGGCGAACGCGTCGGTGAAGGAGGGCGGGACGGTTGTTGTGGTCGTGCAGACTCCGGAGGGGCAGATCCACCACTACGTTGTAGGACGCTTCGGAACCAACTACGGCGGGAAGCTCTACAACCCCCCAGCGAAGTCGGCGGTGCCAAAGGCCAAGAGAATCATCATCTACTCGGAATATCCGAACCAGAAGGACACCCACTGGTTCGGGACGAGCGAGACCGTGACCTGGCTCACTTCTTGGGATGAGGTTCTGGAGGAAGTGAAGAGGGATCAGGGCAGTGAGCCACGGGTCGCCGTGTACCCATACGCGGGTATCCAGTGTCCGCCGTTTCCGGAGAACTGGTGAGGTGTAGCCTCACCCTCTGGGCTTTCTTTTCCTGAAGTGGGGAAGCACCTTCTCTCCGAACAGCTTAATGGTTTCGGTGATCTCGGCGGGAGCCATCCCTCTGTAGCCGACTCTGAGGATCGAGTGATTGACGCCGGCTTTGGCTATGGCTTCGACCCGTCTGATGCACTCGTCGGGGTTCCCGATCACGTACCGTTCATCTGTCCAGATCTTCGGCGGTTCTGCCTCCGCGCCCCACTTAAGGTAGATGCCGATGGAACCCGCCATGTGGGTCTCAGCCCTATGCCGGGCGACAGTGCTGTCCCCGTCGATGGACAGATAGACCATCGAGGCAACCGTCGCCTTCTCGACGTCTTTGCCTACAGACTTCAGGGTCTTCTTGTAGAGGTCGACCTGCTTGGCTACGACCTGAAGCGGTGTCAGCGCGAGGTGCGCAACCCATCCATCGCCCAGTCGGGCAGCCCTTCTGATCGCCTTATCGTGCGTCGCCCCGATCCACACGGGGGGATGAGGCTTCTGAAAGGGCTTCGGACTCGACGCGACGTTGTTCAGCGTGAAGTACTTGCCCTTGTATGTGACCGACGGCTGGGTCCACAGCATCTTCGTCAGCTTGACCACCTCCTCAGTCCTCGGGGCTCGCTCGCTGAAGGGCACCCCATAGGCATCGAACTCCTCCTTCCTGTAGCCGAGCACCGGACCGAAGATCACCCTTCCCTTAGAGATCTGGTCTATTGCTGCCACCTGCTCAGCCAGCTCTATGGGGCGATAGAACGGTGTGATCACATACGCTCCTAGCCCAACCTTTCTTGTCGTAGCCGCCAAGGCGGAGAGAAGGGTCAGGGGAGGATAGTAGACGTCTCCAGCGACGTGGTGCTCGTTCACCCAAACTGAGTCGAACCCGAGCTTCTCACACAGCGCAGCCGAGCTGAGCTGGAAGTCGGTGATCACCTCATCGCTGATCGTCCCGCCAAACTGTGGGTGAAGCTGAACGCCAAAATCCAAGCACAACCCCCCGAACTTACTTCAATAGACTGGACTGCAACGATTTCAGGCTTGCCATAACCGATCACAGGCTCGAAGCTACACGAGTTCAGCCCCCCAGACGCCAATGGCTTCCCAACGCTTATACCGGCCATCGGACATCCTCACCAGAGCTCCACAAAGGTCGCGCCCATGTCGTTGGAAAAAACCTTCCCGACCACGGTCGTGTCGGTGATCTGGCTCGGATGGCTTGCGATCCTGCTCCCCAGAATGATAATCACTCCCCTGATACCGCAGATCGAACAGACGTACTCGATTCCACACGCTCAAGCCGGGCTCCTGATGACGGGATACCTGCTACCCTACGCGGCGGCGCAGGCGATGGTGGGACCTCTCTGCGACCGCTTCGGACCGAGACGCTTCATCATAGTCTCAATGCTGGGTTCATCAATCGCCAGCCTGCTGATCTGGCTGACCACGAGCTTCGAACAGATGCTCGTCCTCAGAGTTCTGGCGGGAACGCTGGCTGGAATGTGGTTCGCCCCGAGCACGACCCTGGTCACACTCTCAGCGAAGGACTTGGACAGAGGAAAGGCTATGGGAATAGTCTTCATGGGAGGATCCATCGGAAACGTGCTGATCTTCCTGCTCGTTGGATACCTCGCCCCCATCCTAGCTGACTGGCACACGTTCTTTCTCATCGCCCCGATCCCGGGGTTGACGGCAGCCATCCTCATCTTGCTGTTCGTTAAGGAGACTCCAAGACTGAAAGCAGCGAGACTATCGAGTGGCGGATTCGACGCAAAGGCTGTCGTAGCAGGCTTGAGAAAGCGTCAGGTCGTGATCCTACTCGCCCTGAACATGTTCCTCATGACGGCGAACTGGGCGCTGAGAACGTTCGTACCAACATACCTCGTCCAAGTCCAGGGTCTCACAACCTCCGAGGCGTCTCTTTGGATGCTCATCTTCGCGGCGGCTAACGTCAGCGCAGACCCCATAGCCGGGTTTCTCGCGGACAGGCTGGGTTCAAGGCTTCCCGGTCTAGCATCCTTGACAGCCATGTGCCTCGCTTCGCTGACGTTGCCCCTAACCCTTCCTGGAACTTCACTCCTTTTTGTCCTTCTTCTGTGGGGCTTGATCGGAGGCTGGAACTTCACGCTGTTCAACGTCCTCATAACAAGGCTGGTACCGACCAGCGTTCGAGGAACATTCCTGGGAATCTACAACTCCCTCGGCTTCGTCGGCGCGTCCATCGGACCGATCCTTTTCGGCTACGTCGCTGACGTGGCGGGCTTCACTTCCTTCTTCAACCTCTCGCTCGGCATGTACCTGATCGCAGTCGCCCTGGCTGTCGTGCTAAAGGAAGGATAGGCGGTTGTGGCGCTGCAGTGGAAGCTGCTACGCTGTTCCCCTGAGCTTGGATGTAACCTCAACCAGCTGAACTATCTTAGCCCCGAGCTCCTTGGCGTTCTCCATCCCCTCTGCGTCCTTTAGCACGTCGCCCTTCTCCCGCCCCACCGCCACAAGCCGACCTCCGCTCGGGATGATCATCCTCGACGAGGTCAGGAAGGTCAGGATCTCGAGCGACGCGTTGAGCATACCGGTGCGCCGACCCACCACAACAGACGCGCCGATCTTGTCCATGAGGGGCTTCCTCCCCCGCGCCATGTTCAGGTAGCCTATCCTGTCGATGAACGTCTTAGCCTGAGCCGTGACCGAGCCGAAGTAGACGGGGCTGCCCAAGACCAGGGCGTCAGCCTCGGAGACCTTCCTGAAGAGCTTCTCCCCATCGTCCGCGATGACGCAGCGCTTCTTGTCGAAGCAGGTTCGGCAGCCGTCGCAGGGCGCGAGCTTGTAGTCTGGCAGGAAGACCATCTCAGTCTTCGCCCCAGCCGAACTGGCAGCCTTCAAGACCTCCCCAACGATCAGCTCCGTGTTCCCACCCTTTCGGGGACTCCCAACAACTCCAAGAACCTTGACCACATCCAATCACCAGTCAACGCAATTCGCCATGAGCCTTGATCAAGCTTACGGTGAGAGTGAGCACCCCGCTCCCTGACCCTCACCCCTGCATCTCAGCCAAACGAAGCGGTCGAAAGCCCCGACAAGCTCATCTCTCGCCAACCATCCTTCCGATCTTAGGGAGATCAATAACCTGTTGAATGACTCTTTTCACGTGTAAAGTTTGAAGCGTCTCTGCGTTTCCAAGCCCAACCCAGACTCCGCGGCGCTTACAATCTGTAAACGACGACGGTTAAGAGACACACCCCGCTATGGAAGGGTACAGGAGAAGGGTCGGATGAAAGACAGGACAGTATCGGGAGTCGCCCTCCTCGCCATAGGCTTCCTAGGGTTCGCAGTGTTCTTCCCAGCTGGCTGGATGGCGGGAATGATGGGAGGCTGGGGAGGCATGATGAGGGGATGGAACACAATGATGGGATGGGGAGCGGCGCCGTACGGAGTACCAATAATCTCGTTCCTGTTCGGTGCGATATTCCTGGGAATCTTCTTCATAGGGCTCTACCTCGTGCTGAAAGAGGCGACAGCCACCTAAGATGAGGAAAAGACTCTGAAGCTCTCGCTAGCCCTAGTCTTAGCCTACATCGCAACACTGAGCGTCTTGTCGTACTCGTTCTTCATTCAGTCGTCCTTCGTTCAGGCAAACATGTTCACGGGACAAACCCCCCTCGTGAGCCTCGACACCACGCAGCTCACCATCGACCAGGCGAAGGAAGCCGCCCAAAGGTTTCTGGAGAGGACCGGAAACCCCGATCTAGAAGTCAAGGAGATCATGGAGTTTTCGAACCACTTCTACATCGAGATCTACGAGAAGAGCACTGGTTTGGGCGCCTTCGAGATGCTGGCGGACAAGTACACAGGAGCTCTATCTCCGGAGCCTGGACCCAACATGATGTGGAACACCAAGTACAGCGTGATGATGCACCGCAACTTCAGCGGTACAGGCGGGATGATGGGACGCGTATACGGCTACCAAGGTGTCAGGATGACAGTTGACCAAGAGTCTGCCAAGCGTCTGACCCAAGAGTACCTCGACACGACATTCCCCGGGACCGAGGCAGGGGAAGTCGCCACCTTCTATGGTTACTACACAGTCCACGTTCTCAGGAAGGGCGAGGTCTACGGCATGCTCAGCGTAGAGGGGCACACGGGTCAGGTCTGGTACCACTCGTGGCACGGAACATTCGTAGCGCTGAAAGAATACACGACCTCCGAGTCCTGAATCAGCTGATTATCGACATGCCTGCTCCCTGGTCGATGGCGTAGCCGTGCAGCCTGAGGCTGATTCTGGTTCCTCTCATCTTCCTGATCAGAAGCGTGCGCTCGTAGGTCCGCTCCTGGCGGGAGAACCCGAGGACTATGACTCCGGAAGCAAAGAACTCTTCAACGGCGAACCTGCTGATCTAGCTGCTTCCAATGGGAATATCCGAGGTTATCACAGAGGTGCAGCCGAGCCCTTCGAGAGGGGAGATCAGGTTTCTGATGTAGTCTCGAACATCCATCCCAGCATGCACGACCAGCGGCGCGATGGGGTCGATCACGAGCCGCTTGGCGTCTATCTCGGAGATGTAGTGCCTCACGCAACGAGAGAACACCCCCCGGGAACACTACATTCGGGGAAGCCAAGATCGACAAGCACTCGTTTTCCCTTCAAATCGGTTGGGAAACGGTCAGAACAACGGACTCACACCATGATACTGTCAGAAAACGATTCTTCCTTCACCAACTCCACGCAGTCTTGGCAATTGCCTTAACAAACACTCACAACCAGACCGATACAGGCGGTATTCAACCCCCATCACAACTTCCACGTGGGAATCCGAATTTCAATCAAACTCGAAAATTCTCCACACACAAGGAGTTCCAGAAGACGCTACACATCATATCAAGGTAACACCGAGTTCAAACCGAGACATAGAAAGGATGTCGAACGAAGCTCTTTCGCCTACAATCATAGCTCCCACCTAACCGTTATCATCTTCGGAGCCCTGAATTGAAGATTCTAACGTATACTGGTATCTCACAAATGCAATTTCTAGTTCAACAGAAAAATCTTATATTCTACTTGTATTCAATCTTTGAGGCGATCTTCAATGTCCGAATCAAGAAGGGGAAGAAAAAGAAAAGCTCCCTCTGAAGCAGCCAAAGAAACAGTCGTTTACATACCAGAAATGGGCCTTGTGAAAGTTGGAGAGCTAAAGGCTAAGCTGGCAGAAGAGGCTAAAGTCACACCCGCTCCCCAAATCGAACTCGAAAAAGCTGCGGTGACAAAGATACTCCAAGGTAAGGGAAAGGTCTCGAGGTCAGAGCTCAGCCAGATCCTGATAGAAGTGAAGCAGGACAGAGGCACGAAGAGGGGAGTAACGCTAGCCAGACTAATCGCTGACGGCTTCTTGGTGAGAATCAAGGTCCCCGGCATGAGAGCTTTCTACGCGGTCACGGAGAAGGGAGCAAAGGAAGCGGGTATATCCCCATAGACGAATCACGGCTTTTCCCCCCTTTTTTAGACACCGACGCCTTCTAGGGACAGCGACCACCAGGTTCACGAGAATCCCCGGTCGAGCGAAGCCTTCCAACAAGCTCAAACCGCACGGATTCCTAGCTCTGACCCCATCGAAAACTACTAATCAATCCTAGAACACAGGAATCTCCCGGAGAGTAGCCTTCTTGCAAAAACCCGTGTGCGAGAACTGCGGCCGTCCCATAGAGGACTGCAAGTGCGTATGCCCATACTGCGGCGAATCGACTCTCTGCGACTGTTGCGTTGGAATCGACGCGGTCACTGGAGGATAAGACCGCCTTCCTCACTCGTTTTAGCAGTGTACGAGTTGGTGGTCAGGGTATGAACAAGAGTGATTTCGCTTGGATGATCGGAGGACAGCAGGGCAGCGGAGTGGATTCCAGCGCCAACATCTTCGCGAGAGCCTGTTGCTACGGCGGACTCCACGTGTACGGAAAGAGGGAGTACCACTCCAACGTCAAGGGGCTGCACAGCTACTTCCACGTCAGAGTCTCGCCAGGGGAGGTTGGAGCCGATGTAAACCGCGTCGACCTGCTCTGCACGTTCGACGCGGAAAGCGTTTTGAGACACGTCTGGGAGGTGCCCCCAGGCGGGGGCATAGTCTGCGATCACGACGTGCTCGGAACCAGGATACTCGACGTACCCACCCTTCCGCCTACCTTCTTCGAGGAGTTTCGAAAAACCCTGGACGAGAGAGGGATAAAGCCCGAAACCGTGGGAGAGCTCCTAGACGCGGCAAGAAAGAGCGGCGTCAAGATCTACAGCATACCATACATGAACCTTCTGAAAGAGGTAGCCGACAAGATCGGAGAGGAAAAGCTCAGTAAGCTAACCCGAATGATCAACGTCCTCGCCCTAGGCGTATCCTACGGCCTCGTCAAATACGACAGAACGCACGTTGAGAAAGCCATCAGAGCGGTGTTCGGCGACAAGCCGAGGGTGATCTCCATGAACCTCCTCGCCCTCAACATCGCCTACGACTACGCGAAGCAGCACTTCACCGACTTCGGTTATGAGCTGAGGACGACACAAACAGCAGAAAAGCGGGTCTTACTCCAGGGCACGCAGGCTGTGGCGCTGGGCAAACTCATCGGTGGCTGCCGGCTCCAGACCTACTATCCTATCACCCCAGCCGCTGACGAGAGCCTGTACCTTGAAGAGAACGAGCTACTCGAACTAGAATCCACGACACCCCAGCAGACAAACGGGTCTATCATCGTCATGCAGACCGAGGACGAGATAGCCGCCGTCAATATGGCTTCGGGAGGCGCGCTCGCGGGAGCCAGATCCGCCACAAGCACCTCGGGACCCGGCTTCTCGCTGATGGTCGAGGGGCTCGGCTGGGCTGGTCACAACGAGGTTCCCATCGTGATCACCTACTACCAGCGAGGAGCACCCTCGACGGGACTTCCGACCCGCCACGGGCAGGACGACCTGAGATTCGCCCTCCACGCCTCTCACGGCGAGTTTCCCAGAATCATCCTGTGTTCAGGCGACATCGAGGAGTGCTTCTACGACGCGGCTCGCGCGTTCAACTACGCCGAGCGGTACCAAACGCCTGTCATCCACCTGATCGACAAGGCTCTAGCCAACAGCAACAAGAGCTACAAGATGTTCGATCCCGGTCTAGTGAGGGTTGAGCGGGGACAACTACTCACAGAACTCGACGTGAAGGGGAGGGAGTACAAGCGCTTCCAGCTAACCGGATCGGGCATCTCCCCCCGAATACCTCTGGGAACACAGGGTGTGGTGTTCTGGAACACGGGCGACGAGCACGACGAAGAGGGACACATCAGCGAGGAGCCCACGCTCAGAACACGGATGGTGGAGAAGAGAATGAGGAAGCTTGAAACCGCCGACAAGGAGATCCCAGTGCAGGAGAGGGTCAACTTCTATGGAAGCGAAGACGCGCCCACGACCATAGTGAGCTGGGGGTCTCCGAAAGGCGCGGTGTTGGAGGCTATGGAAAGACTGACGCAGGAGGGCTACAGAGCGAACTTCATCCAGGTGCGCATGCCACACCCGCTTCCAAGCGGCTACATCGCCCGGATGCTCGGCAAAGCCCGAACGAAGGTCGCCGTTGAGGGAAACTACTCGGCCCAGCTCGCGGGCATAATCGCCGAGAGGACAGGCGTAGTGATGGACCACTACGTGCTGAAGTGGAACGGTAGACCGATGACGTCCGACGAGGTCTACGAGGCGCTGAAGCTAATTGTTCAGGACAAGGCGCCGAAAAGGCAGGTGTTGACCTATGGGGCTTAGGCTCGCGGACTACCGAACTCCCGTCTTCGTCGACTGGTGCCCCGGGTGTGTAGTACCTGAAACCATAGTATTGACAAATCCGTCCATCAAGCCAATTCAGGAAGTGACGGTAGGCGACAAAGTCCTTGGAAGCGACGGTGACTTCCACAAGGTAACTGAGATTATGAGTCACAATCATTCTGGTTTAATCTACCGTCTGGTTGTGAAATGTTTTGGTGAAACGATTCTGACAGGGGAACATCCAGTTCTCATCGTCAGACGCGAAAGAAAGAAGCGTATCAACAGAAGCTTCAACCCTGAGTGGGTCGAGGCAGATCAAGTAAGGGTCGGGGATTACGTAGTTTATCCGATCGTGAGAGTAGCCAGGAATCTGGAGTCAATATCTCTGGCTTATGCGAAAAGAGCAAAGGACACAAGAAGCAAAGAACTTCCAGTTACGGTCAAATTGGATGAGAAGTTCCTCCGGCTTGTTGGGTACTATCTTGCCGAAGGCAATATCCACTATCGAACCATTACCCTCACATTCGGAGCCAAAGAGCGAAAACTAGCTGAAGAGGCAGCTGCCCTTGCAAAAGAAATCTTTGGACTCACCGCAAAGATTGTTGAAAGAAGAGCCAAAGGCTCCATTGAAGTACACATAAACTCCTCACATTTGACCGAAATATTCTCGAGACTGTTCGGAAGGACTTCATATGAGAAACACATCCCCAACGAACTCATGTCCCTGCCCCCTAAAAAGCAAAGGGAACTCATCACAGGTCTTTGGCTTGGCGATGGATACACTGGCACGAAACGTGCAGGATACAAGACGATCTCTCCATTCTTAGCAGAACAACTCAAGGTGCTGCTAACTAGGCAGGGGATGGTGCCAACAATCACGATTAGCAAGGCGAAGGGTATCCATAGAGCTTACTATTCGATACTGGTTGTGAGCATAAGGGATTACAACATTCTCTCAGAAATCATGGGTTCAAGCACGAGGCTAGGCAAGAAAAGTGGTAAACCACCAATGATTATTACAGAAGATCGCATCTTCCTACCTGTTCGGAAGAATGAGCCTTTCTACTACAATGGCAAGGTACACAACCTTGAGGTAGAAGATGTAAACTCCTACGTGACCAACAGTACAACCTTGCACAACTGTGGAGATTTTGGAATACTCGCAGCCGTCCAGATGGCTCTTCTCGACCTCAAGCTCGCCCCTTGGAGGGTCGTGATATTCTCCGGAATCGGCTGCTCCGGCAAACTCCCCCACTTCGTGAACGCCTACGGGGTTCACACGCTGCACGGTCGAGTGCTGCCGTTCGCCACAGGAGCCAAGCTCGCCAACCCGAGCCTAGAGGTGATAGCCGTCGGAGGGGACGGCGACGGGCTCGGAATAGGTGCAGGCCACTTCGTCAACACGGGCAGGCGAAACCTCGACATGGTATACATGATCCACGACAACGGCGTCTACGGACTGACAAAGGGACAAGCCTCACCCACCCTCAAACTCGGCATGCAGACGAAGTCCCTTCCAAAGCCCAACATCAACGAGGGAGTGAACATAATCGCCCTGGCGCTGGCGGCGGGCTACACGTTCATAGCTAGGAGCTACGCCTACGACGTTCTCCACCTGAAGGAGACCATAAAGAAGGCTATCCAGCACACGGGGATGGCACTGGTCGTGATACAGCAGCCTTGCCCTACCTACAACGACATCAACACGAAGGAGTGGTACGGGGGCGAGGACCGGATCGACCCCACCACAGGAAAACCCACCCCCAGGCTCTATAAGATGGAGGAGTCGGGCTACGACGGAGACGTCCGCAAGCCGGAGGAGACGTTCCAGAAAGCCGTGGCAGCCCTAACGAAGGGTCAGGAGTGGGGGGACAGAATCCCGATCGGAGTCTTCTACCAGAACGAACTCGTCCCGACCTACCAGGAGAGAATAGTCAAGCGGATAGCGAACTACCTCGAGAACCCTCCTGCAAAACAGGCTATCGACGACACCGAAGGAAAGCCGATAACCAGCATAGAAAGAATGATCAAGGAGCTCCAAGTAACGGGCTGACTCGAAGCTCCCCTTCACCCGGGTGAGAGCGATGACAAGGTTCGACGAGGTAGGGAGAAGGCTGAAGGTTGAGCCCACCCTCCAAGCCCGCTTTCCAGGGCTTCAAGCCGGTATGCACACGATTCGCCGGGTTGCGGTGACGAGGGAAAACCCCGGACTTGAAACTCTCCGATCCGAGGTCATCAACAGCATAAAGACGAGGTACAGACTGGAGAACCTCAAGGACGGACCCACCTTCAGAGCCTACCGGGACTTCTTCTGGAGAGTCGGGATCGACCCCACGAAGACCCGACCAGCCGCGGAAGCCCTCATAAGAAGGGCGCTAGGAGACGGCACGATCCCGAACATAAACACGGTCGTCGACGCGTACAATCTCGCCTCCATGAACACCGAGGTGGCGCTCGCAGCCTTCGACGCCCAAAGGTTAGTGGGAGAGCTGTTGATGCGCGGCGCAGAGCGAGGCGAGAGGTTTCTCGGAATCGGGATGGACAAGCCTGTCGAGTTGACTGGTGTCGAGGTTGTAGTCTCGGACGCGGAGAAGCTGATTGCAATATACCCCTATCGAGACTCAGATGATACCAAGGTCACAACCGCCACAACCGAGGTTCTACTGATGGTCTGCGGCGTGCCTGGAATCAGCGATGAGACGCTCGAGCGGGCTGGAACCGTGGCAGTAGAGTACATCACCAAGTTCTGCGCGAGAGAGCGATAACGCCTAGGCGCAAACCCCCTTGGCTTTCAAGTCGCGTACTTGCTCCTCCGAGTAGCCCAGACCACGCAGAACCTCATCTGTTTGCTCCCCCAGCAGAGGCGGAGGAGTGATGGCTGACTCCGGCTCCCCTACAAACTTTATCGGGTTTCCGATCTGCTTGATTCTACCGGCTGTGGGATGTTCGACCTCACGCAGCATATTCCGGTGGAGTACCTGAGGGTCGATGAAGATCTCGTCCATCATATAGACGGGACCGGCGGGCACCTCCTCTCTGACTAGAACCTCAAACCACTCATCCCTCGTCTTCTTCTTCATGATGTCGCTCAGCATGGGGACTAGTGTGCCACGGTTCTCCACGCGCTTCGGATTCGTTGCGAATCGAGGGTCATCAGCGAGGTTCTCGATCCCGAGCGCCTTGCAGAAGTTCTTCCAGAGCCGATCGTTCCCGACGGCTATAGTCAGGAGCTTGCCGTCCGCGGTCACGAAGGTCTGGTTCGGCACTATGTTGGAGTGCGCCGAGCCCATCCTCGCCGGAACTCTGCCAGAGGCAAAGTAGTTCCCGGCGACGTACACAAGCCAAGTCAGAGTACTGTCCACCAGAGAGATGTCTATCCAGCACCCACGCCCCGTGCTCTCCCGC